>WNFP01000398.1_pt1 | contig 32702 bp, 31 predicted proteins | sample 5400201 | NCBI WGS metagenome assembly WNFP01 (sample SAMN13153355, study PRJNA577476) | soil metagenome | isolation source: 115 cm saprolite under Madrone tree | place: USA:California | collected 2016-06-14 | reverse complement strand
AGGAAATGTCCACGGCCTCGGATCATGCCGGCTATGCGGCAATATCCGAGACAATCGACGACGCACACGCCCATCTGCACCACACGATAAACTGTCTCGTCGGTCCCAAGGGCGCCGGCTTCGATGCGACGGCGGAGAACCCCTGCCAGGGCCAAGGCGATGGCGCGATGGCAGACACGACGGATGCGGCGAAGAAACAGGTGCTTGAAAATGCGGTCGCCAGGGCCCGGGCCGGCTTGGCTTCGGATGACCTTGGAACGGCCACGTCGGCTGGCGCCGACGTTCAGGCCATGTTGGAGCAGGCGATGTAACGCCAGCAGTTAGAACTGAACCTGCCAGGCTGGCCCGTCCTGGCCAGGACGTTGCCGCCGAAGGATATCCTGCGAATCGCGAACTGTCCGGCGGAGCGTCGGTTAGGTGACTTTCTTCAGGATGTGGATGACCGGGGTCCCGACGACGCCCGCCGATCAGCACGTAGGTCCTGATGAATGGGCCGCGCCAGAATGGCGTCGGCGACCGGCAGGATCGACTGATCCTCCTCGTCGTTGAGCCCGGCCTCGAAATTGTAATGCCAGGCGCGATCGCGTCGCTTCGGCGTCGAGGCGTCGCCCCGGGCGATTTTGATTTCGAGATCCGCGAACGAGCGCGACCAGTAATGGTTCAGCCTGAGGCGATCGAGGACGGGCGCCTTGGTGTCGCCAAGCCGGCGCCGGTCGGTGTCGAGCGCCTCGCCCCGGATGTACTCCGAGCGATGAACGTCGACGCTGCGCACGAAGCGAGGATTGACGATGGTCTTAACCCTCCACAGCGACAACGGCGCGCGGCGCGTGAAGGCCCTGACCAACGGCCCCGCGGGCCGCTCGGCGTGGCCATTCGCGCCGAAGAACGGCGAATGCACGAGCAGCCCCGGCATATCAGCATAACCGCGCAGGATGGGCCGGATATCGGTTTGAACAGGCGAGAACAGGAACTCGTCGACGTCGATCAGGGCGATCCAGCGCGCCTCGTCGGCCCGACGTCGGACGCAATCGGCATAGGCTGCGACCTTCCCCAAGGAAACAGGCCAGTCGACGAGATCGACGAGCCCTCTTGCAACATAGGGCGCGAGCACCTCGCGAAAATTATCGGTCGAGAAATTATTGTAGAGATAGAATTTGGAGACCCCGACGCCTTCGTGGAAGCGAACCCACTCGTCGAGGTTGGGGGCCTCTTCCCGGAAGATTGCGCAGATCGTCAACTCGTAGTGCTCGCGTGCCAGCAGATCACGTTCGCGCCGATAGCCGCGCCAGACCGCCCGGATCCGAAGGAGCGCGAGAGCGCGGCGCCGGGGCCGAAGAACCGTTCGCACTCGCCTCGACAATTCGTCGAGCATACCGACAGAATATTCCCGGGTGAGCGCCGCCGTCTACGCACCAATACGCTTAAGACGATCGGGCGCCAGGGCTATTTTGTGCCTTTGGTGCGCGCCAGATAATCCACGATTGGCGCCACGTCTTCGTCGGCCACGGGGGCCTTGTAGGCATGGATCATCTTCTCGACCTCCGCCTGCCAAACGGCCTTGGGCAAGGCAGGTTGAGTGAGCACCATGCTGGCCGAGTGGCAGGCCAGGCAATTGTTGTTGATGGGATCCGAGCCCGAGCCGGTGAACATCTCCGAGTCGTCCGGCAGATTCACGTTCACCGATTTCAGCGTGATAGACGAAACGGCGCGGCCAGGCAGGGGCAGCAGAACTGCCATAATCAGGAGCGCGAGCGGCAAGGTCATGCGGGCCATGGGCCGGTCCCCGTCAAGATCCGACAACGGGGGTTTCTTCGATGACGTTGCGCATGAACCCAGAGGGGTTCCAGTTGCGCCGGTCGGGCTGCGCCACCCCATCGCTGTTGGTGCAGCGCACCAACAGTTTGTAACTGCCCTTGGCGGGCAGGGTGAACCGGGTTTCCCATTGCCGGAAACCGTATTTGCCTTCGTCCTTGCCGAGCGTTGCAGCCTGCCAGGTCTTGCCGCCGTCGCTCGACAGATCCACGCGAGCAACGCTCGCGTCGCCGCCAAAGGCGATCCCGCGCGCAGGATTGGGCGTGCCGGCTAGCAGGCTCTGGCCGGGTTTGATGTTCGTCAGGAACGAGCGCGGCGGCATCTTGCCGATGGGCACCATTTTGATGCCGGTGGCGCCCGGCTTGATATCGGCACGGGGCGTGTCGGGGATGAGGTAAGCCTTCGTCATCCAGAAGTTATCGTCGGGCCGGTCCAGCACCTCGATGTCGCTCAGCATCTTGACCCAATAGACCGCATACCAGCCCGGCACGATCAGGCGCAGCGGAAAGCCGTTGAGCAGCGGCAGCTGCGCGCCGTTCATGGCGTAGGCGATCATCGTCTCGCCGTCGCGGGCCAGATCGATGGCAATCGACTTCATGAAATGGGGAGCGTCCGGCACCACCGGCTCGTCCAGGCCCTTGAAGCGGACCTGCACCGCCCCCGCCTTGACGCCGGCCCGGTCGAGCACGTCCTTGAGTCGCACGCCGGTCCAGGGCGCGTTGCCCATGGCGCCGTTTGCCCATTGGGCGCCAGGAACGCGCGGTTGGAACAAGCCGCGCGAATTGCCCGAACATTGGTTGACCGCCGCCATCTCGACGCGCGGCAGCGCCAGGATCTCCTTGAGCGAGAGCGAAAGGGCCTTGTCGACATGGCCATGCACGGCCAGGCGGAAGTCCTCGACCTTGACCTCGGTCGGAATGACCGCCCAGTGCCAGCGCACGTAGAACCGGTCGTTCGGGGTGAAGACGCCCTTGTCGAAGACCTCGAAGGGCGTTTCGAGCAGCGGCGGGCGCGATCGCTGCAGGATCATCGCGCCCTTCTGCGGAAAGTCCGTTGCGATCGGCCGCTGATCGGGGCCGCCGGGCAGTGGAAGATCGACCGTCGACTGCGCCCAGGCCGGCGCGCTCGCCAGGACCAGGCCCGCCATGCCGGCTTGGCCGAGCAACATCCGCCTGGTGAGGGGACGGTGAATGAAGCGCCTGTCCATCTTTGGTCTCGCTCGAATCTCGCCGGGGTGGGCCCAGGCAATACGGTTCGGCTGATGGCGACTGTGTTAGGATGCGCGCGACTGATCGAACAATCCAGCGCATAACTGTGATTTCGGTTGCCACAGGCTCGGATGAATTCTACTGGAGGACACAACCCGTGAGACAGGCCCCCTCGATCGCCGCCGTTCTGGTGCTCTCAGTCATGCTGGCGGGCGTGTCGGCCGGCCAGGCCCGCGCCGGGGGCGACATGGCCAATGGCGCGAAAATCTTCAAGCTGAAGTGCGTCATCTGCCACAGCACCCAGGCCGGGCAGAACAAGGTCGGCCCGTCGCTTGCCGGCGTATTCGGCCGCAAGGATGCCACCGCCCCCAACTACAGCTATTCCGAGGCGATGAAGAATTCGGGCCTGACCTGGGATGCGGCGACCCTCGATTCCTACCTCGCCGGCCCGCGGGCCAAGGTGCCGGGCACCAAGATGACCTTCGCCGGCCTTTCGAAAGAATCGGACCGGGCGGATATCATCGCCTATCTGAGCACGCTCAAGTAAGGCTTGTGCAATCGCGTAGCCGTTCATGCGGCGCGAGGAACGAAAATGAATTCGATCGGGATCGGCGACGCCACGGTGACGCGGATCGAGGAAAGCTTCTTCACCGATTTCAAGGCCGCGACCTTTTTCGCCGATTGGCGGCCGGAGGTGGTGGATGAGCATCGCCGCTGGCTGGTGCCGGGCCATTACGACGAGAGGCGCGGTGTCCTCAACCTCAGCGTCCATAGCTGGCTGGTCCGCACGGGCCGCCACACCGTGCTGGTCGACACCTGCGTGGGCAACGACAAGCGCTCCGACTATCCCGCCTGGCACATGAAGTCCTGGCCCTATCTCGATCGGCTCGCCGCGGCCGGCGTGACACCGGAGCAGGTGGACTTCGTCCTCTGCACCCATATGCATATCGACCACATCGGCTGGAACACGAGGCTCGCGAACGGCCGCTGGGTTCCCACCTTCCCCAACGCCCGATACGTGTTCAGCAAGACGGAGTTCGAAGCCTACAGCGCCATCGATCGGAACACGCCCGGCGGGCGTCCCTCCTTCCAGGACAGCGTGCTGCCGGTGGTGGAAGCGGGTCGGGCCCAGATGGTGGAGGGATCCCACGCGCTAGACGACCACTTCCTGATCGAGCCAGCGCCGGGCCACACGCCGGGCCATGTGACGATCAAACTCTCGGCCGGCGAGGATCGCGCGATCTTCATCGGTGACATCATGCATCACGCGCTCCAGGTCTATTACCCGACCTGGAACAGCGAATCCTGCGCCGATGGCGTACAGGCGCGGGCCACCCGGCGCCGGGTGCTGGAGCATTGCGCGGACAGCGGCGCCCTGATGCTGCCGGCCCATTTCGGCGCACCCTTTGCCTGTCATATCGAGGCCAGGGGCGATGCCTTCGTTCCGCGCTTCTATGCGGGCCAAGAGCGAGAGCAGCCTGCGCGCTGACGAAGGACGATTTGGGGCTCGTCGGCCCTTAGGGGGCGGGGCGGAATACGAGAATGGCGGCGTCGGATCCAACCGGGCCAGCACGCCGCGCGATGTAGAGTCGATCCAGTTCAGGCACGAAGAGCGCAGTCCGAGCGCCCGGGGCGGTTTCGATGCGATCGATATGGCGCGCATCGGTGGCCTCACGGCTGAACACATCGACCGCACCGGCACCGCAGCTGACATAGACCCTGCGACGCTTGGGGTCGAAAAAGACATCGTCTGCATCCGCGCATGTCGGGTAGCTGCCGCTTACGGCGCCGGTTCTGCTGTCCAAAAGCACAAGGCGCGGCGGCGAACGGAACACGCTTGCGATCTCGCCCGTATCGTCGATCGCCATCGGAAAGTTCTCTGCCAGACCGGGCAGGGCCCATGTCGCCACCTGGCGGCCGGCGGCAAAATCGATGACGGCAATCTGCCCGGCATTGGGAACATTCACGTAGGCGCGGCGCGACCGATGATCGATCTGGAAGGATTCGGGATGGCCAGGGAGCTTGATGTCCTGGTGCTCCACGCGAGTTGTAGGATCGATAACGGCGAGACCTCCCTCGCCATAACCGACGACGACCTGTCCCGTACCCGGATCGACCCTGGCATTGTCGGCATCGCTTTCCAAATTCAAGACACCCAGCTCGGCGAAGTCGCCGCCGCGATAAAAATGCACGGACCCGTCATCGGCATTTGCGACAACGATCGCATCGGAAGCCGGGACATAGGCAACGCCTTGTGGCGCCTTGAGTCCGCCAATCCTGTGGAGGCGAGTCCCCGAGGCAAGGTCGATCACATCGACGCTGTCGTTGCCAAGCTCGGCCACGAATAACCGGCGTCGGTGAAGATCCACGGCCAAATGATCGATCCGCCCGCTGACATGACCGAGCACGATCGTCTGCTCCAGCACCAGCAGCTGCCCAGGATCGGCGGGGCGGGCCGGCAAGGGCAGAAAAGCGCAAGCGACCGCCAGCGCGACGGCCGCCAGCGTGGTGGGCCGGTGCCTGGTCATATCAGCTGTCTGGCCATATCAACCGAACGCCAGATCGGATAATGAGTGGGTCGATTGAAGCAACCCATGCAAGTCATCCGTTGGCAGCGAATTGCTGGGTTGCCGGATAACTTGCCTTCCGGAGCGGGCCAAGAAGGAGAATCGATGGTGACGCTGGCGATTGAGATTATCGAGGCCGCGGCGCAAGTGTCGACCGCAACATTCACCACCGTGCTGCTGAAGAAGGGCCTGCGCAATGTCTGGATGCGCGGGCCCCGGCCGCTGAAGTCCGGCCAGAAGCGGCTGATCGGTCGGGCCTTCACGCTTCGCTTCGTGCCGGCGCGCGAAGATCTGGCCACGCCTGAATCCTGGTCCTCGCCCCGCTCCACCCGCGCCGCCATCGAGGCCATGCCCGAGAGCTGCATCGCCGTTGTGGATGCAATGGGCGTCGCCGACGCCGGCATCTTCGGCGACATCCTTTGCGCGCGCATGCAGAAGCGCGGCGTGGCGGCCCTCGTCAGCGATGGCGTGGTGCGCGACGTTGCCGGCGTTCTCGCCTCGGGCCTGCCGGTCTGGTGCGCCGGGGTGGCTGCTCCCCCCTCCGTCGCGGGCCTCACCTTCGTCAATTGGCAGGAGCCCATCGGTTGCGGCGGCGTGGCGGTATTCCCGGACGATATCGTGGTGGCCGACGAGGACGGCGCCGTGGTGGTGCCCGCCGCATTGTTCGAGGAGGCGCTGAGCGCCGCCATCGAGCAGGAGCGCTTCGAGGCCTGGATCATAAAGGAAGTGGAAAAGGGCGCGGCGCTGCCGGGGCTCTATCCGGCGAATGCGGGGACGAAGGCGCGCTATGGGAAATCGGTGGGGAAGAAATAGATTCGGCCATCCCCACCCCAACCCGCCCCCATCGGCTCGCGGGCCTTCGGCCCGCAGGGGGCGGGGGAAGAAAGCGAACCGCCGGAAAATTCGAGCAGCACGTCTCAAAATCTCCCTCCCCCTGCAAACCGAAGGTTTGCGCTTTGGTGGGGAGGGTTGGGGCGGGGGTGGCCGTTTTCCACGAAAGAATGAAGTCGCGGACAGGGTCAGGAAGCCGGCGCGACAATCACGGTGCCCACCATTCCGTCGCCCTCGTGATGGGTGCAGAAGTAATGATAGGTCCCCGGCACCATGAATTTGTAGGCAAAGATCTTGCCGGCGGGAATATCGCCGGAACTGAAGGGGATGGCGCCGGGCGGCAGAGCGGAGTCGGCCGCGTTCGCCGCTGCCGGGGGATTGTCCGTCACCGTATGACCGATGATGGATGTGTTTCGCCATTCCACGGTCTGGCCGGCGCGTATGTTGACCGTCGCCGGCTTGAAACTCATGAGACCCAGATCGACGACGGCGGCCGCATCAGGCATCGGCGGTTCGTGGGCGGGACCGGTCAACCCGCAGCCACCCGCGGCGAGGAGAGTCGTTACGGCGAGGACATGACGAATGGCCAATGGTGCTTTGCGCATGTCGGCTCCTTCGCGTGCGATTGCGGTTAAGCGGTGGGCGGTCAAGGGGTGACTGCCTGTCTCACGCACCCTCGGTCGGCTGCGTCGACTTCAGGTAGCCATTGAGCAGGTGACCCGCCCGATGCACCTTTGTCGACAGGTAGCTTCGGTTCTCCTCCCTAATCGTCCCCGGCAATGCCCGCCGCCCGACGACCTCGATCCCCGCGCGCTGCAGGCCTGCGAGCTTGTCGGGATTGTTGGTGAGCAAGCGGACCCGGCGATAGCCAAGCTTCGCCAGCATGCCGGCGGCAATTTCATAGCGCCGCTCATCGGGCGCGTAGCCGAGGGTCGCATCCGCATCGATCGTATCTAGCCCGTCGTCCTGGAGTGCATAGGCGCGCATCTTGTTGCGAATGCCGGTGCCGCGGCCCTCCTGGTCCAGGTACAGGAGGACACCGCCCTCCTCCGTCGCCAAATCCGTCAGCGCGTTGCGCAACTGATCGCCGCAATCGCAGCGCAGCGATCCGAACAGGTCACCGGTCAGGCAGGCGGAATGCATGCGAACGAGCACGGGCCGGGCCGGATCGGGATCGCCCACGACGATCGCGACTTGATCGCGCAGCACGGGGCCCCCGCGAAAGACCACGAAGCTGGCCTCGGCAGTTTCGGCCAGGGGCACCTGCGCGCGCGACACGATTTCCAGCTCGTAACGCTCGCGCTTGAGGAGCGACTTCACCTGGTCAAGCGTGACGCGATAGATGGAAGGAGGCAATCCATGGCGAGAACGCCCCCGCGCGACCAGGGCCGCCGGCAGCAGAAGCGCGTGTTTGCAGAGCTCGATACCGACGGCGGCCGCCGCATCCGCCGGCACCCAATTCGCGGATGCCAGGGCGTCCACACCCGTGGCGAGACGATAGACGGCCTCATTGTCGAGGTGCCCGATGGAAACGGCGACCGGCCCGTGGGCCGTCAGGCCCAGAACCCTCGCACGTTCCAGGGAAATGACCAGGAACCGGTTGCCAGCGCCGAGCCGGGTGAATGCGTCGAGGACCGAAGGGGCGACCGCGTCAAGTGCCGCGACCACCGCCGGCCCCTCCGGCGTCTCGATGACAATCGGCCGGCCGGCGCGCAGTTCGGACAAGGCGCGGTCCATGGCGAGCTGGCCGTCGTCCTGAAAGAGAGACTCGAACGGCTTTGAACTGTTGTACAAAACGGCTGATCCTTGTCGCTATGTCCATGGAGCAACGGGAAACTTGCATCCTGCCAATCCCAAATACAATTCTTGGTGCCAACAATTCTCCGTGATGAAGCGGGACGAGACGTGACGACCAGCCAGCCGAACGAGGAACCGTCATGGGCGCATCTCCTGGCCCTGGCAGCGGGGAAATCAGCCTCAGGGCTCTCGGATGACCATGGGGAGGCGGCGTCGTTTTGGCGCCTCTATGCCCCCGTGGCCGGTGGCAGGGCCGATCCAGCCTATGTCATCGGTCAGCTTGGCCAGTCGCTGGATGGACGTATCGCCACGCCGACCGGCCGCTCGCATTACATAAACGGTCCGGAAGCGATCCTTCACCTGCATCGCCTAAGGGCGCTGGTCGATGCCGTGATTGTGGGCGCCGGCACCGTCATCGCCGACGACCCCCGGTTGACGGTTCGTCTCGTCAAAGGCCCCAACCCGGCGCGGGTGGCCGTCGATCCCGCGGGCCGCCTGCCGGCCACGGCCCGGCTATTCGCCAATGACGGCGCGCGGCGATTCGTGGTGCAGACGACCGATGTGCCGCGGCCGGCCGGCGTGACGAGTATTAACCTGGCAGGGCGGGACGGACGGCTCGATCCCCATGACATCGTGGCCGCGCTGGCCAAACATGGCCTTCGCCGCCTGCTGATCGAAGGCGGCGGACGAACCGTGTCCGCGTTTCTCTCGGCGGCGGCGCTCGATCGTCTGCATGTTTGCGTGGCACCGCTGGTGATCGGCTCGGGGCCGATCGGCATCACGCTTCCGCCGATCGATCGCCTGGAGGCAGGACTGCGGCCGGCGATCTCGATCCATCATCTAGGCGAAGACGTTCTATTCGACTGTGCGTTTGGCTAAGCGGGCTTCAACTGTCATGCCCGCACTTTTGCACAGGCATCCATTATCTTTCTATTGTGGCCACTTTCACCCCTCCGACTCCGGCGATTGTATCGGTAACGTTCCAGGACTAGCGTAAGCGGGGCCGACGAAGGCTCGGCTTGCCTCCGGGCAATCCACGTTGAGACAGGAGGGGTTCCATGGCCAATTACGTTATACTTTGCAACTACACCGATCAGGGCATCCGGAACGTCAAGGATTCGCCGAAGCGTAGAGCAGCCGCCAAGGAGATGGGGAAAACCTTCGGCGTCGAAGTGAAGGCGAGCTATCTCGCCATGGGGGCGTGCGATGTCGTCCTCATGATCGAAGCCGCGGCCGACGAGGCTGTAGCCAAGTGGGCTCTCTCTCTCGGATCCAAAGGCAATGTGCGCACGACCACCATCAAAGTCTTCCCCGAGGCCGAGATGGACAAGATTCTGGCGGCGGTCGCGTAATCGGAGCGCGCCCAACGTTGGTCAAGTGGGCCCCGCTGGTACGGCGGGGCCCTTCGTCGCTTGATACTGCCTATCGCTTCACCTCGTACGAAGTTCGCTTGCCTGTCCTGCAATCGAGCCGCGGTGACTTGGGAGGCGTGAGAAGAGGTTTCGGCCCCGGCGGCGGCGGCCCATTTGTGGTCCCTGAGTCACGCGACGGGGCACGATCCTGGGGGTTGGCTCCAGACCGGGCCTAGCGCCCCTGGCACTTCACGTCCGCTTGGGGGCCGGCAGCGGTCTACTGCATCACGTTGCCGGATGACTGGAATCGACCCCTGACCGGACATTGCCCGCCACAGTTCGCCGATAGCGCAAATCTCAGGCTGCACCCAGCGCCTGTACGGCACGATCCAATGCTGGGATCGCCTGCTGCCAACCGAGGCGGGTCGCCTCGCCCTGCAGGCGGGCGATCTCCATGGCCAGATCCCTGTCGCTGCGGCCCCTCCCGAGAGCTGCAAGTGCGCGTCCGCGGGCAATGATCAGATCGGCCCATACGATCGGCTCGCTCGCCGTATAGACTTCGAGCGCGGTGGCACAACGCTCAGCCAGAGCCCAGTCTTCGTATGCAAGGCCCACGTCGATCGCGTCCCGATAGAACCAGAAATAATTGTGGCCAACGGCCCCGGCGGCCAGAAGCGCTTCCGCCTCCGCGAGTGCATTGCGATATATGGCCGGATTTTCGGCAAGCCGCGCGATGGTCCCCAGGATCATCGGGCCCTGGAATGCAATGCCCGCAACCCGGCTAATCTCAAGGGCCTTTTTCGCCTCCGCCATTGCTTCAGTTCGATGGCCTTCAAAGGCTAACAGGCGAGCCGAATAGACCAATGCCATTGCCTCGAAATTGCGGGCGCCTAGCCGGCGGGCCAATCCGTTAGCGAGATCGAGTTCGCCTCTCACCTCCGAGAGTTGCCCGGTTTCGATCCGGACAAATGCGGCGAGGAGCCTGCCGATCATCTCGGCCCGATGATGGCTGACCCTGGAAGCCATTTCGATGGCAGCAACGCCTTCGCGTTCAGCATGGGCGAGCGGGCCGAGGTAGAGTCCGCTCCAGCCGATCATATGGCGATTTGCGACTTCGATCCGGCCGAAGCCATTTGCCTGGCACAGTGCCACGCAACGGGCAAAATGATCGTGCGCGGTCGCCATCCGGCCGCGCAGATAATAGCCGTCCCCCAGCCCGCCAAGGGCCCGCGCCTCGCCTTCCTTCCATCCAGCCTGGCGGGCATAGTCGAGCGCTTGCTCGTGCTCTTTCAGGCAACCCTCGATGTTGCCGAGCGGAAAGTAGAGATTGCCACGCAAATGGTGGATCGAAGAAAGTTCGCGGATGAGCCCCTGCGTACTGGCGATCGGTTCCGCCGACTCCAGTTCCGTCAAGGCGGACTTGTACTGGTCGGATACGCGCATCGCCGCAGCCAATCCAAGCCGCGCGCGGCAGAGCGCGATATCGTCCGGCGCCCGCTCTGCTGCGTCACGATAGGCCGTAATCGCATCAGCGACCGCACCCATGTCGAGTAGAAGCTCGGCCTTCAGCAGGCTCAGGGCGAATGCATCCGCAGGCTTATCAGACAGTTCCAGGCCGCGGTATGCCAGCTCGCGCGCGCGCTCGAAGCGATACACTGCGGCTTGCGCCATCGCCGCCGCAAGATATGCGGCAGGCGCGCTGGCGTCTTCCGCACGGTCGAGATGCTCGGCGGTTAGCGTTGGATCGCGCCCGGTGAACCAAGTGGCGGCTCGGAGGTGCAGCTCGCGCCGTGTCGCTTTGAGCAGCGAGCCATAGGCAGCGTCGCGAATCAGCGCATGAGCGAAAAGATACTCGCTGCCGGTCGGCCGGACCAGAAATGCGCGGATCAATCCATCGAGTTCGTACCCGGGCTCGTCCAGGATTGAGCGCAGTGAATCAAGGGTGAAGCGCTGACCGAGAGTCGCGGCGACCTGCAGCGCGCCTCGGTCTGTTGGGGAAAGCTGATCCATCCGAGCGAGTACGAGGCTTTGTATCGATGCCGGGACACCACCGGCGGCGTAATCCTCCGCACCGCGCAATAGCTGCTCCAGAAACAGCGGATTGCCGGCTGCCCGCTCGATGCATTGCTGGGCCATTCGATCGATCACGTCTGTAAAGCCGGCAGCGAGCGCCATCGCCTCCTCGCGACGCAGCGGCGCCAGGTCGAGGGTAAGAAGCGGGCTGTCGTTCGTCATCGCGCGCCAGGCCTGGTCGAGCGGATCGCCTTCAATGCGCGACGTGAGCAGAAGGACGGCCGGACAGTCGGTCAGACTGCGGCTGATTTGGGCCAGATATTGCAGGGTCAACCCTTCCGCCCAATGAATGTCCTCGACCACCAGGAGCAACGGGCGGCGGAGCGCCGCCGTGCCGACGATGCGGGTCACGACCGCTTGCCGCTCGCGATTGCGCGTGGAGGCGTCCATTGCATCGAACACTGCCCGCAATTCTGTGGGTTGCGGCAGATCGAGCAAATCGTTGAGGAACACGGGAGCCGGTTGGACGAACGATCCCTCGCGAATCAGTGACTCTGCTGCGCGTTCGCGTTCAGCGCGACCAGCATCGGCGGTAATGGCAAGAAGGCTACGGACGAGAGATCGGATTGCATCCTCGCCCTCGGCCACGCCGAAGTCGAGTACCAAGGCTTTATGGCAGGCAAAGCCCATTGCCTCGGCCAGCGAGATGAACTCTTCTGCGAGCCGTGTCTTGCCGATCCCCGCCTCACCACGAAGATAGATTGTCTGACCGGCGGACGTGTCGCGGCAGATTTCCAGCGCAGCGACGAATTGCCGTAGCTCATTGCGTCTGCCGGCCAACGGCGAAAGCGAACGGCGCGCCACGCTGTAGCCGAGTATGCGCCAGACTTTCACAGGGTCGGAGAGACCCGGTATTGCCACCTCTCCGAGGGGTTCGCTGTCGATCTTTCCGCCGAGCGCTCGGTGAATCGCCTCTGAAACCAGGGTCTCCCCGGGTTTGGCTAGATCGTTCAGCCGGGCCGCGAGATTAACCGCCTCGCCTGTGACCGTGTATTCCTGGTGCCGGCTGCTTCCCGTGCCGCTGGCCACGACCTCACCGCTGGCGATACCGATATGGACTTCAAGCCGTCGCCCCACCATTTCGGCAAGCCTCGCAATGGCGAGATGGATACCGACTGCTGCGTGCAGCGCTCGCTCAACGTCGTTGCCGTGCGCTACCGGCGCGCCAAAAATACCCATTACGGCATCGCCGATGTGCTTATCGATCCGGCCTCCCAATTTTTCGATGACACCATCGACGGTCTCGAAGAAGCGGCCTAGGAGTTGATGAATGTCCTCGGCATCCAGTTCTGCGCTGAGACGGGTGAAGTCGCAAAGGTCGGCGAACAGCACCGCGACCTGGCGCCGGTCGCCGATCGTAACCGGCGGTCGGGCTGTATCGCCGTCCGGTTTTGCGAGGGGCTGGCCGCAGCTGCCGCAGAACCTCGCTCCCGGGCGGTTGGCGAAACCACAGAGGCGACAAATGGCTGAAAGCGGAGTGCCGCATTCGGTGCAGAACTGGAGGCCCGGCTCATTCGCGGTCCGGCAGTTCGGGCAGTCCACCTGCATGCCATGCTCCCACGTGCATTCTCCCGGCATTTTAGGCGCAGAGGTACTGCCGTCCAACGACTAATGGCTGATGGACATCGTCCGTGCGACAGGAAGATATTGGCTCGGTATATTCGATCTTATCGAATGACTTGGTTCCCGGGCACGGAGTGCGCTGACGCACTGGCTTCGGTGCTGGGCAGCCCCAGGGCTGCGGGTTTGGTCTTGCCAGTGCCTGTCCGTTGCCTCACCCTAAGCTCGACAAGTCGCCCATCGGGTATGTGTCAGCGGAAGCGCCCTGCCCGAGTGTAACGTTCGACCGCCACAATCTTTCTGGGAGAGCCCGTCATGCCCGATAATACTATGAATGGCAGTTGCTTCTGCGGTGAGGTGCAGATCTCGGTGACTGGCAGCCCCGAGGCCATGGGCTATTGCCATTGCGAATCCTGCCGATCCTGGGCCGCCGCGCCCGTCAATGGATTCACCTTGTGGAATCCCGAAAAGGTGAAGGTAACCAAGGGAGCCGAGAGCATCGGGACCTTTCACAAGACCGACCGCAGCCATCGGCAGTTCTGCCGGATCTGCGGCGGCCATCTGATGACAATGCATCCCGCCTGGAACCTGATTGACGTCTATGCCGCCGTCGTTCCCGATCTGGCTTTCCAGCCCCAAGTCCATGTGCACTACGCCGAGAAGGCGATGGCGATGCGCGACGGGCTGCCGAAAATGAAGGACCTGCCGAAAGAGATGGGTGGCTCGGGCGACGTCCTGCCCGAGTAGCGGCGGGTCGGTTATGAAATCGTGCCTGGCCCCTGCCTAGGCAACGGGGCACGGGACATGACCAGCGCGTTGGCGAAGCGGACCCGAATATGATTCAGGACTGTCCCGGAACAAGGCTTGAAATTCATCGATAGTCGGGAGGTGCGAACATGGCCGTCATGAACCTCAGGGCCCTGCATGCCGGCACGAAGGCAGTCGATGCCGCCACCATCGGCGAATTGGAAGGGGCACTACGCGGCAAAATACTCGATCAAAGTTCGCCGGCCTATAACGAGGCGCGAGCCATATGGAACGCGATGATCGATCGCAAGCCCGGCCTCATCGTGCGCTGCTTGGGAGCGGCGGACGTCATTCGTGCTGTCCGATTCGCCCGCGACAACGAATTGCTGGTCGCGGTCCGGGGCGGTGGTCATAACATCGCCGGCAGCGCGATCTGCGATGGCGGTGTCGTGATCGACCTGTCGCAGATGAAGTCGGTGCGGGTCGATGCGGCGGGGCAGCGAGCGTGGGTCGAGCCCGGCGCGATGCTCGCCGACCTCGATAAGGAGACACAGGCTTTTGGGCTCGCCGTGCCCACGGGCATCAATTCGACCACTGGCGTCGCCGGGTTGACGCTCGGCGGCGGCTTCGGCTGGATTACGCGCAAATTCGGCTTGACCATCGACAATCTTCTTTCTGCCGACGTGGTCACGGCGGACGGCAACCTGGTGCATGCGACCACGAAAGAAAACCCGGATCTGTTCTGGGCGCTCCGCGGCGGCGGCGGCAATTTCGGGGTCGTCACCGCCTTCGAGTTCCAGCTCCACAAGCTCGGACCGCAAGTACTGTCTGGCCTTGTGGTTCACCCGTTCGATGATGCAGCCAAACTCCTCAAAGACTATCGCCGTCTTCTAGATTCGGCGCCGGACGAGCTCACATGCTGGGTGGTCCTGCGCAAGGCCCCGCCGCTGCCTTTCCTGCCGTCCGAATGGCACGGCCGCGAGGTCCTGGTTTTCGCAATGTGCTACAGCGGCGACATCAAGGAAGGCGAGAAGGCGATGGCCGGGTTGCGCGGGCTCGGCAAACCTATCGCCGATGTCGTCGGCCCCCATCCCTTCGCAGGCTGGCAGTCAGCATTAGATCCGCTCCTGACTCCGGGCGCTCGGAACTATTGGAAGAGCCACGATTTCGCCCAACTGTCGGATGAGACGATCGAAATCCTGATTGATGCTGTCCGCCAATTGCCGGGGCCGGAATGCGAGATCTTCATTTTCCATGTCGGCGGAGCGGCGGGCCGTATCACGCCGGATGTCACCGCCTTTTCTCAACGGAACGCACATTTCGGCATGAACGTCCATACTCGCTGGCGCGAGGCGTCGATGGACAAGAAGTGTATCGCCTGGGCGAAGAAGGTTTTCGATGCAGCCGCTCCGTTTGCCATCGGAACCGCCTATATCAATTTCATGCCCGGCGACGAAGGCGAGCGCGTGGAAAAGGCGTACGGGACAAGCTACCGCCGGCTGGCGCAGGTCAAGCGCCGCTACGATCCATCGAACCTGTTCCGCATGAACCAGAATATACGGCCCGCGGCTGGTTGAATCGCCCCGACCCCGCCAAAGGCAATGCATGGTCTGCTTTACGACAGACCGGCCGATGTACCGCGAGCTCGCTTATGGCTCGATCCCCTGCAACACCGTCGCCACACCTTGCGCGGCCTCGTCCCAGCCGGGCAATGCTGCCGCCGCTTCACGAGCGCCGGCGGCAAATCCGCGCCGCGCCGCATGGTCGGCAATCAACCGGCGCAGGGCCAGGGCCAAAGCCGTCACATCGTCCGGCGGCACCAGAATGCCGGCAGACGGCGGCACCACTTCGGGTATTGCGCCGCCTGTCGTTCCAATCACGGGCAGCCCATGCTGCAGGGCTTCGGCAAAGGCCATCCCGTAACCCTCGTATCGGCTCGCCAGCGCGAAAATATCGGCACGGCGGTACAGGTCGGACAGGTCGGCCATTTCGCCGGCGAGAACGATCCGATTGCCGAGGCCATGCCCCGCGATCTTGTCGCCGACCGCAGCCGCCGTCGCGGGCTCTCGGTCCAAACTGCCTGCGATCGTGCAGAACCAGCGAAGGTCGGCGACCAGGGCCAGCGCCTCAACGAGCAGGTCATGCCCCTTTCTATGAGTCACGGTGCCAACCGAGAACAGGTGCACAACGTCATTCGTGGCTCGCGTCGGCGCTTGACCCGATGGCAACCGATCCGACCCCGGCCGGGCGATGAAAAGACGACCCGATGCGATCCCATAATCATCGATCAGCGTTCGCGCCGTCGTCGCACTGGTGCAGATGACGGCGCGGGCCGCCTGCAAGGCGCGGCGTTCCGCACCCAGCAGCAATGCCTGCTGAGCAGATGTCAGGCCGGTCTCATTGGCAAGCGGATGGTGGACCAGGCCGACCAGACGGAGCCGCCGGCCTTCCGCCTCCGCCAGCGCCGGCATGGCGCCATAGGCCAAGCCGTCGATCAGGATCAGGCTGCGGTCCGGCATGGCAGCCAGGCTCTTGGCCGAGGCGGCCAGATCCGCCGAACCGGGAAAAGGAAAACTCGCGCCCCAGGACAGATGCTCGATCGCCCAGCCGAGGCGCCGCAGTTCGAGCATCAACCGCCGATCGTAGATATAGCCGCCGGTTCGGGTTTCGATATCCCCCGGGACCGCGAAGCGCAGATCAGGCACTGAGCGCCGCTTCATACCAGGCGCGCGCCACATGGGACTCCTTCAACGTCACCCGCATGCGCTTGATGCCGGCCGCCTCCGGGCCGAGGTGCCCCGCCTGGATCGCCTCCGCCATGCGCTCGAAGATGTGGCGTGCCATGAATTCGACGGTGGTTTTTTCGCCGACGAACGACGGATGGTCGTCGAGGTTGACGTAATTCAGCGGCTGCAAGGTCTCGCGCAGCGCCTGCAAGGCGCGACCGATATCGACGACAATATTGTCGGCACCGAGACTCTCGCGCATGAATGCGACATCGACGAGGAATGTGGCGCCGTGCAGGCGCTGCGCCGGGCCGAAGACCTCGCCCGGCAGGCTATGGGCGATCATGATGTGGTCGCGAACTTCAACGGCGTACATGGCAGGCCTCACGATCCGGGATATCGGACAAGATGGCACAGCGCGCCGGGCCGCCCGAGGATCGAGGGCAGCATCGCCGGCAGCGATTCGAAGGGGCTCTCGCTGCGGACCAGGACATCCAGTCGTGGGTCGGCGGCGAGATCCATGGCTAGTGCCAGACGACGCTGGGGGCTCCAGCGCGATCGGCGGGCGAGCGCCACCGATCCGACCTGCGAGGAACGCAGAGTCAACCGCTGGCTATGAAAGGCACCCCCCAAGCCGATTGATATGGGCGTGGTTCCATACCAGCTGAGCTCGATCACCGATGCTTCGAAACCGGCAAGCGAAAGACTGAGATCGAGGCCCTCGGCTTGCCCGGAGGCGTGGAATACGAGATCGCAGCCGCTGGGCAGGCCCTCGGATGGCGTCGCGAAAGATAGTCCTAGGGCCGAGGCTACGTCGCGGCGGTCTTCGTTGATATCGATCAATGTGACGACGGTTCCGGGCAAGCGGCCGCAGAGATAGCCCACCAGGCATCCGATCACGCCGGCACCGACCACGGCGATTCGATCGCCGATGCGCGGGCCAGCATCCCAGGTGGCATTCAGCGCCGTTTCGATTTGGGGCGCCAGGACGGCCCGTTCGGTTGAAATTCCAGGCGGTATCGCAAGCGCGGCCTCGGCGGGAATCGTGAATCGGCTCTGGTGCGGATGAAGACAGAAAATCCGATCGCCGATCCCGTCGGCGGGCCCCGCCTCGACCACCCCAACGAGGGCATAGCCGTATTTCACCGGAAAGGTAAAATCGCCTTCCTGAAACGGGCAGCGCATCCGGCGCCATTCGCTCTCGGGAACCTTGCCCTCGAACACCAACGATTCCGTGCCACGGCTGATGCCGCTCGCCAAGGCGCGGATTCGAAGCGACCCCGGGACGGGAGATGGCGCGGCGGCACGCCGGATCTCGGCGCGCCCCGGTGCCACAATCCAAAGCGCTGCTGCCGTCTCGTCCGAATTTCGCGACAAAGGATCAACTCCGGTTCACGGATTAGTTATACCTCAGCCCTGCCGAGGAGATGTAACAGATAGGTGATGACGGACGTAGCCGGCACCGTATCCGCTTCCCACGACCAAGGCGCCTCGGAAAGCCTGGTCGGGCGACGACTGCTCGTGATCGGGCTCAATGCGGCCAGTTGGATTGGCCTTGCCGTGGTCATGGCGCGCCTCATCGGCTCCGGCGGCTGGTCTTGGCTGCAGGGGCTTATCATGCTGCTGTTTTTGGCGGGCTTGCCATGGACCCTCATGGGCTTCTGGAACGCCGTGATCGGCTTCGTGATTTTGCGCCTGGTGCGCGATCCTGCCGGCTACACCAATCCCTGCCTTCGCATCGCCCCGCCCGACGGTCCGATTGCCGCGCGCACGGCGATTTGCCTGGCCGTTCGCCATGAAGATGTCGGCCTTGTCATCGCTCGTCTCGAGGCGATGATCGAGAGCCTCGAGGCAACCCCCTGGGCCGACCGTTTTTCCTTCCACTTCTTGAGCGACAGCAGCAGACCGGAGATCGTGGTGGCGGAAGAACACGCCTTCGCGGCTTTGGCGTCGAGGCATCCGCGCGCCGGTTTCCTGCATTACCGGCGTCGACCGGCCAATAGCGGGTTCAAGGCCGGCAATCTGCACGAGTTCGCCCTGCGAGCTCGCCGGGATTTCGATTACATGGTCGTGCTGGATGCCGATAGCCTGATGTCAGCCGCGGCTGTTCTACGCCTGGTTCGCGTGATGCAGGCCAACCCGCGTCTCGGCATCCTCCAGACGCTCGTGGTCGGCCAACCCTCGAAGAGCGCCTTCACCCGGATCTTTCAATTCGGCATGCGCCATGGCATGCGCACCCATACCGTCGGAATCGCCTGGTGGCAGGGACCGAGCGGGCCCTATTGGGGTCACAATGCGATCATTCGGCTCGACCCCTTCGTAGCATATTGTCACTTGCTGACATTGGCGGGGCGTCCGCCGCTCGGTGGACCGGTGCTGAGCCATGACCAGGTCGAAGCGGCGCTGATGCAGGCAGCCGGATACGAAGTGCGCGTCATCGCCGAGGAGTTCGAAAGCTGGGAGGAAAACCCGCCAAGCCTACCGGATTTCATCAAACGCGACCTGCGATGGTGCCAAGGGAACCTGCAGTACCTGAAGCTCATCGCCCGGCCTGGCTTGACGCCGATGGGACGATTCCAGCTCATCAGCGCGATCATGATGTATCTCGGCGCGCCGCTCTGGTTTCTGATGCTGGCGGCCGGCCTCGGCCTTGCACTGCTTCGGTCGGGCACCGTGGTCTCGGCCTTCCCGACGAATCTTGCCTTCGGCCTCTATTTCGGGATGTTGGGCATCGGCTTCGCGCCGCGGTTTCTGGGGGTGCTGGATATTCTGCTGCGCCCCGGGCAATGGGCGCGCCATGGCGGTGTCCTGCGCCTCCTCGCCGGGTCATTCACGGATGCGCTGTTCACCCTGCTGATCGGTCCGCTGATCATGATTGCGCAAGCGCGGTTCATGGCCGGTTTGGCCTTTGGCCAGAGGATCAGCTGGGAAGCACAGAAGCGCGACGGGCAACGGATATCTATTCGGGAGGCATGGCGCGGCCTCTGGCCGCAGATGGTTTTCGGCGGGTTGTTCGCCGGCGCCCTTGCGGCCGTCGCTCCCGGTTCCCTGCCCTGGGCCGCGCCGACGCTGCTGGCCGCCGCACTGGCGATCCCATTCGCCTGCGTCACGACCGGCAGGACCCTGGGCCGCTGGATGGTTCGCCGCCGGCTCTGCGCCGTGCCCGATGAATATGACGCAGCGGCTGTCTTGCGCCGATTGGCGGCGCTGACGTCAAAATCACCGGACGAACTGCGGTGAGATTGCTCTCAGCGCTCTATATCACCGCCGGCTGTCGGCGGCCAGACTGTGGCCGCCATACTGTCCAGGAGCGCCGCAAGGCCGGCGACCGCACGCTCAACCAGTCGCGCACCCAGCGCCGCCGAGGCGATGCGCGGATCACCGATGACCCCGTTGGCGCTGAGATCGGCCGTCATCCACGCCCAGGGCGCCGACCCGTTCGGCGGCAATCCCTCGGGATGTCGCAAGGAACCGGGCGCTGCGCGCTCCATGACCACCAGATCCGGCCGAAGATGCAGCATGACGGACGTCTCGATCCAGCCGGCATGCCAATCCTGTGCCGGCGCGCCGGCCGATGCCAATTCATTTGGGCGGGCGAGCGCTTCCCAATGGGTCTTGACGACGAACATCTCGTGCTCCGCGCGCAGCCGCATCGCCGCCGTGGAAACCACGGAGGCGTTTCCGCCATGGCTGTTCAAGATCAGCAGACGACGGGCGCCGGCGCGCGCGATCCATTGACCGAGCGCGGCCCAGGCCGCGGTCAGCAATTCCGCCTCGAGAGAAAGGGTTCCGGGCAGCCCCCCATGTTCGATCGACCAGCCGATGGGCTGCAGCGGCAAGGCGATGCCGCGAACCGGGCTCGCGGTCCGCATCGCCGCGCGGAGGATGCCCTCGAGAATGAATGCATCGGTGCCGGTGGGAAGATGGGCGCCATGTTGTTCCGTCGCGGCGACCGGCAGAATGAACACGTTGCTATCGAGCGGTCCGGCAAAATCCGCCGCCGTCATTTCGTTCCACTGTTTCAGCATGTTCGTTTTCCTGCACTCATGGAGCGCATCAGACGTGGCGACAGAGCTCCCGCGATTGTGATCCGACCGTACGGCTGCGCAACCTTGCTGGCGAAGCCAATAAGGGAGCACACTAACCGCCGCAAGGCCAATCATCTGGGAGATGTAGGATGAGATTCCTCGCTATCATTGGCGTCATCGCGATCGTCGTGGCCGTTGCCACCGCTGTCTTTTTCTTTGGCGGCTTCTATAGCGTGGCGGGAACCCAGAAGGAGCCCGGCATTGTAGCATCCGCGCTTATTCACATCCGACAGGCCTCGATCGATCGGCACGCGGTCGACATGCCGTCGACTTCCCTCGACGATCCCGCCGTCGTGCAGGCCGGCGCGCGCGCGTTCAGCGCGCGGGGCTGCGTAAATTGTCATGGCGGGCCGGGTGCAAATTGGGCGAAATTTTCCGAGGGCCTGCACCCGAGTCCGCCTGACCTCAAGGAGGTCGTGAATGGGCTTGAGCCCCGACAACTCTTTTGGGTGATCAAGAACGGCATCAACATGACCGGCATGCCTAGCTTCGGTCCCACCGGGGTGCCGGACGGGGAAATCTGGACGATCGTCGCCTTCCTCAAGAAGCTGCCGAGCGTTTCCGACCAGGATTTCAGGGCCTGGACCCAACCCTAAGAGCTTGACCGGACCAATGTTCAATCACCCGGGTTGCCGGTGATGCCCCAGAGATTTATGGGATCGGTGCTGGTGCAAGGAGACGGTGATTGAAGGTCCGCGGCCGTTGCGGGCTTGATGGACGGCCGTCCTTGCGATTTGCCGCCAGCTGGCTTGACTTGCGCGAGAATCTCGATCGGGCGGCCCGCGACAGATCGCTTCCCGATGCGTTGGCGAACCGCCTGCCAAAGCAGCCGCGTCTGCTCGATCTTGGTGCTGGAACCGGCAGCTTGTTCCGATTCATGGCGCCCATCATCGGACGCCCGCAGAGCTGGATCTTCGCCGATGCCGACGTGTTGCTGTTGGAGGCAGCGTTGGATCGCACCGCCGAATGGGCAAGACGCCGCGGTTTCACCGCGGTCTTGTCTGGCGGGTCTGGGAAATCGACACTGACTCTGCACAGTCTGCTCGGCAAATGGTGCATCGAAACCCTGGCAACCGATCTCGATCAGGTGCCGAATGGCCTGCCGCTTGCCAGGGTCGATGCCGTTGTCTGCAGCGCGCTACTGGATCTGACCTCGCGCGCCTGGATGGAGCGCCTGTTCGCCGTTCTTCGCACGCCATTCTATGCCGGCATGACCGTGGATGGCCGCGATAGCTGGTTGCCGCGCAATCCCGCCGACCTGGCTGTTCGAACGGCGTTCCGAGCCGACCAGCGGCGCGACAAGGGGCTGGGCCCGGCACTGGGGAATGATGCGGCCGATATCGCGCTGCGACTGCTCACGGCAAAGGGGTTCCGGACTTGCACCGCCACATCCGACTGGTGCATTGGGCGCCGCGCATCGGACATAACCAGCCGATTCGTGCAGATGACCGCGCAGCCCGCTCGTCAAGCCATGCCCGCACAGGCAAGAAAATTCACGGAATGGGCCGGCATGCGCCAGCACCAAGCGATGAAGGCGCGGCTCGCCATCCGTATTGGCCATCGCGATATCCTGGCATTTCCTTCAACAGGCTAGCGGTCATCGTCCGCGCACAGGGGTTAGATCGGCGGGAAGCGTTACTTCCAGCATCTCGAGACCCGGCTCGCCGGCGAGCGAATGGGACACGCCGGCGGGGACAACACAGCAATCGCCGGCTCGAAGGCGATGACGGCCGAGTTGGGCGCTGTCGACACCGAGCACGCCTTTCAAGACGAAGAGGAACAGGAACTCGCCGCCATGGGCGCTCGATGGCCCGGCCGCCGTCCGCCCGACGACGGGGCGCACGATGCGGACGCCGGCAAGGCCGTCGGTTGCGGCACCGATGCCGCTGTCGCGTGCTTCGAATCCGTCGATGCGCCAGGGGAACCAGTTGGCCGATGCGGCGATATGGCGGACGAAACGCTGGCCGGCGAAGCGCCGCTCCGGGCGGAACTGGGGCGTGGGGAGGGTCAGATCGTGATCGGCGAAAGTCTCATGCACCGCGGGGCAGCCGATTTCGATCACCTCGAGGCTGTCCGAGGATTCCAGCACCCGGTGACGTATTTCCGGCGGCTGCAGCACGCAATCGCCCGCGTTCAGCAGGAAGGGATCGCCCTGATCCTCATAGACCAGGCGCGCCCAGCCGGTCATGCAATAGATCATCTGGAAGCGGATCTTGTGGAAATGGACGTAATCGGGCACAGGTCCGCCCTCGCGGATGCGGATCTGGGAGGCCACGAAACGCCCGCCGAGGCGGCCCGGAATCAGGTCGCGATACTGCATGCCGGCGCGACCGAGGCCCCAGGCCTCCTCGCCGCCCAGGCGGGCCAGCACGAATTCCTGCCTGCCCTCCGGCAGTTCGACGGGCCGCTCGGCCTCGACGAATTCCGCCCGCGTACCTTCCGGACCGACAAGCTCGCGCGGCATGCCCAGCGGCAGCGCCGATAGATCGCACAACAGGCGAAGGTTCAGGGGGCTCGGTCTATCGCCGCTGTCCTGGGCCTCGAGCCGCAGGGTCAGGCCATAGCCCGATACCACGGCCGTCCTCGGTGCGTCGGCGGGCAGGACCAGCTCGACCCTGAAATTCAGCTTTTCGGTGAAGAATCGAAGGCTCGCCTCCAGGTCGGGACAAGGCAGGACGACTTGTGCGGCGCGTATGGGACCCGACATTCTTGAGATGGCCTTGGCTGGCGATCGACCTGGGTTGTGGCCAAATCTTGCCCCGGCCCCGCGGGCCGGGCAAGGATCGAAAAATCAAGGGCGCAAGCGCAACGGCGATCAAATGAATGGCACGCCGGGCGTCTATACGAGGAGCGATGCTTGACGTGAGGGCTGACGTGAATCCCGTTGGAAAAGCGCTCTGGTATATCGAAAGCCACTTCGGCGAAGAGATCTCGCTGGACGAGATCGCCGCGATTGGCGGCGTCTCGCGCTACCACATGTCGCGGGCCTTCAGCGTGGGCACCGGCCAGCCGGCACTCCGCTATGTCCGCGGCCGGCGCCTCAGCGAGGCGGCGAAGTCTCTGGCCAAGGGGGCGGGCGATATTCTGGGCGTCGCCCTGGAGGCAAGATACGGCTCTCACGAGGCATTCACCCGCGCCTTTCGCGATCAGTTCGGGCTGACGCCCGAGCAGGTTCGCGCCCAAGGCCATCTCGACAACCTTAACCTCGTGGAGCCGATCAAAATGGATGAAACACTCATGACCAATCTCGAACCGCCGCGGTTCGAATCCGCCAAGGCGATGCTCATCGCCGGATTGGGCGCGCGCTATAGCTGCGACAGCAGCAAAGGCGTTCCCGCCCAGTGGCAGCGCTTTCAACCGCATCTCGGAAATATTCCAGGCCAGATCGGGCGCACTGCCTATGGCGTCTGCTGCAACAGCGACGACGAAGGCAATTTCGACTACGTCTGCGGTGTCGAGGTCTCGGATTTCTCGGGCCTGCCCGTGGAACTGACGCGGCTACGCCTGCCCGCGCAGCGCTATGCGGTGTTCCAACACCGCGACCACATTTCGACGATCCGCCGGACCGTCAACACCATCTGGAGCAAATGGCTGCCGGAATCGAAATACGAAGCGGCCGACGCGCCGAGCTTCGAACGCTACGGCGAGGAATTCGACGGGCGCAGCGGCAACGGCGGGCTGGAGTTCTGGATACCGATTAAGTCTTAAGCAGCGTTTCCTCGGCAGCCACCCCACGCCAATCCTGGGTTGGCGCAGGGGTGGCCGATTTCGGGCCGTCCGCCGCCGGGCAGGTTCTCGCCCCGCCGGCCCCCTTGGGGTGCTAATCTCGCACCGACCCATCGGGTGAAAGCCAATCCGACCCGATGCTTGGGTGTCGACAAGAGAGCGCCATGGCCGCCACGGTGAACGAGCAACTGCTGGACGAGCGCCTTGCCAAGCTCGAGCAGGCGCAAAGCTGGACCCCCCGTCTGGTTTCCAAACTCGAAAGCCATATCCGCGCCGCCGAGGACGAGGGGCTGTTCCGCATCAACCCCTTCACCTTCGCCCGCGAGAAGAACCTGAAGGAGACCGAGGTCATCGATCTCCTCCTGCACGCCACTTCCCTTGGCCTCTTCGAAATGGACTGGCAGCTGCTCTGCCAGCAATGCTCCTGCGTGGTCGAGAGCTTCAGCAGCCTTAAGGGCGTGCATAACCAGTTCCACTGCAACCTCTGCCAGGTCGACTACGAAGCCACCCTGGACGACTACATCGCCGTCACCTTCACTGTCAGCGCCGAGATCCGCGACATCGCCTTTCGCCATCCCGAGCGGCTTTCGGCGCCGGACTACTTCCGAATGGGCGGGACGCCCGACGGCGTGCTGCCCGACGGGACGCGCTTCATCGATTTCCAGGCGAAGGTCATCAAGGCGCTTGACTTCCTGCCACCGCGCAAGACGACCCGGTTCACGATCGAGATGGAGGGCGAGGGAGTCATTCTGGGCGTCAGCCCCGAGGGCAAGGCCGCCCTGCTCTACACCGTCGCCGGCCCGACCGCGCCGGGCGAGCAGGTTGTCCCTGTGCGCTTCGAGCATCCGGTGCGCACTCACACCACCGGCGAGCTCGCACCGGGCCGGATTACCTTCGCGGTGGAGAACGCAACCATTGAGCGCGGCACCTTTTGCGTGGCGGTCCTGCCACCCAATTTCGAGTTCGGCCACGCGCCGATCAGGTTCCTGCCGTTCCTCACCGGCAAGCGGCTGCTCACCACCCAGGCCTTCCGTGATCTGTTCCGGTCCGAGGTCATCCGCGCGACCGAGGGGATCGGGGTCAAGGATATCGCGCTGCTCTTCACCGACCTCAAGGGCTCGACTGCCCTCTACGACCGGATCGGCGATCTCAACGCCTTCTCCCTCGTCCAGCAGCACTTCGAACAGCTGCAGAGCGTCACCCAGCGCCACAACGGCGCCATCATCAAGACCATCGGCGATGCGGTGATGGCGGCATTCCTCAGCCCCCTCGATGCCGTGAGCGCGGCACTCGCCATGCGCGCGGAGATCGCCGCGTTCAACCGCAGCCGCCCCGACCGGGAGCTTATCCTGAAGATCGGTGTGCACAAGGGTGCCGCCATCGCCGTTACGCTCAATGAACGCCTCGATTATTTCGGCCAGACGGTGAACATTGCCGCCCGGGTGCAGCATCTGGCGGATGCCGACGAAATCCATGTCTCGGAGAACGTCTACGAGGCCGAGGGCGTGAAGGGGTGTCTCGAAGCGCTCGACGTGGATTCGAGCATGACGAAACTCAAGGGCATCCAGCAGGACATGCGCGTCTACCGTATCGCTGCCCCGGCGCGGCGGGCTTAGGCGGCCAGCCTAACCCTTGTATCTCTGGAAAACGGCACCCCGCCCTTCGGTTGGATTGAAGGTTGCTGTGTTCCAGAGATATAGGGGTCCGACCGAGGGTGGGACCTTGACTGACTGGGTGCTAGGCTTCCATCGATGCCCAACGACACCCGCCGTCTGCTGATCGTCGCCCACGCGCCGTCGCCGAACACGCAGCGGCTGCGCGAGGCCGCGCTGCGCGGGGCGCGCTCACCGGATATCGCCGGGGTCGAGGTGAAGATGCTGGCCCCGCTCGAGGCTGGACCCGACGACGTGCTGGCCGCCCAGGCGATCATCCTGGGCACGACGGAGAATCTCGGTTACATGAGCGGCGCGCTGAAGGATTTCTTCGACCGCAGCTATTATCCCGTCCTTGAGTTCACCCAAGGCCTGCCCTATGCCGTCTTCATTCGCGCCAAGCTCGACGGCACCGGGACAAGGCGCGCCATCGAGAGCATCGCCACGGGCCTGCGCTGGCGTGCCGTGCAGCCGCCGCTGATCCTGCATGGCGAGTTCCGCGAAGAATTCATCGGCCAATGCGAAGAGCTGGGCGCCGCCATGGCAGCCGGGCTGGAAGGAGGAATATTTTGATCGACACGCGCTCGCTTAGATTCCCGCCCCATTGATGGGCGTGGCCTTTTGCCCGTCGCGGCCAAAAAGGTTTTAACTTTCCCGGACCTGCCCCTACACTTCCCCTTTCATGCGTCATCTCCATCATTTTTGCCTGCAGCCGTCTTCCCGCATGTTGCGCATTGCGCTACGGGAGAAGAACCTCGACTTCGAACTGGTGGAGGAACGGCCGGGCGAGCGGCGCGAGGAATTGCTGCGCCTCAATCCCAGCGGCGAGGTGCCGGTGCTGGTCGAGCCCGATGGTGCCGCCTATGCCGATTGCCAAGCTATCGTGGAATTTCTGGATGAGATCTACCCGGAGCCGACCCTGATCGGGGGCAATTCATCGGCGCGCGCCGAGGTGCGCCGGCTCGTCGCCTGGTTCGATCGCAAATTCGATCGCGAGGTCACCTCGCATCTGCTGGACGAGAAGATCATAAAGCGGCTGGTGCGCAACGGCCAGCCGGACTCGAATGCCATCCGCACGGCGAGCGCCAATCTGCATGCCCATCTGAAATACATCGCCTGGCTCGCGGACCGGCGGAAATGGCTGGGCGGCGATCATTTCTCGCTCGCCGATATTGCAGCATCGGCCCATATCTCCATCGTCGACTATCTGGGCGACATGCCGTGGGAGGCCCATCCCGGCGCCAAGGATTGGTACGCTCGGGTCAAATCGCGTCCCAGTTTCCGCCCCCTTCTCGCCGACCATCTGCCCGGCGCCCCCCCGCCCCGGCACTACGCGGATCTGGATTTTTAAGCGAGGCTCAGGGCCGCGTCGCTGGGGCGACCGCCACCCTCAAGGTGCCGGTTGATCGAGTTGCTTCAGATCGTTTGCCGCCGCCTCGGCCGTTGGCGAGCCGGGGCCAAGCGCCATGGCTTTCTGCCAATCGGCCCGGGCGCCGGGGATGTCGTTGCCGAGGCGCCGGATGATGCCGCGCTCGAGATAGGCCTCGGGATTCTTGGGCTCCAGGCGGATGGCTTCGGCGATGTCGGCGCGAGCGAGATCGAGGCTCTGCACCAGCCGATAAGCACTCGCCCGGTATGTAAGAATGTCGGCCCGGTCGCGGGCGAGATCATGGGCCTTGTTGAAATCGTCGATCGCCTCTCGATACTTGCCCGTCGAGGCCAGGGTGACGCCCCGGTCGGTCAGCAGATCGACGTCCGCAGGCGCCAACTTCAGCGCCGCGTCTTGATCCTTCAGCGCGCGGTTGTTGTCGTTGGCGAGCAGCCAGGCCTGCGCCGCCTGGCCGTAGAGGCCGGCGCCCAGATCGTTGCGCGCCTTCGCCTGATCGGCGGCGAGTTTTTCCAGGTTTTGGGCTGCCACCGAATAGCGCCCGAGGCCGATGAGAGCCAGCGCCGCGCAATGACCCGCCGCTGCGCCGCCGCCCCGTTTCTGCCAGGCAATCGCGCGATCGTAGGCCTGGACCGGCACGCGACGCGCCAGCGTCATGCAATCGGCATACTCCCGGGCCTGATCGGCAGAGAGTTCGCCCGATGACGTGCTGCCCGCCGCTGCGGGCCCAGCGGCCAGAACAAGGCCGGCAAGCATGAGGCCGAGAAGAAGGAGACAGGCATGTCGCATCTTTGAGCCGTTCTATGGCCTCTCGCGATTCTGCGATAGTTTGATGTGGGGTGAAACTCCACTCTTCGCCACCGAATTGCAAGCCGGTCCTGAATGAACAATTGGAAACTCTTCTGTTTCGGCTTCGGCTATGGCGCCGAGGCCCTGGCGCGACGCCTGCCCGCCGGCTGGCGCATCGCCGCCACCTGCCGAGAGGAGTCCAAACGCGCGGCGCTGGCCGAACGTGGAATCGACGCCTGGCTCTTTGACGGCGAAGGGCCGCTTGCCGATTCGGCGATGGCGCTGGCGGGCGCGACCCATCTGCTGAGCTCCGTGCCGCCTGGGAAAGCGGAAGATCCCGTGCTGGCCCGCCACGGCGCCGACATCGCCCGGCTCAGCGGCTTGCGTTGGGTGGGATATCTTTCGACCACCGGAGTCTATGGCGATCGGGACGGCGGTTGGGTGGATGAATCGAGCGAGCTGCGTCCGACCGGCGAGCGCGGCCGGCGCCGGGTGGCGGCGGAAACAGCCTGGCTCGACCTTTGGCGCCGGCATGGATTGCCGGTCCATGTTTTCCGCCTGGCCGGCATTTACGGTCCGGGGCGCTCGGCCTTCGACGGCCTGCGCCAGGGGCGCGCTCAGCGCGTCGACAAACCGGGCCAGGTCTTCAGCCGCATCCATGTGGATGACATCGCCGCTGTGTTGGCGGCCTCGATGGCGAAACCAAATCCCGGCGCCATCTATAATGTCTGCGACGACGATCCGGCGCCACCCGCCGAGGTCATCGTCCATGCCGCGGACCTGCTGGGCATCGAACCGCCACCCCTGGTGCCCTTCGCCGAAGCGAAGCTCAGCGACATGGCCCGGAGCTTCTATGCCGACAATAAGCGAGTGCGAAACGACCGGATCAAGGGCGAGTTGGGCGTCGAACTTGCCTACCCGGATTATCGCCGGGGCCTCGCCGATATTCTCAAGGGCGAACGCGGGCGCTGAGATCGTCGACGGCGGCCATGAGCCGTACCAGGTCTTCCTCGCGCGACAGGCGATGATCGCCGTCCTCGATCAACTCAAGCACGACCTCGGTTCCGGCAAGATGCTCCGCCAGGCGCAGCGAAGTCGTGTAGGGAACATCCGGGTCGGCCATCCCGTGGAGCAATCGCACCGGGCAGGCAAGCGCGATGGGGCCACGCAGCAACAGATGTTTTCTCCCATCCTCGATCAAGCCACGGGTGAAGGGAATCGGATCGGGTTCATAGGCCGAGGCATGGGTCAACTCGCCCTCGGCCAGCAGCCGGCGGCGCTGCTCCTCGTTCAGACGGTCCCAGACCAAATCTTCGGTGAAATCCGGGGCGCCGGCGATGCCCACCAGGCCCGAGAAGCGCGCCGGACGGGACAGCGCCGCCAGTAGCGCGATCCAGCAGCCCATGCTGGAGCCGACTAAAATCTGTGGGCCTTCGGTGAGTTCGTCGACGACGGCAACCGTGTCCTCGAGCCATCGGCCGATGGTGCCGGCGCGGAAATCGCCGGAGGAGGCCCCATGGCCGAAGTAATCGAAACGCAGGTAGGGTTGGTCGCGGCCCCGGCAATGATCCGCCAGCGCGCTCGCCTTGGTGCCGCCCATGTCGGAGCGGAAGCCGCCCAGGAACAGGATTCCCGGCGAATTCCGGCCGGAATCAGAGCGGTAGGCGATTGTCGTCCCGTCCTTACGTGTTAGAATCTTCTGGTGAGTTTTTGGGATATCGAGTCGATTCATGAGGGAAGACCAAGGATGAGGCGGCAGGAAGCCGCAACCGAGGACAGCCATAGCATGGAGCCATGGAGCGCGGTATCGGCGCGCCTGGGGGTGCTCCAGGTGCTACCGGACATGATGCCCAACGGCCCGGCCCGGGCCGCCGTCGACATGGCAGCCGCGGTGGTCGCCGCCGGCGGACGCGCCGTGGTCGCCTCGGGCGGCGGGCCCCTGGTGGTCGATCTTCAGCGCTGCGGGGCCACCCATATTCTGGTGCCCTTCCACAATGCAGGCGCCTTTGCCCGCTGGGCCAATGTGCGCCGCCTGATGCGGGCGATGAAGCGCCATCGAATCGCCATCGTCCATGCCCGGGTGCCGGAGACCGCTTGGCTCGCCAAGAAGGCAGCGCAAATCTGTGGGACCTGGTTCGTCGTCACCTGCCACGGAAATCACGACACATCCACTGCCGCGGCGCGCCGGCGCAACGCGGTCATGGCCTATGCCGAGCGGGTGATCGCCGTCTCCGAAACGGTGGCCGAGCATCTGCGGACGAGTTATCCCATGCCCAGCGGCCGCCTCTCGGTGGTGCCGCCCGGCATCGATCTGCAGCGGTTCGATCCTGCCCGGGTCAGCGCCGAACGCATCGCCCAGCTCGCCCAGCAATGGCGCCTGCCAGACGGTGTGCCGGTCATCATGCTGCCCGGACGCCTCACGCGCTCGCGCGGCCATCGTGATCTGATCGAAGCCATCGCCAACCTGGGCAGCCGCGGGTTGCATTGCGTCTTCGTGGCCGAGGATGTGGGAAGCCCCGGCTATCGCCGCGAATTGGTGAAGCTGGCCCAGCGCCGCGATCTGGAATCGAAACTGGTCATCGCCGACGATTGCCGCGACATGCCGGCGGCCTACATGCTGGCCGATGTCATCGTCTATGCCCGGGCCGATGGGACCGGCTTTGCGCGGGTCATCGGGGAAGCCCAGGCCATGGGCCGGCCCATCGTCGCCTATGACAGCCCGCAGTTGCGCGAACAGGTGGGCGATGGGCGGATGACCTGGCTGGTGCCGCCGGACAACGGCGAGGCCCTGGGCGAAGCATTGGCCGAGGCCCTGGATCTTTCCGCCGCCGAACGCAGCGCGCTCGCCCCCGAGGCCAATGCGCTTGCCCGCCAACGCTACAACCGCGCCACCGCCGCCGGCGCCATGATCGAGGTCTATCTCGAGCTTCTGACGGAAGCCCAGGCAGCGTAGAGAAGCATTGGCCATCCCCTGAGAATCCTTCCTATATATCCACGGAAAAGTGAGAAGTGCGCCGGCCATTTCCCGCGCCCCTTAATGTTCTACTCCCGCCCCCTTGATGGGGGCGGGTGGGGGTGGGGGTGATTGGCGCCAGATGGCGTCTCATACTTGGCGCGTAATAATGCAGAGGAGCGGGAATGGCATCCCAATACAAGCTCTCGCTGCGTATGACGCATCCGTCCGCTGATCTTTTCGATTTCTCTCGAATGCTCGACAGCAGTGACGTTTTCATGTGGAAGCGTGGGGATTTGCGTCTTTCTCCGCGGGGCCGCGTGATTGGACCCGGCGAACGTAGAGAGTTTTTCTGCAGCATCACGATCGATCACAATCCCGGCGTCGAACTGCCGGAACTGATCGTAACCACGCTGCGTCGACTTGAACCTCACAAGGAGACGCTTGACGAGCTGACCACCAGCGGCGGATCGATGGATTTTTTCGTTGGGTGGTTCGCCGAAGACTATCAATCGGGCGAAACCTTCGATTGGACCGTTCTTCGCGGCTTGGCGGACTATCGAATATCACTGGTTTTCGATGTCTATGGCGCCCTCGATCCCGAAGAAGAAGAAGCCTACGCCGGAACGACGTGAACCATTCTCAAGAGCCTGGGTGGCGCAGCCTTTAGAGCGTCCGAGCAGGGCTGACATCCGGATTTGCGACGTCGATCACCCCCACCCCAACCCCTATCGGGTGGAGATGTGTCCACTGGATAGTCCCGGCCCGCCCCCATTGAAGAAGGGGGGCGGGGGAAGAGATAAGGGTGCCTCTTGCTGTCCCCGTACCCTTTCGTATGCGCGGGTTAGGGGGCCTGTGGTACATTTAATTTAAGCTCCGATGACGCCCTGGCTGCCCTGCAGATTTCCTGCAGAAGCAGGGCACGATCGAGAGAGGGTTTCTCGCGCGGCTGGGCAAAGGCTCACCCCCACCCCGGCCCGGATCGAGTGGACATATCTCGATTGGAGCCAACTCTCGGTCCGAAAGTTGCGAAAAATCGTGGGGTTTCGATTCCAAAACGAATCCAGCCAACCCTCTGACGATTCCATTTGGAATCGAAACATGGCCGAGGATGAGATGTGTCCACTCGATAGCCCCAACCCGCCCCATCAAGGGGGGCGGGAGTAGGAAGGTGAAATTGGATCGACGCGCTTCCTTCTTCTCCCTACCCCCTGCGGGCCGAAAGGCCCGCGAGTTGATCGGGGCGGGTTGGGGTGGGGGTGGCCGTCGTTGCAGGCCCGCGCAGCTTGACAGGGCCTTGAATCCCCCTAGATTCCCTCGCCGCGCATGAAACGACACCTTTCCCTATGATTTCCCTCACGCTGCCGGACGGCAGCCGCCGTCCGTTCGACCGGCCGGTGAGCGGGGCGGAGCTGGCCGCGGCCATCGGTCCGG
>WNFP01000678.1_pt1 | contig 32703 bp, 27 predicted proteins | sample 5400201 | NCBI WGS metagenome assembly WNFP01 (sample SAMN13153355, study PRJNA577476) | soil metagenome | isolation source: 115 cm saprolite under Madrone tree | place: USA:California | collected 2016-06-14 | reverse complement strand
ACCAGAGGCACAATTCCCCCTTTGTGGCCACGGTTCAACCTTCGGGGACCACGCTAAGCTAGCGACACGGATGAAATCAACTGGTCGGAAGGACGGTTCTGGGACAGGTGGCGGTACAGGCTGCACCTGATTTCATAACCATGTCGGCTCCTCCGACCCGAGTAGACTGTGGTTGTTCGACGACCAAAGGCTCGCGAGGAAGGAACCGAACGTGATCATTTTAAGCGTAGATTATCACCCGAGCTTTCAGCAAATCGCGTTTGCAGATACAGAGACTGGGGAATGCGACGAACGGCGACTGAATCACAGTGATGGAGAAGCAGAGAAGTTCTATCGAGAACTGAAGTTGCGAGGAGTAAGCGTGCGTGCGGGGATGTAAGCCACCAGGTATGCATGCTGGTTCGAGCGGCCCCTGGCGGAACTGCGTATCAAGACCAAGCGAGTCCGGAAGCAGAAGATCGATCGCCAGGATGCCCAACTTCTGCTGACGCTGCTGGTGGAAGATCGTTTTCCTCGAATATGGGTACCCAGTCCGGAGAATCGTGATCTGCGGCAATTGCTTTGGCATCGGCCTCGACTCGTGCAGATGAGGACGCGAATAATGAATCAGCCGCGGTCCGGCACATAGTTGTCGTCAAGCCTCCGTACACGTAATCTTATCTATTCGTATATGGTAGCGTAAATGGAGCGAACACAACTACAACTCCGTTTGCGATTCGCCCGGCCGGACCGTTCGAGAGAGCAGAAAACTCTTCAAGAATCCATTGGTGCGCAAATATTTCTCTTCCAAAAGATCCAAGACACTCAGTGACAACCAACGAGGGACTGAAGATCTTCCGAATAGGTATATCGAAAGAGTAAAAGCATAGGCTAGGCCCCCGATCAGAACTGCGATAATCATGTCGGCCCATCTGTGAACCACGAGCAAAGAGTGGACCCCTAGGAGCACGCCAGTTAATGGCAACGCCACAAGGCAAGGCTTCAAGGCTCCCTCTATGAGATAACGCCGCAGCGGCAGATCCAAGATACGGCAAAGATGCCGGGGAACTAGAACCAAACTTGTCAGCAGCAAGGTTACCGCGATCACGAGGGCGAATCCCTCGAGCCCCCAGACCTTCACCGCTACACTCCCCAGGATCGAGATCGCCAGGCCCTCCCCCAAGCGATACCACATCAAACCCTTGTGCCGCTCGATGCCGAACAGCATGGATTGGACGCAGCATTGGGTCGCCGCAGCCCCCATTCCTAAGGTCAGCAAAACCAGAAGCGAATAGGCGGAGGCGTACCGCGCGCCCACCCAAAGCGTAAGCAACTCGCGGCCGAACACAAGCAGAAAGACAACCATCGGAGCGAGGATTAGGAACGCGCTCTGCACACTCAACTGAACCAGCAGGCGCAGTTTGGCGAAATTTTTCTTGGTTTCCAAATGACTTGAGATGGGATTGACGATCTCGGTCATCGTGGCGAGCCCACTGGTCGGGAAAGCGAGAAGTTTCATGGGCAAGGAAAAAATCGTCACGGCCGTCGGCGAAAGGAATTTAGCGACCACTAAGGGGTAGATGTAGCCTCTTAATTTTTCGCCGGTGCCGACCCCGAAACTGATTGCGCCGTACCGCAGCATGTCCCGGAAAATGCTCTTGCTTAGCCAAAGAGGACTAAGACTGAGTCCGCCGAGAGCCCGGATGGCGAGAGGGGTCTGGATAACGTACGCCAACAAGTTAGACAGGATGACCGCTGCCCCCACACCAAAGAGGCCTCCCCCAGCGCGAAAGACTGCGATCACTAGGACCACGCGGAACGCCAAGGAACCAATTTGGACCAGATAGACTTGGTCGTATCGGGCGGCGGCCTCAAGCACGCCCGCAAACACGATCAAAGGAAAGGTCACTCCCTGTACCACGCCAGCCAATAAGAACAGTGACTGGAAAGCGCGGACCGTGTCGCTATGGAATGAGAAAAATCCCGGAAGAATAGGAACCAAGAGAATCGTGAGGAAAATCGTCAGCACGCATGCTATCAAATAGAAATAAAAGGCCGTGGCCACCACCCGGTTGACATCGTCCCTGTCGCCCAGCGCGCTGTATCGCGAGACGTAGCGCAGAACTGATGAGCGTATTCCTGCATCGAAGAAGCCATAGTACCCACTCAAGGTCACAACTAGAACCCACAATCCGAACGCTTCATCGCCTATATGGTGCAAAATGTATGGGGTCAGGAAAAAGCCGACGACGGCGTTGGCAAACACCGCAATCCAGCTTGTCGCTACTGTCCGAAGGATGAAGGATATTCGCACTTCATTCCTTTCAACCCTGCGATCGTTCGCACTAGCCCCTTTGTCGTCAATTGCAAGGGTGCACGCACCGACACGACTCACCCCGGCGTAAGGGATGGGGAAGTGAGGTCGCTGCGCGCAGGGCCTCCTTCATCGCGATCCGCGTGCTAACAACACGGTCTTGACTGTTTTGAACAGGATTAAGAGGTCCAGGCCCACCGACCGATTCTTGCAGTAATATAAGTCATATTGCACTCTCTCCATGTGGTTCGTCTCTGAGCCGGCGTATCCGTAGACGACCTGCCCCCAGCCGGTGACGCCTGGTTTGACCGCATGGCGACAGTTGTAAAAAGGGATTTTCTGGCGGAGCTGTTCGACGAAGTAAGGGCGCTCAGGGCGTGGGCCGACTAGGCTCATGTCGCCGCGCAATACATTGAAGAACTGCGGCAACTCATCTAGGTAGAAGCGCCGCAACCATTTACCAATGCGTGTGACCCGCTGGTCGTTTAATTTGGCCCACGTGGGGCCTGTTTCCGATTCGCACTTGTCGCTCATCGAGCGAAACTTTATGATCTGAAAGGTTTTGCCATTCTGCCCCACTCTTTCCTGACGAAAAAAAATGGGCCCAGGCGATTCGAGTTTGATCAGAATGGCGACGACCAGCATTATCGGTGCTACGAGGACAAGACCTACGGAGGCCAGAAGCACCGATAGCAGTCGCATACAAGCACGCTGAATGAGAGGGGCCGAGAAACCGTCACAAAATACTAGCCAGCCGGGCGTTAGTCCTGTAACTTCTAGCTTTCCCGTAATCGCTTCGTAGGATTTGATTCCATCTTGGATCTTGACTCCCTGGCCCTTAAGCCGGAGAAGGTCATCTAGGGGTAAGATTCCCCTGCGATCTTGCATAGCCACAATCAAACGGGTGACACCGTATTGAGCCACTACTTCTTGAAGCTGGGGTATGCTCCCCAAAACTCGGCAGACGTTGTCCAGCTGCTCACTTGGTTCTGGTTTCCTGGCATCTTCATTCACAAAGCCGACCAAACGAAGTCCGAGCTCGGGCCGTCTCTCAATCACGTTGGCAAGAGACTTAGCCAAGGGACCGCTACCTAGGATGACAACAGATTCAGCGAGCTGGTCAGAGTTGTTCAGAGCGAAAAACACTTGACGGTAAACGATCAACGCAACTCCGATCAGGGAGATCCCAATGATTACGAATCCATGATAGAGCTGGATTGACGGTAGCGCTAAATAGAGGAGCCCCACGAGGAGACAGGTCGCTCCCAAAGCTCGCATCAAGCGCGAGCGGATCTCACGTGGATTGCCAACGATCATTGGCTCGTAAAGGTCGTTGTAGTACAGGCAAAAGAGACAGATCACGCCCACAATGGCTATCTTCAAGTACCCGTGTTGGTGATTTAAAGTAAACGCAGCCTTCGTTCCGAGGCAAAGAAATACTGCCGCATATAAAGCGAGGAAGACTGAGGTGATTTCTGAGAGCGCGAGGAGTAGAGTGCGCGTTGGGAATAGTGTATTGAAGACTCTTATCATTGTCGAAGATTCGCAGCTAGTTTAACGATTCAAATCCGATTGAAGATTGAGTGGTCCCTTTCATGAAGTGCGGCGTCTCAGCTGATACGGCTAACACAAGGATCGAATCCGGGACGAAATAACTCTACGAGGACACACAGTCATCTCGGTTCATTGGTAGACCGGTTTCTTCAGAATTCGTCACTATCTCCCAAATCTTCTGACACCGGATACTCGCTCCGCGGACTGTACGACTTGGTGCGGACTGAAAAGTTCTCCTCCTCCACACTCGACTGAGGCCCCGACCCTTCGCGCTTTATCATCTGGAAAACCCTCGAGGTTTTCCCTGCTAGCCAGTTGCCATTCCCGCAAGACGATTGCCACCAGTAGCCGATCACTCCACGACCTCAAATTGAGCCCTAAGTTTATGAATTCCCCCAGGTTAACTAAGAGCCGAGAACAGGAAAAGTGTAGGGAATCTGTGCCGTAAGCTAGGTTTTACGGGCTGCCTTCCACTATTTGGCAAGTGTTTTCCATAATTATTTCAATTTGTCGCTATGGCAGTTAGACTTGATATATTCAGTCGGCCTTCAAACGCGGTAACAGTTTGAAAAGGAAGGGCTTGGTAAGATGATTGAATTCTCCCTTCCTCTTGAACCCAGGAACTCCACCAATAGTTTGAACTTTAGGGAGTGTGGCTTCAGCGAGCACCGCAATCAAGCTGCCAGTGATGGAGGCAACTCTCGGCCGGAGACCTGCTGCCTAGCTTGGAAGCGAAGGTGCACTATAGTGCAGATGTTTACACTTATTCCTTCCGGGGGGTCTCTGATAATCTTGGATTGTCTCACCGCACACCAGTTAAGTGATTTAGCTTCATATAGGCCCCCTATCCCTGCTTTGGCAGGACACTATTTGATTTGGAGACATAGTTGCTCTCGTTTCCAGGCTGATATCATTGGCATCACGTCCGCAGGCAGATTGAGTGGGTCCGATGGTGGCGATTTTTTTTTGGGTTCTGCAAAGGTATATGGCCCTTTTAGAAGGGCCAGTTTCCGAGCCAGTCATTTTGGCGTTGTTCGGCGTGGCCCTGTTAGTAATTGCAGCCGGCCTTGGACGGCGCGTCTCGCTTTCGAGCCCGCACCTCCAGAGCAAGGCTGTTACTAGGGTGCGTGTTCAGATTGAACATATCCCGACAGTTCATCTCCGCAACGTGCGTGCTGAAAACCCCAGGATTCGGCAAGAACTCGCTTCGGATTAAAGCCGACCAGCCAGTTAATCTGGACGGGTGAGTCGATTCGCCAGAATATAAAGTTGAAAGAAATCAGACAGGCACCGCCAGCGTTCTTGGCCTTCCGCCCGAATACGCACGCGGGATTACCCAAGACTTGCACCCTGAGGTTCTCTGCGATAACTGATCCAGCGAAGGGGTGAGAAATCAGGCCAAATCCATTTGGCTCTTGCAAGTCGTAACCTGGAGTTCAACGCACCTGCGTCATTACTTGCGCGACCGCATGGATTCGCTGCGGCCCATGCCATAGTCAGAGGAATCGTAGGCTCCGTATGCAGGGGCCTCCGCCACCGCATTCAACACTACGCCGACGACATTTTTTCTCTGCAGCTCTTGACAGGCCCTCTGAGCTGTCGCAGAGGGCGTTGACCCCGCACGTACGACCAAAAGCACTCCGTCACACAAGTCAGCCAGCATACTTGCGTCCGAGACCGACAGGCACGGCGGTGAATCTAGAATGATCCAATCAAATGCAGGCACGACACGTTCAAGCAAAGTGTTCAGGCGGCCATTCAAGAGCAATTCGCTCGGGTTCGCCACTTCGTTCCCGCCGGCAATTAAACACAAATTAGCTTCCTGCCCGTGCTGGATCACGGCCATTTCGTCGGCCTCGCCGCGCAGATAATCAGTCAACCCAGGGGCGACTGGCGCACCTAATGGCACGTGCAGGCGCGAGCGTCGCAAATCAGCGTCAATGATGAGAGCACAGCGGTCTGGCTGTTGGACGATGGCCTGCGCGAGGTTGCTCGCCACAAGCGTCTTTCCCTCGGCAGGTATCGCGCTCGTGACCAAGAGCGTGCGGAGCTGCTTCTTGTTCTTTCCACGGAGGAGATAGAGCCGCGAACGTAGCGTTCGAAACTGCTCGGCCCCGCGTTCCGTCATGTCTGATTTGTGGAAGATGTTCACATCCGGGTCGAGATGCCAATCCTGTTGCGTACAATGCTTCCACAGTTCATTGAACCGCAGGACGCCACCCTGCCCCTGGGGCGGAACGATAACGCTACCCCGTGTGAGAGTGTTGATTGTGGAGATCGGTTCGGTATTTCCGCTCGCGGGCGTTACGGGCGCCTGCGGGAATCGCGGGCCGCTGATGCCGCTCGTTTGGTCAGCAGAGCGCTCCTCTTCGGCTCTTTTCAGCGCTTCATAGATACGACTCATGGTTTCCTTTCGAAGGATGGCGCGACGTTCGCTTGGGACAACTGCGCCCGGAACCCGACCGGGTTCTGAAACAACCGCAGCGTTTCCTGAATTTGCCTCGTCCTGAACGGATAACACGGACAAAGCTTGACGTTGACCCGGCTTTTACGATGCCTAAGAGTTTCTGACACATATCTCTCCTTAGGCTCTCGCGTCCAAACCCACATCAGTATCAGTAGCTATTCGATTGGCAGACTGTTTCAGCTTCTTGCCCGAGACGGACTTAATGGTAGGGACCATGGCCAGAACAGGCAAACGGAGGTAGAAGTCGACATCCTTTTCGGTCTTCAGAGACGTATCTCGCAACTCCAACAAGAAAGCGATGCCGAGTCCCAAAGCGAGTCCACCCACGAAACCACCCAGGGCGAAAAGCGGACGGTTGGGGGAAAAGGGCTTATCTGGCAGGTTTGCTGGATCTAAGACGCGGAATTGCTCACCCTCCTGACGGCGCTCCAAGTCGGTCGCCATCGCGGATTGGTCACGCTTCTTCAGGAGATCGTTGTAGAAGTCGAGCGCTGTCTGGTAATCCCGCGTGAGCTGTTTGTATTGCTGCTCAATCGCTGGGCTCGACTGCACACGTTCCTGGTAAACCTTGATCTGCCGTTTGATCTCATCTTCCTCTCTGGTTTTCTGCGCAATGACCTGATCGTATGTATGTATCTGTGCCCGCAGCTGCGTGATCGGCATTGTCTCCACCCGCGCATCTGGGTTCTTGTCGGAGCCCCCTTCTTTCCTCTCGTTATCACTTTCCGCAATCTTCTTTTGCAATGCCGCGATGTTGTTCTTTGTGTTGATCACATCTGGATAATCGTCTGCATACTTAACCTGTAAATTCGCGAGCTGAGTTTCCAGCGCAAAGAGCTGCTCTTCAAGCGTAGCCGGGTTGCGACCTCTTTTAGACTCTTGCCATGCTGCGATTTGTTGCGTCAGCATTGATTCGCTGAAGCCCTTATCCTGCTGGGCGCGGGTGAGTGCCTGTGTGGCCGCATCGAGTTGTGAAGTCAGGCCCGTCAGCAGGTCCATATTCGTCTTCTCTTCATCCGGGAGCGACCCAATATAGCGGGACTTGAACGCGGCGAGCTTGGCGTCCTGCCCGTCGAGCCTCGTCTTCGCATCCGTCAATTGCTGAGCCAGAAATTGCGTTGTATCTTCTGAATGCTGCTGGCGAAGTCGAATATTCTCCTCGATGAACATCGATGTGACCGCGGCACACACCCCCTGAGCGTTTCGCGGGTTATCCATCGTGACGTTAACGTAGAAACCTGGCAGATCTCTTGCACGAGTTTCAGCCATTGGGAGAACGGGAGTCACTTCGATGGCTTTTTGGAGTCGTGCGACCAATTCTTCCATTGGTGCTCGATTGATCTCGCCCGAAAACAATCCGAATTGATTGATGATTGGCTCCAGGCGCGTGCGACTTAGGATCTGTTGCTGCATGCTCGCAAGGCGTTGGCTGATATCCATGGTATCCGTTGGCTTCACGAAGTCCGCGGGCACAGTCGGTTGTTCCACAAGTACCAGGGTCTGCGACTTGTAGCGGTTCGGGAGGAATCGCGATATCCCGTAGCCGAGAGGTCCTCCCACGACGGCCAAGATGACGATTAGGAGCAACCGTCGGCGAAGCATGGCCATGTAATCTTCGGGACTTAGAGTGCGCTGAATCATACTGAGATTTACCCTCTTTCGCCAATTACCGATTCTGGTGACGCGATCGGGTATGCGACCGTGATGTGAGAGCGATCTGATTCTTATTCCTTCAATTCAGTCTTGCCGAGTAACCCTACCGTGCCCCCTACTACGGCCCGAGATTACGCAGACTCACCCTCCTTGCAAGTGGATGTTTGCAACGGGGTCACCAGGAAACGTGCGGTCTACACAAGTCTCGAAGTGTATATTAAGTGTTTTTAATTCTGTAACTTACAGCCTTACTGCGACCGCATTTAGCCTCTACGGTGGAATCCGCGTGTCCCAAGTTCTTTCCACGAATGTGAAAATTATTTTCCCTTTGCTCCCAGCTCTTGTGAATCCTAGCAGGGAAGAGCGCATGATCCTTCGCAACTGACTTCTTTGGAATCTGACGCGATACAACGAGATCGAAGAACGGGATGATCGACTCCAACCTGTTCAAGAAAATGGACTTATACGAATTGCGACGCCCCTGGTCTACGTCGTCCTGCGTCCAATTTTGCCGCGGTAGTTTCCAAGGTTTCCGGCTTGGCAGGGGAAATGCGACCGCTTTCAAAGTCGAAGATCCGTGTCATCCGAACACCGATGAATCAAACTGTCGAACGTCCCGCTGTCGGAACTTCGCGTGGTGCCGCATCAGATGGCGGTGGGTTCATGCAGAGTGCCCTCCTAGCAGTTCTCATCGGGCTTCTGTATTACCGTGTTCTCGCAGGCCTTGTTGGTCAGTGGTGGCGTGACGCAAACTACTCCTATGCCTTTTTTGTCCCGGTATTCGCTGGCTTGATAATTTGGAAACAGAGGAGTCGTTTGACAAAGGAGCCAGCCAGACCGAAGGGCGCTGGCCTCATTATTGTTGCCGGAGCACTCGGAGAGCTGATCTTGGGTGTTGTGGGTGCCGAAAATTTTCTCTCGCGCACTTCGTTGCTGTTTCTGCTCGCCGGCTTGATCATTTATTTTCGCGGTTGGCGATTTTTTCGCACCATGCTTTTTCCCTGGGCTGTTCTCTTCCTGATGATTCCCCTCCCTACTATCGTCTTCAACCAGATTGCGCTCTCGCTGCAGTTCCAAGCGTCTCGGCTCGCGGGCAGCTTGCTCGCGTTGGTCGGAGTTCCAATCCTGCGAGAAGGAAACGTGATTCGCTTGCCTTCGCTGACGCTGAACGTCGTCGAAGCGTGCAGCGGCCTACGTTCACTCGCCTCGCTGGTCGCCTTGGCGATCTTTTATGGATATCGGTTCGAACCGCGCATATCCCGTCGCATGGTGCTGATTCTGTCGGCCGTACCAATCGCAGTCCTAGCGAATGGAGTTCGAATCATGGGGAGTGGAATTCTCGGCCAATACTGGAGTACTGAGATGGCCGAGGGTTTCTTTCACTTGTTTTCTGGCTGGTTAATTTTCCTGGTTTCATTAGGCCTGCTGGCAGCGTTTCACAAGGCCGTATCGTGGGTGGATCGTTGGACACTCGCGAGGAACGCCTGATGCGCTGCTTGAGCTCCTGGCAACGATTCATTCCCGTGGTGCTACTCCTCACGGCGACCTGCTTTATTTTGGAGGCGCGAGCCCGCAAAGAAGTTCTGCCTCCGCATCAAGATCTATCGGCGTTCCCGATGCAAATTGGCAACTGGCAAGCGAGAGATCTCGCGATTAGCCCAGGTGAGCTCGAGGTGTTGGGGCCGGGCGAATTTTTGTTGCGTGATTATCTGGCTTCTGTTTCTGAACCACCTGTGAATCTGTACATCGCTTTCTTTCCCTCGCAGCGTACCGGCGACACCATTCACTCTCCGAAGAATTGCCTTCCGGGCTCAGGCTGGACGCCCACGGAATCCGGGCATATTTCCGTACGGCGGAGCGACGGGTCGACGATATCAATCAACCGCTACATCATCGCGAAGGGGGATGATCGAGACCTCGTGTTTTACTGGTATCAAGCGCATGGCCGCGTGACCCCTAGCGAATACTGGGCAAAGATATTCCTGGTCACGGATGCCATCCGGGTGAACCGCACGGACGGCGCACTGGTGCGCGTCCTCACTCCGATTTTAAACGCAAGCGACGAAGGAGCGGCACAAGCAAGGGTACTAAGATTCGTCAATCAAGTGCTGCCAATGCTAAACAGTTATATCCCTGGCTGACTTGCTGTGAGCGCGGAATGGAAGCGCTGTCTCCGATGAGTGGATTCTGACCCACAGAGCCATGCGTGGGGCGTTTGAGAACAGCCAAGGACACACATCAGGAGAGGCCGTTTCGCTCGACTAGGACCGAGGGACCAAGGCATTCATGTTTCTATTCCGTAGGCCCAACGGGCGACAGGCAACTCTCGAGTGAGCTAATGCAGGTCTTTTTACATGGATTGGATTGAAACCACAATATCATGCGTGAGCGTTCAAAACCGGAGGCTGGGTTCCATTAGCAGGCCACGAGCGACTCGGGTTGAGAGCGCCCTATAGGTGTTGAGATCTTTTGGAGTGTAAAGTGAGACCTGATAAGAGATGGTCGAGATGGCCAATCTGGATCACGCTGGCCGTAGGGGCGTGGCTGCTGGCTGGTTGTATTCGTGATACACAAGTCGCAAAGAAGAAGTATCTCGAGAAGGGCGACGCCTACTTCCAAAAGTGGCAATACCGAGAGGCCGCGATCGAGTATCAGAATGCTATCCAGATCGACCCGCGATTCGCCCTAGCGCACTATGAGCTGGCGCAAACCTATCTGAGACAATCGGACTGGACACACGGTTACCAGGAACTGATGCGCGCGACCGCGCTCGAGCCGACCAACTGGCAGGCGCAGCTGGACTTGGGCAACTTGGTTCTCGCGGCTGGCAAATATCTGGAAGCTCGCGAGCGCGCTCAAATCATTTTGAAAGGTGATCCGCAGAACGCGCAAGCCCAACTGCTGCTTGCAAACACGGACGCGGTTCAGGGTGACCTCCCGAAGGCCCTGCGAGAGGCGCAAGAAGCCGTGCAGTTGGATCCAAGTCGCTCTCAGTCTTATCTGAACATCGCAGTCTTGCAGGAGAAAAACAAGGATACCGGCGAGGCCGAGCATAATTTTCAGAAAGCCCTTGCACTTGAGCCGAAGTCCACGTCTGCAATAATGGCGCTCGGCAGCTTTTACCTACGGCAGAGGCGTTGGTCGGAGGCGGAGACGCAGTTCCAAAGCGCCATTACTCTCGATCCGAAAAACCCGATGCCGCATTCTAATCTTGCCGGCCTGTATCTAAATGAAGGGCGAAAAGACATGGCCGAGCAGGTGCTGAGGGATGCCAGGACCACACTACAAGACAATCCTGGCGGTTATCGCATGCTAGGCGATTTCTATTTGAGCCAGGGGGAAGTCGACAAAGCCATCGCGGAGTTTGCTTCGCTTCACTCCGAGCACCCCAAAGATCTCCCGGTAACAAAGGCATATGTGCAGCTCCTGATCATGCGAAGCCGACTAGATGAAGCTACGAGCATCAATGACAGCATATTGAAGAGTTTACCCAAGGACATCGATGCGCTGGTTCTCCGCGGCCAAATCCTGACACACCAGGGACAGCCGTCAGATGCCATTCACTTTCTCGAGAGCGCTATAAAGGATGCCCCGAACGACGCTATGGCGCACTACTACCTCGGAGTGGCCTACGCCGACACGTCGAGCTTTGGACAGGCCGAGGCGGAGTGGCGCGAAGCGGCGCGACTGCAGCCACAGATGGCCGAGGCGCAACGCTCGCTCGCCAATATTGCTTTGCGGAAGGGAGATGTTTCACTACTGTCTGAGAGCGCCGAGCAATTGATGAAGATCGAGCCGCGCGCGCCCGAGGGTTATGTCTACCACTCGCAAGCTATGTTAAATGCGGGGGAAAAAGCTGAAGCCGAAGCGGATCTCAAGAAGGCGATCGACGTTGCTCCAGACGATCCGACCGCGTATGTGCGGCTGGGCGACCTGCGCATGATCCAAAAACATTACGATGAAGCAGAAAAATTCTATACCGAGGCGCTCAGCCGCGATCCCCACGTAGGTGATGCGCTCACTGGGCTAGTGAACATCGATTTGACGCACGAACAACCTGCTCGCGCTTTGCGCCGCGTTGAGGACCAGATCGCAAAGGTCCCGAGCAGCAGTGTTTACTATGTTCTGCTCGGCCAGGTCCAACTTAAGAAAGGCGACCCAGAGAAAGCGGAGGAGGCATTCGCGAAGGCAGTCGAACTCGATAAGAAGAATGTCCCTGCATTCCTGCTCCTCGCGGGCGCTCGAATCGCTCGGGGCTCGGTGGATCAGGCAATTCGGGACTATCAGCAGGCCCTGCAAAATAATCCTCGTGATATTCGGCTCTATGTCTCTCTTGGAGGCCTGCTGGAGACACGGGGCGAGTGGCAACAGGCGGAAGTTTCTTACCAGAAGGCCCTGCAGATTCAATCGGACTTTCCCGTGGCCGCCAACAACCTCGCGTATTTGATGCTCGAGCACGGCGGCAATGTAAGTGTTGCGCTTTCGCTCGCGCAGACGGCGCGTAAGGGCTTGCCAAATCTTCCCAATTCGGCCGACACGCTCGGTTGGGCTTACTATAATCAAGGAGCCTACAGTTCCGCGATTGATACCTTGCAGGAAGCGGTCAAGGCAGATCCGAAGAATCCCACGTATCACTATCACCTAGGCATGGCTTATCAGAAGACGAACAACATTGCGATGGCGAAGAAGGAGCTGGAACACACGTTGCAGATCAGTCCGGACTACAGCAAGGCTGCTGAGATCCGGAAAATGCTGGCGGACTCCGTACAGAAAGATTGAAATAGATTTCCAGTAATCAAGACAGTCTCATTGACATCCGGCGAAAAGCTACGTCGAATAAGGACCTGTACGGGCGATGGAGTCTCCAAAGACCCGTGAAACGACTCCTGTTGCCGTCGCATATGAGCACGCAGGCGATCACGGCGCACGGTGATGCCTTTCCATCGAGAGAGGGCAGATCGCATACGGGTCTGGCAGAATTGCTAAATTAATGCTGATTTCGCCGAAAAGCTTGCACACTTTCGCCTATCGAAAAGATAGAAGCCTATGCGCCTGCGTTCAGGATTGTGCGTATGTGATTGAAAGTAGATGACTTAAACAAAACGCGGAAAGCCGCTGCGAACTTGCTTGATCGGTTATGGAATTGCTAGAAGAGGAAGAGTATTTCTAGGGACCAGGGGAGGAGTATATGTCCAAGATAAGTTCGCTGGCTTTGGGTTTGATTGCAATAGGCTTCGGTTTGGTTCAGCCGGCGAAGGCGGACAATCTTCAGATCCAATGCACATCCCCGACCGTCTGCGCGTCCGGCGGTATCCAGACGACTCAAAACGGAAATCCGACGTTTAACATCGTCTCCACGAACGGTAGCACGGTAGTTGCGGGAACTCTCTGGTTGGCAGTTCTAGTCCCCACCGGCTCCACGTTCTCCGTTGGTAGCACGATCTTGGTGAATGGGAACATATCCGATAAGGGAGTTGCTTTCAACACTTTCAGTCCCAGCATGTGGTCAGTGCTGGGCGAGTCCGTAGGGCCGGATCACAACTTCTCAACGATGTCTTCATTTTTCACGCAATTTCATCTTGGCAGTTCGGCTCCCCCGCAATATACAGTCTACGATATCCTGATCGGTTCGGTTGCGGCTAACACTCCAATTAACCACAGCGTGAGCTTCAGTCGGGGCTTTCCGCAGGGAACCGAGTTCGTGGCCTTCACGGAAAACTCGAGTGGCAACGTCGCTCTTTGGTCGCCAAACAGTGAGAGTCTTATGGTTGTGCCCGAACCAGCAAGCTTGATTTTGCTGGGGTCCGGCTTAGTCTGTTTATTCGGCTGGCGTCGGCGGTTCCCGAAGTCCTGAACATTCAAATGCGGCACACATAGTCGGTCGAGTCAATCTTTCCTTTTGGCGCCCACTCCGTACGGATATCTACCAGTATCCCCTGCCGCGAAGCCGTCGTGGACTCTTTTGCACACGTTGGGGCTGCGCTTGCGGAAAAAGATCTCAGAGAAATACAGTGGAAGCCCCAACCCCCCGTCCTGGTGGCAGGACCGGCAGACATGATCAGCCGGCGCTAAAGCTGGTGATGCCTGCCGAGGAATAAGAGGATTGCGAATAGAGATATTCGGCAAGTCTGCCCCCTTGATGCTCCTCAACACTCGTCTCCGGCTGCCCAGTCCTGCTGGCGTATCTCGACTTATCTCGATCACTAGCGAAGATTGCTGTCGGCAACCTACGGCCGGAAGATCTTGAGAGGTCAATGCTCATCTTGGCGAGATTTGGGCTGGGATGGTGCCGCGTTAGACTCCGAGTCGGTGCCACGGATCTACGCTGAGACTACGAGGAAACCGCGCGCTCTGCCCTCCGCGACGTGCGTGCTCTGATGCAACGACTCCGAGCCTTTCTCGGGAATTCTCAAGTCCGAGAATCTTGGGGGGAGCGACCGACTCATTCGTGAAGCTGGTGGAAGAGAAAGGCGATTTGGCTGGCCTCTGCGCTGCGATCGTCCTTATTTTCGCGGTACTGCCAGCTGAAACCAGCCAGCAAGTTTTGAGCTTCGAACATCAAACTGAACGAATCGAAATAAGGCGGCGCATTGACTTGACTATTGGCCCGACCTAAAATGCCGCGTCAAAGTTAGAAACAATTTTTGGGAAATAACACGGAAAGGGCGAATAACATAACCGAAGCAACCAACCAAGCAAGCTCGATGAAGAGATCATTCTGGGGCCTGAGCATCTCCTCCGTTCTCATTGGGCCCGTACTGTTCGTCCTCTGCCTGCGACAGTGGGGCACCGACCATCCTTGGTCACGCCTGGATCTTTATTCCGGCAGCTTCTTGGTGCTCGGGCTCGTTGTGGGGTTTGAGGAGGCAATCACCTTTAGTCGCTCGGCCTTCCGCGGCAGGGAGGCGGCGCTGGAAGCGCTGGGCCTTAGCTATGACCCGGGTTTGTTCCGCTTGGGATCAGTGCTCAACGTCGCTCTCTTGTTTGTGGTGCTCGACTATGCACACTGGCACTTGGTGCCGGCGTTCAAGCGGCCGTTCTTGCAGGGCATCGGACTACTGCTGGGTATTCTCGGTGTGATCTGGCAGACTTGGGCTGACGCGTGGCTGGGGCGCCACTTCTCGGGGGATCTCGCGGCCCGCAAGCTGATGACCGGGGGACCTTTCCGTTTCGTCCGCCATCCGCGCTATGCTGCGTTCTTAGCACGTAAGCTAGCTTGGCCGCTGCTGCTCGCGAGCGTGATCGGCTGGGCATTGCTCCCGATCTGGCTGATTCTCGTCGTACGGAGAATCCGCCGCGAGGAGACTCACATGACAGAGCTCTTCGGGATGGAGTACAAGGAGTACACCCGCCGGACGGCTCGACTGCTGCCCGGTGTGTACTAGTCTGGCCGCAAGTTTCAGCCGAGAAGCTCGAGTAGAAACTGGACGGTCCAAGTGGCTTCGAATAGAATGTGTTTTCCTTGAAGGACAAAGACACTTTGGTATCTGCCGCAAAGTTTGATCGGTAGCGGCGCCGGTGGCCTGTAGACCCTTGGGGCTACTAAGTTCGGTTTCAAAGCCCACGACTGCGATGTAAGCTCCCTCATCGGAACTGGTAGAAAAGCTCGGGCCCGTCAGAATGGGCTCATCCATCAAGAAATATCGGGGAACCCTTTCCTATTCTTAGTTTCATGTCGATATTCAGTCGTGTTACCACTCCCCCCATCATCACAATCCGACCGAAGGAAAAAAGTTTGCCACTTCGTGGAAGTAAATCGGGACTGGTGCGAGCCATCCGGGATGCTGGGGAGCAACAAATGTGGTCGTATCATCTTTCAAATACAATACTTAGCTAAATGAGGCACTTTTCTCAGCGGGGTTATTTCTGGTAAGGGGCTTGCTCCTTGATTATGCGGCTTAAACGGTCCTCCCGACGGCATCAGGAGTCTTGACTCCTGCGATGGACAGGCGATTTCGAGGCTCATGAGCACACCATCGAACCAAGTTATGGAGCAACTTGCTGAGACCGGTTTTGTGTGCGGGCAGGGTACAGCAATTCGGTCGGTAAATGCAGTGGTCGCCGATATCGCTCGGACGGACATCCCGGTCCTGCTGGTGGGAGAGAGCGGAACTGGCAAAGAGATCTATGCGCGACTGATCCACCGCTTGTCGGGATTCAGCGATCCTTCTCTTAAGAAGTTGAGCTGTAGGACAATAGATCCAAGTCGCCTGCTAGGACAGTTTAAGAAGAATCTGAGGTTGGCGAATGAGGAATGCGGGACAGGAACGCTATTTCTGGACGGCGTAGATGAATTGGACCTTGCTTGCCAACGCGCGCTCCTTTCGTGGCTTCCGGATGGCGAAGTGAAGAGTGGCGAGGATGAACTGTGCGACCGCATAATCACCTCAACTTCGCGCAATCTGGAAAAGGAGATTGAAGCAGGGCGTTTTCGTCGGGAACTTTATTTTCGAATTAACGGTGTGTGTCTGCGTTTGCCGCCCCTAAGGGAGCGAAGAGAAGACATCCCCGCGCTATTTGAATTCTTTCTTCTCAAGCACGCTGGGGAGCAAAGGCGAAAAACACCAACCCTAACCAACGATATCATGGAAGCTCTAACCTCTTACAGTTGGCCGGGAAACATACGTGAACTCGAAAACGTCGCGAAAACAATTGTCGCACTCGGAGATACTGAGGTGGCTCTCAGTGATCTGCAGAATGCTGCGCTGAGAGCACAAAAGGCGACGCAGGAAAATCGGATTTCGTCCTTGAAGGTTGCGGCACGCGCCGCCTCGCGGAAGATTGAAAGAGAGCTCATTCTACAGGCGCTCATGCGAACTCGCTGGAACCGAAAGCGCGCCGCTTCCGAATTGCAGATTAGTTATAAGTCGCTCCTATATAAGATAAAACAGATTGGCGTACAAGAGTCTGATTCCGAAGAATCATAGAGGGTGATCCGATGAATTTCCCAACCGGTCCCTTAATCGCGGCTTGGCTGATCCTAGCCGGAGGGGGCCAGACGCAGGAGACACAGAAGCAGGCTGCGCTGGAGAGATCCGCGAAAAAGAGTGACGCGAAGGGCACGACGGCACCTGCCCCCCAGGTCTCAGTGAATGATGCGGAATACAGGATTGGTCCGCAAGACGTTCTTCGAATCGATGTTTGGAAGGAGCCAGAAGTTTCGCGGGCGGTTCCCGTCCGACCCGACGGGAAAATTTCGCTGCCGTTGTTGAACGATGTACAAGCCGCTGGCCTAACACCAATGCAACTCTCGGAAGTCATTGGCGACGGGCTAAAAAAATATATGAATAATCCGCAAGTTACGGTAACCGTATCGGAGATTAACAGTCGAAGGATCTATGTAACGGGAGAAGTCACACGCGCTGGCGTTTTTCCGCTGCTGCCAAAGATGACCGTATTGCAGGCACTTTCGAGTTCCGGTGGGTTCACGCAATTCGCCAAGGTGAAGAGCATCTACGTCTTAAGGACGGTAGACGGCCAAGAGGCGAAGCTCCCCTTTAATTACAAAGACGTAGTGAGCGGCAAGAAGAATGAGCAGAATATTTTGCTGCAACCGGGCGATGTAATCGTTGTGCCTTGAGAGATTCTGATGAAACTACTCTTCAGGAGACTTCTGACTGGAACAGCCACCTTCGCAGCTCTGTTCCTTAGCGCTACTGCAATCTCAGCGCAAGAGGATGCCTCCAGACCAAAGCCTGCGGCTCGCGAATATCCACCACTGATGGGAGGTTCCGACGGAGAAGATTTAAATGTCGAACAGGAATCAACGGCCAATCTGAATCCAGACACTCATCCGCTGACTGGAGTACAGAATGCTACGTTGGGCATGCCCGGAATCCGACATAGTTATTGGTTATCAGGCTTGAAGTACGGAAATATCGTTCGGTCAAATTCGCTCAACCAGCCAACATCCTCGGGTTGGAATACGACCAGCTATGCTGTGGGAAACTTGAGTCTTGTAGAAGCTTGGAGCCGGGCTCAGTTGGCTGTGAATTATTCGGGAGGCGGAAATTTTTCCTCGGACCCCGCACAAGGCAATTCTTATTTGCATCAATTCGGGCTTGTGCAAACGTTCGATTGGGGAAGATGGCAGCTGTCCTTTATCGACCAGTTTTCGTATCTTCCCGAAACGCAGTTTGGATTCGGTGGCGGAACAGGTCTCGCCGTACCGGGGGTGGGCGGCTCACTCGCCCCTCCTCCGCCTGGCTTGCAGAATAACTATACATCCGACCAAACGATTTTCACGACCTTTGGCCCACGCTATAGCAACGCGTTTGCAACTCAAGTGGTCTACGGACTCAGCCCGCGAGGATCCGTAACGGTTGCAGGTTCGTTCGGGATCCTTCGTTTTACCGAAGTAGGAAATATTGACACGAATCAAGCGAGCTTTACCGCGGGTTACAATTACGCACTGACAAGTGAGGATACTCTCGGAATACAATACCGCTTCGGTGGCTATCGTTTTATTGGCAATCCTCAAGCGATCGATGATCATACTGCTCAGTTGATGTACGGCCGCAAAATTACGGGAAGGCTTGCTTTGCGGATTTTCGGAGGCCCCGAAGTGACTACTCTCCGGCTTTCAGTCGGCACTTCCACTAACAGGGTCTCAGCGTCTGGAGGAGCCAACCTGACGTACGGGTTGAATCATGGCAGTCTGTCATTGAGTTGCAGCCATGGCCTCAGCGGTGGGAGTGGCGTATTTACGGGAGCGAACACGGATCAGTTGCAATTCAACTTTGACCGCCGACTCTCACGCGAATGGACGAGTGATTGGAGCTTTGGCTATGCCCGGAACGGAGCTGTTAACAGTTTACCTTTCTCACAATTATACAATTCTTTCTACGTGGGTGGGAACCTGAGCCGACCCCTTGGAAGGAATGCTAATTTTACGATCGGGTACACCGCCCAAATTCAAACATCCAATCAGCCGGTGTGCGCTGCGGGAACGTGTAGCACAGAGTTTACGGTGCATCAAATTATGCTCGGGTTGCAATGGCATACGCGGCCTTTCGTGCTGCGATAGGCCACGTTGGAGAATATGTGCTGATTTCTGCGCGATACCCGTTTGTTCGAAAATATCGAAATAGAAGCAGGGCATCATCGCTGGAGATAGCGAGAGTTTAAAAACCATGTACAAGAGCTTTTTCGGGCTGAAAGAAAACCCGTTTAACGTCAATCCAGATCCACGCTATCTCTTCTTCACCAAAGACATCGACGAAGCGCTGAGCGGGTTGATGTATGGCGTGCAGAATCGTAAGGGTTTCATCACGCTCACCGGTGAAGTGGGCACAGGAAAAACCACCCTCGTAAACCGCATTCTCGAGTGGCTACATCAGCGGCGGGTGAGTACCGCGTTTCTCTTCAATTCACGAATGAATACGAATCAATTGTTCGATTTCATCCTCGCGGAATTTGGCATTGCCTGTGAATCTCGGACAAAGAGCCAGCAATTGATCCAACTCAATCAATGGCTTCTTGAGCGACACCGTGCTGGTGAAATCGCCGTGCTCATCGTGGATGAGGCACAGAATCTTACTTATCCGGTACTCGAAGAAATTAGGCTGTTAACTAACCTTGAGACGTCAACGGAGAAGCTTCTTCAGATTGTATTGTCTGGACAGCCTGAGTTGGAAGAGAAATTGAAACTGCCGCAACTCCGGCAACTCCGCCAACGGATCGTGCTGCGGTGCAAAACGTTCCCTCTTACGAAGGAACAGACCCACGATTACATCGCCGAACGGTTGAGGATTGCTGGAACACGCGGTGAACCCATATTCAGTCCGCAAGCCGTTGAAGCGATTCATCTTTATTCATCGGGAATTCCGCGCGTGATTAACCTGCTTTGCGAACATTCGCTCATTAATTCTTACGTCGAACAGCAGCGACCGATCACGCCGAAAATAGTCGACGACGTCGCTCATGAGTTTCAACTCGACGAGGTCGAACCAACTGCACCTCCGAGAAGCATGCGCATCGACGCGGAGGTTTATAGTTCGGAAGTGTTCATTCAGGGTCTCGGAGAAGCGCTTTCGCGATTCCGGATGAGCGGCTATGAGGACACCAGCCCGCGCAAAAAGTAAGTACTTGAAGGCGCAGCCTCTCTTTGCGATGCGCGTCACCTGCAGTCTCGGATCTTCTGGTGTGTGCAACATTTCTCATCCCCTGCTGCGGGACCATTGGACCCAATATAGCCAGTCTAGCCAATCCTCGACTTCGGGCATTGTCCCACATCAGGATGTGACAAGCGTATTCACTAGCCGTGAATTCAAAGATAAACAGGAGAGAGAATCCGACACGATAACGTACTCTATTTTTCGCACATTTGAGGGTGAAAGGGTCTGGTTGGTGGAATGTTGCGATGGACCTTATCTCCTAGGGCAACCCGCGGATTCGAATCCGTATACTACGTGGTCGGTTCCGCCCCATTCTTAATTTATGCTCTCCCTCGGCATTTGGAGTTTTGGGTCCGATTCCTCCGCTGTGCTGCTCGATGACAGTTCCATAGTTTCGGCAATCGAGGAGGAAAAACTCAGCCGTGCTACCGGAGCCGGTGGGATCCCCCGGCTCGCCATCACTCGATGCCTCGAGCAAGCCGGCGTTCGTCTATCCGATGTGCAAGTTGCCGCGATTCCAGCTCGCCTGCTCAGAAGGGCGCTCCGCGAATCGCGTTTCCAGCTTTTTCTGAAATTCTCCCGCCTCGGTGCCTCCGATTGGACGCGCACTCTTGGCCGCACTTTCCGCGAACTCGCGCAGTTCGGCGAGATCCGTCGCTTGCTCGGCGATTCCATACCTCTGCTCCATCTCGAGCATCATCTCTGCCACGCCGCGAGTGCCTTCTACACCTCCGAGTTCGATCGCGCGCTGATTCTTACCCTAGATGAAAACGGCGACATGTGGTCCGGCCTGGTTTCCGTCGGCGAAAACGAGGAAATTCGCCCCCTTCGCACTTTGCGTTTCCCGAATTCCTTAGGTTGGTTTCATTCACAGGTCTCGGAGCTTCTGGGGCTCCGCGGGCGCCGCGATGCGCACAAAGTTCAGTGGCTCAGTAAGGACGGCAAGCCCGATTTTGTCGCCGCGTTCCGCAAAGTCTTCCGCCGCGATTCCGATGGCATGCCTGTTCTGGACCCCCGCTACTTCGGTCCGGGCGCTGACGGCCGGTCCTCTTTTGCGACGGAATTGTTGCGCGAACTTGGACTAGATCCTTCTACCGTGGCGTCGGACCCCGTTGTTCGCGCAGCCATCGCCCGCAGCGCGCGCGATGTCCTTGAGGAAATAGTTCTGGAAATCGCCGGGCACTTCCGCAAACAAACGAACACCAATGCGCTTTGCCTTGCCGGCGGCGTTTTCCTGAATGTCTTCCTCATTCATACCCTGGAGTCCCGGAGCGGCTTCGAGCGTATCTATGTGCAGCCGGTCGCCGGCAATTCCGGAACTGCCCTCGGCGCGGCCTTGCTCGCCCGCAAACACTTCGGCGGCAAAGCTCGCCAGCCTCTCTCTCATCTTTCCTTCGGCCCTGGATTTAGCTCCTCTCAATCTAAAGCTGTCCTGGACAATTCGAAGATCATCTACAAGTACATGTCCAGTGAAGAACAGCTCTACGCTGAAACCGCAAAGCTCCTCCTCGGCGACAGAATTGTCGCTTGGTGCCAGGGACGCACCGAATTCGGCCATCGCGCCCTCGGCCAACGCAGCATCCTCGCCTCGCCTTTTTCCGAGTATGTGATCGAAAACGTGAACCAGTACATCAAGCACCGCGAAGACTTTCACCCGTTCGGTTTGTCCGTGCCGGCCGAAGCAGCCGCTAGCCTCTTCGACTGCTCGCCCAACTGCCGCTTTATGACCTCTCTCGGCGTTTTGAAGAGCAGCCTGCCCGCTCTCTCGCGCTTCGCCTTCGAAGACCGCCTCGTGCGCGTGCACGTCGTCGAGCGTGAGGCCAATCCGCGCTTCTGGCGCCTGCTCCATAAATTTGGTGAGAGTGCGCCCGCTCCCGTGCTCATCAACACGTCTTTCAATCTGTTTGGCGAACCTCTCGTCTCCGAACCCCGCGAAGCCCTCCGCAGCTTCTACTGCGCCGGAATCGATGCCCTTGCTTTGGGAGATTTTCTCCTCGTCAAATAAGGGTTAAGCAGGAAAATGCGGGGATGCGGCAGAAGAAGGATGATTCTTTTCTGTTTTCTCTCCTCATCCTCCAAAATGACCGGTGCCAGCATCTGGCTCGCCGTGTGCGTAATGCTCACGGAAATCCTCGTTACTCTCATCTGCTTCGCAGTTTTCTTCGCCTCCCCGCCCAATGCAATCGTCGGCCGCCCGCCAGCTTGAAATTATGGTGCCCTCAGATGAGACTCCCCGCATCCAGGAATGCCATGTCCTCTCTAGGCCATATCCTCCAAAAGCCTGGCTTGGTCAGCCTTGCGGATTTCCTTATGTGGACTCCCGTCGCTATACGGACGTCGCGTCGGGCGGACTTCCACACGCATGCTAGACTACTGGAACCGAATCATCCGTTTGGCACGGTTGCCGAGATTTCTCTGCTGGCACACGCTGCTAAACCGCGTGGGGTAAATGAAAAACAGGGCCGATTTCCAGGTTCAAGTTAGTAATTTAATCGAAGCTTCGATTGCCACAGAAAAGGCGATGCTGGACGATGCCCAAATCGTGGCGACCATTGCTAAGGTCTGCGAACTCTTAGTCAACGCACTCAGTCAGGGGAACAAGATTCTTCTGTTCGGCAACGGTGGGAGCGCTGCCGACGCACAGCACTTGGCGGCGGAGCTAGTGGGCCGGTTTGCGTTCGATCGCCCTGCCCTGCCAGCACTCTCCCTTTCTGTGAATACTTCCTGCATAACCGCCATCGGAAACGACTACGGTTTTGACCAAGTCTTCTCTCGACAAATCGAAGCCCTCGGTCGCCCGGGCGACGTTGCCATAGGGATCTCCACCAGCGGTAATTCCTCAAATGTTCTCTACGCCTTCACCACGGCAAAGAAAATGGGGCTGCACACCATTGCTCTGACTGGCAAAACAGGCGGGAAGCTTAGAGGCAGCGTCGATCACTGCGTCTGCGTGCCATCAGACGAAACCCCGCGAATTCAGGAATGTCACGGTCTGATCGGCCACATACTTTCGGAACTCGTGGAGCACGCAATCTTCAATCATCCTGGTTCGCAACCGAAGTTCCCTGGCTGAAGGAAATAGGTTATGTGTCCGGACTTTCCCCGACGCTGAAATAAGTGCAATCCGGATGGTGGAACACCAAGGCACTGACGCTGGCTTCGGGATCCATCATCATCCCTTCGGTGAGCTGCACGCCGATCTCTTCCGGCTTCAAGAGCTTCCAGATGCCCGCCTGGTCCTCAAGGTCGGGGCAGGCCGGATAGCCGAAACTATAGCGCTTCCCGCGGTAGCGCGAAGTAAACCTCTGCGCCATGGTCATTTCCGGAGGGTCCGGGAATCCCCAATCTTCACGGATGCGCCGGTGCAGCCATTCCGCGCAGGCCTCCGCCGATTCAATCGCCAGCGCCTGCAGTCCGTGCGACTTGAAGTAGTAACCCTCGTTTTTCGCTTTCTCGGAGCGCTCGCGCACGCCCTCGCCGGCGGTCACCACGAAAAGCGCCAGATGGTCGCGCTTGCCGTTCTGCGCCGGCACCACGTAATCGCTCAGGCAGAGGAAATCACCCTGCCGCTGCCGCTTGAAGCGGAAAGTATGCAGAGGTTCTTGCGCGCCCGGAGCGAACAGGCGCAGGGCATCCACTTCCGCCTCGGCCTCGAAGAACTGCCAGACAGCACGAACCTTCATGAACTCCGCCGCTTCGCGTTTCACTTCCTCCATGCCTTGGTACAACTCGACCGCTTTCGGTTCGCGCGCAGCAAAGTGTTTTTCGAAATCTCCCCGATATCCCATGTGTCGTCCATAGAGCATGAACGGGTTGATGTAACTCCAGATCTCGCGCAAGTCGGGCACCAGCCGCACCTTGCGGTCGAGAGTCGCAACGCTCGGAATCAGTAGATCCGCACGCACCCTGGGAGAGCGTTTCAGCAAAGGAATCGATGTCACGCTCACCGTAGTTGTTATGCCAAAACCGTTTCCTGAAGATGTGTTCGCGCGCACGACGGTTTCTCGTCGCGCCGGATCCATCAGTTCGTTCATGAGGCGCAGTCCGGTCATCGCGTCCTTCGCATAGCAGACCGCATGGCCGTAACTCGGTGCAATCTTTGTCTGCGTGAATTTCCCGGAAAGCGCCGCGCCGCCCACGAGAAGTGGAATCTCAATGCCGGCGTCCTTCAAATCACTCGCCGTAATCACCATCTGCTGCGCGCTCTTCACCAGCAATCCGGAAAGCCCGATGGCATCCGGCTTGTGTTCCAGATACGCCTTGATCAGATCCTCCGGCGGCACCTTGATTCCCAAGTTCACGACTTCGTAGCCGTTGTTCTTCAAAATAATCTCGACGAGATTTTTTCCGATGTCGTGAACATCGCCTTTCACTGTCGCCAGCACGACCTTCCCTCGCTTGGCCGTGTCCGCTTTTTCCATGAACTGTTCGAGGTGGCTGACCGCCGCCTTCATCGCTTCCGCCGATTGCAGCACCTCCGCCACGATCAGCTCATTCGCATTGAAGAGCCGCCCTACCTCGGCCATCCCTGCCATCAGCGGGCCGTTGACAATATCCAGCGGCGCGGCGCCTTCCCCGCGTTTACGCTCCAGGTCCGCAATCAAACCGTCCCGCGTGCCTTCGATGATGTAGTTTGCCAAACGCTCGTCCAGCGGCAAGTCTGCGGCGCGCGTTTTTTCTTTCTTCTTAGCAGTTCGAAAGTGCTCCGTAATCGCCGTAATGTGATATCGGTTGACCGCCGCGCGCTGCTCCTTGCTTTGCTCGCGCCAGTCCGCCGGCACGCCGCGTAGCAGCGCCGCCTGCGAATGGTCGGCGGGCACTTCCTTCGGTGGATGCGAAAACAGCAGGTTCTCAGCAAGTTCTCTTTCGTGCCGCGGAATCGACGCGAACCGCTCCAGCCGCTCCGTATTCACGATCGCCAGGTCCAGCCCCGCCTTCGTGCAGTAGTACAGAAAAACCGAATTCACGACTTCGCGCGCGCCTGCCGGCAGCCCGAACGATACATTCGAAATCCCCAGGATCGTCCGCACGTCCGGCAGCGCCTGTTTGATTAGCCGGATGCCCTCTATCGTTTCCACAGCGCCGCCGATGTAATTCTCGTCGCCCGTTGCGCATGGAAAAACCAGCGGATCAAAGATGATGTCTTCGGGCGCCAGCCCGTATTTCTCCGTCAGCAATTTGTAGCTGCGCTGCGCGATTTCGAGCTTGCGTTCGCGCGTAAACGCCTGCGCCTGCAATTTATCTTCGTCAATACAACCGACCACCACCGCCGCGCCGTAATCATGTGCCAGCGGCACTACGCGCTCAAATTTCTCCTCGCCATCCTCCAGATTGATCGAATTGACGATCGCTTTTCCCTGGCAATACGTCAGCGCCAGCTCGACCGCCGTCGGATCGGTAGTGTCGATCATCATTGGCGTCTTGATCTTGCGGATCAGCTTTTCGTAAAAGAGCGGGATGTCTTTTTTCTCGTCTCGTTCTGTGCTTTGCAGGCACACATCCACGATGTGCGCTCCGCCGCGCACCTGTCGCCGCGCAATTTCGCTCGACTCTTCCCACTTTTCCTCCGCAACCAGGTTCTTGAACAGCCGCGACCCGATCACGTTCGTCCGTTCACCCACAAGCAAGGGCCGTGTGCTCTCTTCCGCCTCGATCGTCTCGATACCTGAATACACCGCACGGTGCGCCTCCGCAGCAGGTTGCCGCGGCTTCTTTCCCTCCACCATCTGTGCAAGCGCGCGGACGTGCTGTTCCGTCGTTCCGCAGCACCCGCCAACGAAATTCAACCAGCCGTGATCCGCAAACTTCTCAAGCTGCGCCGCCAGCGACGTCGGTGTTTCCAGATATTTACCCTCTTCATCCGGCAAACCCGCGTTCGGATAGCACGACACAAATTCACCGGTGAGCTGGCTCAGTGTCCGGATGTGATCGGTCATGAACTCCGGCCCGGTCGCACAGTTCATTCCAAACGCCAACGGCTTCGCGTGCCGCAGAGATGCCCACATCGCTTCAATCGTCTGCCCCGCCAGCATCGTCCCCATCGGCTCGATCGTCACCGAAATAATGAACGGCACTGGCGCGCCAATTTCTCTCGATAACTTCTGAATGGCCAAGATCGCCGCCTTGATGTTTCGTGTGTCTTGGCAGGTCTCCACCAGCAGCAGGTCCACGCCGCCTTCCACGAGTCCTCGCGCCTGGATGTAGTACGCCTCGCGCAGCCCCGCAAATGTCACGCCGCCCGTCACGGTAATTGCCTTCGTCGTCGGTCCCATCGATCCGGCGACGAACCGCGGCCCGTACTCCGCCAGCACAATTGGCGCTCCGCCGAAGCTGTTCGTCTCGACAATGTCCGATCCCGATTCAAAATATTTCCGGTGAATGTCCAGGACCACATCGGGCCGCGTGCGCACCAGGTTTTCGTTGCACCCTTCGAGCGCAGCCCCGCCGAAGTCCGCCGCCGTCAATTGTCGCTGTTGCAGCATCGTGCCCATCGCGCCATCGAGCACGAGGATGCGTTGCGAGAGCAGCTCCCGCAGCGCCTTCGCCGATTCGTTCAGATTGCGCATGCTCTGGAGGATCCTAGCTCCTTGTCCGGCTCCCTGCTGAATTGGGGACACAGCGAAGCAAGCCGAACATCGCGTACACCTTATATTTTACGCAAGTTCCTGCAAGAATCGAACGTTCTTACAGTGAAGTAGTGCTTTTTCGGTGCGAACGGGGATTCGGCCGCATCGGGAGCCCAAAACGCGGATGGTATACTGCTTCCGCCGTCGAGAACGAACATACATGGCGCATGGTCTGAGAATCATCAATATTGTCGGCGCGCGTCCGAACCTGCCGAAAATCTCTCCGCTGTTGCGGGAGATGCAACGCCATCCAGAAATTGAACCTATCCTCGTTCATACCGGCCAGCACTACGATGAAACGCTCTCCGACATTTTCTTCCGTCAAATGGGCATTCCCGCGCCCCACGTCAATCTGGAAGTCGGCTCTGGTTCCCATGCCGCCCAGACCGCCGAAATTCTCAAGCGCATCGAGCCTGTCCTTTTCAGCCGCCAACCCGATCTGGTCCTCGTGGTCGGCGACGTTAATTCCACGCTCGCCGTTTCACTAGCTGCTGTGAAGCTCGGAATTCGCGTTGCCCACGTGGAAGCAGGCCTTCGCAGTTTTGACCGCTCCATGCCGGAAGAGATCAACCGCGTTGTCACGGATGCCTTGGCCGACTATCTCTTTGTCACAGAACAAGACGCCATCGAGCACCTGCTCAGGGAAGGCCGTCCGCGCGAGAGCATCTTCCTCGTCGGCAATGTCATGATCGACTCGCTGCGTCACTTCCTCCCCATCGCGCAACAGTCACGCATCGGCGAGGAACTGGGTCTGAAGAACGGTTCCGACTGGCGCCGCTTCGCCGTCTTGACCCTGCATCGCCCTTCAAACGTCGATTCCACAGAAAAACTCACGGGACTTCTCCGCGCCATCGATGTCGTCGCTGCACAGATCCCTGTCGTCTTTCCTGTCCATCCCCGCGCCCAGCAACGCCTAACCCAGGCAGGTATTGGCCACCATCCGCAACTTCTCATTATCCCGCCCATGGGCTATCTCGATTTCCTGTGCCTCCTCAGCAGAGCCACGCTGGTTCTGACCGACTCCGGCGGCATTCAGGAGGAGACCACCGCGCTCGGAGTGCCCTGCCTCACCCTCCGGGAGAACACCGAGCGTCCCGTCACGATTTCTGAGGGTACGAATTTGCTTGTCGGTACGGATCCCTGCAAGATCGTCGCTGCGGCGCAGGATATCCTCGCCGGAAAAGGAAAGGCTGGCCGCATCCCGCCGCTTTGGGATGGCCATGCCGCCGAGCGCATTGTTGACATTCTTCTAACGGCTGCCCCTCGGGGAAAAGCGCCCTAGGTGTCACGTAACAATTCGAGAACAAACGCCCCGAAGGCACTTGCCCCTTTGGCCAGTTTTATCTACCCTGACCCATAGTGACTACCAAACGAGCGAGTTCCAAATTGACAGTTTGCCTGCTCTCGCCGCATCCCCTGGTGCTGAGCGAGTTCGAGCGGCTTTTGGGGAAGGCGCAGTTCAAAGTTGTTGCCAAGCAGCTCGAATCCATGCTGGCGCCTGACCTGCGCAACATGGAGCCGCCGCGCGCCCAGGTCTACGTCATTGACGCGCACGCCGCACGCCCCGCAACGGGTGCGCTCCTCACCAACATTCTGGAACGCTACCCCGAAGCGCGCCTCATCGTCGTCGGCGAACGCCACGACGACTCCAACAGCTTTTCGCTTCTCCGCCTCGGCGTAAAGGGCCTTTTGACCTATGTCGAAGCCCGCGACCAGTTGATTCGCGCCCTGCCTCTTGTGTCCAACGGCGGCTTCTGGGTGCCGCGTCAGTTGCTCTCCGGCTTCGTGGATTCCATTCTCACCGGTCAGGGGCGTCGCCTCAAAACTGACACCGTCACTAACCTCAGCCGCCGCGAGCAGGAAGTGCTCGATTCGCTCCTCGAAAATCTTTCTAATAAAGAAATCGCCAGCAGGCTCAATATCGCCGAGCGCACGGTCAAGTTCCACGTCTCGAATTTGCTCAACAAATTTGGCGTCCGCCGCCGCGCCGATCTCATTCTTCTCACTTTTCAGCGCCGCTTGTCGCAGGCCTAGCCCCAACTCCGATCCGATCGGGGGACTACATTCTGCACGTCGCACAAATTCAATCTGCAATCTTGTATCGAATGATGCACCACAACGCTTGCACGCCGTCTATCCAGGTGATCTTTTTCCCTTCTTCATAGGTGCGGCCCGCGTAGGAGATCGGCACTTCGTAAACCCGCCATTTTCCTTTTGCAATCTTCGCCGTGATCTCCGGTTCAAATCCAAACCGGTTCGACTTGATTTCAATTCCTTTCAGCACTTCTCTGCGGAAGACCTTGTAGCACGTCTCCATGTCCGTCAGCTTCAGATTCGTGGAGATATCGGAAAGCAGCGTCAGGACCCGGTTCGCCACGTAGTGCCAGAAGTAGTGCACCCGTTGCGGCCCGCCGAGAAATCGCGATCCGTACACAATATCCGCCCGGCCGTCCACGATCGGCTCCAGCAATTTCGCATAATCCCTCGGGTCGTATTCCAAGTCTGCGTCCTGCACCAGCACTATATCTCCTGTCGCCTCCGCGAAGCCCCGGCGCAACGCCGCGCCCTTCCCCAGGTTGCGTGTCTGAAAGAAAAACCTCAGATCAACAAGTGGCAGTGGATCCCCGCCATCCTGCGTTGCCGCTTCTTTTCCGCCGTTGACTTGCCGCACGCACATATTCTCGAGGATCTGCCGCGTGCCGTCCGTCGAGCAATCGTCCACGATGATCACTTCCTTGCGCACATCCGTCTCTAGCACGCGACGGAGGATTTCTTCGATCGTCGGTTTCTCGTTGTAAGCCGGAATGACAATCGAGATCTTAGGATTGTCCAGCGCGGAAGGGTGGCGTTGGCGGCGCATATCAGCGCGAAGATTGTAGCGGCCATGCGGCCAGCGAGTAAAGTCAATCGCCGGCAACCGATGGAATTTCCCTTCCTACTCGCTACCGCGCTGGCCTGCTTCCCGAGTATTCTTAAACCGCCCCTTCTACATCGTTTGTCTTATCGAAGGATCGGGCGCCGTGCTTTTCTTGATCTCTGTGCACTGTGTGAGATTTGCGTAGATTCTTTCGTTGCCTGAGGATTGTTTTTCGATGACGACCTTCTACATCCAACAATTCGGCTGCCGCGCCACCCAGGCCGATGGTGCCGCCCTCGAACGCCAATTGCTCGAACGGGGTTGCAGCGCCGCCCCCGAAGCGGCAGTAGCTGATTTCGTCGTCGTAAACACCTGTACCGTCACCGCGGCCGCCGATGCTCAGGCTCGCGACGCCATCCGCAAGATTCACGCCCAAAACCCCGCCGCTCGCCTCATCGTCACCGGTTGTTACGCACAACGCGCTCCCGAGGACCTCGCGGCTCTCCCCGGCGTATCTTGGGTCGTCGGCAATTCCCACAAGCCGCAAATTCCCGAGCTCATTCACTCTTTACCGCAATCACTTTTGTCCCCGAGCGTCCAACACTTTTTCCCCGCTGCTTTGCTTGAGGCCGAGCCGCTGTCCCTTTCTCGCGCCCCTGCCAAGATTCTCTCCGGCGACATCTTCGAACAAACTTCCCTCCTGGCCGCGCCTGTTCTCGGCGGGGAAGGGAATCACACCCGGCCCACGCTCAAAATTCAGGACGGCTGCAACAGCCGCTGTTCTTACTGCGTGATTCCGTTCGTTCGCGGCAGGAGCCGCAGCCTCCCCGTCGAAACCGTTCTCCAGGGTGTCGAATTTCTCGATCTCGTCCGCCGCATCCTCGCCGAAACCTCCGTAGAGCGCCTCCGCATCAGCTCCATCGAGCCTCTCGATGTCACCCGGGACTTGGTCGAACTCCTCGCCTCGACCGAACGCCTCGCCCAGCATTTCCACATGCCGCTGCAGTCCGGCTCTGACCGCATCCTCGCCGCGATGCGCCGCTGGTATCGTTCAGAACACTACGCCCGCCGCGTCGAACTGATCCGTGAACGTCTTCCCCACGCCGCCATCGGGGCCGACGTCATCGCCGGCTTTCCCGGCGAGACCGAAGCCGATCACGCCGCCACTCTCGCTTTCATCGAGCGCCTGCCGTTCACCTACCTGCATGTCTTTTCGTTTTCTATGCGCCCCGGCACACAAGCCGCCACGCTCTCGAATCAGCTTTCCACCACCGTAATCAAACGCCGCGCTCGCGAACTTCGCGCCCTCGGCGAAGCCAAATCCGCCGCGTTTCGCCGTTCCCAAATCGGCCGCGCTCTCCGCGTTCTAACGCTACGCCCCGATGAAGATCCCGCCGCGGATTCAACTCCCGCCATTTCCAGCAACTACCTGCGCGTGCGTGTCCCGGGAAAGTGGTCGGCCAACATCTGGGTGGATATTCGGGTTCTAAACGAAGAAGGGAATTGTCTTCTTTCTGAGGCCGTGATCCCTGCCGTTGCCGCGTAGTTCCAAATTTCAGCTGACTCCCAGGATCATTGTCATCCTGAGGCGAACCGACAAGGTTCGCCGCTCTACGACTCCGACTCCCGTCGGAGAGCGCCCCAGCGATCAGTCTCCGCTAAATCCTAATGAGGGAGGTCCTGCCCTTACCCTTCAAATATCACCTGCGCAAAGGCCTGAGCCGCCGTATGAGTGATGCTGAGCGCGATATGCTTCACCCCGAGTTGCTTCGCAATTTTCTCCGCCTCACCCGCCAGCGCCAGCGTTGGCCTCCCGCCCTTTTGCCGCACCACTTCAATGTCCATCCACCGCACGCCTCTGCTCCAACCCGTGCCGAGCGCTTTCATCGCCGCCTCCTTCACTGCAAAGCGTCCCGCATAGCGCTCAAACTTGTTCTTGAACCGTTCGCAATACTCTCTCTCCTTCGCCGTGAAAACTCTCCTTAAAAACACCTCGCCATGCCGCTCGATCGCCCCGCGAATCCGTTCGACTTCTGCAACGTCTATCCCCATCCCAACAATCACGCCACCCTCTTGTAGGGGCGCAGCATGCTGCGCCCCATTGGTCGCCAATGCCAATTCAAATCGTCGGCCTCGGTCTTTCCGTCAGGCTGCGATTATACTGGTTCATCTGTGGCTCCAGAGAAAACATCACCGGGGAAGCGCAGCTTCCGCAAACACCGCAGCCCTGCCGCTTCAGCGAACGCTTGGACTCAGCGCACCTCGGGTGGCGTCCGCGTCCTCCAGGTCAATGCCCTAAACAAACTTCCCTGGCTCGTGCACGGTTTCAGCACACGTCCCGGCGGCGTCAGCGCGTTGGCCGGGCACTCTGCGGTCGCGCAGGAAAAAGTCGAGCAGGTCCTCAACCTCGGCTTCGCGGAATGGGACTCCCGCGAAAATGTCCTGGAAAATCGCCGCCGCTTCCAGTTCGCCCTCGGCGCCGGTGAGTTCGCTCTCATTTCTCTAAAGCAATTTCACTCCGATGTCATACACGTTTTTGAAACCGCTCCCGCCGATCCCTGTCGTGGCGACGCTTCCGTCACAAATCAGCCGGGTTTTCTTCTCGGCGTCCAGACCGCCGATTGTGTTCCCATTCTTCTCGTTGATCCCCGAAAACGTGCTGTCGCCGCCGTCCACGCGGGCTGGCGTGGCACTTTGCAACGTATCGTCATAAAAGCCATCGGAAAAATGCAAATGGAATTCGCCACCAAGCCTGTCGATCTGCTCGCTGCGCTTGGCCCCGCGATCGGCGGCTGTTGCTACGAAGTTGGCACCGAAGTCGCCTCCGCTTTCCTTGCCCGGTTCCCCAACGCCGCGGAATGGTTCGACGAGCTTCGCACCGGCGACGAGCCCGACCCGCTCCAATGGCTCAGCATGATGCCCCCCGGCCACCAGCCGCCCGCCAAAAACGTCTATCTCGATCTTCGCAAGGCCAACCGCGCCCAACTCCTCGACGCTGGCCTCCACGCAAAAAACATCTTTGCGAGCGATCTCTGCACCGCCTGCCGCCGCGATCTTCTTTTCAGTTATCGCAAAGAAGGCGCCCGATCCGGCCGCCTCCTGTCCGTCATCGGCATCCGGCCCTCCTGAAACAGCCC
>WNFP01000462.1_pt1 | contig 32714 bp, 31 predicted proteins | sample 5400201 | NCBI WGS metagenome assembly WNFP01 (sample SAMN13153355, study PRJNA577476) | soil metagenome | isolation source: 115 cm saprolite under Madrone tree | place: USA:California | collected 2016-06-14 | reverse complement strand
GAGTAGACTAATTGGCACGCCCGCTTAGCGATTCATGGTGCCGAAGGGGGGACTCGAACCCCCACACCCTTGCGGGCACATGACCCTGAATCATGCGCGTCTGCCAATTCCGCCACTTCGGCCCGGAAAGCCTCACTAGGATACCGAGCGAGCCCGTGAAGTCAAGGGGCGAGCGGGTCTCGGTGCGCCATGGCCGCTGACAAGGTCATCGCGACCAACCGCAAGGCCTACCACGACTACGAGATCCTGGAGACCTACGAGGCCGGCATCGTGCTGCGCGGTACTGAGGTGAAGTCGCTTCGTGAGTCGCAGGTGAATTTCAAGGATTGCTACGCCGCCGTGGACAACAGCGAAGCGTGGCTGATCGGCTGCTATATCGCGCCGTACCACCATGGCACCGACGCGAACCATGATCCAGAGCGACGGCGCAAGCTTCTCCTGCACCGGCGGGAGATCGGGCGCTTGCTGGGGAAGGTGGCCGAACGCGGGTTGACCCTCATCCCACTTCGTCTATACTTCAAAGGAGGGCGCGCCAAATGCGAGCTGGGCCTGGCGCGCGGCAAGAAGCTTCACGACAAGCGTGCGAGCATCCGCGAACGCGATGCGAGGCGCGAGATGGCCAGGGAAGCGCGGGCGCGGCAGCGCGCCTGAGAAGGGGGCGACTGGTTTCGACGGGGATCAATGAAGCGCGGGTGGCATCCCGAGGTGCTCGCTCCTCGTAAAACTGTGGGCACGGTTATAGCTGCCGACAACCAGCTAGCTCTGGCGGCCTAACACCCGCCAGCGTCCTCCGGGTCGGGTCAACGGGGTCCGGGTTCGGACGTCATATTCCGGTGACTGGCCCCAAGCTCCGCTCTTGAGTAAGGGGCGAGACTTTTAGGAGCTGGCCGCCCTGACAACCAGCCGGTTGGAGGGAGGGGTGGCGAGAGCAAAAGACAACCGGCTATGGATGTAGATGCCTGTCGCGGAGGGTTTCCGGACGTGGGTTCGATGCCCACCGCCTCCACCATTGCACCCAGTTCGAACCGTCCTCCGGGGCCTCGATGAGGTCGAGGACCCGGAGGGCGGTTTCGGCCTGGGAATAGGGCTTCCCGATCTGAGGCTGGATCGGGAGGAGCCGGATCAGCCCTTATCGTAGGTGTGGACCACGAGGACGGAAGCGCCGAATCACGTCAGGCGGGAAAGTACCAAGGGCGTATTCACGGTCGAGCGCGCCGACCGTTTCCGAGACCGACTTCTGCCACGCTGGCGAGATCGAGCCGGACGCCACTTCCTGCTGATACTCTTCCGGGTCCACCCAAAAGGCCTCGCCGTTTGCTCGAATCAGGAGATCGAGCTTTAGGTCGACGAACGAGAGCACTCCCTCGCTCTCCTCTTGCGGTAAGCAAATGTCGACGTGATGAGCCACCAGGCCTGCGGTCTGATCGTAGGCAGACGTGACCGCATACCATCGCACGGGAAAGAGAAACAGCGCCCAGGTGAAGCCGGGTTCGGCTAGCACGATGCCTCCCTTTGTCTTCCGCTGAGCGCGCGGGCCGATCGCTATAACCGCCTGCGGAAGGGCGGCCGCATCGTAGCTGAGCACATGGGGATCGAGATCGGGAGAGTGGCGGAGATCGGCGAACTTACGGTTCAGCATGGAATCACAATACCGTAGAAGGTTCAGGGGCTGCACGACCGCGCAGCGTCGGGCGAGGTAGGGTTCGCGCCGCCGCCGGCCCTATACATCGTCCCGCTCTTCGGTCCCAGGAAACAAGAAGAGGCCCCGGAGATGTTGTCTCCGGGGCCTCGGTGTTTCGACGTCTAGGCTGCCGCTACTTCAGGATCGCCAGCGCGGCCTTCGCCTTGTCGCCGGCCAGCGTCATGTTGCCGGCCTTGCACGCGGCCTGGGCCTCCTTCACCAGGGACGCAGCCTTCGTCGTGGCCGCGCGAGGAGCCTGGGCGGTAGTGGTGGGCCCGGCACCCGTCCGAGGCGACTGGATATCCTGGTTGCCGCGAGGGGACTGAACATTCTGGTTACCACGCGGCGACTGGACATCCTGGTTACCGCGGGGCGACTGCACGTCCTGGTTACCGCGCGGAGACTGGACGTTCTGGTTACCACGGGGGGACTGGACGTCCTGGTTACCGCGGGGCGACTGCACGTCCTGATTGCCACGCGGCGACTGGACGTCCTGATTGCCGCGAGGCGACTGCACGTCCTGGTTACCACGCGGCGACTGCACGTCCTGGTTACCGCGGGGCGACTGGACGTCCTGATTGCCACGCGGCGACTGGACATCCTGGTTACCGCGGGGCGACTGGACGTCCTGATTGCCACGCGGCGACTGGACGTCCTGGTTACCGCGGGGCGACTGCACGTTCTGGTTACCACGCGAGCCGGCGAGGGACCGTGGAGCCTGGACATCGTCGGGCTTGACCGATGCTGTCTTCTTGCTCAGCATGTCCTTCGCCTGGGCGACTTCGGCCGGGCAATTGGCCTGCGCCATGCTCAGAGCGGGCGACAACGACAGCGCCACTGCTACGCTGAGAACCGCTGCGAAGAGCTTCTTCATGTGTTGTTCCTCTCTCTTGTTTTGGGCCCTTGGCTCTGCCCGCTCGGCTCCCCACCGAGCCTGTGGATTCACCTGGACTCGGCGCTCGCTTGAGGTCGCAGGAGCGGTGCCATGCTGGCTTGCCTTGTTGAATTAATGATAGATCAAGCGTTTCTATGATGCCAGCGGAGCTCTAAGAGAGGTTCCCCGGCGTTCTGCCCGAGCCAACCCCGCCTCAGCTGCCGCAGAATTGCCGACATGTCCGGGGGATTCACCCAGGTCGGCCGATTGGAGCGACGGCTCGCAGCGGGGGCCGCCAGTGGGCGCGGGGCCAGACGGCGCACGATGCCAGAGGCCCAAAATCAAGTTTGGCATCGCCAAGGGCACCCGAGCGAGCCGCTGAGGCGTGAGGGCAGCCGCGCGGCATCGAAGCCGGCGCTTTCCCGGCAAGCCACACGCTCAGAACCGGGCTGCAATCATCTAGTAACTAAGTGTTTTAATTGGCCGCTAAATACGACCAAATCGATCGCCATCATCGCAGAATGGGTGTAGCCTGAATTGGAGACGCCAGGCGCGTGGGGCGAAGGTCCTGGGCCCGAAGGAGACGCCCGAAGGAGAGGCGGATGATGAGCAGCACCGCGAAGATCATCGAGGAGCTCACGAACCGGACGTATCCGTATGGCTTCGTGAGCGCCGTGGAGGCGGACTCGACGCCGCCCGGGCTGGACGAGGATCTCGTTCGGCTGATCTCGGCCAAGAAGAACGAGCCGACGTTCATGCTGGAGTGGCGTCTCCGCGCTTACCGGCACTGGGTCACGCTGGAGCGCTCGGCGGGCGAGCCGCGATGGGCCAATGTCACGTACCCGCCGATCGACTATCAGAAGATCGTTTACTACTCGGCGCCGAAGCAGAAGGTGGCTGCGCGCCTGGAGGACGTCGACCCCGAGATTCTCCGGACCTTCGAGAAGCTCGGCATTCCGCTGGAGGAACAGAAGCGGCTCAGCGGCATCGCCGTGGACGCCGTGTTCGACAGCATCTCGGTGGGTACGACATTCAAGGAGAAGCTGGCCGAGCTCGGGATCGTGTTCTGCTCGTTCTCCGAGGCGGTCCAGGAGCATCCCGAGCTGATAGAACGTTACCTGGGCTCGGTGGTCCCGTACACCGACAACTTCTACGCCGCCCTCAACTCGGCCGTCTTTAGTGATGGGTCGTTTTGTTACGTGCCGAAGGGTGTTCGCTGCCCCATGGAGCTTTCGACCTACTTCCGGATCAACACGGCGGGGTCGGGCCAGTTCGAACGCACCCTGATCATCGCGGACGAGGGCAGCTACGTCAGCTACCTCGAAGGCTGCACGGCGCCGATGCGGGACGAGAACCAGCTGCACGCTGCGGTGGTGGAGCTCATCGCCCTGAAGGACGCCCGCATCAAGTACTCCACAGTCCAGAACTGGTATGCGGGCGACCGCGAGGGCAAGGGCGGTATCTTCAACTTCGTCACCAAGCGGGGCAAGTGCGCGGGCGCGCGCTCGCGGATTTCCTGGACCCAGGTGGAGACCGGGTCTGCGATTACCTGGAAGTACCCGAGCGTGATCCTGCAGGGCGACGAATCCGTCGGGGAATTCTACTCGGTTGCCCTCACCAATAACTACCAGCAGGCCGACACCGGGACCAAGATGATCCACATCGGAAAGAACACCCGGAGCACGATCGTCTCCAAGGGCATCTCCGCCGGCCACGGCAACAATACGTACCGGGGTCTGGTGAAAGTGTTGCCGCGGGCCGCCCACGCGCGCAACTACACCCAGTGCGACTCCATGCTCCTCGGCAGCCGGTGTGGGGCTCACACCTTCCCGTACATCGAAGTGGCCAACAGCTCGTCGGTGGTGGAGCACGAGGCGTCGACCCAGAAGATCAGCGACGAGCAGCTCTTCTACTGCAAGCAGCGCGGGCTCTCGGGAGAGAACGCCGTCTCGATGATCGTCAACGGATTCTGCAAGGAAGTGTTCCGCAACCTGCCGATGGAGTTCGCGGTGGAGGCCATCCGGCTTCTGAGCGTGAGCCTCGAGGGCAGCGTCGGATAGGGCGGAGAGGGGGCGAGGGAATGCTGAGCATCCGGAAGCTGCATGCGGGCGTGACCGGCAAGGAGATCCTGCACGGCATCGATCTCGAGGTGCGCGCAGGGGAGGTGCACGCCGTGATGGGTCCCAACGGCTCGGGGAAGAGCACGCTGGCGCAGGTCCTGGCGGGTCATCCGGGGTACCTCGTCACCGCGGGCGAGATCCTGTACGAGGGCCGAAACCTGCTCGAGATGCCGCCGGAGGAGCGGGCCCGAGAGGGCATCTTCATGGCCTTCCAGTATCCGGTGGAGATCCCCGGTGTCGCCAATGCCGAATTCCTCAAAGCCGCCGTCAATGCGGTCCGGGAGCGCCGGGGGTTGGAGGAGCTCGACGCCGTGGAGTTCCTGGCGTTGTTAAAGGAGAAGATGAAGTTCGTCGATATGGATCCGGGCTTCATGAGCCGGTCGCTGAACGAGGGCTTCTCGGGTGGAGAGAAGAAGCGCAACGAGATCCTCCAGATGACCCTCCTCGACCCCAAGCTCGCCGTCCTGGACGAGACCGACTCGGGCCTCGACATCGACGCCCTTCGCACGCTCGCGGCCGGCGTCAACCGGCTCCGGCGTCCGGACAATGCCATGATTCTCGTCACGCACTATCAGCGGCTGCTCAGCTATGTCACGCCGGACCGGGTGCACGTGCTGTCGAACGGCCGCATCGTGAAGTCGGGGGACCACGCCCTCGCGCGGGAGCTGGAGGCGCGCGGCTACGAGTGGCTTGAAGCCACGGCGGAGGCGCTGCCGCGATGACGGACCGCACGACGAAGGAGACCTTCCTCGCGGCCTTCGCCGAGCGCGACCGGCGCGGCTTCGCCGACGACCCGTCCTGGCTCCGCGAGGCTCGTCGGGCAGCCCTGGAGCGCTTCGCCGAGCTGGGTCTGCCCACGACCCGCGACGAGGATTGGAAGTACACGAGTCTCGCTCCGCTCGTGGAGACGCCGTTCGACCTCGCGGGCGAGGAAACAGGGGAGATTCCGGCCGAGGAAGCCCTCGGCTCGCTCTCCGCGGTCTCGTCATCGTGGAGCCGGCTCGTCTTCGTGAACGGGCGGCACGTGGGCAAGCTGTCGACCATTCCGCCCTTGCCGCCGGGGGGCCGCCTCGGCAGCCTGGCCGAGGCGCTGATCACCGATGAGGAGATGGTCCGCTCGCACCTGACCTCGGCCGGGGAAAAAGGCGAGGGCGCCTTCGGCTCGCTCAACGCGGCCTTGTGGTCGGACGGCGCCTTCTTCCACGTGCCGGCGGGCATGAGCCTCGAAGCGCCGATCCAGCTCCTATTCGTGGCCACGCCACTTGAGCGGCCGCGCGCCAATCATCCGCGAAGCGTGATCGTGCTCGAGCGGGAGAGTCGAGCGGTGCTTGTGGAGACATATATCGCTCTGGGTGGCGGTACGTACTTGACCAATGCCTCCACCGAGATCGTCCTCGGCCCGGGCGCGGCCCTCGACCACCACAAGATCGTTCTGGAGGGCGGGCAGGCCTTTCATGTGGGTCGGACGCGAGTGCGCCAGGAGCGAGACAGCCGGTTCACTTCCTGCTCCCTGGCCTTCGGTGGCCGGATCATCCGGAACGATGTCGACGTGTTGCTCGCCGCCGAAGGATCGGAGTGCATGTTGAGTGGGCTCTTCGTCATCGGGGGCGGCCAGCACGTGGATACCCACACCGTCATGGACCACGCGCAGCCGCGGGCGACCAGCCGCCAGCTCTACAAGGGCGTGCTCGACGGCCGAGCCAGAGGCGTCTTCAACGGCCGCGTGATCGTGCGACCGGGGGCCAATGGGACCGACGCCCATCAGACGAACAAGAACCTCATCCTCTCCGACGGCGTGGAAGTGGACAGCAAGCCCCAGCTGGAAATCTTCGCGGACGACGTGAAGTGCAGTCACGGGGCGGCTGATGGCCAGCTGGCGGAGGACGCGATCTTCTATCTCAAGAGCCGCGGCCTCGACGAGGTGGCCGCCCGCACCCTGCTGACGCACGGGTTCGCCAGCGAAGTGCTCGACCGGATCCGCGTCGAGCCGGTGCGGAACTGGTGCCAGGACTTGCTGAGAGGCCGGCTGCGGGGCGGCCGGGTTGCGGAGGACGCGCCATGAAGATGTCCTGGGACGTGGAGCGGATCCGGAAGGACTTCCCGATCCTCCACGAGGAGGTACACGGGAAGCCCTTGGTCTATCTGGACAACGCGGCAACTTCCCAAAAGCCGCACGTCGTGATCGAGACGCTCGTAGACTATTACTCGAAGCAGAACTCCAATGTGCACCGGGGCCTGCACCAGCTCAGCGAGCGCGCGACCGAGGCCTACGAGGGGGCGCGGACTCGGATCCAGCGGTTCCTCAATGCGGCGCACTCGCGCGAGATCCTCTTCGTCCGCGGGACGACCGAGGGCATCAACCTCGTAGCCCAGACGTATGGCCGGCGGGCCGTGGGCGCACGAGACGAAGTCGTCATCACCGCCCTCGAGCACCACTCGAATATCGTGCCGTGGCAGATGCTCTGCGAGGAGAAGCAGGGGAGGCTCCGGGTCGTGCCCATCAATGACGCGGGCGAAGTCGACCTCGAGGCCTATGAGGCACTGCTCGGCGACCGGACCCGGCTGGTCGCGATCGCCCATGTCTCCAATGCGCTCGGAACGATCCTCCCGGTGCAGCACATGATCGAGGCGGCTCATCGACGCGACATTCCAGTGCTGGTGGATGGCGCCCAGGCCGCTCCTCACCTGCGCGTGGATGTGCAAGCCCTCGACTGCGACTTCTATACGTTTTCAGGGCACAAAACCTACGGCCCCACCGGGATCGGGGTCCTCTATGGCAAGACCGCCCTGCTGGAGCAGATGCCGCCCTTCCACGGCGGCGGGGACATGATCAAGTCGGTGAGCTTTGAAAAGACGGTCTACAACGACTTGCCGTACAAGTTCGAGGCGGGTACCCCGCACATCGCGGGCGCCGTCGGCCTCGGGGCCGCCCTCGGCTATATGGAGGAGCTCGGGCTCGAAAGGATCGCCGCGTACGAGCACGAGCTGCTAGCCTATGCCACGGCCCGCCTCTCCTCGCTGCCCGGCGTGCGCTTCATCGGCACCGCGCGGGAGAAGGCCGCCGTGCTCTCCTTCGTGGTCGAGGGTGTTCATGCCCATGACGTGGGCACCATCCTCGATCTCGAGGGCATCGCAGTGCGGGCCGGGCATCATTGCGCGATGCCGGTCATGACGCGCTTCGACATTGCCGCGACGACTCGTGCCTCGCTGGCCCTCTACAACACGCGCGAAGAGATCGACCTGCTCGCCCGTGGACTCGGCAAGGTGCGGGAGGTCTTCCACTGATGTCGGACCTTCGCGAGCTGTACCAACAGGTCATTCTCGACCACAACTGGAAGCCGCGGAACTTCCGGAAGCTGACGAGCCCGACTCAGCGCGCAGAGGGCTACAACCCGCTCTGCGGCGACCGCGTGACGGTGGAGGTCGCGCTCGAAGACGAGGTCATCCGCGACATTGGTTTTCAGGGTTCGGGCTGCGCCATCTCCAAGGCCTCGGCCTCGATGATGACCGCGGCTCTCAAGGGCCAAACGGTGTCCGAGGCCGAGAAGACGTTCGAGCGGTTCCGCGCCATGCTTACCGGGAGCGAATCCAATGGGGAGGGGGCGGCGCGGCTCGACAAGCTCGCTGTCTTCGCGGGCGTACGGGAGTTCCCGAGCCGCATCAAGTGCGCGACGCTGCCGTGGCATACGATCCATGCCGCGCTGGCGGGCAAGACCGAGCCCGTGACCACGGAGTAGCGGGGGGGATTGTCATGGTCGATCAGGAGCTTCTCGAAAAGCTGGTCATCGAGGCCTTACGGACAGTCTATGACCCGGAGATCCCCCTTAATATTTACGAACTAGGATTGATCTACGGCATTGCGGTCGAGCCAACCGGGGCGGTCACCGTTCGCATGACACTGACCGCGGCGGGCTGTCCGGCGGCTGAGGCTTTGCCCCAGGAGGTCGAGGAACGGGTCCGCGCCGTTCCAGGCGTCACCGACGTCAAGATCGATCTCGTGTTCGATCCGCCATGGGATCAGAGCCGAATGTCGGAGGCCGCGAGGCTTCAGTTGGGGCTGCTCTGAGCCGGCCGGCCGGTCCGTCACGCTTCAGGGGAGTAGTGACGATCGTCTCGACTGGCGCAGCCCTGCGCCCGCAGGAATAGCCGACAAGACCCCCGGGCCCGCGTCACAGTCGCGGCGTCGACACGCCGACCTGCGCGTTCGTCATGAAGCCGGCACCGGCACCCACGCTTCCGGACAGCTTTCCACGTTCGGGTAGTACTCCCCGTAGCTTGGGCAGTAGTACCAATAGACCGGGGCCTGGTAGTCATACTCTGGAGGATAGTACCCGTAGTATGGGAAGACCGGCCCGAACCCGAACCGGCGGTGTCCATCTCGGTCGAAGTCGTGGTGCCCGTCGAAGTCGTGGTGCCCGTCGAAACCGTGGTGGCCCTCGACGCCATGTTGCATGCCACTCCCGCCTGAATGACCGCCTCCGAAGCCACCGCCCGCTGCTCGCGCCTGGCTGGGCCCGTTAGCCGCAAGCACGATCGCCAGTGCAGCGAGCGCCATCAATGCCAACTGTTTCAGACTCTTCAGCCTATCCATGGTGATGCCTCGCTTTCTATCTTCTCACTATTTTGGACGGCTCGATGTCACGGGAGATTCGGCCCTACGGGAGATTCGGGCCTATTCTTCCGCAAGAACGCGAAAGCTGGGCGGGAACCCTTATCGACGTGACGGCTCGTCCTCGGTTCGCGCGCGACGATGCCGAATGTGTGCGGCGAATCCGATGACCCATATTGAGGCGCTCGATCTCGACCGGTTGCCGGCACATCTCATGGTGATGGGCGGCGGCTACGTCGGCTTGGAGTTGGCGCAGGCTATGCGCCGGTTCGGCTCGGAAGTGACGGTGATCGAGAGAGGCCCCCAGCTTGCCAGCCGCGAGAATCCCGACGTCGGCGCAGCCCTTTTCGAGCTGTTTCACGACGAGGGAATTGAGGTGTTGCTCGGTACCGACATCCGCCGGGTAGAAGGGCGTTCAGCCGAGAAGATCAGGGTCTACGTCAAGGACGGGCATCGCGAACACTTCGTCGAAGGCACCGATCTTCTCGTCGCTACGGGTCGCCCGCCGAATACCGATGGGATCGGACTCGAGCAGGCTGGGGTCGAGCTCGACGAGCACGGCTATGTCAAGGTGAACGAACGACTGGAGACGACTGCGGCCAACGTGTGGGCGATGGGCGATTGTGCGGGCAGTCCGCAATTCACGCACGCCGCCTATGACGATTTTCGGGTCGTGCATGACAATCTTATCGGCGGCAATCGAACGACGAAGAATCGACTCGTGCCGTTTTGCATGTTTACCGATCCGGAACTGGCCCGAGTCGGACGAAATGAGTCTGAGGCGCGGCGCGACGGGATCGAGTCGCCTGGCCAAGATGCCGATGGCGGATGTGCTCCGCACCAGGACGGTGCCCGAACCGCGCGAATTCCTGACTATTTGTGCATGCGCCGGAGCGGCGGGGCGTCGAGCGGACAGCTCAGGTGGCTCGCGGGGGCCGGCGCCGACATGGCGGACAGACCGAGCGCGACCGGAATGTCACGGATAGTCAGGTAGCTGAGCGCCCCACCGGCGGCCACCAGCGTGGCTGCTATCCACATCGCAGTGCGAAAGCCGGCTGAGAGGACATCCGGGTCGAGGGCGGCGCGGCCGGTGATGCCGGCGACGAGCGGCAGAATCGCGACCGCGATGAGGCCCGCCGCGCGCGCGACGTCGTTGTTGATCGCGGACGCGATACCAGCGTGCTCGGGGCCGACGGCTGCCAGCACCGCGGCGGTCAACGGAGCGACCGTGATCGAGAGGCCCAGTCCGAAGACGAGCACGGCCGGGAAGATCGTGAGCCAGTAGCCTCCACTGGGCCCGACTCGCACGAGCAGGGCCAGCCCAATGGCAATGACAAGGGGCCCGACGGTCATGGGCAGGCGCGGCCCAGTTCGCTGCGCCAATCGGCCGGCGAGAGGCGATAGCAGTAGCATCAGTATCGTCATCGGAATCAGGGCGCTGCCCGACTCCAGAGCAGACAATCCGACCACGCGCTGCAGCTGGATCGGGAGGAGAAAGAGGGTGCCGCCCAGGGCGCCGTAGATGATGAATGTGATCGTGTTGGCGGCGGTGAACTGACGTGAGCGGAAGATCGCGAGCGGCAGCAACGGATGATTGCTGGAGCGCTCCACGAGGACGAAGACTAGTAGCGCGACTATCCCGCCGACTCCAGGCACGAGGACACCAGGCACGCTCCAGCCGTTAGCGGGGCCAATGCTCAACGCATAGATCACCCCACCGAGACCCATGGCAGCGAGGGCTGCACCGAGGTAGTCGAGTCGCGCCGCCGCGGTCTCATCGCGGCTCTCGGGGAGATGCCGCATGGCGGCCCATGCCGCCAACGCTGCGAAGGGCAGATTGATGAAGAAGATAAGCCGCCAGCTCAATGCCGTCGTCAGGTATCCGCCGACTACGGGCCCGATCGCGATCATCATCCCCCCGAGGCCCGACCAGGCGCCGATCGCCGCCGCGCGATCCTCCGGGTGGAACGCTGTCTCGATGATCGCGAGGCTCCCCGGCGTGAGCAGCGCGGCTGCGATTCCCTGAAGCCCCCTAGCCACGATCAGCGATGGGGCGTTTGGCGCGATGGCGCAGATCAGGGAAGCCGCCGCAAACCACACAACGCCGAACACAAACAGCCGCCGGCGGCCATAACGATCGCCCAGCGAGCCGCCGAACAGCAGCAACCCAGCCAGGGTGAGCGTATAGGCGTTCACGACCCATTGGAGGCTCGCGAGGCCCACTCCGAAGTCCTGGCCGATTGCGGGCAGCGCGACATTGACGGCGGTCGCGTCAAGCGCCACCATTCCGGAGCCAAGCACCGTGACCAGCAAGATCCACCGCCCCGCCGGGGAGTGATGGCGTACCCACAGTGCTGGCTGCCGTGGGTCGTGCCCGGTCGCCATCAGCGGTTCTCCCTGCGGGACAATCACCAAGACCCTCTTCAGGCCCCCGCAACGATAGCGCACCCGGCCCAGGACTGAAAGTCGCGTTCAAATCTTCCGCCTGGGCGACCCGCCCCCATCAGAGGGCGAGCGAAATGTTTTGCCCAGGCACTCGGTAGGCTTTCGCCTAGGAGACGATACCCGGGCGCGCGCCGTGACGCCGGGCCGCTCGAACCATCCGCGGCCGTGCTAGGCTCGGACGATGGCGAGTCGCTACGCCCCGATCGGGGAATACGGCGTCATCGGCGACCTCTACACCGTCGCCCTGGTGGGCATGGACGGATCGATCGACTTCCTCTGCCTGCCCCACTTCGACTCGCCGTCGGTCTTCGCCGCCCTCGTTGATGCGGAGCGCGGCGGACGCTTCCAGATCGCGCCGCTCCTCGAGGGCGCCGCGCGCAAGCAGCTCTATCTCCCCGACACCAACGTGCTGCTGACGCGGTTTCTCGATGCTCACGGCGTCGCCGAGCTGTCCGACTTCATGCCCGTGGAAGACGCGGGGCAGGCGCACAACCTGGTGCGCCGGGCGAAGACGGTGCGGGGCGAGGTGCGCTTCCAGATGCGCTGCGATCCGCGCTTCGACTATGCGCGCGCCACCCACACGGCCGAGCGTCGGAGCGACACCGAGGTGCTCTTCTTCGGGCGGTCCGGCGACGGCGAGCTGGTGCTGCGCCTGCGATCGTCCGTCCCGATGCGTCTCGAGAACGGCGCGGCGCTGGCCGATTTCACGCTGGGCGCCGACACCTCGGCCTGGTTCGTCCTCGAGGTGGTGCTCGCGCAGGAGCCGTCGCCCTCGGAGCAGCCCGACTACGAGAGTGACGCCTTCAAGCAGACGGTGAATTTCTGGCGCCGCTGGGTCGCGCGCAGCACCTACGGGGGCCGCTGGCGCGAGATGGTGAACCGCTCGGCCCTGACGCTGAAGCTGCTCACCTCCCGGCTGCATGGCTCGATCATCGCCGCGCCGACGTTCGGTCTCCCCGAGACGATCGGGGGCGGGCGCAACTGGGACTATCGCTACACGTGGATCCGCGACTCGTCGTTCACCCTCTACGGGCTGATGCGCCTCGGCTACACGGACGAGGCGGCCGCCTTCATGCGCTGGATGATGGCGCGCTGCGCCGAGCTCGAGCCCGACGGCTCGCTCCAGATCATGTACGGGCTCGATGGCCGTCACTCGCTGCCCGAGGAGACCCTGCCCCACCTCGAGGGCTACATGGGGTCCAGTCCGGTTCGTATCGGTAACGCCGCCTTCGACAACCTCCAGCTCGACATCTACGGCGAGCTCATGGACTCCATCTACCTGTACGACAAGTACGGCTCTCCCATCGGGTACGACGGCTGGACCAACATCGTGCGGTTGATGGACTGGGCATGCGCCAACTGGCGCCAGCCGGACGCGGGCATCTGGGAGGTGCGCGGCGGACGGCAAGAGTTCCTCTACTCGCGGGTGATGTGCTGGGTGGCCGTCGACCGCGCCATCCGTCTCGCCACCAAGCGCTCGTTCCCCGCTCCCTTGGCCCGCTGGTACGAGACGCGGGACACGATCTACCAGGACGTCTTCACCCGCCTCTGGGACCCGACGCGGCGCGCGTTCATCCAGCACGTCGGCGCCACCACGCTCGACGCCGCGGCACTGCTGATGCCGCTCGTCCGCTTCGTGTCCCCCACCGACCCACGGTGGATATCAACGCTGCGCGCGATCGAGGTCGAACTGGTGAGCGACTCGTTGGTCTATCGCTATCGCCTCGCCGGCGGATTCTCCGATGGCCTCACGGGGGAGGAAGGTACCTTCTCGATGTGCTCCTTCTGGTACGTCGAGTGCCTCTCCCGCATGGGTGACCTGCACAAGGCTCGGTTCTTCTTCGAGAAGATGCTCGGCTACGCCAATCACCTGGGGCTGTACGGCGAGGAGCTGGGCCCCCAGGCGCAGCACCTCGGCAACTTCCCCCAGGCGTTCACGCACCTGGCGCTCATCAGCGCCGCCTTCGATCTCGACCGCCGGCTCTCGGCCGCCGGCCACGCCGGATGATGGTCACGTGCCACGGCTCATGCGTCGAGAGAGTTTTTCGTCGTTCGCTTGTCCCCCTCCGGTAAACTTTACCGGCTTGTCCAAGCAGTCAGGGTGATCCGCAGCCAGGCTCTCGTCACCAAATCTCCGGAAAGACGCATCGTTCGGCTCGAACACGAATGAGCGCTTATTGGCATTCCGCTTGCCTGTATTAAACGGATTGCTTCGCGAAGAGGAGCGGCATCTAAAAGAGGAGCAGCATCTAAAAGCAGACGGGCCTCTTCGTGCCCTTACCGGATACCCGTCAGAAGGGAGTCGCATATGGAATCGATGGCTCGCGGGCATTGGGACGAGTGGACATGGACGGCTCGAAATGGGGTGGCAGTTCTCGCCGCCCTCATGCTGGCAGGCATTCTCAGTCAGGTGCGGGTGTTCCAGGAGGCGGTGCTTGGATCGAATGGGTTCAATGCTGCGGCAGTTGTCCGCCTGCTCGGCTATGCCATAGCTCTGGCCCTGATCTGGATATCGGCCTGGCGCGCTGCAGCTCAAATTTCGCCGCGCGATACAGTGTCGCGCCTCCTCCATGAAGGTCTTCCTCCATCCGCGACATTTCTGATCTTACCCGGCGTGTACGGTCTGATCCGTCCGTTCTTGAGTGATCGAGCCGCGACGTGGGTCAGCTGGATGTTCGCCCTGTTGCTCCTGGCCACGGCCGTGTGGCTTGGCCGCGTGCTCTACGACAATGCCGAGGCGCTGGTGATCGGGGCCGCCGCGATCAGGCGCCGTATCGCCGCGTCTGCCGAGGGCCCGACACGTGCGTGCCAGAATTGCCAGGCGCAGAATTCGATGACGGCTAAGTTTTGCACCAGTTGTGGTACCTCGTTGGGGCAGCCTGCCAGTCGCGATGACCGGGTTACGGTCGTGAGCGAGAAGGAACGCTCGTCCACGGAACTGAGGCGTTCCGCCTAGAATGCCTCCGGTTAGATCACGGGCCGGGGCTTGAGATCATGTGGGTAGAAGGAGGAATGGTGATGACGACGATTTCACGGTGGAAGAGCGCGCGCAGCGCGCGCGCAGGAGTGCTGGCATTCGCCGCGGTCTCGATGCTGCTGCTCGGCGACCTTCGGGTCGCGATGGCCGGCGAGCCGACCGACCAGATCCGGGCCCACATCACCGCGATGTACGGTGCCCTCGGAGCTTCCGCCTCCGCGCCGTCTCCGTCGCGGATGGCCTCGGTGCGAAAGGTGGCGGATCAGATGTTCGACTGGAGCGCCATGGCCAGGGAGGCGCTCGGCGACCACTGGGCGAAGCGCAATGCGGAGGAGCGAAACGAGTTCGCGCGACTCTTCGTCAACCTGTTCGAGGGCGGCTACCTGTCGAAGATCCGCCTCGCTGAGGCGGACAAGTTCGAGTATCTCGGTGACACGGTGCAAGGAGACGAAGCCGTGGTGCGCACCCGCGTCGTTACGAGGAACGGGACGGCGATCCCGGTGAGTTACCGGGCGCGGCGAGAAGAGGCGGGGCGCTGGCGCGCGTACGACCTCGACGTGGAGGGGATCAGCCTGGTCCGCAACTATCGATCGCAGTTCGACTCCATCATCCGCCGCACGTCGTTCGAGCAGCTCCTCGTCCGGATGAAGGCCCTCGAGGACAAGCGCACTGGCTTCGAGAGCGGACGCGCCGGCGACGTTGTCGTCGCCGGCGGCGAGTCCCCGCGTCGTCCGTAGCCGCTCAGACTCAGTAGTTCGCCGGGCCGCCGGACACGGACATCCGCGGCTCGATCGGCTCGACCCCGATGTGGAGGAGCAAACAGGCCTACACCTGTGCCATGCCGCCATCCACGAACAATTCCGTTCCCGTGAATGTCCGCGCAAACGAACGCACGGCGGCTTTTGTGGCGCTATAGACACTATTCGCCGTCAACCCTTTACTGGCGACTATGGACGCATTCAGGATGATAGAGGCACGATCCGGCATGAGCGGGAGCGCCTTCTGCACCGTGAACAGGAGGCCTCTTACGTTGACGTTGAAGATCGAGTCATAGTGCTCCTCAGTTATCCGGCCGAAGGGGGCATATGTCGCAACACCCGCGTTCGCGAAGACAACATCGAGCTTGCCCTTCTCCCGCTTGATTTGTGCGAAGAGGCGATCGAGATCGCCAAGGTTAGAAACGTCTCCTTGTATGCCGCTGACATTTCCCCCGATCTCCTTGACCGCCGCCGCCAACTGCGGATCACGGCGCCCCGTAATGAAGACGTACGCGCCTTCGTCGACAAACTCCTTCGCCGTCGCCAGGCCAATGCCGCCATTGCCGCCAGTAATGAGGGCAATTTTTCCTTCAAGCTTACCCATATCCTCCCTCCTTGGTTCCGGGTGATGGCCCTGGGCGACATCGGGTTTCTCACCGTGCCACCAGACCCCTTCCTCTTCGTGCGGGGTTTGGCGGGACGCGGCTCCGGCTCGATCTCCGCTTCTTGACGGCGACACGAAGCAAGTGGGCCAACCGCCGTTGCGCGTCTGCCCATGCCGTCGTACCCCAGTCGCGGAGTACCTTGTTTTGAGCGCGGGCCCAGAGCGGCCGTGCGGCCTCCAGGGCTCTTCTCCCTTTCGATGTGAGTGTCATTGCCTTGATGCGCCGGTCGGGGTGCGGAACACGCTCGATCACACGATCCCGCTCCAGGAGGTTGAGGCTTCGCGTCAGCGTCGTCTGGTCGATGGCGAGCATGTACTCGAGTTGCCTCAGGTTCGCCTCGCCTAGGCCGGCGATGGCCGCGAGAATGCTGAACTGAGTCACCCGCAGACCGCTCGGCCTCAGGACGTCGTCGTACAGCTGGGTGACGGCCCGGCTCACCATGCGCAGCGTGCTGCAGACACAGGGCGACAGGCGTTCGCGGCCTTGCATGTTCGTCGGTCTCGTCTGTCGTCCGTTCATGGCGCCATGCTACCCGCCATGCCGGCGCCGCGCAAGCACATTATATGCGGCTACATATTAGTGCAGCGTCACATTTGACTCCTGAACCGCTGCGCTTAAGGGTGGCCTCGGGCAGCCCCTCGAGCGCTGCGCGCAGTAGTCGCGAGCCGGCATGACTGTCCCCACGTTTGATGAACAGGACCCCCATCGAAGCTTTGAGCCCAGCTGATCCAGGGCTTCCTGCGGAGGCGCTTGGCAGACTAGATGGCGCGAGCGTCCATGCAGCTAGATTGCAGGTGCCTTCGACTTCAGCAGGGATGCGATGAATGTGGGGTTGAAGAGTCGATGCGACAGCTTGGGTGACCGAGGCTTCGCGGGCGGCCCTCCGAGGAGGGGTGCTCTCCAGAACTCCTATCGCGTGCTTGCGGAAAAAGGAGGGCGCAGGCTCCGCGGATCCGTTACCGGCGTCATAGGTATGGGCCGCGCTTCACACTCTCGGCATGGAGGCAACGTGCGAACTGGGCCAAAGGGTCTTCGGCTGATTACTGGCGTGAGCATGGTCGGCGCGATGACGGGCGCGCCAGTCGCGTCCACGCTTCCGGCCGGGTCCCCGGACCGACCGTGACCGACCTACTCGCCGCGCGCTCGCAAATGGCCATGTCACTTGCCTTCCACATCATCTTCGCGGTGGTGGGCATCGGCATGCCCGTCCTCATGGTGGTAGCCGAGTGGCGGTGGCGCCGGAGCGGCGACCCGATCTTCCGGGAGCTGGCGCAACGCTGGGCCAAGGGCACCGCCATCCTCTTCGCGGTCGGGGCCGTCTCCGGTACGGTGCTGAGCTTCGAGCTAGGGCTACTGTGGCCCGGTTTCATGGCCCAGGCCGGCGCGCTCATCGGCATGCCGTTCTCTCTCGAGGGGTTTGCCTTCTTCACCGAGGCGATCTTCCTCGGTATCTATTTCTACGGCTGGGAACGCATCTCACCCCGCGCCCACCTGGCCGCGGGAGTGGTGGTGGCGGTCAGCGGCGCGCTGTCCGGCATCTTCGTGGTAATCGCCAACGCGTGGATGAATGCCCCCACCGGGTTCGACCTCGTGAACGGCCGCCCGATGAACATCGATCCGATTGCCGCCATGCTCAACCCGGCCGCGTTTCCCCAGACGCTCCACATGACCCTGGCCGCCTATGCGGCCACCGGCTTCGCCGTGGCCGGGATCCACGCTCTCCGACTCTTGCGCGAGCCCGAGAACGGATTCCACCGGCGCGCCCTCGGGGTGGCGCTGCTCGTGGGCGCGCCGGCCGCGCTGCTCCTGCCGCTGTCGGGCGATCTGAGCGCCCACCACGTCGCGCAGTGGCAGCCCGTGAAGCTCGCAGCCATGGAAGGACAGTTCAAAACCGAGACCGGGGCCCCCCTCCGCATCGGAGGATGGCCGGACGAAGCCGCGGGAGAGACGCGTTACGCGCTCGAGATCCCTCGGGGCCTGTCCCTGCTGGCCTTTCACGACCCCCATGCGGAGGTGAAAGGCCTCGAAGCCTTCCCGCGTGAGAACTGGCCCACGGTGCTCCCTGTGCACGTCGGCTTCCAGGTCATGGTGGGGCTCGGCAGCTTCCTGGCGCTGGTCGCAACCTGGGCGCTCGCGCTCATGGTCCGCCGGCGTGATCTGGTCGGCCACCGCTGGCTCCTCCGCGCCCTCGTGGCCGCGGCGCCGATGGGATTCATCTGTATAGAGGCCGGCTGGGTCGTGACCGAGGTGGGCCGGCAGCCGTGGGCGATCCAGGGCGTGCTCCGGACGGCCGATGCCGTGACGCCCATGCCCGGACTGGTCGTTCCCTTCGTCACCTTCACCCTGCTGTATTGCTTCCTCGGTGTCATCGTCGCCTGGCTCCTCTACCAGCAGGTCCTCAGGAGCCCCACCACCGCGGAGGTCGCCATGCCGGTCGGCGTGCGATCCGGGGAAGTCGGATGACGACCCTCTTCACCATTCCCAACGTGCTGGCCGGACTGATCCTGGTCGCGCTGAACGGCTATGTGCTCCTGGCCGGCGCCGATTTTGGTGGCGGGGTGTGGGATCTTCTCGCCTCTGGCCGCCGGCGCGCAGCCCAGCGAGCCCTCATCGCGGAGGCCATCGGGCCGATCTGGGAGGCGAATCACGTCTGGCTGATCCTGGTCATCGTCCTCCTGTTCACGTGCTTCCCTCCGGCCTTCGCCGAGCTCGCCACCACCCTCCACATCCCGCTGACCCTCATGCTCATCGGGATCGTGCTCCGCGGCTCCGCGTTCACCTTCCGGGTGCATCATGGCCCCGACAGCGCGATGGCGCTCCGCTGGGGGCGCGTCTTCGCCATCGCCAGCACATTGACCCCGGTGTTTCTCGGAGTGTGCCTCGGCTCCCTGGCGTCGGGCGCGGTGCCGCGGGCGGGCAAGACGGGCTTCTATGCCGGATTCATCGCCCCCTGGCTCACACCGTTCTGCTTCGGGGTAGGGGTGCTGGCGCTGACCCTCTTCGCCTTTCTCGCCAGCGTCTACCTGACCGTGGAAGCGCACGACATCGCGCTCCAGGAAGATTTCCGGCGCCGGGCGCTCGCCGCCGCCGCCGCGGTCTTGGTGGCCGCGGCCGGCACGCTGGCCCTCGCCTTGCCGAGCGCTCCGCTCGTCGGCCGCGGTCTCAGCGAGTCTGCCTGGGCGTTGCCGCTCCACATCGCCACCGGGTGGCGGCGGTGACCGCGATTGGCGCGCTCTGGACCCGGCGCTATCACCTCGCGCGCGTGGCCGCCGCCGCCCAGGTCTCGCTGATCCTGTGGGGCTGGGCGCTCGCCCAGTACCCATACGTCGTCCCGCCCGTGCTCACCATCACTGAGGCAGCGGCCCCCACGCTCACCCTGACCCTGGTCCTCTGGGCCCTGGCCGCGGGGGCGCTCGTGCTCTTCCCGTCGCTGGCCTATTTGTTCCGGGTCTTCAAAGGGCGGCCGAAAACCGCGGGGGGAAAATGATGCCATCCAAATTGCTCAGTGAGGAGGTTCGAGAATGACGAACGAGACCATGACCAAAGATTTCTGGCCGGACGGCATTCGACTGGTGCTCTCCGTTTCCATGCAATTCGAAGAGGCCGGCCATCGCCGCCGCATGATGTTGGTCAGCGCGCATGACCGCATCAGCGGCTCGCCGCAGATGGTACGGGCCTGGGATGAGTTCCTGCGCTACGCCAAAGGCCGACCCGGGGTGACGTTCCTGCGCAAGGACGAGATCGCCCGCTACGCGTTGGAAAGCCGGCTCACCCTGCGAGAGTACGAAACCATCTGACCCAGTCACCCGAACCCGAAAGGAGTCAAACCCATGCTGCATGCATTCAAGCTCTATACCGGGACGGACGGGGGATCCCACGTCGTTGAGGGCACTCTCGATGAACACCAGCGAACCGACGTCGTCGCGATCCACTTCAAAGACACGCCGCCCCACTCCTCACTCGGCTGGCATGACGCGCCCGAGGCCCAATATGTGATCACTCTGTCGGGAACCCTGGAGTTCACGACTCGCGACGGTGAGACGTTCGTCATGCGAGCCGGTGACGTATTGGTGGCTACCGACGATACCGGTAGTGGTCACAAGTGGCGGCTGATCGATGACGCGCCGTGGCGCCGCGCCTATGTAGTCCTCAAACCTGGAGCGCGCGACTCCTTCGTGCCGAAGGCTGGGTGAGCCGCTGCCTGCGTTCAGAACCGCGCGGCCACCAGGGCCCAGCACCAGCAAGATCGGGCAGGCGGGCGACCATGGGGAGGCCGGCCACCATGCCGCCACGTCGGCGTGCGCCGCTCAGACATTCTCCAGATGCAGTACCGCCGCGGTCTCGGAGCGTACTCGCCTGCACAGCTCAGCGTTGTCCAGGAGCGACTCCCCATAAGACGGAATCATGTCCTTGAGCTTGGTTTTCCAGCTCTCCGAGTTCAGCTCGTCGGCGAAGCACCCTTCGAGAACCCTGAGCATGATCCAGACCGCCGTCGATGCGCCGGGCGAGGCTCCGAGCAGCGCGACCAGGGATTTGTCCGCCGCCTCGACCAGTTCCGTTCCGAATTCCAGGATCCCGCCGTGCCGGGAGTCTCTTTTGATGATTTGCACTCGCTGCCCCGCTACTTCCAGCTGCCACTCCTCCCGGCGGGCGAGCGGATAGAACTCCCGGAGCGTGGCGAACCGATGCGCCGAGGATTGGAGCACCTGGCCGACGAGATACTTGGTCAGATCGAAGTTGTCCCGCGCGACCGCCAGCAAGGGCCCGATATTGTTCCATTTGACGGACCGGAACAGGTCGAGCAGCGAGCCGTGCTTGAGGAATTTTGTGGAAAACCCGGCATAGGGGCCGAACAGGATTGAGCGCCGTCCATCGATGACCCGCGTGTCGAGGTGGGGGACCGACATCGGCGGAGAACCGACGGATGCCTTGCCGTAGACCTTCGCGTGATGCCGCTTGCTCACCTGGGGGTCGTCGCAGCGCAGCCAGATGCCGCTGACCGGAAATCCGGCGTAGCCCCGTCCCTCCGGAATCCCGGACTTCTGCAGCAGCGGTAAAGCTCCGCCCCCGGCTCCCAGGAACACGAACTTGGCCGTGGTCGATCGGCGCGGGCCCCCATCCCGAGCCTCCGCCTCCACGCGCCACCGCCCCCCTGGCACGCGGCGGAGGTGGCGCACGCGATGTGAGTAGTGAACGGTGACGCCCTCGAGGCTCTGGAGATAGCCGAGCAGGTTGCGGGTGAGCGCGCCATAGTCGACATCCGCGCCGGTGACCATGCGCGTTGCCGCGACCGGCTCTCCCGCGGCTCGACCCTCCATCACGAGGGGGACCCACTCGCGGAGCTCCTGCGTATCCGCCGTGTACTCCATTCCCCGGTAGCAATGATGGCGCGTCAGCGCCTCGTAACGCTTCTTGAGAAATGCCACGTTCTCCGAGCCGCGGACAAAGCTCATGTGGGGAACCGCATGGATGAACGATTGGGGTGCCATCACCCCCTTCTTCACGAGATGCGCCCACAGCTGCCGCGACAGGTCGAATTCCACATTGACGTCCAGAGCTTTGGAGATGTCGATGCTTCCGTCCGCGCGCTCCGGCGTGTAGTTCAGCTCGCACATCGCGGCATGGCCGGTGCCCGCGTTATTCCAGGCGCCGGAGCTCTCCTCGGCGGGACCGTCGAGGCTCTCGAATACCTCGAGGCGGAGAGCCGGGTCGAGCTCCTTCAGAAGGACCGCCAGGGTGGCGCTCATGATGCCTGCTCCAACGAGGACGACATCCGGTTCCTTGGTGGCGCTTACCGTGCTCATCGTGTGCCCCTCCGGTCTGCCGCCATGTCGGGCGTGACCATGTTCCGAGTTTCGACGATCCGATTGAGCCCGCCATCAACCGGGTCTCCTCTCTGAGATGGCGTTTTCGAGGAGATGTGCCGTACCCGCCACGAGTTTCCGCAAGAATCCGACACAGGCGATCGCCGCGGGCCGGAGTCGGAGATGGACCATTCCCGTTCGACTGCTCAGGATCTCGAGGGGCTGCGGTTTCGACCACTACTATCGCGTTCTTGCGGAAAAGGGAAGCCGCGCGGCGCGCGGGAGCCGCAGCTGGCGTCGAAGGAGGGAAGCGGAATCAGCTTAGGAGGATCTCATGGCAAAGATGACCGTGGCGGACCTGCTCGTTGACACCCTTGCTGCCCGGGGCGTGGAGAGAATGTACGGCGTCTCCGGCGACTCGCTCAACGGCATCACCGACTCCATTCGAAGGCAGGACCGCCTCCAATGGGTTCACGTGAGGCACGAGGAGACGGCGGCGTTTGCCGCGGGCGCCGAGGCACACCTCACGGGCCGCTTGGCGGTCTGCGCCGGGAGTTGCGGTCCGGGCAATCTGCACTTGATCAACGGACTCTACGACTGCCACCGGAGCCGGGTGCCCGTCCTCGCCATCGCGGCCCAGGTCCCGAGCTCCGAGATCGGGAGCGGCTATTTCCAGGAAACCCGCCCTGAGCACCTTTTCGCCCAGTGCAGCGACTACTGCGAGATGGTGTCGCAGCCCGAGCAGATCCCGCGCGTCCTCGAGATCGCGATGCAGACGGCCGTGTCGCGCCGCGGGGTAGCGGTCATCGTCATCCCCGGCGATGTCGCCCTACGCGAGGCCGGCGAGGGACTGTCGCGCTTGCAATTTCCCGAGCCGAGCCCGCTCGTGTGTCCGTCCGAGGATGAGATCGCGGCGTTGGCGAAGCTCCTCGATGACGCCTCTCGGATCACGATCCTCGGCGGAGCGGGTTGTGCGGGGGCGCACGCGGAGCTGATCGAGCTTGCGCGACGACTGAACGCCCCGATTGTGCACGCGCTCCGCGGCAAGGAGTTCATCGAGTACGACAATCCGTTCGACGTGGGGATGACCGGTCTGCTCGGCTTTTCTTCCGGCTATCACGCCATGAAGGACTGCGACCTGCTCCTGATGATCGGCACGGACTTTCCCTACCAGCAGTTCTATCCCGACGGGGCGACCGTGGTGCAGATCGACCTCCGTGGTGAGCAGCTTGCCCGGCGGACGAAGGTGGATATCGGTCTGGTCGGGGACACGAAGACGACCCTCCGCGCGCTCCTGCCCAAGCTCCAGCAGCACCGCGACGACGCCCACCTGAAGGCGGCCCGGACGCACTACCTGAAGGCGCGGAAGAGCCTCGACGAGCTGGCTATCGACGAACCCGGCCGCGAGGGGAGCCATCCCCAGTACGTGGCCCGCGTGATCGACGAGCTGGCGGTGGAGAACGCGATCTTCTCCTGCGACGTGGGCACCCCCACCATCTGGGCGGCCCGCTATCTGACCATGAACGGCAAGCGACGGCTCCTCGGCTCTTTCAACCATGGCTCCATGGCCAACGCGCTGCCCCAGGCCATCGGGGCGCAGGTCAGTCATCCGGACCGTCAAGTCGTCTCGCTGTCCGGCGATGGCGGGCTCGCCATGCTCCTCGGCGATCTGCTCTCCCTCCGGCAGCTCCGGCTGCCCGTGAAAGTGATTGTCTTCAGAAACGACGCCCTCGCCTTCGTCGAGCTCGAAATGAAGGCGACGGGCATTCTCGATTTCGGAACAGACCTCGCCAACCCCGATTTCGCCAAGATCGCCGAGGCGGCCGGCCTCCTGGGGCTGACCGCCACGCGACCGGAACACGTCCGGCCGATGATCGCGCAGGCGCTCGAGCATGACGGCCCCGCTCTGGTCGAAGTGCTCGTGCACCGGAGAGAGCTTGCCATGCCGCCGTCGATCAACCTGGAGCAGGTCACGGGATTTGGCCTGTTCATGATCAAAGCGGTTCTCAGTGGCCGCGGCGACGAGATCATTGATCTCGCGAAGACCAACCTCTTTCGCTAGCTTGGGGGCGATAGTCAGGCCATGACGACGACGCGTGTCGAGCACGACAGTCTCGGTCCGGTCGATGTTCCCAGCGACAAACTATGGGGGGCGCAGACGCAGCGGTCGCTCGAGCACTTCAGTATCGGTACGGATCTCATCCCGCGCGAGATGATCAGCGCGTACGCGATCCTGAAGAAAGCGGCCGCCCACGCCAACCATGCCGCCCAGCGGCTCGACGATCAGCGTCACGCGCTCATCGTTCAGGTCTGTGACGAGATCCTCGCCGGCCAACATCGCGACATGTTTCCCCTGCACGTGTGGATGACGGGCAGCGGGACCCAGTTCAACATGAACGTCAACGAGGTGATCTCCAACCGCTGCTGTCAGATCGCCGGCACCCCGCTCGGGAGCAAGACGCCGGTCCATCCCAACGACCACGTCAACATGGCGCAGTCGTCGAACGACACGTTCCCCTCCGCCATGTACATCGCGGCGGCGGTCAATGTGACGCAGCGACTCATCCCCGCGGTGACGGCCCTGGCCGCCGCCATCGCCGCCAAGGCCGAGGCGTGGAAGGATATCGTCAAGATCGGCCGGACACACATGCAGGACGCCACGCCCCTCACGCTCGGACAGGAATGGTCCGGCTACGTGGGCGTGCTCGAGGACGATCTCGAGCGCATCGCGGACGCCCTGAAGGGTGTCTACCGCCTCGCCCTGGGCGGCACGGCGGTGGGCACCGGCATCAATTCGTCCGCCGGGTTCGGGGAGGCGGGCGTGGCCAAGATTGCCCAGCTCACCGGTCTGCCGTTCCTCAGCGCGCCGAACAAGTTCACGGTGCAGGGCGCCCACGATGCTCTCGTGCAGCTCTCCGGCACGCTGCGCACGCTGGCGGTGTCGCTCTACAAGATCGGCAACGACATCCGCCTGCTCTCCTGCGGCCCGCGGGCCGGCTTCGCCGAGCTGCTGATCCCGGAAAACGAGCCGGGCTCCTCGATCATGCCGGGCAAGGTGAACCCGACCCAGGCCGAGGCGCTGACGATGATCGCGGTGCAGGTGATGGCCAACGACGCGGCGGTCGGCTTCGGCGGGGCCGGCGGCTATCTCGAGATGAACGTCTACAAGCCGCTGATGATCTTCAATCTCACGCATTCGATCACGCTCCTGACGGACGGGTGCACCAACTTCCGCAAGTTTCTGGTCGAGGGGACGAAGCCCAACCTCAAGAAGATCAGTGAGTACGTGGACCGGTCGCTCATGCTCGTGACGGCGTTGGCGCCGGTCATCGGCTACGACAAGGCATCGAAGATCGCCCACTACGCGATGGACCACGACCTCACGCTGAAGGCGGCCGCCCTACAGCTGGGTTTCGTGAACGAGGAGGAGTTCGACCGGGTCGTCGATCCGGCAAAGATGGTCAAGCCGTACGTCGCGAGCCACAAGGAGCGTGCCGTTTCCAGAGACAGGGCGTGACACATTTCGGCCCGGCGACCGCGGGAGCGGCCCCGGTTGAAGAAGTGGCCCACCTCGCCCTGAGCGTTGGCCGCCTGCTCTTTCAAAACGGCTCGGACACCGCCCAGGTGCAGAGGGCCGTGACTCGCTTTGCGGCGGCGTTCGGCTGTGAGGTCCATCTCCTGGTGACCTACGAGGCGCTCCTTCTTACCGCCGTGGCGGGCGGGCAATTCCGCACCAAGGTCAGCAACCGCGTCCCGAGCATGAACGTCAACCTGGCGGCGGTGGCGGCCGTCAACCGCCTCATCGGAGAGGTAGAAGCGGGGCAGCGGTCGTTGGCGGAGGCGCGCGCGGAGCTTGAGGATATCGAGCGTCGGCCGCCTGTCTACGGGCGCTGGGTCGTCCTCGTCGCGCTGGCACTGACCGCGGCCAGCCTTAGCCGGCTGTTCGGCGGGGACTGGCCGGCCTTCGCGTTCGCGTGGCTGGCCGGCGCGGCCGGGACGTGGCTGCGCCAGGAGCTGGGCCTGCGCAGGGTCAACCTCTTCATCGGCGCCTTTGCCGGCGCCCTCGTCAGCGGTCTCGTGGGCGGGATGGCTGCGCTGGCCGGGTTCAGCAGCACACCCGCCTTGTGCCTGGTGGCCCCGGGGATGATCATCGTGCCGGGAGTCCCCCTCGTCAACGGCATTCAGGACATGATCAAGAACCACATGACCATCGGCATCGCCCGCCTGGGACTTGGCGGCGTGATCACCCTGGCGATCGCGTTCGGCTTGTTCTTCGCCACGGTCTTGACGGGTGCCGAGATCACGGAGGACGGGCCCGGCCGGTTCGTCTCGGTCCCCGAGGACGCATTCTTCTCCGCGCTGGCGGCCCTGGGCTACGTCTTCCTCTTCAACGTGCCCGGAGGCATCACCTGGGCTTGCGTGGTCTGCGGGCTGGCGAGCCACGCTACTCGAAGCCTCTTCGTGCACCTGGGACTCGGTCTGGTGAGCGGCACCTTGATCGGCGCGCTGGTGGCCGGCCTTCTCGCCCAGGCGTTCGCCCGGTATTTCCGCGTTCCTGCCGTCGCTTTCGCCTTCCCTGGCGTGGTCGCCATGGTGCCGGGTGCCTTCGCCTTTCAGGCCGTCATCGGCGCCTTGAAGATCGTGAGTGGCGGCGCTTCCGCCGCCCCTGCCCTCGTGACGCAAACGCTCGCGCTCGGCCTCAGCTGTGCGCTCACACTGTCGGCGATCGCGGTCGGCATCGCCGTCCCGTTGGCCGTGCTAGCCCGGGAGGGAACACAGTGACGACTAGATTGTCGCGAGGGAGTGCTCTCGCACGGTTGGCAGCGATCGGCGTCGTGCTCGCCGGAATTGTAGGGTTGTTCGCCTATGCGGGCGGCTGGCTCTCGCCGCGCCTCCTGTCGCCCGCTTCGATGATAGATACCTTTCAAAAAGTGAACGGGCTGTACCCAGGGTTTCGGCGGAATCATGCCAAAGGCGTGTGCGTGACCGGCTACTTCGAGAGCAACGGTCGCGGGGTTGAACTGTCCCGGGCAGCGGTCTTCCCTGCTCGTCGGGTGCCGGTGATCGGGCGGTTCGCGCTCTCGGGAGGGCAGCCCTATGTAGCCGACGCACCCCATACCGTGCGCAGCCTGGCAATCTTGTTCAAGCTGCCGGACGGCGAAGAGTGGCGTACGGCCATGATCAACATCCCCGTTTTTCCTGTGAGCACCGCTCAAGCATTTCACGATGAGTTGCTGGCGTCGGCCTCGGATCCGGCCACGGGCAAACCCGATCCAGCGCGCATGAATGCTTTTCTGGCCGGCCACCCGGAAACCGCAAGGGCCATGCAATTGATCCGCAACCATCCAGTATCGTCCGGGTTCGACAACAGCACATACAATGGCTTGAACGCCTTCCTTTTCATCTCCGCCCGAGGCGCGGTGTTGCCGGTTCGTTGGTCAATGGTGCCGCTCCACCCGTTCGAGCCGATCGGCACGGCAGACCCCGGAATTGGCGACAAGAACTACCTGTTCGATGCATTGATTGCGAGCATTCATCGCCGCCCGCTCCAGTGGCGCCTGATCGTCACGGTAGGCCAGCCGGGAGACCCGACCAAGGACGCGAGGATTCCGTGGCCACCCGACCGGCGGCAGATCGACGTAGGGACGTTGACGATCGACCACGTCGAGAGCGAGGACACCAGTCCTGCGCGTGACATCAATTTCGATCCGCTTGTTCTGCCGGACGGGATGGCCGCGTCGGGCGATCCACTACTGAGCGCACGCTCGGCCGCCTATTCGCAGTCGTTCACGCGCCGCGAAGGCGAACGCAAGGAACCCAGCGCGATTTCCACCGCGGAAGCGGGAAGGTAAGCATGTCCACGGAGCCTCGCACGCGATTCGCCCTCTTGTCGCGCATCCTGCACTGGTTGATGGCCGCGATGCTGCTGACCATGCTGTTCATCGGCGTGTCGATGGTGGCCTCGTTGGGCGACTACCACCGGCTCATTGCCATCCATCGGCCGCTCGGCATCTCGATTTTGATTCTGGCGGCCATCCGGCTGACCAATCGGTGGTTCACCACGCTGCCGCCGTTTCCTCCGACCATGTCCCGCTGGGAACAGTTGGCCGCGTCATCATCCGAGAAGCTGCTCTATACCCTCATGTTCGTCCTGCCGCTGGTGGGCTGGGGCATGTTGTCGGCGGGGCACTATCCGATCGTCATGTTCGGCTCGATGCATCTGCCGCCGATTCTCCCCGCCCACCCGATGCTCTACGCGGGATTGCGCAAGGCGCACACGATTCTTGCGTTCCTCCTCTTTGCGACATTTCTCGCCCACCTCAGCGCCGTGCTGTTCCACACGTTGATCGTTCGGGACCGGCTCCTGGACCGCATGGCCCTGTGGCCGGTCCGCTTCCGCAAGAGCGAGCGTCAAGGCTGATGGCATCATGGTAGCTTCGGCACCCACGACAATGACGACCGACGTCGGGCGGCCCGTCGGAGACTGCGAGGACCCGCTCATGGGTTCGGCCGCCACCGTCCTCGACATGCTCTGGCAGAAGCTCGAGGCCATCCACGAGGGCGAGATGACCAGGGCGCTCGGGCGGCCCGGGGCGGCCTCCGGGGAGACGCGCGCGGCCATCGAGGCCCTCTCGGTTGCCATCGTACGCACCGTGTTCGATCGCTGCGCGGCCGTGTTGCGCGAGCGTGGTCCCAGCTGCGCGCGCAACGTGTCCGAGTTGTTCGACCTCCGGCCACAATGAGGTGGGTGAAGCAGCCTTCGATTCATATGCCGCGTTGGGGTCTCTCGTTGCTTCTCACGAGCGCCCCGATTGCCGTGATACTTGTCGTGGTCGTAGTGGGTACTAGGACGCTGACGCTTGGGTCGGCCGCCGTGAAGCCGCGACCCATTCCCGAGGCAGGTCCGCTAGCCCGGCCCAAGGCGCTCAATCAGGTGGGCGCCTCCGAGGACGCGACCCGGTCGGCGATACCGCCGGACAACCCGCAGACCACCGAGAAGATCAGCCTCGGCGAGAAACTGTTCTTCGATGGCCGGTTGTCGGCTGACGGGACCGTGGCTTGCAGTACTTGCCACGATCCCGTACGCGCGTTCACCGACGGGAGGCCCACCTCGATCGGGATCCAGGGCCGCGCCGGGCAGCGCAACGCGCCGACCATTCTGAACGCGATGTACAACAAGACCCAGTTCTGGGACGGCCGGGTGAAGACACTCGAGGAGCAGGCGGCGCTGCCGATCGTCAATCCGGTCGAAATGGGCCAGCCGAGCCTGAATGCGGCCGTGGCCCGGATCGCGACCATCGGGGAATACCAGCAGGCCTTCCGGCGCGTGTTCGGGCGCCCGCCCAACGGCCCCGACCTCGTGCGCGCCCTCGCGTCCTACGAACGAACGCAACTCTCGTTTGATTCTCCTTTCGATCGCTTCGTCGCCGGCGACAGGAGGGCGATTGATGACGCGGCCAAGCGCGGCTGGGAGATCTTCAACACGCGTGGCCGCTGCAACAAGTGCCATGCGTTATCGGAGGACAAGCGGGACGTCACCAACTTCACGGACAACGACTTTCACAACATCGGGATCGGCATCATTCGACACAACGTCGTCGCGCTGGCCAGCCAGGCCGAGCAGCTCGTCCGCTCGGGTGATACGGCGGCCGTCGATCGCGCCGCCATTCAGACGGACATGTCCGCGCTTGGCCGCTTTCTCATCACGAAGAGAGAGCTCGATATTGCGGCGTTCAAGACACCGAACTTGCGCAACGTGCTGGTGACCGGACCGTACTTTCACGACGGCTCGCAAGAGACGCTGTGGGATGTGAGTGACCACTACAACAAGGGTGATGGCTTGCAGAATCCCTATCTCGACGAGGACATTCAGCCCCTCGCCCTCGCGGAGGGAGATATCGATGACCTCGTAGCATTCCTCGCGTCGTTGACAAGTGCGGACTACAAGGAACTGGGAATCAGGGAGCTGGCGCGCCAGCGAGAGCTCTCCCGGACGAAGCGGCCACAGCGCGACACGGCGAGGGCGTTCGGCCCGAAGCCACCCCGGCCAAAGCCGCGCGCCCTTGTCCCGGGTGAGTACTGATGAGTAAAGAAGGTTGCTGATCTGGGGAGAGAGTGACTAATGCGCGACCCTGACGAGACTCGCCGATACCTCGAAAACTGGCAGGACGAAGTCGACAGTGCGACGGAGTATCGCGCGATGGCGGCCAGTGAAACGGATCCCCGCCTCGTGAGAGTCTACTCCAACCTGGCGGAGATGGAGGAGGCCCACATCGCGTTTTGGGAGGATCGATTGCGGAAGGCGGGGGCGTCAGTCCCGCCCCGGCGACCATCCTCGCGGTCTCGAGGGCAGTTTCCTGGGTCGACTGGAGGGCCGGCATCGATCGGTGGGCGGGAATGCCCTGCGGGCGGCGGTGCTGGGCGCCAACGATGGGCTGTGCTCGAATCTCAGCCTGGTCATGGGGATGGCCGGCGCCTCGGTCGATAGCCACGGTCTTCTCGTCACTGGCTTGGCCGGTCTCCTGGCGGGTTCGTGCTCGATGGCGCTGGGCGAGTGGGTATCGGTGACGAGCTCACGCGAGCTCGCGCAACGCGAGATCCGGATCGAATCCAGTGAGCTCACCGAAGATCCCGAGGGCGAAGGCGAGGAGCTGAAGTTGATCTACGAGGCCAAGGGGCTGAGTCCCAGCGAGGCGGAGACGATGGCCAGGCACATGCTGGGCGACCGAGCGAGCGCACTTGACGCACTGGCCCGCGAAGAGCTTGGCATCGACCCGAAACAACTCGGCGGCTCGGCGTGGGAAGCGGCGGTCACCTCGTTCGTTCTGTTCGCCATGGGGGCCGTGGTGCCAATCCTTCCGTTTGTGGTTGCCCACGGGAGCATCGCGGTGGTGGCGAGCGTCGTCATCAGTGCGGTGGCCCTCTTCTCGATTGGCGGTGCGATAACGCTGTTTACAGGGGCGCCGGTGTGGCGGTCGGGGGGCCGTCAGCTCCTGCTTGGCCTGGCGGCGGCCGCGCTCACGTTCGGCGTCGGTAAGCTGATCGGCGTGGCGATTGGCCACTGACGAGGCAGAGACAAAGGGGGCTTGAGCTGGGCCTTTCGCCTGGCGACGTTCTTGCGTATTCTTGCGGAAAGCTTGATCCTGGCGTCGCGCCTCAGCGTCGATTGCCTGTCGATTCTCTCCTAACGGAGTGTGCGGCATGGTTCCGTGGCGACGGGCTTCCTTCGACCTATCCGCAGGTGCCTTCACGGGCACGGCGCTGGGGGGCATTGCGCGGCTCGGGCTGAGCCTTGCCCCCACGGGCGGTTTCTACACCGGCGACGGGCGTGGCCCGGCTGAAAACATGTAGGCGCCGCACGCCATGTGGATCGTCCGACTCGCCCTTCGCCGGCCATACACGTTCGTCGTCCTCGCCCTGCTGATCGGAGTCCTCGGCATCGTGTCCATCGCGACCATGACCGTGGACATCTTCCCCGGCATCAACATCCCGGTCGTGACCGTCATCTGGAACTACTCCGGGCTGTCCCCGACCGAGATGCAGAATCGGATCGTCAACGTGAGCGAGCGGGCGTTCACCACCACCGTGAACGGGATCGAGCACATCGAATCCGTGTCGCTCCGCGGCACGGCCGTCACGCGGCTCTTCTTCCACCCCGATGTGCCGATAGCGGCGGCCATCGCCCAGGTGAATGCCCAGGCGCAGCAGATCGTGCGGATTCTGCCGCCGGGCATCTTTCCGCCGCTCATCATCCAGTACAACGCCGCCAGCGTCCCGGTGCTGCTGGCGAGCTTGAGCAGCGACGTCCTGCCCGAGCAGGAGCTCAACGACCTGGGCAACAGCTTCATCCGCACCCAGCTCGTCACCATCCAGGGCGCCTCCGTTCCCCTGCCCTACGGCGGCAAGGTCCGTGTCGTGAACGTCGACATCGACCCCGACGCGCTCTACGCGCGGGGGCTGTCACCGCAGGACGTCAGCAACGCGATCCTCACCCAGAACATCATCCTGCCCGCCGGCACCTCGAAGATGGGGACGCGCGAGTACGACGTCGCGACCAACAGCAGCCCGGTGATCCTGAACGACCTGAACAAGATCCCCATCCGCTACGTGAACGGGGCCATGGTGTACGTCGGGGACGTCGCGTTCGTCCACGACGGGTTCCAACCCCAGACGAATCTGGTGCGGCGCGACGGGCGCCACTCCGCCCTGCTGCCGATCCTGAGCAATGGGAGCGCCTCCACGCTGACGGTCGTGGCGCAGGCGCGCGTGCTGATGCCCAAGATCCTAGCTGGCCTGCCGCCGAGTCTCAAGGTCGACTTCCTGTTCGACCAGAGCATCTTCGTGCGGGCGGCGATCACCGGGGTCCTCCACGAGGGGGCAATCGCCGGCTGCCTGACCGCGCTCATGATCCTGATGTTCTTGGGGTCCTGGCGGAGCACCCTGATCGTGGTCACGTCGATCCCCCTGTCGATCCTGACCTCCATCATCGCGCTCAACGTCCTGCACCAATCGCTCAACGTGATGACGCTGGGCGGGATGGCGCTGGCGGTGGGCATCCTGGTGGACGACGCCACGGTCGAGATCGAGAACAATCACCGCCAGATGGACCTGGGCAAGCCCCTGAGGCAAGCCATCCTCGACGGGGCGGCGGAGGTGGCGACGCCCGCGTTCGTCGCGACCCTGTCGATCTGCATTGTGTTCGTGCCGATCATGTTCCTCGGCGGGGTGGGCGGAGCGCTGTTCGCGCCGCTGGCGATGTCCGTCGTCTTCGCCATGCTCGC
>WNFP01000919.1_pt1 | contig 32730 bp, 28 predicted proteins | sample 5400201 | NCBI WGS metagenome assembly WNFP01 (sample SAMN13153355, study PRJNA577476) | soil metagenome | isolation source: 115 cm saprolite under Madrone tree | place: USA:California | collected 2016-06-14 | reverse complement strand
CGTCGGTCCAGAGGTTCCCGTTTTGGGTTTTGCGGGTGCTCCGTGGACTCTTGCCTGCTACATGGTGGAAGGCAAGACCAAGGAAGGATTCGCCACGGTCAAGAGTTTCCTCTACCACGAGCCGAAAACGTTCCACGAGCTGCTCCATCGCATCGCTCAGGCAACGATTCCTTATCTGAAGGCGCAAATCGCGGCAGGGGCAACGGCAGTCCAGTTGTTCGATACCTGGTGCGGCGAACTGAATCTACAGGACTACAAAGACTTCGCTCTCCCGGCCGTCCAGGAGATCATCGCGGGCCTCGGCGGCTCGGTCCCCGTGATTTATTATACGAAAGCGTCGCAGCATCTGCTACCTGCCGTGGCGCGCTCCGGCGCGAACGTCCTCAGCGTCGATTGGCGCGTGGATTTAGCAGAGATCCGGAAGACGCTTGGTCCAAAAATCGCGTTGCAAGGAAACGTCGATCCGGCCATCTTATTTGGCCCCCCAGAGAAAATTTGCGAAGCGACTCTGGGCACCATCAATTCTCTGGCCGGCGAAGGCCACATCCTCAATCTGGGTCACGGCATTTTGCAGCACACTCCGGTCGAGAATGCCCAGCTATTTATCGAGACGGGCCAGCGAGCGCTGCTTCACCATGCAAGACCCGCTGCGCAGGTGCGATAGGAGACAGAAAGCATGACACTCGCACATCCAAGCTTGCAGCAAATGCGCGGCGAACTTCACGTCGGCGAGGAATTCCTCGCCAAATACAATCGTCCGGGGCCGCGCTATACGAGCTACCCCACCGCGCCCGTCTGGAACGACGCTTTCGGCCCAGCCGATCTCGAAAGGGTGCACGAAGACGCCGAGCGGGCCAGGACGCCCGTTTCGCTCTACATGCACATTCCCTTCTGTGAAAGTCTCTGCCTCTTTTGCGCGTGCAACGTCGTCATCCAAAGGAACAAGAACGTCGCGCCGCCTTATCTTGACGTGCTGAAGCGGGAGATGAAGCGCATCAGCCGCAGCGTCTCGAAGAATCGCCCCGTGGTGCAATTCCATTGGGGCGGCGGCACGCCAACGTACCTGACACCCGAACAGATCGAGGATCTGTTCGCATTCACCAAAGAGCACTTTCATTTCGACCCCGACAGTGAAATAGGCATAGAGGTCGACCCTCGCGTAACCTCCCGCCAGCATCTCGAAACCCTGCGCAAGCTCGGCTTCAACCGTCTGAGCATGGGCATTCAGGACTTCCATGCCGATGTGCAGGAGGCGGTGCATCGCATTCAGCCCTACGAAATGACGCGCGACCTGCTCTTCGCCGCCCGCGAACTCGGCTTCGATAGCATCAACGTCGATTTGATTTACGGCCTTCCCTACCAAACGGCGGACACTTTTGCCCACACCGTGGATCAGATTCTTGGACTCGCTCCGGATCGCATTGCCCTCTTCAGCTACGCGCACGTGCCGTGGTTGAAGAAGCAGCAGGGCTCCTTCGCCGCGCATCTCCCTGAAGGTATGGAAAAATTTGAAATCTTCCGCGTGGGCCTGCTCAAGTTTCTCGACGCCGGCTATCTCTACATCGGCATGGACCACTTCGCAAAGCCTGGCGACGAGCTTGCCGTTTCGCAACAAAACCGCACGCTGCACCGCAATTTTCAGGGCTACACCACCAAAGCAGGCGCCGACCTCTACGGCATGGGCATCACCGCCATCAGCGGCATTCAGGATGCCTATGCGCAAAATTACCGGGATATTCCTTCCTGGGAAAAGGCCGTCGCCGAACGTGGCCTCGCTACCATGCGCGGCTACCAGCTTTCGAATGAGGATCGTCTGCGCCGCACCGTTATCAGCCGCCTGCTGTGTCATACCATCGTGATCAAGGACGAGATTTCACGCGAATTCGGCATCGATTTCGACCAGCATTTCGCCGACGAGCTTCGCCGCCTGGAGCCATCCCGCCAGGATGGCCTTGTGCTCCTCGATCGCGGCGAAATCCGCGCCACCTGGCTCGGCCGCATCTTCATCCGCAATCTGGCCATGGTTTTCGACCCGTATCTCGAAAAACAGCAGCTCATCTCAAAGCCGCTCTTTTCGAAAACTCTCTGATCCCACGGGGGTGCTCACATCTCCCTGACCCGTCACGTCCCAGCACTAGTGGTCGGCGGTGGCATCTCCGGCCTGGTCTGCGCCTATGCTCTGCGCAAAGCCGGGATTGACGCACAACTGGTCGAGACCTCTCCGCGTCCCGGTGGGGTCATCAGCTCTGTAACTCGCGACGGCTTCCTGTTGGAATTGGGACCTCAGAGTTTCAGCGGGACGCCTGCGCTCCGCGAGCTTTGCGCGGAACTCGGCATTTCGAAGGAAGTGTTGCAAGCCCCGCGGCGCGCACCTCGATATGTCCTGATCGACGGCAAACTCCGGCCCGTGCCCATGAGTCCTCCCGCGTTTCTCATGAGTTCGTTGATGAATGGCTCGACGAAATGGGCCCTCATGCGCGACATCCTCGGGAAAAGCATTCCTCCCGACGGCGACGAATCCGTCGCCGCTTTCGTCCGCAGAAAATTCTCCCCGCAGTTGCTCGATCGCCTCGTGGGGCCTTTCGTTTCCGGCATCTACGCAGGCGATCCGGAGCGGCTAAGCGCTCGCAGCGCTTTCCCGCAACTCTACGAAGCCGAAAAGGCCGCAGGCAGCATCGTTCGCGGCATGCTGCGCCTCACAAAATCCAAGAAAGGCCCTCGGGAGCGTCCCACCCTGCAATCTTTTCGGGAAGGCAGCGACACGCTTGTGCGCGCGCTAGCGAATAATCTCGGCCCGGCGCTGCTTACCCAAACATGCGTTACAGGAATCTCTTGTCAGAATGACGGTTCCTTCGATATCCGTCTGGAAAGCCATGGCCGAGACGAATCTGTTTCCGCCCACTCTCTGATCCTGGCTACGCCCACGGACGTCACGGGAGCGCTTCTCTCTCGGCTCGATTCGTCATTCGAAACACAGCTGAGTTCCATCGAATACGCCTCCGTCGCCGTAGTCTCTCTGGGCTATCGCAACAACGATGTCGGGCACTCTCTCAATGGCTTCGGCTTCCTTGTACCTCGCTCCGCCGGCCTCCGCGTCCTCGGCTCAGTCTGGAACTCGTCGCTTTTCCCCGGCCGGGCACCGGAAGGTCAGGCGCTCCTTACTAGTTTTGTAGGAGGTGCAACCGATTCAGGAGCCGCGACGTTGGAGCCCCAAGAACTCGCTAGCCTAGTCCACCGTGAAATCTCGCCTCTGCTCTCCATCAAAAGCGCCCCCATCTTTTCAAATGTCACCATTTGGCCGCGCGCCCTGCCGCAGTACAATCTCGGTCATGGCGACCGCCTGGCGGCAGTCGCAAATGCTTGCTCGCGCTTCCCGGGCCTCTGGTTGACCGGTAATTATCTGCAAGGACCCGCCGTCGGATCATGCGTCGATCACGCCGTGGCCGTTGCCGAACAAGTACGCAACCGTCGCTCGTGATAAATGTTCTGCCACTTGTAGGGGCACAGCATGCTGCGCCCTTGCTGGGCAACCAACACCGATTCGGGCTAAGTTTCCCGCCGTTCCGCTCTATCACCGAACTCTTTGTGGCCATTATTGCTCAAATTTCTATTTCTTCCTTCTCGCGTCCCTGCCGTACCTCAGCGCCAAGCGCGTCTTCCGCCGATCCGCCGCTTCCCGGTATCGCCGCCGCTCCCCATCTGTCTTCAGAATCAGTGGCGGCACGGCCTTGGGCATCCGCGTATGCTCGTCAACCGCCACAAACGTCACATACGCCGTCGTCGTATGCTTCCGCTCTCCCGTCATCGCATTCTCCGAATAGACCTCGACGCCCACCTCCATCGAAGTATGAAAAACGCGGTTGACTTGCGACTTCAAATTCACAATCTCGCCCAGATTCACCGGGTTCCGAAAATCAATGTAGTCCACCGACGCCGTCACCACATAGCTGTTCGAATGCCGGTGCGCCGCCAGCGCTGCAGCCATGTCAACAAGGTGCATCACCTGTCCGCCGAGAAGTTTCCCCAGAGGATTAGTCATCGCCGGCAAAACGATTTCCGTCATCTCCGAACGCGAGGCGCTGACTGGCTTCCCGGGCAGCTTCGTCTCAAGCTCCCGCCCACTTCCTTTTTTCCGCTGCATTCCAGTCTCCACTTCCCTCTCTTGTCTTTCCTCTTCTCCGTGAACTCTGCGCCCTCTGCGTTCTCTGTGTTAATCCTTGTCTTTCCGTTGACCTTCAACTGCAGACTTTCAACTTTCTTTGCCCCCATCTCCCGCCCCCGTATAATACGAGACGACCGATGACCGACCAAAAGAAAACCCGCCGCCAGCTGCTCGAAGAGTTCGTAGCCAAAAAGCCCAATGACGCCTTCTCTCGTTACGGCTTGGCGATGGAGTGCATGAACAGTGGCGACCCTGCAGCCGCTGTCACGCATTTTGAAACTCTCCTCGAGCGCCATGCCGATTACATCCCCGCCTATCTGATGTACGGCCAACTGCTCGCCCGCGAATCCCGCACCAGCGAAGCCAAGCAAATCCTTTCCAACGGCATCGCCGCCGCCGCGAAAAAAGGCGATCAACACGCCAGCTCCGAAATGCAAGCCCTCCTGACCGAACTCTCTTGACTAGCTTGCCAGTCAAAGCGCTTTCATTCTGTGTCCAATCAAACATCGAAACCAGTCCTTCAGTACAGTTTCGCTGGGACACCAGGTCCCGTACGATCTAGTTACCTCAATAACTAAAGAGGAATGGGTACATGCTTTCTTACAGGCAACTTGCGCTCCTTCTAGCGTTTAGTTGTTGTTTGGCGGGGGCTTCTTGCAGGGGAACGCAGGCGTCTGGACGTTTGGATAGTCGAGCCCTGCTTCAGATCGCTCGCGAATACAGGCCGAGCAACCACGCCAACCAGGTCTCGGCGGCTCCGCCGCTCACCGAGAGGCGCAAAGCCTCTGCTGAGACTCTCCAAACCGAGCAGGAGTACGAAGCCCGATAAAGCAATATTTCAGCCAAGGAAATTTCGACCAGCTTGAAAAAGCAGCGAATGAAGCGCGCGATGGGAAAGGATCAAACGCGGTTATGCAGCCCTCGAACAACTCTATGAAGTCTCCAACCTGAAGAGGAATCGTTTCGCCAGCATGGCCTTTAAGGTGGAAGACAAACCGGCGGCACGAGAGGCGTTCGCCCAGGTGAGGAATGAGTGGGAAAAAAAGGTGTGGATAAGTAGCGAGAAATTCCAGAGCGCGAAGGTTTGGGCAACAAGCGAGTAACATCACCTATTCTTCATACCGTAATGAAGACGTTCATTTTCCACTCCGGCGCCCCCTTGCGGGTGGCGTTAACGCCGACTTGCCTCGCCTCACCTGGTAAACACGCGCTTACCGAAACTAACCCTCCACCAAAGTTTTTCTTGACTTCCTGCTATCCCTTGTTATAATTAACCCTGTGTAGAACTCCATGTGGAGTGCGGGAGCTTGCTGCCGCTTTTCTTCCCGCCGAAACTAATTTTTCGGTTCTGGCTCTTCCCAAACAACCAAAAACATGTCGTTTAGAATAAGGCATTTGTGAATTGCTAATTCCGTAAGTCTTTTCCTTTGCTAGTCATGCGCAATTGATGGGGGAGGTGGAGGGGGTCCGAACTTTCAGAAACTCGGTGATCGATTCCCTATCCCCCATTCCCTTTCTTTTCATATCCTTGCGCACTTTCTTGCAATTTTTTTCACTTTTTTGCACTCGGAAAAAATCAAGTCTTTTCTTTTCATGGAATTACGCACTCTTCGCAAAAATCCGCGTGTGGCGTACCCCTGCACATTCGGCAACGGCGCTCGCCTCGACAACTAGGAATCGAGCGCTGGTCGCTGGAAACCAGTCACCAATCACGAGTCACCAGTCACTTGCTCTGGTATCATCTTTACTTGGGACCCATGCGGCCTGATCGCATTCCTCTGTTTCCGCTGAACGTCGTCCTTCTTCCCGGCGCGGAACTTCCTCTGCACATTTTCGAGCCGCGTTACCGCGAAATGGTGAAAAACTGTCTGGAAGAAAAGTCTGAATTCGGCATGCTTCTCTCTCTTCACAAGGGTGTGGCGCGAGTCGGCTGCACCGCCCAAATTCTCGACGTCGTAAAACACTACCAAGATGGCCGGATGGACATCCTCACTGCCGGCCGCGCTCCCTTCCGCGTCGTGGAACTTTACCCGGAAGACCCGCTTCTGGAAGGCCACGTCGATTACCTGGAGGACCGGGAAACGCCCGCCAATCCGCGCATCCACCGCGAACTCGTGGAGCTCTTCGAAGCCTGCCACACCCTGATCTTCGGCGACTATCCGAAAAATCTCGAAGGCGCCGCGCCTGAGGAACTCTCTTATCTCGTTGCCGCCGCGCTGCCGATGGATCTATTGTGGAAGCAGCAAATCCTCGAGCTTCGGTCGGAGGCGGACCGCCAGGAGCGCCTGGTAACGTACCTTCGCGAATGGGCACCGCATCTACAGAAGGGAGAGGCCATGCGCCAGCGCGCCGGCGGTAACGGGCACGGCTTGAATTAGGTTTGTATGGTGCGGCCTCCGACCCAGGCGGGGACCGCGGAACGGGACAGAAATGACGTCAAGCACATCGATGCAATCTTCAGTACATTCCAAACCGCGCACTCTGGGCGAGCTAAAGCGCATTCCCGATTTTGATCCCCGCGGTGCATCCCGCTCCGTTAAGGATGAGCTCCGCCGCAATCTGCTTCGCGCCATCGAAAAGGGCGAAACGCTTTTCCCCGGCGTTCACGGCTACGAGGACACCGTGGTCCCGCAAATTGTCAATGCCCTGCTCTCTCGCCACAATTTCATCCTTCTCGGCCTGCGCGGCCAGGCCAAGAGCCGCATTCTTCGAGGACTCATCAACTTGCTCGACGCGGAAATGCCCGTCGTTGCAGGCTGCGAAATCAACGACGATCCCCTGAAACCCATCTGCCGTGCCTGCCGCGAAAAAATCGCCGCCGACGGCGACAATACTCTCATCTCCTGGATGCCCCGCGAGAATCGCTTTGTCGAAAAGCTCGCCACGCCTGACGTAACCATGGCCGACATCATCGGCGATGTCGACCCCATCCGGGCGGCCCGCGGAGGCCGCGACCTTTCCGACGAGCTCACCATCCACTACGGCCTTCTCCCTCGAGCCAATCGCGGCATCTTTGCCATCAATGAGCTCCCCGATCTCGCCGGAAAAATTCAGGTCGGCCTCTTCAACATCATGCAGGAAGGCGACATTCAGATTAAGGGCTATCCCCTGCGCCTCCCGCTCGACGTGCTCCTCGTTTTCACCGCGAATCCGGAAGATTACACCGCGCGCGGAAAAATTATCACGCCGCTGAAAGATCGCATCGGCGCCGAGATTCGCACGCATTATCCCGCGAGCGTCGAAGAAGGAATGACCATCACGGCGCAGGAAGCCTGGGTAGGCCGCGATTCCGGCAAGAAAATCGATGTGCCGCACTATCTTCGCCAGGTCGTGGAAGAAATCGCCTTCCAGGCGCGTGAAGACAAGCGTGTTGATCGACGCTCCGGTGTCAGCCAGCGTCTCCCCATCACCACGCTGGAAAGCCTTGTCAGCAGTGCCGAGCAGCGCGCCGCTCGCAACGGCGAAAAATCCGTCGTAGCCCGAGTCGCTGATGTCTACGCCGCCCTTCCCGCCATCACCGGCAAAATCGAGCTCGAATACGAAGGCGAACTCAAGGGCGCAGACACCATCGCCCGCGAACTCATTCGCACCGCCGTCGGCCGCGTCTTCAGCAAGCATTTCACGGACGTAAACTTCCAGCCGGTAATTCAGTGGTTTGAATTGGGCGGCGAACTGAAGCTCCCCGAACTGGCCAACACCATGGAGCGCCACCAGCAGCTCTCAAAAATTCACGGCCTGATGGAACACATCGGCAAACTCGGCGTTCACGATCGCAAGGACGCCGGCGCCGCCGCGGCCGCCGCCGAAATGATTCTCGAAGGTTTGTGGGCCCATCGCCGCATCGGCCGCAGCGAAGAGCGCGGCTACTACGCCGAAAAGCCTAAGCAACCAGATCAGCGCGAGCGCGAAACTCCCGGCCGCCCGCCGCGCCGCCAATTCAACTGATGACCACCACGCGCAAACCGGTTTGTAGGGCCCGCCTTCTGAGGCGGGCCGCTTCTTGCGCCCGCAACGTGCGCCTCGCGATTGCCGCGCTTTTTCTCTTAACTTTCAACCTTCAACTTTCGACTTTCAACTTTTTAAGGCCCCGCCCATGAAATTCATCCGCTACGGCAAATACACCGGCGAACCAGCCGACGCCATCGACCTCGAAGAACTCATCAAACGCCTCGGCGATTTCTTCCTCCAGAGCGGCTTCGAATCTCAATTCTACGGCGTCTCCCAAATGGACCCCGAGCGCTCCATGGAAGCCTTGCGCGAAGCCATCCTCCGCGCCTTGCAACAAGGCGACTTGCTCCCGCAAGACGCCATGAGCGACGAACTCCGCGAAATGCTCCAGGATCCCGGCGCCATGAACAGCCAGGCGGTGAAGGATCTCCTCGATAAACTCGCCGAACGCCTCGCCAACGAAGGTTTCATTAATCCGCAGCAGCCGCCGCAGATCACGCCGCCGCCACAGACTTCCGCGCGCGGCCAACTCGGCCAGCCGCAAGACCGCCAGAACGAAGTGCGTTTTGAAATCACTGACAAGACCATCGATTTTCTCGGTTTCAAAACCCTGCAGGATTTGCTCGGCTCGCTCGGCCGCAGCAGCTTTGGCCGCCACGACACCCGCGACCTCTCCACCGGCGTCGAATCCGGGGGTGTCTCGCGCCCTTACGAATTCGGCGACACGCTCAACATGGACATCAGCGCCACGCTCTTCAATGCCGTCCGCCGCGAAGGCGCAAAGGTTCCCATCGAAATGACCTACTCGGACCTCATGGTCCATCAGTGCGAATACCACAGCTCCTGCGCCACCGTGGTCCTTCTCGATTGCAGCCACAGCATGATTCTCTATGGCGAAGACCGTTTCACGCCCGCCAAACGCGTCGCCATGGCCCTCTCCCATCTCATTCGCACGCAATATCCCGGCGACACGCTCAGCCTCGTCCTCTTCCACGACTCCGCAGAAGAAGTCCCCCTCAGCGAACTCGCCCGCGTCCAGGTCGGCCCGTATTACACCAACACTCGCGAAGGCTTGCGCATGGCCCAGCGCATCCTTCTCCGCCAGAAAAAAGATATGCGCCAGATCGTCATGATCACCGACGGAAAGCCCTCCGCTCTCACCCTCGAAGACGGCCGCATTTACAAAAACGCTTTCGGCCTCGACCCGTTCGTCGTCGGCCAAACCCTCGAGGAAGTAAACAAATGCAAGCGCGCCGGCATCATGATCAACACCTTCATGCTTGCCAGCGACTACTCCCTCGTCCACTTCGTTCAGAAAATCACCGAAATGTGCCGTGGTAAAGCCTACTTCACCACGCCCTACACCCTCGGCCAATATCTCCTCATGGACTACATGTCCCGCAAAACCAAACAAATCCACTAATCTCTCTCCACTCGCCCATCCGGCCATTTCTCTCTTCGATTTCTCCGTGAACTCCTTGTTCCCTGCGTCCTCTGCGTTAAGTCTTTTTCTTGCTTTGAACTGCCAACGTCACTCCCGCCCTAAATTGTCCTCTTCACCCCCCTGCCTTTTTCCCCGCTCAAAAAACCTGTTACCATTTCTCTCCCATGTCCCTCCAACGCTGTGCCACGTGCGGCAAGGAATTCGAACGCAACTTCGGCGATTCGTCCTCATCCCTCAATTGCCCCACTTGCGACCAGCAACTCGCGCAAACCATTCGCGCCTCGCTGCCCCCGCCCGCCGGCACGCTCTCGCCACCTTCATTCCCTGTGACCATCGCTCTCATCGCCGCGAGCGTACTCGTGTTCGCCATCATGGTGCTCCGTGGAGTTTCCGCCTTCAATCCCACTCCGCAGCAAGCCATCGCGTTCGGCGCAGACTTCGGTCCGCTCACGCTCAGCGGCCAGTGGTGGCGTCTCGTCACCAGCATGTTCGTCCACTTCGGCCTGATTCATCTCGGCCTCAACATGTGGTGCCTCTGGAATCTCGGCCGCGCCGCCGAGCGCCTCCTCGGCCGCTTCTCCTACCTCCTCGCGTACCTCGCCAGCGGCATTTTTGGCAGCATCGCCAGTGTTTATTGGCATCCGCGCGCCGCCGGAGCCGGCGCGTCGGGCGCCATCTTCGGTCTCGCCGGCGTGCTCGTTTCCTTTGTTTATTTGAAAAAGACGCCCGCGCATCTCCAGATCAACAGCAAAATGCTTAGCAGCCTCGGCACCTTCATCGCTTACAATTTGATCTTCGGCGCGGCCATCCCCGGCATCAGCAACGCCGCCCACCTCGGCGGCCTCGTCATGGGATTCGCCGTTGGCGCGCTCCTCCCCTCCGCAGGAGCGTCCGAATCCTCGCGCCGCAGCCGCCTCTCTCTCGTCGTAGCTTTCTCGGCGATCGTGTTGTTCGCCTCCGCGGTCGCCACTAAACGGCTCCGCGCCGGAGTCAGCGAGTTCACCTCCGTTCGGCAGCTCCTCGCCAACGGAAATACCGACGAAGCCCTCGCCAAGGTGCAGCAACCACCAGTGAGCCAAATCTCGCTCAAGCGCAGGCCGCCCCGGCCGCTGCCTTTTTATTATTCTGAAATCACGTACGAGAGTGGTAGTCTCAATTCGTAAGGCAGAAACCGCCCCCTCCCGGCAAGTCTGACCACAGGTGAATTCATCCATGAAGACCGTCTTTGCAACATTATTTTGTTTGGTGCTGTGCCCTGTTCACGCTTCCGCGCAATCGCCAATCGCCGCCGCAAGGGGCCGAACTATTGACGTAAGTCTGGGATACTCCTACGTGAGTCGAGATAGTCATTCGAATCGACTCGGCTTAACCGGCGTAGATGCCGGCTTCACTCTCGGTGCTTCTCGCCTGGCCATAAAAGCTGACTTGGGCTAGGCGCGAGCCTCCAATGTATTTGGTACAGGGCGTCACAGTGATGTCCTTAGTTATTTAGCGGGTCCCGTTTTCCATCCCACGAGGCATCGTTATGTTGATACTTACATTCATACGCTGGTGGGGGGTGCCAGCTTCGGCTCAGACTATCTGCGAACTTCGTATTTCGACGCTTCGCTGGCGACTCGGGGCCAAAGCAATCTTAGGGCAACTAGCAGCGTAGTCTATTTTTTCGGAAGGCGCTCGCGGACATGGCGGTGAGGACCATCGGCGATAACATCTCTAGATACCGAAATGAAGTCCTGACATGCCCTCCGGATCTTCATAATTGATGAGAACCTTTAGTTGGGATTGTGTTTTCCCATGAGTTTCCGGTCCAGGCGGACGTGAATTGAATCTGCCCTGCGACTGTGCCGAAAAAATGTTTACAAAATGCTTTTGAGCGGGCTTATAATCCTGCCCGTCAGGTAAACTGTCCGCCTGGCTTTCCAATGTAATTGAGGCCTCACAGATCCCATCTGTGAATGCGCCTCGTTCCGAGAGAAGCGTGGTATGCCTTCTCGTTCGAACGCGCGTAGTAGCAAACGGCCACTGCCTCCAATTCTGATCCGCATTGGAAGAGGCCACGATACCCAACCCTTGGCGTATTGAAAAAGTCCAAAGATAAAGAGGTGCTTTATGAAAGAAACTGGGGCCCTCGACTCGCATAGGACCAATTCTGCCAATTCCCTCCTCGAATTCCTCGGACGAAGTGTGCGGTCCGCAGTGGGACAACGGCCCGCGGCGCGCAGCATCGTTTTGATTGTGGCCGTGGCCGCACTGTGTTTTGGCGTGGCGCTTTATTTTGGGGCGTCGCGCATATCCGCAGAACGCGAACATGGCAATCATGACTGGCCAAATCACGGCAAGGACCTTGCCAACACACGATTCCAGAACCTAGACCAAATCAATCCCAGCAACGTCAAGAACTTGCAGGTGGCCTGGGTGTTCCACACCGGGGTGCTCGATCCGCTCTCTGAACTGGAAGCCTCGCCCATCGAAGTCGACGGCCGTTTATACATCACGGACGGCCACGACGATGTTTTCGCTTTGAATGCCGCTACGGGACAGCAGCTATGGAAGTTTGACGGATTCAACGACGAGGCGCAGCTTGCGAAGTTCTTTCTCTGCTGTGGCCGGAACAACCATGGGGTGGCCTTCGGAGACGGCAAAGTCTTCGTCGGCCGGTTTGACGATTCCGTCGTGGCCTTGAACGCAGAAACTGGCAAAGTCGCATGGCAGAGCACGGTAGCTGATTTCCATGACAGGGTCTCTATCAACTCGGCCCCTCAATTCGTGGAAGCCGGTGGCCGCGAACTGGTGGTCATCAGCTTATCGGGCGGCGAGTTTGAGATACGCGGCCAGGTTTTCGCCCTCGACGCAAAAACCGGCAAAACCGTGTGGCGCTTCTCCACGACGCAGCCGACAAGTTTCGCGGGCCAGTCTTTCTTGACTGGTGGCGGGGCGGTATGGAACCCTCCGGCCATCGATGCGGACTTAGGGCTTGTGTACCTCAGCGTGGGGAATGCTGCGCCCGACATTCAAGGCGAGAACCGGGCTGGCGACAATCTATTTTCCGCATCGGTCGTTGCGGTAGACCTATTTACCGGCAATCCGGTGTGGCATTTCCAGGAAGTGCACCACGACATTTGGGATTACGACAGCGCACAACCTGCTGTCCTATTCCCGCTCGAGAAAGAGGGAAAGCATTTCAGGGCCCTTGGCCATTGCGCCAAGACCGGGCAGTATTTCATTCTCGACCGCCGCACGGGCGATCCCATTTTTGCGGTGACCGAGCAACCCGTCCCAGCAAGTGGTCTTGGTGCCGCGTTCCAGCTGGCCAAACCAACCCAACCCTATTCTGCTGTCGAGCCGATAACCCCGCTGCGGTTCGACCAGCTCACACCTGAGGAAAAGCCCGACACGGCTGCCATAACCGCGGCTTTTACGTCCTTCCTCGCTCCAGGTCAGACCGAAGTTGCCCTTTCGCGCCAATACACTCCTCCCGATGAGACGCTGCGGCTGATTATGCCGGGTGACAACGGGGGATGCGAGTGGAACCCGGCAGCTTATAGCCCACGAACAAAATACGTCTACTACGGCGCCAGGCACGATCCGGATGTCTTCAAGACTCGCGCCGGCAATGACAGTCTTATCCCCCAGGCGGTCAACGGAGACCTGCACCTGGGCTCGACCTTCATCAACCATGTTCCTGGCGCAAAGCCCTTTGGCTTGTACGGGGCGACCGACACGCGGACAGGTAAAGTTGTTTGGAAGATCCAGGTGCCTCAACCCGCGAAGTCGGGCGTGCTCGTTGCCGGTGACGTGGTGTTCTTCGGCGAGGGGAACGGGAAATTTGATGCTGTTGACGCAAAGACAGGCAAGATGCTGTTTACCTACGATGCCCCCGCCAACATTACCAACGCCGGTGGGGCGGCGGCGGGGCCCGTAGCCTACCTCGCGGATGGACGCGAGTTTATCGTCAACGCCTTCGGTGGAAATGTGCCGGATCGAAGTATCACCGCGAATGGCAACTGCCTGGGTGGCGGGCATGTGTGTGATAACCCTGTTGGCGATGCCTTCATCGCTTTCGCACTTCCCCGAAGCGACGATGACGACGAGTAGAATTTAACCGTGGAACGCCCGTGCCGCGCGGCGGTGGCGGTCGCCGATAGCATACGTTGTCAATGCTAAGGGATTCCTCGTCAACCGCTGTCGAGTGCCCCTTAAGATGAGAGGAGGATTTTGTGCGGGGCACAACCTAACTGGGCGAGATCGGCGCGCCGGATGTCGCAGACGTGAACTGTGGGGACGAGTCAGTGCGCTTCGTAGGGCATGATCTCGTCAGTTCTTCACCAGGCGCTGCGACCGCAGAAAACGACGCCAGACACCGAGCTCCGTAATCCAGCTGATCTCGTAGACGAACTCGTGTTCTTCGCTGGTGTGCTGCTGTTGATTCCACACCATGCGATTTTCCGTTTCCCAGTGCGTGTCGACGCCTGACGGAAACGCCAGAACGGGAAGGGCGGCTGTATAACTAGCGGCTGCGGACATAAGTACCACCTGCTGGTGCTGCGATTTCCGAAGGTCATCCTGCAGCGGCCAGCGTTCGTGGAGCTATGTTGCATTCCGGCTTCCATTCCCGGGAGTCTCGGCAGGGCGTGTTAGCGCAATAGGAGCCCGCGCAACTCCTTGTGCGCAAAGGCAGTTAGTGTGTATCAAAAAAATGCGTCGCCGCAGCTTGCGCGCAACCGGGCGCGGCCCTGGCAGCGGATTGACCACCCTGTCAAAAGCTTGTCGGTCGCCGCACCATGGTCCCGCTGCCATATTGGTCCTTTCCTTTCGCGTTGCTCCAGGCATCGTGGGCCGAGCTGAATACTGAAGACACTTGCTGCCGCTGCATCACTTCCCGCGGTCGCGATTTTCTCGGAGAAAACGGAGAAATACACCCGCGGCCCCGCGGAGCTCGGGACCCCGAGGATAGATAATCGCGAAAGTTCGTTGGATGCCGAAATTGGCGACATGAGCCTCTCGCAGCGTGTCGAGTTTTACTTCCTTCCGGATAGCCCTGCGGGAGACAAACCCGACTCCCAAACCGGCTTCCACTGCGGACTTGATGGCCTCAGTAGAATCAAGTTCCATAATTATCCGCGTATGCTTCATTTGAATGCCAGCCGCCTTAAGAGCCGCTTCGACAACGCGCCGCGTTCCTGAGCCTTTTTCTCGGAGGATGAGCGGAGCTTTGCAGAGTTGTTGCACCTCGACCTGGTGACCGACCCATTCGTGCTTCGATGGAACGACCACAACAATCTCATCCGCCACAAAAGACTCCTCGCCAAGATCTCGATGAAGAGAGGGACCTTCAATTAGCCCTATTGCCAGCGTTCCATCGAGGACACCGACGACGATCTTCTCCGTGTTGGCGCTTAGTAGAGACAACCGAATCTTGGGATTCGATCTTTGGAACTCGCCGATCAACTTTGGGAGCAGATATTGCGCGATCGTGGTTGAGGCTCCTGCGGAAAGATCCCCTTCCTCTTCGCCCACCAGTCGCGCTAATTCTTGGCGCGCTACGGCCGTTAAAGCTTCCACCTTCCTCGCATGTTTGAGAAGAATTCGCCCGGCTTCCGTCAGCGCGACTCTGTTTTCGGTGCGATCAAAAAGCGGCACTCCGAGTTCTTCTTCCAGCGCTTTGATCTGAAGCGTGACCGCAGGCTGTGTGAGATAGAGAGCTTCGGCAGCTTGCCGGAAGTTCAAGTTATCGGCAACTGTGCGGAAGACCTTCATTCTGAAATTTTCCATTTCGGATCTTTCTGTAAGTCTCTGACACTGAGTGCTCGCTGCCACGGTACCTAACGTTACATGCGATTGGACCTACGCGACCCACGGGGCTCTCTTCCCACAAGGAAACGCAGGCCTCGCGTCATGGCAAGGCCTGCTCCAACACCGCGTCTGTTAGGTAGAGAAGAATTTCTCGATGTTATTGTCGACCCGATCCAGCAACTAATTAACCGGGATGTTCCATCTGGTATTCATATATCTCGTATTCCTCTTCGACCGCCGGCCGCCTGATAAGGTACAAGCCCTCTGGCGCGAGCAGGAAAGTGGTGCCCGTCTCGTCATTCTCAATCTTTTCGCGAACCTGTCTTACGTCGGCAAGGGGAATGGGTTGGAGTGGATTCGAGAGATCGACAACTTGATAGTTTGGATTGTATGCGTCAGATCGCACGTTAGGCTGATCAGCGATTATGAGTCCATCGTCACCCAGACGCTCCGTCGCTCCCTGGAAGCCCATACCTTGAATGACGTTAAGCGTCGGAACCTTTGCTTTGTGCAAGTTTAACACCGCCTCTCCCTGGCCGTTCCGGAAGCGCACCAGTTCTGCGTAGTCTCCAAGGGAGGAGACAAAGTCGAACTCGCCGGGAGCGTTAAGCTGCGCCGAGCCCTCTTGTATGACATTAGCCGGGTCGGTCACATCAAAGATGGCCAGCTGGGCGCCTTGGTTCTGTTCGATATAGAGATGCGTTCTGCCATCTCCTGTAGCATGTAGCAGCATCGCTTGGCCGGTTACCCGTGCTAGCTCGGGAAGGTTCGAGGGACGCACGACAATAACTTTCCTGGAAGGATAGTTCCTCGCTTCTGCATGGCCCGCGAGTGTGAGGGCTGCTACAGCCGTGAGGGTTAATTGAGCGATTCGGGTGATTTGTTTTCTATTCATTGTACTGCTCCTTTTGAGTTGCGCGATTCTTTACGAATCGTTTCTTTTCAGTGCACTTCTCGTTCCACCCCCACTATCGCGCGCGAAAAATTCTGGGTCCAATCAGTAATCTCTATGAGCCATAAATTGTATGGAGCCGGAGGCTGTGCCTGCAGCGTTCCGGTCGTCAAAGCGGCGTTCCTGGCGAAGCATGGAGTATTTCGGCGCCTCAATCCAGGCGCGGAAAGCCGGCCAACGCCACCAAACCAAAAGCAGAGCGAACATAATTGCTGAAATTACGATCACAATCAGATTGATCATTGTCCTGAGTTCTCCTGCGGCGTGCCATAAAGGGAGCGCACGAATTCAACTAAGGCGTGCCGCTGATCTGCGCTGAGTTGGCTCTGCCACGGCGGCATCGCTGTTCCCGGCACGCCATTTTCCAAGACTTCCCAGGCTCGTTCTTCTGTAGGCTTCTTAAGGTGAAAATTTGTTGGTGACGGAGCAAGGGCACCCGCTGCCGGCCCGTTGCCAGCTCCGGTGTCGCCGTGACAACTGGCGCAGTTGGCTGCAAACAGGGATTTGCCCTCGTTTAGATTCGCAGCTTGCTGTATTGATGGCGCAACACTTGGAAGGTGCAAGCTATGGATATAGGCAACAAGAGCGCGCAAATCTTCGGTGGGGAGCTGGCGCCAGGGCGGCATGGCAGACCCAGCGACTCCATTCCACAGCACGCTGCTCAATCGTTCGTCGGAGAAGCGGGCAGCAGTCAGGTTCGCTGGTTTCGGCAATAGACTCGCGGAAGCTTCGCCATCACCCCTTCCGGCGGACCCATGACACGAAGCACAATTCGCGGCGAAGAGAGTACCGCCGCGGCTTACTTCTTCCTGTAAGTCGTCCGGATTCGACGCAGGATGCAAAACGGGCGCGCTGTCGCTGTATCCTCCCGGCATGGCAATCGGTACGGTGGGAGGAGTGGCTCTGGCTGAAGGCTCGCTCGTCATCGCCATCTCCGATATCGCGGCATGGACGCTCGACGCCATCATCTGTTGGTCAAAGCCGGACAATTGTCGAGCGCGCCCAAGTGATTGGAGATAGGCAAGCAGATCCAGCCCTTCCTGCGTAGGCTGATTGGCGTTGCCTTTGAAAAGCCAGGGATACGGAGGCATGACCGAGTCGCGGACGACGAGCCGGGGATTGTAGAGATGGGTGAGTTGCCAGTCGCGCGGACGAATGTTGAATTCGCGCGACAAATCCGGCCCGATGCGGCGCGTGCCCCACAGCTGCGGGTAATCATACTTGGTCTCCCATGCCTCGGTGGGCGCGCCAAAGCGGCGCACATCCTCGGCGAGAGACCGGATCTGCTGCGTGTGACAGTAGGCGCATCCTTCGCGTCCATAAACGACTCTGCCCCTTTGTTCGGACGTGGTGAGCGTTGGCATAGTGACCGGAGCCACCCGCTTGATTTCATCTTCCAGTTGTTTTCCAGGAAGAATCGCAAGGACAAGAAACGAAAGCGCGAAGAAACCCACACCTGCACCAAAGGCGATCACATGAGCGTTGGCGAGCCAAGCTGTCGGGGCGAGCTCGTGTGAAGCCGCTGGGACGTCCTCGAATGCGACGTTGTTTTCTGGAGCCACGCGGCTCGTCGAGAACGTGATGGCCTCTGCCAACCGTGGACCGGTAACGAGAGAAGCCCAGAAAAGAAGAAAGCCCGTGAGAATGGGGAGTCCCGAGAGTGTGCGCACTAGCCAGTAACTTGCAACCGCCCGGACAGAATCGATCCAGGGCGCGCTCGACTGCCAGACCTGAGCCTCGACCAGGCCCGCAATCGTGAGGTCGGTGATCATCAGCGTCAGGCCCACTGCAAGAAGCCAGAACGACCAGTTCATCATGCGCTCGTTGCAGCGTGTTCCGGGGATGCGTTGCCAGAGATGTGCGATGCCACCAAGCGCGATGAAACTTGCAAAACCGATCATTGCCAAATGGGAGTGGCCGATCACCCAGTCGGTAAAGTGGATGAAGCGATTGACGGGCATCAATGCCTGTACCGAGCCCTGTAAACTCACCACAAGATAGGACACGACACCAAACCAGACGAAGCGCAGCGGCAGATCCTTCGAAGCAGTTCCACTGTTTCCGCGCAGCGAGAGCAGATGGTTGGTGACGACCAGAATCACGGCCATTCCGAGATAGACCGAAGCGACGATGGCACCTTTCTGCGCGGCCATGGGGATTGCTGAATACACGTAATGGTGAGTCCCATTTAAGGGGTAAGTAAAAAAGAGCAGCCAGAAGCCCACCATCGACAGGAAATGACTGTAGATCGGACGGCGCGTGGTAGCGGGGATGACGTAATAAGCGATGGCAACGGCAAAAGGCGTCACGAAGAGGCCCACAGCATCGTGAATCCAGAGGCCGCTGAAGGCTGCGCCCCGCGCACCGGGAACGAGCTCCGGCACAAAATTCCCAACCGGGTAGGCAAGCATCGTGAAGATAATGCCGCCTATGATGTACCAAGCACTGACATAGAGGTCTGATAGCCGAGCTTTAACGAATGGCAGGACAAACTCGAAGACCATCAGAATGAAGGCAAGGACGACGAAAGCGTCTACGACGAGCGGAAACTCCGCCCACTCCAACGGCTGGCTGAAACCGGCGGCGACCAGTACCCATCCGGGAAGGACTACCGCAAAATTCCAGATCCAGAAAAGGAACCATCCCAGCTTGCGGCTCGAGACCGGCCGATTTGCGAGGCGCGGCACGGCGTAATAAAAGAAAGCCAGGAATGCGTTGCCCAGCCATCCGAAGAATATGCCCTGCGTATGGTTGTAGCGAAGCCTGCCCCAGGTAAGCCATCCGTGGCCCCCCAGAAATTCGGGAAAGGTGAACTTTGTGGCCACCAGAATGCCAAATAGGACCGAGAACACTAAGGTGACGAGTGACGCAAAGACGTGGGCACGGATCAGGCCATATTCAACCGATGGAAGCTCGGCCAAACTCAGGGAATTTCGTCGCTCACTTGGATAGGAGGCAATTTCTGCAGAAGTTGTCATTTACCCACTCCATCGCCGGCATCCTTGTCTCGATCGAAACGGTTCAGAATCCAACTCGCAACGGCGATCCGATCATCAAGCGACAGCTCAGATTCCAGGGGGCCCGGTGCAAAATTGCCCCATCCTGGCCGCGGATGTGTCACTGCCGAGGCTAATCGTGCGCGCAAATCGGAATTGCCGGCCGAGGCGGGAAATTCACGGCGATAGAAGGTCACAATTTCTTGATAACTGGGCGCGCTGGAGCGTGTGGCCATTTCGTGACAACCCGCGCATTGCCGCACTGAAATTTGAGAACCGCGATCTAGCGATGCACTCTCTTCTTGCGTGACCTGAGGAAGAACCACGCTCCCGGCGGCAACCGGTTCGCGCAGCGATTCCCCAAACAGACGGCGCTGGTCGCGTGTTCCCCACCAAGCGAGTAGCGTACCCAGAAGCAGTACGGAACCCAGCAGGCGTACCGGCGACCGTGACGGCGACTGATGCTCGCTGCCGACTCTATTCGCCATACGCGCCCTTTGGAGCTTGACCAGAGTCAGGTTTTCCGTTGATAGAAAACAGGTAGTCCGTAATTCTCGGCACCTGGTCATCAGAAATATGCGCGCCGTAGACAGCTTTCATTTTGTTGACTTCGCCAAGCCACGTAGTCCGGGAAAATCGCGGCTGCATCGTGATGTATCGCGGTGAGTGGCAAACGACGCATGCGGTAACAAATTCGTCATGGCCAGGACCCGGCGGAAACTGCGACTCGTCATGCGGCATCACGATGGTATGAACCGGGTTCTCTGGCTTTGCATCAAGCATCGGTTCCATTTTTCCGTTTGCGGTGCCATGCTCTGGTTCCTTAGAGATGCTTGACGCACCCCCACAGCCGGCGAACAATGCCGCAAACCCCAGCGAGAGAACCACACTCTTTATTCTTGGGGCCATGCGCTGTTATTCCACCTTTACGTCAACTTGCTGGATTACATTCCACATAAAACCACTGCGGTTCCACTGTTCCTTGCTCTGTGTGTCTCCCACTGAATTTGTCGCGCGAGCCATGAGTCGATATTGCCCGCGGTCTCTTGGTGTCCAGGACGTCCGCCAGCGTCGCCATGAATACTTTCCAATTTCCGAGTCCAGTCGAGCATCCGCCCAGGTGGCTCCTCCGTCCGTCGACACCTCCACTCGTCTAATCCCGTGACCGGAGTCGAACGCAACGCCCTCGATTTCAGTCGGTATTCCGGGATGCAAAGTTTCGTCGGGGTCCGGACGAACGAATATGGAACGCACGTTGAATCGATTGATGGGAACTGTGTCCTTGGCCAAATCTTTTGGAGATTCGGTGCCATTTGGAGCGCTGGGAATGCGATACGCATTGTCCGTCCAGAAGTTGCTGAAGGCCTGAGGCAACACGGAGATGTCGCTGAGAGCTTTCACCCAATAAGTTCCATACCAACCAGGCACGACAAGGCGCAGGGGGAAGCCGTTCACCATGGGCAACGCTTGGTCATTCATGGCGTAGGCGATCATCACCTCTCCATCCCGCGCGTGGTCGATCGAAAGGGCCTTCACGAAGTCAGACACAGAAGGCAGTGGCGGCGCGTCAAGCCCATTGAAGGAGACGTCCACGGCGCCGGACTTCACTTGAGAACGATCCAAAATCGACTTCACGGAAACGCCGGTCCATTTGGCGTTGCCGACTGCGCCATGCTTCCACTGGCCACCGGGAACGCGGGGCTCGAAGAAACTGCGAGAATTGCCGGAACATTGATTGACGGCGATGATGCAGATTGGCTCGAACTGCGATCGAAGTTCATCCACGCTTAGCTGCAACGGCTGCCGGACGTGGCCGCTGACATTGAGGCGAAATGTTCGAAGATCCACGGAAGTCGGGACCCCTTCAAGGTGCCACCGAACGAAGAAAGCTTCGTTCGGCGTGAGGTCCTGTCGAAAATAGTGGAGCGGAGTCTCCAACTGGGGCGGCCGGTCGGTGAGCAAGATCATCTCTGTTTTTTCCGGGAATCGAACGAGGTCAGCCGGACTCGATAAAGTCCCCGCCACAGAATTGATTCGATTGCAGGAGGCCGTCAGTGCCGCAGCACCGGTGGCCCCAATGAGCCGCAAAAATCCGCGCCGGTTCATTAAGTAACCCCCATCCCAAACTCCTTACTTGCACCGGCGATGCCAAGCCTGTTTACGTGTGGAGTTGGGTAAAGTGCTTAAAAAATAGGCAGATAGACGGAGGTGGCGAGGCCGTCGAGGACGGAGTGTTTCTTGGCTTGGACCCTCGCGCACACTTGTGTCGCACAGCTTGACACTTGGGCGGCGCGACGAGAGTCCGATTTCATAGCTCGCGGCGCATCCAGCGCTTCATTCGATTTATATTGCCCCTTGATTCAGTCACTTGGAGTTTAAAGCTTCAGAGCCGTGAATATGTTTTCCCTGGCACCACGGTTGCATTCTCATGCGGAAAGCTGACGGAGGGCCGACGTGCAAATGTGCGATGTCGAGACGCCGTGTGATAACTCCTGGATGGCTAATCAGAAATCATCGCGACTGCCTTCATGTTATTGCTCCTTACCCGTGTGAATGCCGGGCGAATGCTTCACGGTCGACGACTTGGCCTCCCGCTGTCTCAACCAAAGCTGCATCAACTCGATTTCTAATTGCTGGTCGGTGATGATCTCTTGCGCCAGCCTGCGCATCTGCGGGTCTTGGCCGTATGCCAATTGGGTCTTCGCCATATCGATAGCTGCCTGGTGGTGCGGAAGCATCAGCCTGACGAAATCAGCGTCATTGTCGCCGCTGGGCCGCACCGAAGCCATGGCCGCGTGCATCACATGCATACTTCCGACCAACTCGGACCACTTAGACTCTGGTGTCGCCACGCTAGTGTGCGAATGAGAGTCTTGTCCCCATTCAACCGGCGTAAGGGTCAGAACCAAAATCGAAAGAATCGCCCATCGCCAAATTCCCTTGATCATTCTCCACCTCCTCATTTCCTAATGAGGTTTATACAAAACCAAATCTCATGGAATCGCCTTCGAAAAGCGGAAGAGAGAGGCAACATCCTCTCTCTTCCGGAAGTAATATCGCTTAGGAAGGCAGCGTCAGTCCCGGCCTCTGCTTGAATCGTCGGATTGCCGCAGCACTATCTGAGACGGGTTGTTGGGTTGGGTCACGATGAGGAATCTGTGCGAAGACTCACCCGCAGAGGTTCCGGCCTCGCCGGCGAGGGTCTTTAACGGACCGATAGCTTGAACAGTTCCTGCTCCGTCGGGATTCGTCACTAAGTACGCCAGAGGTTCGAGTTTTCCAAAAGGCGCATCGCCGGATCCTGCGAGGTACACCTCGTACTGTGACATGGGCATCAGACCCTCCGCCGCAATCTGAACAAGGTCCAACAGACCGAGCGAGTTTACGGCCACCGATGCTTGTGCGTTTGGCAATGAACCTCCTGCCGCCTCTAGATGCAGGCGCGCAGTGTTCGCTGCTTCTCCGAGGGGCATCACGTATCGATGGCAACGGCCATTTCACCGTTCTCTAGCGCGACATAGACCCTGGAGCCATCGCCCGACGGCCAAATTCCGTGCGGAAGATAGCCCACTGGTATTGTGGCGACGAGTTTCGGCGTGGCACCCCTGCGAAACACCTTCACTTCATTCGCTCCGCCAATGGTGACGTAAGCAAACTTGCCATTGCGATTGTTTACAAAATTCACGTGGTTGGTAATCGGTCCCGTATGCAGCGTCGCCTTCTGATCAAACGGCGGCTGCGCGTTGAACACCTGCACCTCGCCCACGTCCTTCAGGGTGAACCACACTTCATCATTTTCCGGACTCACAGCGATGTTGGGACAGAAGGGACTGTCTTGCGCCAAACGCTTCAAAATTTCATGTGACGCCACATCAACGACGTCAAGCTCCGGTGTGAAACTGGAACAAACAAAGGCATAACGGCCGTCTGGACCGAACATGGTCATGCCCGGGCCATTGGCCAATTGGATCCGCCGAGTTTCCTTCATCCCTACCGGGTCGATGACCGAGACGTAGTCTTCGCCCCGCACTGTTACCCATAATTCGCGTCCGTCAGGCGTGAAAAATGCCTCGTGAGGCGACCGTCCCACATAAATCGTCGCCTTCACCGCGTTGGTCGCCGTGTCGATCAGCGTCACCGAATTCGAGCCGACGGATACGACGGCAACTGTCTTTGAATCGGGCGAGAAACCGAGACCGTGCACCAGGAGTTGGCCTCTGTAGAGCGGACTCAGAGCGCCAGGCACCGGATTGCCTAGTCGGATCACGCCAAGCAATTGGTTGTTGTACGGATCAATGACAGAAACGGTGTTTGAAGTCTGGTCGGCCGCATACACACGGTCGGCATTGGAGACTGGAATGTCTGGACGCCCAAACGGTGCCTGTTGCGCGAACGCCTGTTGTGCGAACGCGCCAGATAGTAGAAACAAGACTGATAAAAAACAACGTATATTCATTAGTGCTCCTTGCTCGCGTGAAAAGCAAATTCCCTCAACTGCAATTTGGCAGTCGAGAGGTTGATGCTATAAAAAGGGACAAGTGAGTGGCATCAGTCCAAAAAACATGACCGATCGTCCAGTATTCGATCACCGCGATGGACATCGGAATTTCCATGGGGCATCCATCGAAAACCGCGAGCGACGAGGCGGCCGCACTATAGTGCAGCACCGTACGACGAAGCATTTCGCGACCACCGTACCTGGAAGACATCGCCGCACCGCTTACTTTTCGTGCTGCGGCACCCACCACTCGGGAAGGGTTTTCTGGATGCGTAGTTTTCGCACAAACCGTTCCCACTGTGGTTGAAATTCAGCGGCCATATTTTGAATCGCAACGTCCATGAACTGGATTGTCATTCTTTGCTCTGCGTGTGTGAGATCGTCGTATCCACATTCGCGAGGGTAGTGGTTTTTTGGATTCGCCATACCCATACCGGCTGCGAACGCAGGGAAGATCACCGCAGGCGGTCCAAATGTTTGGTGGGCGTAGATTGTAAATTTATCGTTGAAGGACAGACGCTGAGAAGTCGTGACAGGCAGGAACAGTACGGCACTGTTTTCGGCTTGCGGATGGGATGATGAGCTCGACGGATTGCTTTGCTCTTGGGCTACTGGAATACCAGTGAGGTTGGCTGCCTGCCGTCCCTGTGTTTCCGGGATTTCTTTCCTGGCCGCCGCGGAAGGGCAAGGAAAGGTCCCGTCACAAGAGCTGCGACGGAGAGCAGCTTCATCTTTCGTTTCCTGTGAAGCAACAACCGGCGAATACGCAGCCGTAAGGCATAGCGCGATTGCCGTGCGAATTAAATGTTTAGCGCGATACGTTCTTAGAGTCATGTTTTCTCCAACTGTGAATATGAGGCTCGGAACGATAGGCGCTTCGATGCGCAGGCCCGCCAGAAACCTTGCGGAAAATGTTCAGATTTGCGAATTTGCGCAGAACCGATCGATTCGATCAGCGTCACCGAATTCGAACCGACGCATACGACGGCGACTGTCTTTGAATCGGGAGAGAAACCGAGACCATGCACAGGAGTTGGCCTCTTAGAGCGGAATCAGAGAGCCAGGCACCGGATTGCCCGGTCTGATCACGCCGAGCAAGCGGTTGTTGTCCGGATTAATGGCAGACGCGAAATCAGTGCTCTGGGCAACAGCGCTCCCCGCTTCGTACTCGATGCGGAGCGCATCGAGTTTTGCAGTGATGGCGGCATAGGCGTCACTTCCTAACGATCCGCTGCGGCTTCTTGTCCGCTTCAACCATCTTCACGATCACATCAGCGGCGCGATTCGGATCACCCGGGTAGAGCTCTTCACCTGCGTTCTGGACGAAGCTGCGAAATGCTCCTGACGTACTGGCGTAGGCCGCGATCTGCTCACCGAACCGATTCCGCTGGACCATGCCCGTGCGGAAGCCGCCTGGCTCGATCAGCAGGACCTTAATGCCCAGCGATTCCATTTCCTGCCAGAGCGCTTCCGTCAGGCCCTCAAGCGCGAATTTGCTTGCGGCGTAGTAACCCATACCTGCGAAGCTTACAAAACCTGCCACGGAAGAGATATTGACGATGGTGCCGTGCTTTCGCTCGCGCATTCCTGGCAGCACCGTGCGGACCAGCGCAGCCGCGCCGAAAAAGTTTGTCTCGAACTGCCAGCGTATGGCCTCTTCCTCGCCCTCTTCAACCGCTGCCAGATAACCAACGCCAGCATTGTTGACAAGAACGTCTATCGAACCGAAGTGCGACTCCGCATAGCTAACGACACTGGCAATCTGCTGCGGTTTAGTGATGTCGAGTGCACAGACGAGCGCCGTCTCCGGAAAGGCGTCGGCCAAGACTTGCATAGGAGCCGTGTTGCGAGCCGTCAAGATAACGCGGTGACCACGGTGAAGGACGGCGCTGGCCAGTGCGTGGCCGAGGCCGCTCGAAGATCCGGTTATCAGCCAAACAGGAGTGCTCGTTGTTTTCTCCAACTTGTTGGACACGTCACGATTCTTCACCGATATTCGCATTGTTCTCCTTAAATTGGGTTCGGTTATAGTCATGTGCATTCCCTCAACTGCAATTTGGCAGATAAGAGGTAGATGCTATAAGATGGGACTCGTGAGCGACATAAGTCCACAAATCATGACCGATCGTCCAGTATTCGGGCACCGCATGGACCCGCTGTCTGAAGTCTTTGGATCGATGAGAATTCAGGAAGCGGTTTATAAGCGTTTGGAGGCGACGGCCCCATGGGGTGTTAGCTACTCGGGGGATACAGGTCCGCGGGTACGCTTCATGTTAGTGGTTCGCGGATCGGTGCTTCTAAGATTCAAGAATCACCGCCGAACCATCTCCCTCTCCGGCGGCGATCTCTTCATTTTCATCCTCAGTGATGAACCCTTTACATTGATGGATCATCCGCGTTCCAGCGTTGTCGATTCCAGCGAATTAAGAAAATTAGAAGTGGATGGCGTGATTCATTACGGAGGAGGCGGCCCGCTCACGACTTTGGTGGCTGGGTCGTTTGGCATGAGCGCATTCGGGGCCCCAATAATTTCCACTATTCTGCCTCGTTTTCTGCACCTGCGACTTGAACAAGATCGAAGTCATGCCTTCCAATCCGTCCTGGATCTTTTGGCGGCGGAAACCGCTCAGCCCGGTATAGCTTCATCGCGCTTGATCGGTTGTCTTTATGAATCACTGTTTGTCTACGCCATTCGGGCTCACGCAAGTAGCTCCGCGGCTCCGCCAAAGGGGTGGTTGGCTGCCATATCGGACAAGCACCTCAGCAAAGCCCTAGAGGCAATGCATTCGGGCCTTGATAGGAGCTGGTCTGTTGAGTCACTCGCTCGCGAAGCACGCATGTCGAGGTCTGCCTTTGCCTTAAAATTTAGGACCGTTTTGGGCCAGACCCCTCTCGAATACCTTACGCAGTGGCGGATGTGCAAAGCAGGTGACATGATTCGTTCGAACAATACATCGTTCTCCGAGGCGGCGTCAGCCGTTGGATACGGATCGCAAAGTTCTTTCAGTCGTGTTTTTAGGCGAGAGATGGGCGTAGCTCCCAGGGAATACCGACGTAAGTGCGCACTTCTGCAATCGTCCATAGGAGAATGATTGCGGGCGAGCATTTGTGTTCTCGCGCCTTGGCGCAAGCCCGGCTCTTCTCTTCACTGACCGCTTTCCGTTGATCACTGTCCACCCTCTTCTCTCTTCTGCGAGTCACAAGTCACCAGTCTTGCGCTACACTCATGCGATGGGAATTCTGGGGCGGCTCGCACGCTGGATAGGAAAACAGGACCACATGACGCACATCGTTGCTGGGAACATGGCTGCAGGATTTTCGCTCAAGTCTCTCGACTACAAGGATTACTCGCTCAACGCCCTTTTGGAACGCGGCCCCGTCGTTGCCGGATTTTTCAAAGTGTCCTGCCCTGTCTGCCAATTCACATTCCCTTTTCTCGAACGCCTCCACAAGCGTTATGGCGGCGACGGCGTAACTTTTCTGGGCATTTCTCAGGACGACGCGCGCGCCACCCAGAATTTTGCCAAGGAATACGGCGTGACCTTCCCGCTGCTTCTCGACGAAAGCGGCTACCCGGTTTCCAACGCTTATGGCCTGACCAACGTGCCCACGATTTTTCTGATCGATACCGACGGCACCGTGAAGGTCAGTTGCATGGGCTTCGATAAGAAGGATTTGGAAACAATTGCCGCGAATCTTGCCGAGCGCAAGAAAATATCTCTGGCGCCGCTTTTCCGTTCCAACGAAGTGGTTCCCGCCAACAAACCGGGATGAAGCTCGAAAAATTAGGTCCGGTCGGGCCTGAAATTAAGTTCAGTCGAGTTCGGCTTCGAGCAATTGTTTCTTGTGCTTCGGCGGGCCTTTCCGTTTGTCAGGAATGACGCGCGTGGCCGCCGGGGCAATTCCGGACTTCCGCGCCGCTCGCCGCGCTTCGGTACCCTTGTCCAAAATCTTCTTCCGCTTTTTCATCTCGCTATTCCGTCGAGATTTTAACGGATCTAGAAATTGAAGGATACCTGCAAATCGATGCGCCGATTGGCCGTCGAAGAAGAGGAGTACGGTCCGCCGGCAAGCCCGTTGGCTTGGCCGAAAAGCGGCGAACTTAAGTTGCCGATGGGAGTGGCCAGATTGACGTTATTGAAAATATTTCGACCATTAACGGTAAACGTTAGATTATAACGATTATTGTTTGATCCGCCGCTATCCATCCCGCGGACGCCGAAACCGCCGCCACCATGCGAGCCTCGGTCGCCCGCGCCGCCCGGGCCGCGACCAAATGTGCCACCAGCACCAGGCCCCCCGGCACTTGCGTTTGCCGCTTCCGCTTTTTTGCCGAAGCCGAAGGTCTTGCTCAAACGAAGATTCAGGGAGAAGCGCCCAGGGCCTTCCGCAAAGTTGACCGGAATAACCGCCTGGCCGGGCTGCGTGGCCAAATTAAAGCAACCGTACGGGGTGGCTCTGACACCGGTTGCACCGGGCGTGCACGTGCCAAACGCCGCGCGCGTGTTGAAGATGGAATCCTGGTAAAGATCCTGGCCAGTCGTGATATTGAACGGAACACCGGATTGCGCGACGAGGAACGGGATCAGCCGAAACGCGTAAGGCAAGGCCATCGTTCCTCCGAAAAACACGCGATGGCGGACGTCGAAGGAGGCGCGGCCGTAATCCTGGCTGACGTCGAATGGATTCGAAGGAAAGCTCCCCGCGCCGGAAATATCGCTCTTGGCGTAGTTTAGAGTGTAGTAGCCAAAAAGCGAAAGCTTCGTTCCCATTCGAATGCTGCCGTTCACAATGAGTTGGTTCTGTTTGAAGATGCCTTCGGACTGATATTCGAAGATATTTTGGTTCGTACCATTGGGCCTCAAGCCAGTGATGGGATCGGCGGGGTTCAGGTTAGTGGTGAAAAACTGGTGGACTCCGCGCGAGGTCAGATAGGTCACCGATAAGTTGGCGAATTTCGTGAGCTGGCGTTCCAGGCTGATGCCGGTCTGGATGGTATAGGGAGCGCGAAGATTCGAATTGGGCTGGTAAATGGTCGGATTACTTTGGGGCAACGAGGCTGGCACTGGTGTGTTGAAGAGATAAAACTGCGGACTCGTCACGAGAAATTGCTGTTGCGTGGCGCCGTTGAGGCGCTCCTGCCTCAAAAAGAGGTCATAGGAAAAGCGGTCATAAAACATGCCAGACCCCACGCGGAGCACTGTCTTTGGGGAATTTTTGCCAGACCCGCCGATGCCCCAAGCGAGACCGAGCCGCGGGGCAACATCCGCGTGGTCGCCAAAATTATTCTGGGTTTCGAAGCGAAGACCGAGACTTAGCGTGATGTTCGGGCGAAGCCTCCAGTCGTCTTGAGCGTAGAGCCCGGCATCGAAATAAGTGACGCTGGCCAACGCGGTGCCATTCGTGACGGAATAGAAGCTGGCGCCGCCTCCGTGGGCGATGGCGTTTTGAAGATTTGCCTGTGTGTTTCCAGCGGCCAAGAACCGAAGGGTGATGAGGTAGGCATTCAGCCCGGAGATCTGCGGGCATGCCGGGGGCGGGTTTGGCACCGCGCAACCGGAGACGGTAGGATCGGGCCGCGAACCGAAACTAAAGGAGCCGTTGAAGTTGGACATTGAGTCATTCGAATCGCGATTGACGCGCAGCCGGGCGCCAAATTTCAAAAAGTGTTTGCCGAGCGACATCGAAGTGTAATTCTGCAGTTCGTAGCGATCGAGAATGTCGTTGCTGATTCCAGCGCCGTTTCCACCGCCATTGAAAGCACCCTGGACAGAAATGGATGGAGCCGTGCTCTGCGGGGTTTGCCCAATCGTCCCGCGGACGAACCTGAAACGGGTCTCGTTGATGGTCTTGGCATTCACAATCTGCGTGTCGCTGACCTGGAATTGGTGTTCGGTATTGAGCTGATTGAAGGCGAGCGACGGGAGATTGAATTGGCCAGTGCCGTTGTTGGTTTCATTTTCACGTTCGAACTGGTAGCGCACGGTGAGCGTGTTGCTGGCGCTGACTTGATAGTCGATTCTTGGACTGAGATTTGTGCGTGTGCGCGGATTGCTGACGGCGTCGCTAAATGGAACTATCGCGAAGGTCGCTGGATCAACGATCCGGGCGCTGACGATTGACAGTTCATTGATATCGCGGCGCTCGATATTGAAGAAGAATGAGGCCTTCGTGCTAACGAGCGGGCCGCCGATTTCGCCGCTGAATTGTCTGGAGTTGTAGCCAGGCGGCTGGGTTCCCGCCGGGATGATTTCGAACGGGTTGCGTGAATTGAACGCAGAAGTGTTCGCGTTCAAAGAAAACTGGCCGTGAAACTGATCCAGGCCTGGTTTGGTGAGGATTTCGACGCGGCCATAACCCAACCTATCGTATTCGGCGGAAAACGGATTCTGGTTGATGCGAATTTCGCGAATGGATCCCTTGGGCGGGAGCGTGCCGCCGGTAAATCCGTCGATGTAGATCTGGCCGCCGTTGGGGCCGGCAGACGGGCCGGCAAGGGTTTGAAGTTCGGATTGCAACTCATCGGGATCATCCGAAAGCGCTTCGAGATCCTTTCCTTGCATAACCACCATGCCGGCGTTGTTCGAAGGGGCAATGTCGACATTCGTGGAGGAATCCGAAACCTCCACTTTTTCCTCCTCCGTCTGAATGAGGAGCGCAATATTCAACCGCTGAATTTGCCCGGCGAGGATCTGGACATCCTCCTGCGTGAAAATAGCGAAGCCCTTCGCGACGGCCTTCACGGTGTACGTTCCCGGAGCCAAGCCCTTAAATTCGTAGACGCCGTCCCGGTTTGTAGTGGTGTCCAGTGAGGCGCCGCTTGCAGTGGTCAAGCGGACGGCCGCTTTGGCAATAACTCCGCCCGAGGGATCCGTGACGACACCACTCAGTCCGCCAGTAGGCGTCTGCGCATCCAAATTCCCGCCAATCGGGAGAATCAACAGAAGAAAAACCGAACTCAATAGAGCAATTCGCACGGGCCGAAAACTCATCAGATCTCCTGAGTGAATATAATTGAGTCTAGCGCGAGGCAGCATTACGGAGTGGCCCCTTCCCCGCCGCTTCCACTGCCAAGGCTCCATGGCGAAAGAATTGTGGACGCGCTGCTCTTGGGGGAGGCCTCCAGAATGGGCTCGACTCCGCCAAGCAAGGTGATCACCGTGGACACTCCGTTCGCCCCGCCCTCGGTTGCCACGACCATCACGGCTTCGCCCTTCTGCAAGTCCGCCAGCGTGGCGGCGGGCATGCGGCTAATCGTCTGTTGCAGGTCGGCAGCGCCCCCGCTTCCGGGCCTTCCCATTCCTCCGGACCCGCCAGACGCCGAGCCGCCGGGTTGCGAACCACTGGGTTTCGTCGTTGCTTCCGCATTCGCAGCGGAGCCAGCACCGTTCGGAGTGGGCGCGTTCGGCTGCGCTTCGGTTGGAGTCCCTTTCAGGCGCATGGCGATCCGCTGCGCCATCTGCGCAGGCAGTTTACGCAACTGCGACTCCGCTGCGATTCTCACAGTGACGAGTTTCTTCGAAACCAAATCCTGGACGGTGATGGTGCCCGCGGACGCATCGAGCGCGGAAATTGTGCCGGCGATATTTCGAAACGTGCCGGAGACGATCTCATCGGCGGTGAATTCGGCGCCATCGGCGCTGCGCGTGCCGCGAGCGCGAAGCTGATCACCCGGCTTGATCTGGTCGAGCGGCGCGGGCTTGGCGTCATCGAACTTCACGGAATCCGAAGCATACCGCCGAAGGATAGTTTCCTTGGAAAGATGAACGGCCACGTTCTTTTTTTCGTTCTGGGAAGGCGGGGCAACGCTGATTGTGCTGTCAGCGGCATCGACGCCGTTTACCAGTCCTCCGAAACCGTGTTTCTGCCATTCTTCGCGCTCGCGGGACTGTTTTTCGGCGATGTCCACTTTCTTCATGGCGATAACCGACGCGGCAACAACGGATTTTCCATCGTCGGCAAGCTTGCCGCGCACAAGAATGCGGTCGCCGGGTTGGACGTCCGCCAGCTGGATGGGCGCGGCATCTTTCAGGTCCTTTTGCCCGGGCGCAATTCGAACGAGCTTCGTGGCGTCCTGGACTTGAACGGTCACGTCGCCTCCAGCATCCGTGGTCAAAATCACCGTATTCCCGGAAATCGACTTAACCGTTCCGACAGGCCGCGCCGCGGCAGGAGTTTGCGTGGACGGCTGCCGGCCAGCCTGGGCCTGCGCAGCTCGGGAGCGGGCGGCACCTCCCCCGCTGAGACTCAGGCAAATCGTTGTAATCAGGAAAGCTTGTTTACGCACAAGCCTGTTCCGAAACGCCATCTCGATGCCTCACACCCTTTGTTGGCCCACTCGAATCCGAAGGACGATTCGTTGGGCCAACTCGCAAGCCAGCCAAACGAAAGATTCAGGTCAGCCATAAGACGTATTGTGGGGTGAATACCGTTTCACCGGCAGGCTTTTTTCCTGCGCAGATGCCCCCCGCTAACCCATGGCAGAGAACCTACTTATGAGCCGCGGCGTGGCGGAAGCAGTCGAGAATACAGGTTGCTAATTCTATAAGTAATTACGAAGAGTGCCGCAGACTGTTCAGATTCGTCCTGTCAATTTCGACGAGATCAGGGGCGTCGAAGCGGATGCAGGCGGGATTTGCATGCCAGCCTTCAGATGGCGGTCATCGAGACTAAAGGAGAGCTCCCTCTCCTTTGGCAGCCAAACTGCTAACTGTTTGCCCGAAGCCAGAACCCTGCGAACTCGCACGGTAAGCAATTCAAGGAGATGGGGCGTCCTTCTTTGCTATAGGTCAAATAGGATTGGGAAATAAAGGAATATGATTTCCTGTGATTTAAGCCAATCGGTTCGGCAGAGTAGGTCTAGGGCTTTCCTCTCCCCAACGGGTTGGGCCCTACCAGAGGGAACAACACCATGATGCGCCTGCGTCTAGTACTGGT
>WNFP01003931.1_pt1 | contig 32830 bp, 26 predicted proteins | sample 5400201 | NCBI WGS metagenome assembly WNFP01 (sample SAMN13153355, study PRJNA577476) | soil metagenome | isolation source: 115 cm saprolite under Madrone tree | place: USA:California | collected 2016-06-14 | reverse complement strand
GGAGAAGACGTAGGAGCCGATGGGCTTCTCAGGCTCGCGCAGGCCCGCGCGCGCCAGCTTGATGGCGGAAGCAAGCGCATCGATGGCCTTTTCCTGGCCGAAAACCATGGTCTTCAAGTCGCGCTCCAGATTCTGCAGCGCCAAGCGATCATCTCGGCTGACGCTCTTGGGCGGGATACGGGCAATCTTGGCCACCACGGCCTCGACATCCTTGACTGCAATGGTCTTGCGCCGCTTGCCTTCGGGCAAGAGCATTTGCGCCGCGCCCACTTCATCGATCACGTCGATTGCCTTGTCGGGCAGCTTGCGGTCGTTGATGTAGCGTTCGGCCAGTTCGACGGCGGCACGAATCGCCTCTGCAGTGTAGCGCACGTTGTGATGCTTCTCGTAGTAGGGCTTCAGGCCCCGCAGAATCTTCACCGAATCCTCGATGGAGGGCTCGTTCACATCGATCTTCTGGAAGCGGCGAACCAATGCCCGGTCCTTCTCGAAATAATTCCGGTATTCCTTGTAGGTCGTCGAACCGATGCAGCGGATGACACCGCCGGCCAGCGCCGGCTTCAACAGGTTGGAGGCATCCATCGAGCCGCCGCTGGTGGCGCCGGCGCCGATCACCGTATGGATCTCGTCGATGAACAGGATGGCGTGAGGCATCTTCTCCAGTTCGCCGATCACCGCCTTGAGACGCTCCTCGAAATCGCCACGATAGCGCGTGCCGGCCAGGAGCGAGCCCATGTCGAGGCTGTAGATAACGCAACCCTTCAGCACTTCGGGCACGTCGCCGGTGACAATGCGCCGGGCCAAGCCCTCGGCGATCGCCGTCTTGCCCACGCCAGGTTCGCCGACATAGAGGGGGTTGTTCTTGGTCCGCCGGCAGAGGATTTGAATCGTGCGTTCGACTTCCACCTCGCGCCCGATCAGGGGATCGATCTTGCCCTGGGAGGCCTTGCGGTTGAGATCGACGCAATAGGCGTCGAGGGCCTCGCTGCCCGACTTGGCGCCCTTTTCGCCGGATTCCGGATCGGCGCCCTGGACGCGTCGGGTCTCCGAACGGCCTTGCGCCTTGGCGATGCCATGGCTGATGTAGTTCACCGCGTCCAGGCGCGACATCTCCTGCTCCTGCAAGAAATAGACGGCATGGCTCTCGCGCTCGGAGAATATCGCGACAAGTATGTTGGCGCCGGTGACCTCCTCCCGCCCGCTCGACTGGACATGGATTGCCGCGCGCTGCAGCACGCGCTGGAATCCCGCAGTCGGTTTGGCTTCGCCACCATGGTTGGAAATCAGATTGCCGAGTTGGCTGTCGATATAGTCGACCAGATCGCGGCGCAGCCGTTCGATATCGAGATTGCAGGCGCGCATCACGGCGATGGCGTCGGGATCCTCGGTCAGCGCCAGCAGGAGATGTTCGAGGGTGGCGAAATCGTGCCGCCGCTCATTGGCATATCCCAGGGCCCGGTGCAGCGTCTTCTCGAGATTGGGCGATAGCATCGGGCTACTCCTTTTCCATCGTGCACTGCAGAGGATGCTGGTGACGCCGGGCAAAGTCGATAACTTGCGTCACCTTCGTCTCCGCGACCTCATAGGTATAGACACCACAGATGCCGACCCCGCGTCGATGGACGTGCAGCATGATCTGCGTCGCTTCTTCGCGGCTCTTGCCGAAGAACCGCTCCAGCACATGGACGACGAATTCCATGGGTGTGTAGTCGTCGTTCAGCAGAAGCACCTTATACATGGAGGGCTTCTTGGTTTTCGGCTTGGTCTTGACGACGACCCCGATCTGGCGCTCGTCGTCGTTGCGTCTGTCGTCGCCGCTCATGGTTCCATATCGGTCGCCAATGTGCCGAAAACCCAGCGAATTTGCTGGCTCCTATAATATTGGATCGCGCGCGCTGTCGCAAAGACCCCGGTAGCGGCAAAGTGTAAAAAAAAAGTTCCCAGGCGGCGCAAGACGGCGTTCGAATCCATGCTGGCAGATGAAGATCGAGCGGCAGTCGAGTCGATCTGCGACGGAATCGCCGCCTTGAGTCTCTCAATCCAACCGCGCGGCTGCCGGATACTTCGCCGGCCACTGTCGCTAAAGTGGTAGCCGCAAAGTGTTCGCCCGGCGTCGACTTGGCCGGCAGGCTCGGCCCGAAGGACGATAAATGGCCAGATCCAACGCTATTGATGATTTTGCTGCACTGCACAATGATGGGCTCCGGCTTTCGGTTGGCTATTTCTAACGGCCTCGCCTGCCACAATCGATGCGCCCTAAAATTGTGGCAAATCGGCATCAGTTAAAGTTTTACACAAAGTCGCATGTTCTAGGTGGACAGAATTCCTCAGCTTTTTTAATATGGTCTGACCAACGACTCGGGGGCTCCGAACGATGTGTCGAGCGATGTTCAGGTCGGGCCAACTGTGGCGGATTCGTGGCACCGCCGCTTTTGCCATCGGTTTGACCCTTGCGATGGTGCTGTCTTTCAACCGCCCCGCCGCCGCTGCGCCGACCAATTCTTCGATCGTGATCGACGCCACCAGCGGTCAGGTTCTGCTCCAATCCAATGCCGATGCCCCGACATTCCCGGCGTCGCTCACCAAGATGATGACGCTCTATCTGCTGTTCGAGGCCATGCAGAAGGGCGCGGTAAAGCTTGATCAGCCTTTGCCCGTTTCGGCGAACGCAGCCAGCATGCCGGCAACCAATCTCGCGCTTTCGGCCGGCGACACCATCACCGTGGCCACGGCCATCCAGGCCATGATCATCCGCTCGGCCAATGACGTCGCCGTCGTGGTGGCGGAGGGTTTGAGCGGGAGCGAAGCCGCATTCGCCCAGAAGATGAATGCCAAGGCGCTGGCGCTGGGCATGACCCAAACGGTGTTCCGCAATCCCAACGGCCTGCCGGACCCCTGGCAGCACACGACGGCACGCGACATCGCCACATTGGCCTTGGCGCTGCATCGCGATTTTCCGCAGTACTATCCCTTTTTCGCCCAGGTGCGTTTCAATTTCCACGGTCGCACCTACGTCACCCATAACCGATTCATGCTGCACTATCCCGGCGCTGACGGCCTGAAGACCGGTTACATCCATCTTTCGGGCTTCAACCTCGCCGCCTCTGCCATGCGCAACGGGCGCCGTATCGTCGCGGTGATCATGGGCGGCCGCTCACCGTCGATGCGCGATGCGGCAATGTGGGCGTTGCTCGATAGGGGATTTGGCACGGCCACGCCCAAGACGCAGAACAACGCCCTGCTGCTGGCCAGCGTGGGCAACGCCGGTCTTCTGCCGATCCTGAAGCCGGTCAACGACAGCGATGCCGAGGGCGATGCCACCGACGAGGGCGACAGCACGTTGAATGCCATGTCGCCGCAGATCTCGGGTCTGCCGACGGCCCCCACGGCGCCGCCGCCATCGACGCAAGCCCTCCCGTTGAAGACGGGTTCCAACATCCAGACCGCGGCACTGCCCCTGTTGGCGAGCACGACGGCGCCGCAGCCCGCCCCGAAAACGACCACCCGTGAGGCGACGACATCGCTGGCCCCGCAGATTCCCATTGTGCCAGCACTGCCGGAAACGCCGGTTTTCGGCGTTTCCAGCGCCCGCGTGCCGCTGCCGGCTTTGCGCCCCGTCTCGGCTGAACCCGACGGGGTCTCCGATGGCGTGGTTTCCGTCGCCGTCGATGCCAAGCGTTTCTGGGGTGTGCAGGTCGGCGCCTTCAGCCGCTACACGCCGGCGCGCCTCGCGGCTGTGAAGGCCCAGCAGAACCTGCCGTTCCAGATCAAGAATACGCGCATCGCCGTCGACGAGGGCGAGAGCCGCAGCGGCAAGCTCTACCGGGCACGCCTTGTGGGATTGGCGCAAAACGAGGCAACCGGCGCCTGCCGCGAGTTGCGCGCCCGGCAAATTCCCTGTCTGGTGGTTCAGTCCAATACCGCCGTGGCCATGGTCACCGGCCAATAGGGCCGATGGCCGCTTAGATCTTCCTGACTAATCTAGAAGTTCGGCAGGGCCACGCCGCTGGCGGCGAGTTCTCTGCCCAACGCGGCCTTCAGCCGGTCAAGCCCTTCCACTGTCTTGGATTCGCAACGGGCGACCAAGACGTCCTGGGTATTTGAGGCGCGCAACAGCCACCAGCCGTCGCGTGTGCTGACGCGGACTCCGTCGATATCGCTCACCTGCGCGCCCGCCGCGGCGAGGCGTTTGGCGACCTCCGAGACGACAGCGAATTTGCGCTCGTCGTTGCATTGGAATCGGAGTTCCGGCGTGTTGACAACCTGCGGCAAGGCATCGCGCATCTCGGCGATGCTGTCGCGAGCCCGGCTGGCGATGCCCAGCAGCCGCACGGCCGCATATAGGGCATCGTCATAGCCGTAGTAGCGATCGGCGAAGAAAATATGACCGCTCATCTCGCCGGCCAAGGGCGCCTCGGTTTCGGCCATTTTCGCCTTGATCAGCGAATGACCGGTACGCCACATCAAGGGACGACCGCCGGCCCCAGCGATCTCGTCGAACAACACTTGGCTCGCCTTGACATCGGCAATCACCGTGGCTCCCGGCCGATCGGCAAGAACCTCGCGGGCGAATAGAACCAGCAGCTGGTCGCCCCAGAGGATGCGGCCTTTCCCGTCGATGACGCCGATCCGGTCGCCATCGCCGTCGAAGGCGATGCCCAGATCGGCCTTGGCCTGCGCCACCTTGGCCTGCAGATCAGCCAGATTCTCGGGCACAGTCGGATCGGGATGATGATTGGGAAAGCGGCCGTCGATCTTCTGGTGCAGCAGCAGATGGCGGCCCGGCAGGCGGGCCGTGAGCTGCGCCATCGCCTCACCAGCAGCCCCGTTTCCAGCATCCCAGGCGACGGTCAGGGGCCGGCCGCCGCGATAATCTTTCAGCAGGCGCTCGACATAGGCATCGAGCACGGGATGATCCTCGACCGCGCCGCGAGGACCGCCGGCGTAGCTGCCGGCGGCGGCGATTTCCGCGATCCGTTTGATCGCCGCGCCGTAGAAGGCCCCCTTGCCCAGCATCATCTTGAAGCCATTGTAGTCGGCCGGGTTGTGGGAGCCGGTGACCATGATGCCGCCGTCGAGGGACAGCGAGCGTACGGCGAAATAGAGCATGGGCGTGGGCCCCAGGCCGACGCGCAGGACTGAAATTCCGCCGTCGCGCAGGCCCTCGACCAATGCCGCTTCCATCGCCGGCGAACTCAGCCGGCCATCGTAGCCCACGGCCGCCTTATGCCCGCCGGCTTCGCGCAACATGGTGGCGAAACCGCGGCCGACGGCATGGGCATCGTCGGTAGAGAGGGTTCGCCCGACGATACCGCGAATATCGTATTCGCGAATCGCCGTGGGATCGAAACGATGCTTGTCCTTGGCCATGACGCGCGCCCTAGGGCCGGCCGACGCTGCTATAGCGGAATCCGGCTTCCGCCATCTCGGCCGGGTTATAGACATTGCGCAGATCGATGAGGATCGGTTGGCGCAACAGCGACTTGGCCCGCGCCAGATCGAGGGCGCGAAACTCGTTCCATTCCGTGATGAGCACCAGCGCATCCGCACCCGTCATGCAATCATAGGCATCGCGGCAATATGTCAGATCGGGCATCAGCTTCTTGGCCTCCGCGATGCCCTCGGGATCGAAGGCCCGGATAATCGCCCCCGCCTTCTGAAGCGCGGGCAGGATGCCGAGGCTGGGGCTATCGCGCATATCGTCCGTGTTCGGCTTGAAGGTGAGGCCAAGGGCCGCCACCGTCTTGCCCTTGGCCGAACCGCCAAGTGCGGCAACCACGCGATCGGCCATCGCGAGCTTGCGGGCCTCGTTCACGGCGACCACGGTCTCGACGATCTTCAGCGGCGCGCCACGGTCCTGAGCCGTCTTGACCAGGGCCAGCGTATCCTTGGGGAAACAGGAGCCGCCGTAGCCCGGACCGGCATGGAGAAACTTGCGCCCGATGCGCCCATCGAGGCCGATGCCGCGGGCCACGTCATTGACATTGGCTCCCACTTTTTCGCAAAGATCGGCGATCTCGTTGATGAACGTGATCTTGGTCGCTAGGAAGGTGTTGGCCGCGTATTTGATCAGCTCTGCCGTTTCGATGCTGGTGAAGACGATGGGCGTTTCGATCAGATAGAGGGGCCGGTAGAGCCGGCGAATGACCTCGCGCGCCAGATCGGATTCCGCCCCGATGACCACGCGATCCGGCCGCATAAAATCGCCGATGGCCGAGCCTTCGCGCAGAAATTCCGGATTGGAGGCGACATCGAAATCTGCGGTGGGCCGAGCCTCGCGGATGATGCGCGCCACCTCGCGGCCAGTGCCGACAGGCACAGTCGATTTGGTGACGACCACGGTATAGTGGTCCATCGCCTCGGCGATCTCGCGCGCGGCGTCGTGAACATATGTCAGATCGGCATGGCCATCGCCCCGGCGCGAGGGCGTGCCCACGGCGATGAAAACCGCATCGGCGCTCTTGACCGAGGCTTTGAGATCGGTCGAAAAGGAAAGCCGCCCGGCGCGCACATTGTTCTCGACCAAAGCCTCCAGGCCGGGCTCGTAGATCGGCATTTTGCCCGCCTTGAGGCCGGCGATTTTGTCTGCGTCCTTGTCAACGCAGACAACATCCAGCCCGAACTCCGAAAAACATGCGCCGGAGACGAGTCCGACATAGCCGGTGCCAATGACAGCGATCCGCATGGGCGGGATTCCTTGGGTTAAGTCAGGCTGGCGTAGTCGCGAACGATGTCGCGAACCGCGCCGCCGATCACGTTGTGCTGCAGGGCATAGGCGATGGTCGCCTCGATGAAACCCGCCTTGTCGCCGCAATCGAAGCGCCGGCCCTCGAAGCGATAGCCGTTGAAGGGGTCATGGCCGATCATGCGGGCCAAGGCATCGGTCAATTGGATTTCGCCGCCGGCGCCGGCCTTCTGCTCGGCGAGCAGCTCGAAGACCCGGGGCTGCAGGATGTAGCGACCGATGATGGAAAGGGTCGAAGGCGCATCGGCCGGTTTCGGTTTTTCGACCAGCCCTTTGATTTCGGTCAACGGACCGTCGACGCGACCCGGCTTCAGCACACCGTAACGGTTGGTGTGTTCGCGCGGCACATCCATGACCGCCACCAGATTGCCACCCACGCGGTTGTAGACATCCACCATTTGCTTCAAGCAGGGCGTCTTGGCCATCACCATGTCGTCGGCCAGCAGAATGGCCACGGGCTCGCCTGCCGCCAGATGGCGCGCGCACCAGACGGCATGGCCGAGGCCACTCGGATGCTGTTGACGCAGATAGGCAACCTGCCCCGGGACCGGCAGCAGATCGTCGATCAGGGACAATTCCTTGCGCTTGCCGCGCCCGGTGAGAGTGTCGTGCAGCTCATAGGAATGATCGAAATGATCCTCGATCGCCGACTTGCCCCGACCTGTGACAAAAATAAATTGTTCGATGCCGGCGGCCTTCGCCTCCTCCACGGCGTATTGGATCAGGGGCTTGTCGACCACTGGCAGCATTTCCTTCGGCATCGCTTTGGTGGCGGGAAGGAAGCGGGCGCCGAGGCCGCCGACCGGGAATATGGCCTTGCGAACGGGTTTGATTGTCATGCGGAATCCGTGCGGTATCGGGGGCGTCTTTGTGCCATAGGGTCTTGGCGTTGACAACGGCGCTGCTGGCCGCCGCGGTTAACCGCCCAGCAACCGGTCGCGGGCTTCGTTTAGGCGCGCGGCGAGGTAGGAAGATCCACCGTGATCGGGATGGACCTTCATCATGAGGCGATGATGAGCCTCGCGAATCTCCGCCACGGTCGCGTCAGGCATCAGGCCCAGCACCTCGAAGGCTTCTTCGCGGGTCATGATGCCGCCGCTCGCAGACCCACTGGCGCGCTGGGAGGCCTCGCCTGCCTCGCGGGCGCGCCAGCTTGAGCCATGAATGCGATCGATATAGGCCTCGAGCACGGCCACGCCCTCGGGATCCGAGAGGCGAATCTCCGCCAGCAAATCGATCAGCTCGGCCAGCGAAAGATCGGTCAGGCGGCGATCCTTGAATTTGCCGGCCTTGACGCGGCCATCCACCGTGCCGCTGTCGTGGTCGAGGCTGACACTTAAATAGGCGGTTTCGATGTTGGAAGAGCGGCCCTGCCGGCTGCCGATATCGGCCGCCGTGCGCGACCTCTGCCAGCGCCGCCACAGCAAATAGAGCGGACCGGCGATGGTGAACAGAAGACCAAGCCGCCCGACTACGAGCATGAGAACGACACCGATGAGCGCCACGGCAATCGCCGTATATTTCAGCACGTTTGCCAACGTCGCCGCATTGACCTGCGCGGCCCAGCGCAGTCCATAGACCAGGACGACCATCACCACAAAGCCGAGGACGAAATAGGCGGGCATGGCCCTATTTCTTGCCGAGCTGACGTGTCAGCAGCAAGGCATGTCCGCCGGCGCTGCGACTGAAATCTTCCAGCGCCTTGCGTCCGCCGGCGGCATAAACGGCCACCGCGCGCAACAGCTCGCGCAATTGTTTGGCGCTGGCGGCATCGAAGGGACAGCAGGCGCCGCCGCTGAGCCGCGCGATCTGCTGGAATGCCGCCTCGGCTACCGGATCGCGGCCCTCGTGAAACAGGAAGATCGGCAAGCCCAGCACGCCCAATTGACCGGCGAGATCGCATAGCTCGTCGATCCCCTCCTCCATCGCATCGCCGACGAAGACCAGGGCGTTGACGTGCCTGGCTTTGGTTTCCGCGATGGCGTGGCGCAGGACGCGGCCAATCTGGGTCCGCCCGCCCAGGCACCTGACCCCCGTCATCCGCCTGGTCAATTCGCCGGAGGCACCAACCCAGCGCGAGGCTTCGAACTCGCCGAAACCCCGATAAAAGACAAGCTGCACATCGAGCCCACCCAGAGAGGCGGCTTCGGTGAACATCTCAGCCTGCAGCTCGCAGGCGCGATCCCAGGTCGGCTGGCGGCTGGCCGTGGCATCGAGGGAAAATATCAACCGGCCGCGCGCGCCCGCCGGTCGCACGACCGGCATGGCGGCCAGTTTTTTGACAAAGGCTTCGACAGCGCCGGGTCCTGCCCGGTCCGGCAATTTCTTATCGGGCAGTTTGTCGCGATCGCCCATGTATCAGAGGTAATACAGACAGGCCCGAAGCGCCAGAGGCCGGTCCTTCAACCGGGCGCCGCGATTCCGATCGCCTGAAGCAAGGCTCGCACCTCTTGGCGGGCAGCGAGATGGGACATATTCAAGACAGGTCCGCCCCTGCCCGAGTTCAGGTCGAGAAGGGTCAAGCCGCGGGGAAACAATTCGCGGAAGATGACCCGTTCCGAAAAGCCCGGCGCCAGGCGGAATCCGATGCGTTTGGAAAGCTGCTCCAGCAGACGCCCGATATCGCGCTTGTTGCGGGCATCCAGGCTGGAGAGGCGATTGCGCATGACGATCCAGTCGATGGAGCCGCCGTCGGCCAAGGCTCGGCGCTTGCGCTGCTCCCAGACCGCCTCGGCATAAATGCTAGGCCCCTTGATCTGCTTGCCCAGCCCATCGAGGCGAGCCAGCAGGTCGAGGTCGAGAAAACTGTCGTTCAGCGGCGTGATCAGGATATCCGCCTGGGCGTGGCCGATGCGCGACAGGCCGGTATCGCTGCCAGGCGTGTCGATGACGATGAAATCGCAATCGGCGAGTTCAGCCAATGCTTGCGTCAGACGGGCACGATCCTCGGCCGCCGCGGCGGTGGCTGAATCGAGGCGGCTTGCCTCGATGGGGATATGGCGCCAGAGCGCCAGGGGCAATTCACCCGCCGTGACTCGCCGGTTTTCCACGTAGCGGGTGAGCGTCCCCTGGCGGGCATCCAGATCGATGCTGCCGACGCTGGCCTCGCTGCGTAGCAAGGCCACGATCAGATGCATGGCGGTGGTCGATTTCCCCGACCCGCCTTTTTCATTGCCCAGAACGACGATCTGGGGGCGCCGCTTGGCAACACCCGCACGCGGCGACAGAATCACGCGGGGCGAATCCAGATGGCGGTATCGTGGAAGACGGCGCCCCCCTTGGGCGGCCCCGGATCGGCGCTGGTCAAGGTATTGATGCCGCTGCCTTCCTCGAAGGCGGCATTCGGCCAAATGCTTTCGACCACCACGACGCCTGGCTGCAGGCCATCGAAGGGACGCGCATGGACCACAATGCTGCCGCGCCGATTGCCCAGGCGCAGGCGATCGCCCTCGGCCACGCCAAGACGCGCGCAATCGGCAGGATGCACCATCGCCGTGGGCCGGCCTTCGCGGGCAAGCGATCCTGGAGTCTCGGTGAATGTGGAATTCAGGAACTGGCGCGCCGGCGCGGCCACGAGACGGAAGGGATGCTCGTCATCCGCCGAATCGAGCAGGGCGGCCTGATCCGGTAAGACCGGCATGGCGGCATGGGCGACGCCGACGGCCTGCCAATCGGGCTTGAAGCGGAACTTGCCGTCGGGATGGCCGAAACCGGTGAGGAAATGGCCCTCCTCGAAGGGCAGGGCGCAATCGAGCCAGCGGCCTTCATGGAATTCCGCCGTCGAGGGCAAGCCGGATACCTTCAGCGATTCTTCGATGATCTGCCATTCGCTCATCTCGAAGCCGCGATGCTTCGCCCCCAGCCGCTTGGCGAGCTCGCAAATGACGAAATGGTTGGGCCGCGATTCGGCATAGGGCTCCACCACCTTGCGGGCGAGCTGCAGATGGGTATGCCCGGAGGATGTGTAGATGTCGTCATGCTCGAGGAACGTGGTGGCCGGCAACAGGATGTCTGCCATCTTGGCGGTATCGGTCATGAACTGTTCATGGACGCAGACGAACAGATCGTCGCGGGAAAATCCCTGGCGCACTTTGTTGGTGTCCGGGCAAACCACCATGGGATTCGTATTCTGGATGAGCAGGGCCGTCACCGGCGGCCCCTCGCCCAGGTCTCGTTTGTCGCCGGTGAGGACCGGCCCGATGCGCGACTGATCGAGGTTTCGGGTCCTCGGATCCTTGACGTCGAGGCCCTCGATCAGCGTGCGATCGAGCTTGTACAGCGCGCCATTGGCGTAGAGCGCGCCGCCGCCGAGATGGCGCCAGGCACCGGTAACCGCGGGCAAACACGTCACCGCATGCATCTGGGCCGAACCGTTGCGCGAGCGGGTAAAGCCATAGCCGACACGGATGTAACTGCGCTTGGTCGCGCCATAGAGGCGGGCGAAATCGACGATGGTCGGTGCCGGCACGCCGGAGATCGCCTCCGCCCAGGCCGGATCCCGGCTTTGCAGATGGGCCTCCAGCTCGCCCGGCACGTCGGTATAGCGTTCGAGGTAATCGCGGTCGGCGAAGCCTTCCCTGAACAGCACATGCATGACGGCACAGGCCACGGCCGCATCCGTGCCGGGCCGCGGCATGATATGCACATCAGCAATCTCGGCCGTGCCGGTGCGATAGGGATCGATGACCACCAGCTTTGCGCCGCGCCGCTTGCGGGCGCGGCTGATATGGGTCATCAGGTTGACCTGAGTGGAAACGGGATTGCCGCCCCAGACGACGATCAGATCCGAATCGACGATCTCGCGCGAATCGCGCGTTGCACCAGGCCCATGGTGCCGGCATAGAAATAGGGCCAGACGGCCTCAAGACCGTGGCGGGCCGCGGCCTTTTGCAGCGCCGCCGCCGTCTCGTCCAGCGCCTGGTCCCAAGCGATGCGTTGGAACGCGCCGATCCCCTCGCCCTTCGCGCCGATGCGGCGCATGGGAAAGGCCAATCGGTCCGGGTGATGCTGGCGCTCGGCGTAGCGGGCGACCTTGGCGCAGACGACCCCGGCGGTATAGCTGTTGTCAGCGGAGCCGCGCACCTTGCCGATGCGCCCGGGCGACAGGCGCTCGACATCCAGCGCGCAGGTGCTCGGGCAATCGTGTGGGCAGACCGAATGAACGATATCCAGCGGCATGATGGATTCCTGAAGAGTCGCACCAAGTCTAGTCCCCCGGGGTGCCCAACTGCAACGCGCCCGCAAGCCGCGCAGGCCCGCCTTGCAGGAATGATGCTGGCGACGGCCGGGCCGAGCGGTTAGGGATAGGCGCCGATTAGGGGACGAGGATGGCCGAGGCGATGGCGACAGCCGGGCTGCGCAATATTCCGGGCCGCGCCATCGTGTATATGCTGGCGGCCTCGTTCCTCGTCGTCATTCTCGACACCGCGGTGAAGTGGCTGGCCAAGGGATATTCGCCCCTCCAGATCGGGTTTCTGCGCTACGTCATGGGCTTTTTCATCTCCGCGGGTATTGCGCAGCGGGCCGGCGGCCTGGGGACGCTTCGAACCCGGCGTCTGGCCGGCCATCTGCTGCGCTCCAGCCTGAATATCGTCACCATGCTGACGTTCTACTACGCCCTGCAGTTGATGCCTTTGGCCGACGCGATTGCCATCGGATTTGCCGCACCTCTATTCACCACGGCTCTGTCGGGTCCACTGCTGAAGGAAAAGGTGGGTGTCCGGCGGTGGAGCGCGGTGGCGCTAGGCTTCGGCGGCGTGCTGCTCATCGTCCAGCCGTCCGGCCATGGCGTCAATTTCGGCGCTGTTCTCGCGCTGATCTCCTCGCTCTGCTGGTCGCTCACCCAGATCTCTTCGCGCCAGCTGAGCGGCACGGAGCCCAGTCATACGATCCTGTTCTACTACTCCGTTGCCATCATCGTCGTACTGGGTGTCGCCATGCCGAAGGTCTGGATCACGCCCCAGGGGCTAGATTGGCTATGGTTCCTGGTCTGTGGCATTGCCGGCAGCTTTGGGCAATTCTGCTACAATCAAGCGTTTCGCTATGGCGAAGCCTCGATGGTGTCGCCGCTCGACTATACGGGCCTGGTCTGGGCGACGCTGATGGGTTTCGTGGTCTTCGGCGACCTGCCGACCAGCCCGATATTAGGGGGTGCTGCCGTCATTATCGTGAGCAGCCTCTATATCGCGCGGCGCGAGGCGCTCCGCGCTCGCCGGGTTGCCAATATCGCCAGGCCCGATTGATCATGGCCATCCCCACACCCGGACTTCGCCATGTTCCGCTGAAGAGCGTCCTTTACATGCTGGGCGGCGTCTTCTTCCTGGCGGTCATGGATGCTTCGGCGAAGTGGCTGACCAGCGGATATTCGGTCGTGCAGCTCATCTTCATCGGAAGATTGCCGGCGCCTGTCTTCGCCGCGGTACTTGCGCTTGCCAGCGGCGGGCTCGGCACGTTGAAGACCACCAGGATCGGGTGGCACCTGTTGCGCGCGATTTTCGGCGCGCTGACGATGGGAACATTTTTCTATGCGCTCAAACTGCTCCCGCTTGCCGACACCGTCACGATCGCCTTCGTCGGGCCTTTGTTCATGTGCGCTTTGTCGGTTCCCTTGCTGGGCGAGAAGGTGGGGCCAAGGCGCTGGATCGCAATTCTGGTGGGACTCGCCGGTGTCGTCGTTATTCTCCAGCCCAGCGGCGCCGGCTTCGGCCTCGGCCCGGTGCTCGCACTGACCGCCGCCTTCACCTACGCCGTGTCGGTCAATATCTCGCGGCGGATCAGCGATACCGAAACCAGCCACAGCATGCTGTTCTGGTTCTCGATGTTTCTGATCATCAGTTCGGGATCATTCGCGCCCTTGGAATGGGTGACGCCCCACGGAAGCGATCTCGCCGTCTTCGTGGCGCTCGCCTGCAGCGGTACGGTCGGCCAGTTCCTTCTCACCCAGGCGTTTCGTTATGGCGAGATATCCTTCCTGGCCCCCTTGGAGTACACGGCGCTCATCTGGGCGACGCTGTTCGGATTCCTGTTCTGGCAACAATTTCCCACGCCCACTGTCCTGGCCGGTGCTGCCATCATCGTTGCCTGCAACCTGTATCTCGTCCATCGCGAAGCCCGTGCCCATGGCCGACGGCTTGACCAGGCAATTCCCGCTCCGCATGTTCCCGAAACATGACGCAAACAGTCGAAGCCGTCGTGATCGGCGCGGGCGTCGTCGGGCTGGCCATCGCCCGTGCGCTGGCAATTGCCGGGCGAGAGACGCTGATCCTGGAAGCCGCCAGCAGCTTCGGCAGTGAGATTTCCTCGCGCAACAGCGAAGTCATCCATGCTGGGCTCTACTATCCCACGGGCAGTCTGAAAGCGCGGCTTTGCCTCGCCGGGCGCGATCAGCTTTATGCCTATTGCGCCAGCCGCGGCGTCGCGCACGCGCGCCTGGGCAAGCTCATCGTCGCCAGCGAGCCGGCCCAGGTGCCCGTACTGCAGAACATCCAGGCGCTGGCCGCGGCAAATGGCGTTACCGATCTCGTCTGGCTCGACGACGCCGCCACCCGTGCGCTGGAGCCTGCCCTCAATGCAGCGGCCACCTTGCTTTCCCCTTCGACCGGGATCGTCGACAGCCACGGCTTGATGTTGAGCTATCTGGGCGAGGCAGAATCCCATGGTGCAGCGCTTGCCCTCAACAGCCCGGTCCAGGGCGGCGCCGTCGAGGAGGCCGGCTTTCTGCTCGACGTCGGCGGCCCCGCACCGATGCGCCTCGGCTGCCGATATCTGGTGAATGCCGCCGGGCTTGGTGCGCAGCGCTTCGCGCGTGCCATGGCCGGTTTCGATCCGGCGCGAGTGCCGCCCCTCTATCTGGCGAAGGGAAATTATTTCGTGCTTGCGGGCCGTGCACCCTTCGAGCGGCTCGTCTATCCGGTGCCGGAAGGCGGCGGTCTCGGCGTCCATCTGACCCTCGATCTTGCCGGGCGGGCGCGTTTCGGCCCCGATGTGGAATGGATCGAGCGCATCGACTACGGGGTCGATCCCGATCGGGCCAAGTCATTTTATGGCGCGATCCGGCGGTATTGGCCGGAGCTATCCGATGGCGCGCTGATGCCTGGTTACGCCGGCATCCGGCCGAAGATCTATGGTGCCGGGGACCCCGTGCTCGATTTTCTGGTCCAGGGCCCGCAGCACCACGGCATCAACCGCCTGGTTAATCTTTTCGGCATCGAATCCCCCGGATTGACGTCATCCCTGGCCCTGGCCGATCTCGTCGTGGCGGAACTCGGTCATTGAACGGCTGCCCTCGGCGGCGATCAGGGATCACCGGGCACTCCATAGGCTGGCGCCGATCGCGGATCGAGGGCGCGGGTGACATAATCCTGCATCTGCGGCTCGTACAACCGCCAGAGATGGCGTAGAGCCGGGATCGGGCCCTCCTCCGACCAGTCGACGCGCAGATCGACCAGCGGCCAGACCTGTTCATGGACCACCAGAAGACCCGCCGATTTGACCGGCCCCATTTCCCCGCCCGCGGCAAGCCCCGCCTCAAGCCCGCGCAACAGGCGCTCGCCCAGATGAAGGGTTGGGTTTTCGCCGAAAGCCCGCGCCATCGCCGCGGGCACCTCGCGGTTGCGCAGCAGATTGCCGGCGGCCAGGCAATTCCAGCCCTCGGCGACGGCGCCGGTTCCCAAGACCTTGGCGCCGCTGTGATGGGCCGTGCGCCCCTGGCGGTCGATGACGGTAACCTGCCGATAGTCGGGAAATTTGTTGGCGGTGATGACCTCGCGCAGGGCTTCGGGTGCGGAGCGGCCTTGGGCCAAAAGCTCGAAGGCCCGCGGGCCGATGGAAGGATCGGTGACGTTCTGGGTCGAGACTGCGCCGACGCCTGCCCGCGCCCAGGGGCAGCGGCTGGCGACGCAGATGCTGGAGGTGGTGATGGCCACCCCGAACATGCCCGTGCGCGCGCAGCGCCCGATCAGAGAGAAGGTCATGGCCGCGCCTTCGGCGCCCGGCGCGCTCTTCGCGGCGCGGCCACGCTGCGCTTCCTCGCCCGCTCCTCCGGAATCACCGCCCAGGCATCGATCTCCATGACCCATTCGGGTCGTGCGAGTCCTTGGACGATGAGGCCAGTGGAAACCGGGAAAACGCCCTTCAGCCATTTGCCTACCACGCGGTAGACCGCCTCGCGATATGCGCGATCGGTGATGTAGACCGTGATCTTGCAGATATCCTCCAGGCGCGCGCCCTGCTCTTCCAGCAAGGTCTTCACGTTTTTCATCGCCTGCTCCGCCTGGGCGGCGGGATCGCCGACGCCGACCATGCGGCCGTCCAGATCCTGGCCCACCTGGCCCCGCAGAAACACATGGGTTCCGCTAGCGCGCACCGACATGGACAGGTCGTTGTCGAGCTTCTGCTCCGGATAGCTTTTCTTGGTATTGAATTTCCGCAGCCGATGATGGGCCATCGTCATTTCTTCCCTTGTTGCATGACGCGATCGGAGAGCCCGGCCGCCTTGCACACGAAGTCGAGGGGCCCGGCGAAATCGAAATTGTTGTAGACGGCGTTTAGGTGGGCAAAGGGCGGCGATTGGGCGAACAGTTCGAAGGTCACGCGATGGCCGGCCGAATCCGAGTTCAGCAGGTCACGGGCGAAGGCCAGGAGTTTGCGCCGGTCCTCGGCCACCCAGAATTCGTTCACACTGTAGTATTTTTCCAGCCATTTCTTCGTCTCGGGATCGTCGAAGGCGGCGCTGTCCGGCGTCACGCAGATCTGTCCGCCGCAGAGTTCGCGCGCGATATGCATCATCGCCGGCAGGCGCGTGCAGGCCTGGACGCGCCCGGTATAGAGCAGCGACTGATTGGGCATCAAGAGTCCCGCCGGACTCTTTTCCGCCAACGCCACGGCAGCGGTCAGATGGGCGTTGATCGTCTCGCGATAAATGGCGAGTTCGGCGAGCTTCTCGCGCACCGCCTGCTGCTGATCGAGGCCGGTCTGGCGCACATTGAACAGGGCCACGCCGATCATCATGTCGGCGATGGTGAGCATACGCTGGACGAAGGGAAAGGCGCTGTAGCGATGCAGCGTGCCGCGAATGAAACTCGCGGCCCGGGTATGGCGATAGAACAGCACGTTCTCCCAAGGCACCAGCACGTCGTCGAAGATCAACAGCGTGTCGACCTCGTCGCAGCGGTTGGACAGGGGATAGTCCCGCGCCGGGGCGCGGCCGGCAAAGCCGGTGCGGCAGATATGCTTCAGCCCCTTCGCGGCCATGTCGCAGATGAAGCCCAGCGCATAGTCGGAGAGCTTGTCGTCGCCCCAGTTGGCGATGGTCGGCTTGACGAAGGCCTGGTTGGCATAAGCCGCGGCAGTTTCGTATTTGGCGCCGCGTACGACGATGCCGGCATCCGTCTCCTTCACCAGATGGAGCAGCATGTCCGGGTCCTGGTCCTGGGGCCGCTTGGAGCGGTCGCCCTTGGGATCCGTATTCCCCGAGACGTGGAAGGTGTCGGAGCGCAGCGCCTTATAGACGTGATTTTCGATGTTGTCGGCGAAACGAGAATCGACCTCGCGCAGCACATTCTGCCCGTCATAGAGCGACCACATCTCGCCGATGGTCTCGTCGCCGACCCGGATAACCACCCCGCCGATATCCTTCATCACCAGATCGACCGCCTTGCGCTTGGCCTGCCAGTGCTCCTGCGTCCGGGGAAGCTGGTAGCCGACGCAATTGGTCTCGCCGGTCTTCTCGTCGAGGCACGTCATGGCCGGCGCGGTCGCCTTGTCATGAGCCATGTCGTAAATGCGGGCGCGGATATCGACGATGGGCTTGAAGGCCTTGTGGGTGGTGACGTCCGTCACCCGCTCGCCATTCATCCAGACCTGGCGACCGTCGTTGAGCGATTCGCGATATTGCTGGCCTGTCCTGATCATGCGGCACCTCTTTGAAGATTGAGGGAGCCAGCTTGACGAAGCCTGCTAGAAAGAGAAAATGTTTTTTCCCGATGAGTTGAATAGGAATTGCCTATCTTGTTCACGCTCCGGCATCTGAGCTATTTCGTCGCCGTCGCCAATGCGGGCGGCATCACCGGGGCGGCACGCAGCCTCCATGTCTCGCAGCCTTCGATCTCCGCGGCGCTGGGGCAACTCGAACGGCGTCTGGGCCTGCAACTCTTCCTTCGCCATCACGCCCAAGGCCTGTCGTTGACATCGGCCGGCCGGCGGTTGCTGGGCCAGGCACGACAGCTGATCGCGCACGCTGACGAGCTGCGCCTGGCCGCACTCGATCTCGGTGGCGGACTTGCCGGCCAGCTCGATCTCGGATGTTTCATCACCTTTGCGCCGTGGGTCGTTCCGGGCCTGCTGCGTGGGTTTTCCCGGCAATTCCCCGAAGCGCGGGTCAGGCTGCACGAGGCCCATGTTCAGGGGGTGCTGGAAAGCTTGCGTAGCGGCCATAGCGAGATCGCACTGACCTATGATCTCGACCTGGGTGCCGACATCCTGTTCGAGCCGCTGGTCGAGGTGCCCCTCCACGCCGTGCTGCCCGCGGGCCATCGGCTGGCGCGCGGGCGCAAGGTGCGGCTGGCTGACCTGGCCAGGGAACCCCTCGTCCTGCTGGGCCTGCCTCAGAGCCGGGAATATTTTCTCTCGGTCTTCTATGCCCTGCGGCTGGAGCCGCGCATCGCCTACGAGACCGGCTCGCTGGAAATGGTGCGTGGCCTTGTGGCCAACGGACTGGGCTACTCCATCATGCATTCGCGCCCGCCCAGCGAAAGTTCCCTCGACAATCGCCGGCTTGTCTATCGCCCGGTGGCAGAGCGCGTGCGGCCGACGGAACTCGGCCTGGCACGGGTGGGCCAGCTTCGCCCGACACGCCTTGCCGCTGGTTTCGCCGCCTTCTGCCGCGGCCATTTCGCGGCGAGTTCACCTATTTCCGAATGAAGCGAAGCAGGATGAGCAGTATGATCGAGCCGACGATCGCGGCAGCCAATTCGGTCAGCAGGGGCGCGATCCCACGAATGCTTAGGCCAAGGCGGTGAAACAAGAACCCGCCGATGATGGCGCCGATCACGCCGATGATGAGATTGGCGACAATGCCCTGCGACTCGGCGCCCATGAGCTTGCCGGCCAAGAAACCGGCCACGAGCCCGACCAGAAGAAAGACAATGATTCCGTCCATCGAGGCATCCCGCCGCGCCTAATTCGATCCGAGTTTCGGCCGCACTAATCCGTCCCGAATTGACACAGCTAATGAGGGTCGACTCGGGTCGGCTTTGCGGCTTTACAAGATATAGTAAGCGGGAGCAAAATACACCGCTAGATCGGGGACAAGACGGGTACTACGCGCGCAGGATAACCCGCTAAAGCGATCGAGGTCGCTTTTCCCCACTGTAACGAATCAACCGCGCAACCAGGGGGATGCGTTTATGGCGAATACACATAAGTCCGACGATTACGCCGGCTCGCACGAAGATACCAAACAGCTCCACAGCATGGGCTACGCCCAGGAGCTGGCGCGACGGATGAGCGGGTTCTCGAATTTCGCCATCTCGTTCTCGATCATCTGCATCATCGCCGGCGGCATTACCGCCTTCCAGGCCGGGTTCAGCGCCGCGGGCGGTGCCTCGATCGGCATCGGTTGGCCGCTTTCCTGCGGCTTCTCGCTGATCGTCGCCGCGTCCATGGGCCAGATCGCCTCGGCCTATCCGACGGCGGGCGGCCTCTATCACTGGTCGTCGATCCTGGGCGGCCGGGGCTTTGGCTGGTCCGTTGCTTGGTTCAACATGCTTGGACTGGTTTTCGTCGTGTCTTCGGTCGACGTCGGTCTGTGGCAACTCCTCTTCGTGCCTCTTATCGGTCAGAATTTTCTGGGTTGGGATCCAACCCACTTCATCCCGGATCTGACCAAACCCTTCGCCGAGCAGCTATCATCCAGTGCGTATTGGGTTCAGGCCGTCGCTATTGCCGTCATCCTAGCCTCCCAAGGATTGTTCAACCATATCGGCATCCGGGCGACGACGCTTCTGACCGACTTCAGCGGCTATCTCATCATCATCACGGCCGTTATCCTGACTATATGCATGCTGGCCTACGCGCCCAGCATCGACATCGGGCGGCTTTTCACCTTCACCAACAATACCGGCGATGCCGGTGGCGGCGTTTGGCCGCAAAGCGGAAGCCTATTCTACGCCTTCCTGCTCGGGCTCTTGCTGCCGGCCTATACAGTGACCGGCTTCGATGCATCGGCTCATACCTCCGAAGAAACGCGCCAGGCGGCGGTCAATGTGCCGAAGGGCATGATCCGCTCGGTCTTCTGGTCGCTGGTCTTCGGCTACCTCATGATCTGCTCCTTCGTGCTGGCAATGCCAAGCGTGACCGACGGCGCCAAGCAGGGTTTCAGTGTCTTCTATTGGCTCATGAACACGGTGCCTATTCCGGGCGTGCTCAAGACGCTGTTCTACATCGCCATCGTCATCGCCAATTACCTTTGCGCTTTGGCCGGCATGACATCTCTTTCCCGGATGGTCTTCGCCTTCGCCCGCGACGGCGGATTCCCGGCATCGAAATGGCTGCGTCACGTCAGCCCATCGCACCGCACGCCAGTGAATGCGATCTGGGCGGGTGCAGTTGTTGCCTTTCTTTCCACAATCTACACGCCGCAGTTCTGGACCCTTGCGGCTGGCTGCGCGATCTTTCTCTACCTCTCCTACGCGGCACCGATCGGTGCGGGCATGTTCGCCGAAGGCAAGACCTGGACAAAGAAGGGACCATTCCAGCTCGGCGGCCTTTCCAAGCCCTTTGCGCTGATCTCCTGCCTGGGTGCACTCTTGCTTTACTTTGTCGGCGTGCAGCCGCCCTATGACGCATTGGTCACATATACGGGCATTCTGCTGGCGATCATGGCGGTCGTCTGGTTCGGGGTTGCGCGCAAGCACTTCCCCGGTCCGCCGACCGGCGACGCAATCGCCCAGCGTCAGGCGATCATCACGGCCGAGGAAAAGGCGGTCGGCGAAGCGAAATAGACGGTTCCAAATCTGGCTTCGGTAAGGGGCGCTTCGGCGCCCCTTACCTTTTGCCCCCTTTTTCTATGCAGCGCCCTGGTTTGACAGCCATCAGGCCGTGGGGGCACAGTCCCACCCAGCTAAACGGGGATCTCCCCATGTCAAAGTCGGCATTTTCGACAACGACGGCGTGCTGCGGGGCAAATACATTTCCAAGGTGAAATTCTTTTCCGCGCTCGAGAGCGGATTTGGCTACTGCGACGTGGTGCTGGGCTGGGATTCCAACGACCAGCTTTACGACAACGTCACCTTTACCGGCTGGCACACCGCCTATCCCGACGCGCCGGTGCGCGTCCTGCCGAGCACCTGCCGGGAACTCCCCTTCGAGGAAAAGACCCTATTCTTCCTCTTGGAATTCGCCGACCGGGCCGAGGCCATCTGTCCGCGCGGTCTGCTGCGCCGCGTGCTAGCCAGGGCCGAGAAGCTGGGTTTCGATGCGAGCTCTGCCTTCGAGTACGAGTTCTTTGTCTTCGACGAGACGCCGGAGAGCGTGCGCGAAAAGGGTTATCGCAATCTGACGCCGATCACGCCAGGATTCTTCGGTTATTCCGTGCTGCGCAGTTCGGTCTGGGCCGATCTCTATCACGAGATTCTCGAGGCCTGCGAGACCATGCGCATGCCGATCGAGGGCTTTCATACCGAGACGGGCCCCGGCGTGATGGAGGCGGCACTCTATTATGACAAGGCGCTGGAATCGGCCGACCGCGCAGCGCTCTTCAAGACCTTCCTGAAGGTGCTGGCCCAGCGCCGCGGCCTGATGGCCACGTTCATGGCCAAATGGTCGAACAACTATCCAGGCCAGAGCGGCCATATCCACATCTCGCTCAAGGGCAAGGATGGCAAGGCTGCCTTTCATGACCCCAAGGGCCCGCATCGCATGAGCAAGATCATGCAGCAGTTCGTCGCCGGCCAGCAGGCCCTGATGCCGGAGCTACTGGGCATGGTGGCGCAGACCGTGAACAGCTATTCCCGCCTCATTCCCGGCTTCTGGGCGCCCACCACGGCAACCTGGGGAGTGGAGAACCGCACCTGCGCGTTGCGGGTCATTCCCGGAGTAGCCAAATCCCAGCGGGTCGAGTACCGTATAGCGGCCGCCGACGCCAATCCCTATATCGCGCTGGCTGCAGCTTTGGGTTCCGGTCTCTACGGCATCGAGAACAAACTGGACCTTCCCCCGCCCATCGAGGGCAATGCCTATGCCGTGAAACTCCCGGCGAAATCCTCCCTGCCGCTGACCTTGATGGAGGCGGCCGAGCGGCTCAAGAAATCCAAGGCAGCCCGCTCACTGTTCGGCGATGAATTCGTCGAACACTACGCCGCCAGCCGCGAGTGGGAAGAACGCGAGTTCCGCAAGCACATCACCGATTGGGAGCTCGCCCGCTATTTCGAAATCATCTGAGAATCGCCGAACAAGGGAACGAGTGTTGTCATGGGCCCCATGCAGAAAACCATCACCCCGATCGACGGCAGCCTCTATGTCGAACGGCCATACAACAGCGCGAACGAATTCGCCGCATCGCTGAAGGCGGCTATCTCCGCCGCCAAGGCCTGGCGCAAGGTCCCGGTCGCGGAGCGCGCACGGTTGCTGAGCATGGCTGTCGATGCCTTCGTCGCTCGCAAGGCCGAGATCGCCGAGGAGATCACTCGTCAGATCGGCCGGCCACTGGGCCAATCGCCCGGCGAAGTCCGCGGATTCGAGGAACGCGCCCGCTACATGATCGATATCGCGCCGACGGCGCTGGCCGATATGGACGTGGGCGCGAAGGATGGGTTCACACGGTTCATCCGACGCGATCCCCTGGGCGTCGTCTTCGTGGTGGCGCCGTGGAACTTCCCCTATCTAACGGCGGTCAACGCCGTCGTGCCAGCGCTCATGGCCGGCAACGCCGTACTGCTGAAGCACTCCGCCCAGACGCCGCTCTGTGCCGAACGCTTCGCCGAGGCCTTCAAATCCGCTGGATTGCCCAAGGGCCTGTTCCAGCATCTCGTCCTGACCCATGACGATGCCGCCAAGCTGATCGGAACCGACGGCATCGATTATGTCGCCTTTACCGGTTCGGTCCCCGGCGGGCATGCGGTGGTGGAAGCGGCGTCCAAGCGCTTCATCGGATTGGGGCTGGAACTCGGCGGCTGCGATCCGGCTTATGTGCGCCAGGACGCCAATCTCGCCCATGCGGTGGAGAATCTTGTGGATGGCGCCTTCTTCAATTCGGGCCAGTCCTGTTGCGGCATTCAGCGCATCTATGTCCACAAGGATATCTATAAGCCCTTCGTCGAGGGCGCGGTGGCGCTGACCGAGAAATACAATCTTGGCAATCCGCTCGAGAGCGGTGTCAATCTAGGACCCGTGGTGCGGGCCAAGGCAGCGGACGAGATCCGTGGCCAGGTGGCCAAGGCGGTGAAAGCAGGCGCGCGGGCCGCCATCGATACCAAGAAGTTCAAGGCCGACAAAGCCGGCACGGCCTACGTCACGCCCCAGGTCCTGCTCGACCTCGACCAGAGCAATCCCTTCATGAAGGAGGAATGCTTCGGTCCGGTGGTGGGCATCATGCCGGTCGCCTCCGACGATGAGGCGATTCGGCTGATGAACGACAATCCCTTTGGCCTGACCGCGGCCGTCTGGACCATGGACGAGAAGGCGGCGGCCCGGATCGGCGATCAGGTGGAAACCGGCACCTGGTTCATGAATCGCTGCGATTATCTCGACCCGGCCCTGGCTTGGGTCGGCGTGAAAGATTCGGGGCGCGGCTGCACGCTGAGCCGGGTGGGCTATGAATACCTGACCCGGCCCAAGTCCTTCCACCTGCGCACCAAACTCTGACGTGGCGGCGTCGGGCCTTCTCGATCGCAAGCGCTGCTGCCTGGCGGTCATCGACGTTCAGGCGTTCTTCCTCGAGAAACTGCCGCTGGATCAGCGCGAGCCGCTGGTGGCGCGCATCGCCTGGCTGATGCGGGTGGCGCGTACCCTGGATATTCCGATCCTGGCCACGGCCGAGGATATTCCGCGCGACGGGCCGCTGGTGGCCGAGCTGGAAAAACTGGTGCCGCCGGAAAGGCCGGTCTTCAACAAGACGGTCTTCGGGCTCTTCGATCAACCTGATATCCGGGCGGCCGTAAAAGCCCTCGGCCGCGACCAGTTCGTGCTGGCGGGGCTGGAGAGCGACGTCTGCGTTAGCCATTCGGCGTTCGGCCTGCGGGATGCCGGATATGACGTTTCCGTGGCTCTCGATGCCTGCGCCTCGCCGCCGCCCCACCACGATATGGCCATGGCGCGGCTACGGAATGCCGGTGTGACCGTCACGACGGTCAAGGGCGTCTACTACGAATGGCTGCGCGATTTGGAAACACTGGCGGCCGTCAAAGCCCAGATCGGCGCATCTCTGCCGCCGGGACTGACGCTTTAGGGTCGGCGCGGCGGCGCGGAAGGGCGAATTGATGGCGGAAACGACGAAGCGCTTCGACCTCGCCATCATCGGCGGCGGCGTGGTGGGCTGCGCGCTCTTCCGCCGCTTCGCTCTATGCAGACTCGAAACCCTGATGATCGAACGCGGCGCCGACATTCTGTCCGGCGTCAGCAAGGCCAACAGCGCCATGCTGCATACCGGCTTCGATTCGCCGCCGGGCAGCGTGGAGCAGGCTTGCGTCCAAGCGGGCTATGCCGAATACATCGCCATTCACGAGAATCTTAACCTGCCGATACTGAAAACCGGAGGGCTGCTGGTCGCCTGGACGGAAGAGGAGCTGGCAAAATTGCCGGCGATCGTCGCCCTGGCTCACGAAAACGGCGCGACCGACATGCATCAGATCGAGCCGGCCGAGGTCCGCCGACGCGAGCCGCAGTTGGCGCCGGACGCGCTCGGCGGTGTCGTCGTCCCGGGCGAGTATGTCATCGATCCCTGGTCGGCCCCGCTGGCCTATGCTCTTCAGGGCCTGGCTCATGGCGGCGAAATTCGGCGCGACACGAATGTCCAAGGCGGCGATTTCAACGGCCAGGTCTGGCGCCTGGCGACAACGGCCGGTCCCGTGGAAGCCCGCATCGTCGTCAACGCCGCCGGGCTGCAGGGCGACGTGGTCGAGGCCATTGCGCGGCCCAGCCCGTTTGCCATCAAACCCCGCAAGGGCCAGTTCGTGGTCTTCGACAAGCCCGCCTCGCGCCTGATCGGCGCCTGCATCATGCCGGTGCCAAGCGAGCGCAGCAAAGGCGTGATGATGGCACGCACGGTCTTCGGCAATCTGCTGGTCGGCCCCACGGCGGAAGAACAGGACGACCGCGATCACGCCACAGTGGAACACCTCCCGATCGAGGGTCTGATCGCGCGCGGTGTTCGCATGCTGCCGGCGCTCGCCGATGAAAGCGTGACGGCGCTCTATGCCGGCCTTAGACCGGCCACCCAGTTCAAGGATTACCAGATCGAGGCGCTGCCCGATCGCCATTGGATCACCGTCGGCGGCATCCGCTCCACCGGCCTCACCGGCTCGCTCGGCATCGCCCAGCATGCCGCGAGGCTCTATACCCAACATTTCGGCGGTTTGCGCGAGACGGCGGCGCCAATCTGGACACCGGTGCCCAACCTGGCCGAACATTTGCCGCGCGGCCATCGCGAGCCCGGTTATGGCGAAATCGTCTGCCATTGCGAATTGGCGACGCGGGCCGAAATCGAAGCGGCCATGTCGGGCCCGCTACCGGCCGCGGACTTGGGCGGGTTGAAGCGGCGCACTAGGGCCATGATGGGGCGCTGCCAAGGATTCTATTGCAGCGCGCGGGTGGCGGCGATCGCCGGCGGCCGTCTGGCCGACCTACCGGGCGCGGCCAAGACATGACCCGGCACGATGTCGTCATCCTGGGCGGCGGTCCTGCCGGGCTTTCAGCGGCCAAGCGTCTGGGCGAACTAGGAGTCCGAGACATCGCGCTGATCGAGCGCGAGGCCGAACTCGGCGGCGTGCCGCGGCATTGCGGCCATCTCGCCTTCGGCTTTCGCGAATTTCACCGGCTGCTGAGCGGTCCCGCCTATGCGCGGCGCCTGGCCGATACTGTGACCGGTCTCAACGTTCGCACGAAGACCACGGTAACGGCGATTTCGCCGGGCGGTGAGGTCGATATCATCCATCCGGAATCCGGACCCGGTCGAACCGCCGGCCGCGCCGTGCTGCTGGCCTTCGGCGTTCGCGAGACGCCGCGCAGCACACGATTGGTGAGCGGCGATAGGCCTTGGGGCGTGACCACCACCGGCGCCTTGCAGCAATTCGTCTATTTGGCAGGCATCCGTCCCTTCCGCCGCGCGGTCGTCGTGGGCAGCGAACTTGTCGCCTTTTCAGCCCTTCTCACCTTGCGCCATGGCGGCATGACGGCCGCGGCGATGATCGAAGCGGGCCCGCGCATCACGGCACGACGGCCTGGGGACTGGGTCGCACGCTTGATGCTCCGCGTGCCGGTGCTGACCAATACCAGTCTTCTCGCCATCCATGGCGGCGCCAAGGTGGAAGCCGTGGAGATCGAGAGGGCCGGACTGCGCCAGACCATCGCCTGCGACGGCGTCGTTTTCACCGGGCAGTTTCGCCCGGAAACCGCGATCCTTGCGGAGAGCCATCTGGCGTTGGACCCCGGCACAGCAGGCCCGATGATCGATCAATATTGGCGGGCGAGCGATCCATCGTTCTTCGTTGCCGGCAATCTTCTGCGCCCGGTGGAAACCGCCGGGGTGGCCTGGGCCGAGGGGCGCGCGGCGGCAGATTCCATCGCTGCCAGCCTGGCCAGCGATCTGCCGGCGCCCGGCCGAATGATTTCGCTGTCGGCCGAGGCGCCGTTGAAATACGTCTATCCCCAGCGCCTGGCCTTGCCGCTGGGGCCGATCTCGCCGCTTATGCTGAAGGCACGCGCCGCGCGCATCCTCCGCGGCCGCATCCGGCTTATGGCCGATGGACGAGAGCTGTGGAGCCGCGCCATGGCGGCGCTGCCGGAGCGGCGCCTGTCAATTCCGGTTTCGAGTCTGCCCCGCGGCGAGGTGGGTCGCATCAAGGTCGATTTCATCGAGGAATAGCAATGGCCGCCGTCATCGCCATCGATCAGGGGACCACCGGCAGCAAGGCCTATCGCCTGGATACCGCCGGCGCCTTCGAACTGCTCGGCGGATTCGAGCATCGCCAGATATTTCCCCAACCCGGTTGGGTGGAACATGACGCCACCGAGTTGTTGGGGCATGTTAAGCAGTTGGCGGCGCGCGCCGGCGACGCGCAGGCCCTGGGCATCGACAATCAGGGCGAGACGGTGGTCGCCTGGGACGGCGAAAGCGGCGCGCCGATCTACAACGCCATCGTCTGGCAGGACGCGCGCAGCCAGGACATCATCGAACGGCTGAAGGCCGAGGGTGCAGAAGCCCTGACGGTGGAACGCGCGGGCCTGCCGCTCGATCCTTATTTTTCCGCCAGCAAGCTCAGCTGGATTCTCGACCATGTGCCGGCGGCAAAATCCCTGCTGGCGCGCGGTAAGCTGCGAATGGGCACCAGCGATAGTTTCTTCCTCGATCGCCTGTCAGGCATCTATGCGACGGACGTCACGACCGCCTCGCGCACCAGCCTGATGAATCTGAAGACCGGCCAATGGGATTCGGAGCTATGTCGCCTGTTCGGCCTGCCTCTGGAATGCCTGGCGGAGATACGGCCGACGGTCGGCGATTTCGGTACCTTCGGCCGCCTGCCGATCCGCGCCAACATCGTCGACCAGCAGGCAGCCTTGTTCGGCCATGGCTGCCGGCGGGGAGGCCAGGCCAAGATAACCTTCGGCACCGGCGCCTTCGCTCTGGCGGTCACCGAGCGCGACATCGCGCCCGAGGCGGTGACAGGCATGAACCGGACAATCGCCTGGCAGATCGGCGAGGCGCCCATGGCCTATGCCATCGAGGGGGGCATCTACAATGCGGCCTCCGCAGTGAACTGGGCGCACGGCCTTGGCCTGTTTGGCGAATTCTCCGACATCGACAGCTTCACCGCGGCGGCGGCGATCGAGCGAAGCCTGGCTTTCGTGCCGGCCTTGTCGGGCCTTGCCGCCCCCTATTGGGATCGCAATGCCGCGGGTCTCTGGCTGGGCATGGGACTGGAAACCTCTCGCGCGGATTTGATGCAGGCCGTGCTGGAAGGCATCGCCCTGCTGTCGTCCGAATTAATTGTCGCCATGGATCGTGCGACACCCCTATCCGGGGCGATCTCCATCGACGGCGGGCTCTCCAAGAATCCGTATTTCTGCGACTTTCTCGCCGAAGCACTCGATCGTCCGGTCAGCGTACCAGCGAGCGCCGACCTGACCGGCCTCGGCGCTGCTCAATTGACACTGATCGGCGCCGGCTTGGCCGCGGTCGAAAATCTTCCACCCGTCCCGCCGCCTCGCCGGTTGGCGCAGCCCCAGGGGCGGTTGAGCAAAGCCGGTCGGGCCCGTTTCGCCGACGCCCTCGTGCGCTGCCGCAACTGGCGGTAAACGATCTTTCCTGCTATTTAAACGGCATATTCAAATCACCGAGGTTACATCATGGCGATCGACGCTGCCGCGCTGCGCGGCAACTGGAACTACCCCACATCCATGCGTTTCGGCGTTGGTCGGATCGCCGAGCTGCCCGATGCCTGCAAGCAGCTGGGATTCAGGAAGCCGTTGCTGGTAACCGATCCGGGTCTGGCGAAGCTGCCCATGGTCCAGGATGCGATTGCGCACAACAAGGCGGCCGGCCTGCCGACGGGCCTCTTTTCCGACATCAAGGGCAATCCGGTGGCCAAGAATGTGGAAGACGGGCTGAGGGTCTTCCGCGAGGGCGGCTATGACGGGATCATCGCCTTCGGGGGAGGCAGCGCGCTGGATGCGGCAAAGACCATCGCCTTCATGGCTGGGCAGACGCGCCCGATGTGGGATTTCGAGGACGTGGGCGACAACTGGTCTCGCGCCGATCCCGCCGGCATCGTAGCCACCATCGCGGTGCCGACGACCTCGGGCACGGGCTCGGAAGTCGGGCGCGCCTCGGTGATCGTCAACGAAGCGACCCATACCAAAAAGATCATCTTCCATCCCAGGATGCTGCCCTCCATCGTCATCTCCGATCCGGCGCTGACCGTGGGCTTGCCCCCGCACGTAACCGCGGCGACGGGCATGGATGCGCTAGCCCATTGCCTGGAGGCCTATTGCGCGCCCGGTTTCCATCCCATGGCGGACGGGATCGCGGTCGAGGGCATGCGCCTAGTCAAGATATCGCTGCCCACCGCCGTGAAGGACGGCAAGAACCTAGTGGCCCGCGCCAATATGATGGCGGCGGCCAGCATGGGGGCGACCGCCTTCCAGAAGGGCCTGGGCGCCATTCATTCGCTGAGCCACCCGGTCGGGGCGATCTATGACACCCATCACGGCCTGACCAACGCCGTGGTCATGCCCTATGTCTTGGAATTCAACCGCGCGGCCATCGAGGAGAAGATGACTCGGCTGGCCGCCTGGCTGGGTTTGCCCAATCCCTCCTTCAAATCGGTGATGAGCTGGGTGATCGCGCTGCGCAAGGAAATCGGCATTCCCCACACGCTGAAGGACATCGGCGTGGGCAGCGACCGCATCGACGAACTGTCCGAGATGGCGGCGGTCGATCCCTCCACGGGCAGCAATCCCATACCCGCCGGCGTGGCCGAGATGAAGAAGATGTTCGTCGCCAGCATCGAGGGCCGGCTCGCGCAGACGGCATAGCGCCGCGCGACAGTAAAAGGGGCGGGCGACCGGCCGGTCGCCCGCCCTTTTTTCTTTGCCGCTCGCTGTTACGGTCCCGGGTTGAAGGGCGCGCCGTTCACCAGCGTGGTGCCCTGGGCATCCAGAGTGACCTTGAAGTGGTCCGTCGGCTTTCCGGCGGAATCCGTTCGCCGATCGCTGAGCCCCTTCATCGTCTGCAGAACGCCGACAATCTGTTGCGCCGACGGATCTTCGGAATGGGCCGATATCTTGGCGATCACGGCGTCGAGATCGGAGAGCAAGATATCGAGGCTGCCGGTCGCTCCCATCGCCGCCGCCTTGTCGGCCAAGGCCTCGCCCGTGAACATGCCGGTGACCGCCGGCGCAGTCAGCTTGCCGTCGGTTATCTTGATCTTCGTTCCCGCCTGAACCAGCGCCTGCTCGAGGGCGCCGGCCACCATCATGCTGGCGCCCATGAGCGCGCCTTGATCGCTCATGTTCGTCTCGCCCATGCTCTTGCTGGCAAGATCGATCGCCACCGGAACCGGCACATCGTCCATGCTGAACTTGATGCCGAAGTCGGCGGGCACCAGTTCAGCGCCGGCGGGACCCGCCATCTGCGTCAGTTCGGGCACCGCGAGGCCGGCCCAGCGCAGGCCGGTGGTGAGCTTTGATTTCGGTTGATCGAGACCTTCGGCCCCGAAGTGGAAGCCAAAGCCGCCGAGGGAGAAGAGCTGCTGATGGCTGGCATCGGCGGCACTGATTTGGCCCACGGAGAATTCGCCACGGATCGACCGCATGAGGGAGACAAGCTTCGCCGCTACCGGCAACATTTGATCGGGCTTCTGGCTCTCCAGCGCCTTCTTCCACTCGGCCTGCAGCGCAATGAACTCCGCGAGTTTGAGCCCGTCGATACCGGATGTCGCCGTGATGTCGTTGGCGGTCATAGTGCCATCCTTGCTGGTGGCCACGAGCTGTTTGGCGCCGAACGTGCCTTTCTGGTCGTAGACGCCGTTCCCGGTATCCGTCGAGGTGACCTGATAGGCAACCTTGAGCGCGCTCACGCTGTCGCCGCTGCTGTCCTGGGTGACATCCAACGTCTTGATCAAGAGATCGATGTCCAGCAGCACGCCGAGATTCTTCGACCATCTGCCGTTGCCGTGGTCGAGCACCAAATTGACAGCGCCCAGATCCTTGCCGGTGCTGTCCTTCACCTTCAGCGATTGGGGGATCGTCAGATCCGAGAACTTGCGCATGTCATCGCCGTCGGGGGTCAGCTTGAAGCCGACCTTGCCGAGATCGAGCGGCTGGGAGTCGGGAAGCGGCATCGTCAGCTTGTCGATGGTCACGTTATAGGCATCGCCGTCGCCCGGCGTCACCGCGACATCGCCATAGCTGAAATTCTTCTTGTCCGGGCCCGCCGCCTTGGCGAGCAGACCTTCGATCTCGGTCTTCAGCGCGGTCGCCTGTTCAGCCTTCTTGTCGGAACAGGCCACGACGGCGATGAGCAGAACCAGACCGAATCGCCAATAATTACTCATGACACCCCCCCGTGTTGCTGTGATGGGACGCTGTTATAGGCGAGAAACAAGGCAAAAACGAGACTCTAAGTAGGTTCTTCCTGCAAGGAGAGCAGAGAGGCATTGCCCCCTGCTGCCGTGGTATCGATGGTGAGCGTCCGCTCCGTGGCAAATCGCGGGAGATAATGAGGACCCCCGGCTTTTGGCCCGGTGCCCGACAGGCGCTCGCCCCCGAAGGGCTGAACCCCGACGACGGCACCGATCATATTTCTGTTCACGTAGGTGTTGCCGATTCGCAGCCGCTGATGAATATGGCGCACCGTCGAATCGATGCGGCTATGGATCCCCAGGGTCAGGCCATAGCCAAGGCCGTCGATGCTGTCGAGCAATTGTTCCAGACGGTCCTGGCGAAAGCGCAACACATGCAGGATGGGTCCGAAGACCTCGCGTTCCAGGCGGTCGAGGCGATCGATCTCGAAGGCCCGCGGGGGAACGAACCAACCCTCGGCACAACCGGGCCCGAGGCGCGATTCGTAAATCAACTTACCCTCGCGCGTCATGCGCGCCGCATGGGCCTCCAGCATCGCCTGGGCATCGCCATCGATCACCGGCCCCACATCTGTCGAAAGCAACCCGGGATCGCCGATCTTGAGTTCGGCCATGGCGCCGGCCAGCATGTCGAGAAGCTTGTCGGCGATATCTTCCTGGACGCAGAGAATGCGCAAGGCCGAGCAGCGCTGGCCTGCGCTCTGAAAGGAGGAGATCAGCACATCGCGCACCACCTGCTCGGGCAGGGCCGATGAATCGACGATCATCACGTTCTGGCCGCCGGTCTCGGCGATCAATGTCGCCAGCGGCCCATTGTGAGCAGCCAAGGCCCGATTGATCGCCTGGGCGGTTTCCGTCGAACCGGTGAAGGCGACGCCGGCGATCCGGGGATCGGCCACCAGCGGCCCACCCACGCTGGGCCCATCGCCCGGAAGAAGATGCAGCACATCGCCGGGCACGCCGGCGCGATGCAGGATCTCCACCGCGCGCGCGGCGATCAGCGGCGTCTGCTCCGCCGGCTTGGCGATGACGGCGTTGCCCGAAGCCAGTGCCGCACTCACCTGGCCGCTGAAGATCGCCAGAGGGAAATTCCACGGGCTGATGCAGGCAAAGACGCCGCGACCTGCAAGTTGAAGCTGATTGCGCTCGCCGGTCGGGCCGGGAAGGCCCAGCGGCTGGGCGAAATCGGCGCGCCCACGCGCGGCGTAGTAGCGCAGGAAATCCACGGCTTCGCGTAGTTCGGCCAAGGCGTCGGGAATGGATTTTCCGGCCTCGCGAACGGCAAGCGCCATCAGCGCAGGGCCATCCTCCTCCATCATGTCGGACGCTCGGGTCAGGCAATCGGCGCGTGCCTCGGCGCCGCCCGCGCTCCAATCGGCCTGGGCGCGCACGGCGCGCGCGAGTGCCTGATCGACCGCCGCTGCGTCGGCCTCCGACACCTCGCCCACCTGGCGGCGGCGATCCGCGGGATCGAAGACGGGCCGGTTCCTGCCCGGGTGCGGCGCACCGCCGATCAGGGGGGTCGCGTGCCATCTTTGCGTTGCCGCGCGAGTCATGGCATCGGCCAAGGATCGCAGGCGGTCGGTATCGGTCAGATCGATGCCCGCGGAATTGCGTCGCTCCCTGCTATAGAGGTCCACCGGCAAGGGAATCCGCGGGTGCGGTTTCACCGGCAGGCGCCGCACGCGGCCGACCGGATCGCCGACGATTTCCTCGATGGGCAGTTTCTCGTCGACGATGCGATTGACGAAGGAGGTATTGGCGCCGTTCTCCAGCAGGCGGCGCACGAGAT
>WNFP01000391.1_pt1 | contig 32905 bp, 36 predicted proteins | sample 5400201 | NCBI WGS metagenome assembly WNFP01 (sample SAMN13153355, study PRJNA577476) | soil metagenome | isolation source: 115 cm saprolite under Madrone tree | place: USA:California | collected 2016-06-14 | reverse complement strand
CAATTTCCCTCCCACAGAGCAACCCTTTGTCAGGTGAGTTTTCAGGGGAAGCAACCAAAAAGATAAGCCCCCGCAGCGGTTTGGACGGCGCGGTCTATTCGTAAGCGAGAGCAACGACCGGGTCGTAGCTGGCGGCGCGGAGCGCGGGGTAGACCGCTCCCGCAGCGGCTCCCACGAATGCGAGCGCAGTCGCGGAAAAAATCCACGCCGGGGAGATCAGAATTGTTAATCCTGGATTCGTCTGCTTCAAAATCGCCTGTGTCAGGAAAGTAAGCGCAATTCCCAAACCGGTACCCATCAACGTAAGCATGAGGGTCTCACCCAGCAGCATTCGAACGACGTCGAAGCGGGAAAAACCCAGCGCCTTCAGAATACCGATCTCGCGCGTGCGCTCCATCACCATGGTGTGCATATTCAACAGGACCACGAGGAAGCTCACCACAATTCCCAGCGCCACCATCGTGCGCGTGAAGGGACGCAACTGCGGCAAGTTGGACGAATTCATCAGGGTTACATATTCCGACAAGGAGCGGACACTGTACTCCGGCATAAACTTGAGAATCTGCGCGCGAGTGGCTTCCGTATCTCCTTTGCTTCTCACATAGAACATCGAAACGCGCTTCTCCGCCCCAGCAATCTCCTGCGCAGTGCGAATGGGAATGAAGTATCGCGCCCCTTTCCCATGCGCCACGATCCCACAGACTGTAAACGTATGATTTAACAGCGTGATCTGGCTCCCCACCTTCAGGTGGCGCGTTTGCGCAATGATGTCATCAGCGATCACCTCATCCGGCCCTTCGAAAGGCCTTCCGTCGCGGAACAGGAAACCCTTGCTCAGCCCGTTGAAGCTCTTGTAATCGATCCCATACACCATCACTAAGCTCTTTGGTTCCGTGAGGATGACCGTTGGGGCCACCTCGTCCACGCCGCTCAACGCCGCAATTTGGCCACCGAGCGACTCCTGCATCCCAACACTTACAAATGCGAAAAAAATCGAGGAGTTTGGCGGCTGAACGAGAATATCCGCGCCGACTCCCTCGACCCGCTTTCCCCATTCGGAAATGACGCCGGCCGTGAGACCTACAATCATCAAAACGAGAATCACCTGGATGGCAATGGCAATCACACTCAGAAAACTGCGCAGCGGCCGGGCAGTGATGCTGCCCCAAAACATTTGCAGGAGGGAAAATGGTCCGTCGTAGGTTTCCGTCATCGAGTGCAGCCAGATTTGTACTCTATCATCCTAATTTCGCAGCGGTCAAAAGTACCTTTTTGACCCGCAGGGCAAGACGCGTGCCGAAGTTCGGGAAAAATATTTCTTCTAAGTTAAGATTTCAACACAAATGTTGATAAGCATGTGGAAATCCCCGGTCCGCGCACCGCTAACTTCTCACCCTTCAACACTCTTCTCCTCTTTGCACCATTTGTGTGCAACATTGCTTTTTCACACGCACACCTGTCCGGCGAAAACTCTTATACCATCAGAAAAATAATTCGTCGGAAAATTTTAAGCGATGAATCGTGGACAACTGTTTTCTCTTGTTTTTCCTAACTTGTTGATTCTCAACGATCGATTACAAATTTTCGTTCAGTACCACTTCGGCGGCCTCTCGAGATGCACCTTGATCGTTTGCTTCGGATCGGTGATGTCGAGCCAGCGACCATACGTCTTCCAACCTTCGGCGACAACTTGAACCAAAACTCTCCCCATTGGTGCGTTCGGAACATGTGCGATGCCATCGCGGCTGGTCTTTACATTCATTTCCAGCTTCTTGTCCTTCTTCAGCGAGTGTTCTTCGATGAATTTCACGTACACGCTGGCGTTCTCAACGGGAACGCTCTTCTCACCGCCGGTTACTTCAATGGTGATCCGCGTCTGCACTTCGCTCGCGGGAGGTGGAGTCTTCGGTTTGGGCGCCGATGCCGGTGAATCCTGGGCGGCCACCCCTTGGGCAATCACCGCACAGGCCGCGATGCAAAGGCATGCAAAAAACTTTGTCGAGAATTTCATAAATCACTGAACTCCATGGTCTACGGAACGGCGGGCTGGGTCAAGTCTCACGGCATTCTCGCCGTACTCAGATTCGATGCCACTTGCACCCGAGGTGCTGCCCCGGCGCTGCTCTGCTGTGGAAACCCTGGGCGACGGCCATTTGACTCATCAATATGGCTCCTGTAAGTTCTCAAGAAACTGCCCGGCAGGTAAGATGGGGACGCTTCAAGAAAGAATTCACCCCGAACGGTCGGCGCCAGATCTCGAGCTGACTGCTTCACATTCTGGACAGGAATCGCAAGGAGAGGACTATGGGTTTTGCCACCAACGCCATTCATGTGGGCCAGGAACCCGATCCCGCCACCGGGGCCATCGTAGCGCCCATCTATCAAACCTCGACGTACATCAACGAAGAGCTGGGCAAAAACAAAGGCTACGATTACGCGCGAACCAATCACCCGAACCGCAAAGCGCTGGAACGCACGGTCGCCAAGCTGGAAGGCGGCCACAGCGCCTACGTTTTCTCTTCCGGCATGGCGGGAATCGACGCGGTCTTCCGGCTCTTGCGCCCGGGCGATCACGCGGTCCTCTCCGAAGCCGTTTACGGCGGCGTATTCCGGCTCTCCACGCAACTCCTTGTGCACTTCGGCCTGGAATTCAGCTTCGTGGACACGTCCGTGCCGGATTTCGTGCGCAGGGCGTTTCGTCCAAATACGAAGATGCTGTACATCGAAACTCCGGCCAACCCCACGCTCAGCGTTACCGATATCGCGGCGGTTTCCAAGCTAGCCGGCGAGCGCAATCTCTCGGTGGTGGTCGATAACACATTTTTGAGTCCCTATTTGCAGCGCCCCATCGAACTGGGCGCGCACATCGTGGTTCATTCCATGACGAAATACTTGAACGGCCACAGCGATTCCACGGGCGGAGCAGTGGTGCTCACGCGTCCCGAAGACGCGGAAAAGATCTATTTCATTCAGCGCTCCGCCGGCACGGGCCTCTCTCCCATGGATTGCTTCCTCGTTTCGCGCGGCATCAAGACTCTGGCCGTTCGCATGCTACAGCACAACGCCAACGGCATCGCCGTGGCGCGCCATCTCGACGCGCATCCCAAAATTAAGAAGGTCTACTACCCCGGCCTGCCGTCTCATCCGCAACACGAAGTGGCCCGCCGCCAACAGAAGGGCCCGGGCGCCATGCTCTCCTTCGACGTGGGTTCGCTGGAAGCCGCGCGGCGCTTCCTCAATCACGTCAAACTCTGCTCGCTCGCCGAAAGTCTCGGTGGCGTGGAGACTCTGATTTCACTTCCCGCGATGATGACTCACGCTTCCATGCCCAAGGAAGTTCAGGACCGCGTGGGCATCACCGAGGGCCTGGTGCGCCTCTCCGTCGGCATCGAAGACGTGGAAGACATCATCGCCGACCTCGACCAAGCGTTGCTTTACGTTTGAGAATTCCACAAGTTCTCGGGATAAGCGGACGCCTGGCGTATCGTCTGAAAAAGCAACTAAAAGCCATCGAGACGTGAGGTAATTAGACGGCTTATCGTACCGATCGCAATCACCGCTGCGCGACGATCATTGGTTTGAGCGCCTGTGCCCACGCGAAGAATATACATCCGGGAACGGTCAGACGTGCATCTGTTCTAGGATGGATGTCACCAGGATGCTTCAGAAGTGGCATGCCGTGTGGCACGAGAAACGCATTTAGACCCCATTCGAGCGAGGTGAAAAGAAATGAACCGTAACAAAGCGCCTTTGTGGTTGCCGGTTCTGGGATTCGTCACAATTGCTGTCTGGCCGACGCCTGTATCAACGCAACAGGTGCCTGGTGTTCGCCCATCGACCGTAGCACGAATGCAGAATCTGGAGCTGGAGGCAAATCTATCGCATCGCGCCTCCTACATCCCAGCGGAATGGGGTAAGCTGGTGTCCGTGCAAAGATTGAATGAATTGAAAGTGCAACTGTTTCTGCAAGCCGAAAACGGTGACACCTATCTGGTCCGACTCACGCAGCAGGGTGAGTATTTCTACCTGGATCCTTCGGATAAGGGTGGAGTCGCACTTGTCATCAGACGACAGCCGTAGCATCACCCGCGCAGAAAACGTGAATGGCACGACTGTGGATTTCTCGACAACTAAAGAAGCTTGGCATACGATTCTGAACTGCTCGACGCATAGATTATTTGCGCGACTTCGCAACGCCGCTGCTCAACCATCCAAGATAGCTGGGTGAACCCTCAGTAACTTTTAGCGCCATGAACTCCGGCACGTCGTAGCTGTGAAGCCGCTTCACTTCCCTTTCCAGTTCGGCGAGACGTGTGGCGGCGGTCTTGAGGATGAGCAAGTACTCGCGCGCCTTTTCGACCTTTCCCTTCCATGCGTAAATGGACTCGACAGGGCTAAGGGTGATATTCACGCAGGCCGCGAAGCCCTTGGTGACCGCGCTGCGGGCGATTCGCCGGGCTTCCAGCAACGAGCCGCAGGTCACTAGCACTACTCGATGCTGCCCACCGGTTTTCATTCGTTCTCTCCTTGGAGCTCAGCAACAAGCGCGAATTGCTTTTGTCTTTTCTCAACTCAGACTAGAATAGCGCTCCATGAGCAACTCTCCGATTAAGTTTGGCACCTCCGGATGGCGCGGCCTCATCGCCGACGATTTCACGTTCGCCAATGTGCGCCTGGCGGTCACCGCCATCGCGGAACACGCGAAAGCCAAGGCGAAGGCGCCCACGATTCTGGTGGGCTACGATACGCGCTTTTACTCCGAAGAATTCTCCCAACTCGCGGTGGACATCCTGCAGCAACATGGCGTTCGAACGCTGCTGTGTGAGACCTTCACGCCAACGCCCGCGATCGCTTTCGAAATCATCCGTCGCAAGCTCGACGGCGCCGTCAACTTCACCGCCAGCCACAATCCCGCGCAATATCACGGCCTGAAATTCTCCTCGGCCGACGCGGGCCCCGCGCTGCCGGAAGTCACCAAGGATATCGAAACTCGGGCCGCCCAGCTCGCCGCGAAAGGTGGTGTTCCTGCCCCTCCACACGGTGCGTCGAAGTGTGCCCGCGGCGAAAAAGTCAATCTGCGCGAAAACTATTTGAAGCGCATCGAAGAGCTCGTTGATTTCGAGACCCTGCGCAAGGCAAAGCCGTCTTTGGTCGTCGACGCGCTCCATGGCTGCGGCGCCGGCTATCTCGACCGCACACTCACTGATCACGGCGTCACGGTGCAAAGCATGCGCGCGGAACGCGATTGCCTCTTCGACGGGACCGGGCCCGACGTCTCTGAAGAGAATCTCGCGCCGCTGCGCAAGGCCGTAGTCGACTCCCGTGCTACCGCGGGGCTGGCCACCGATGGCGACGCCGATCGATTCGGCATCATCGATCGCGACGGCACGTGGATTCAGCCCAACCTGATCTTGGCGCTCGTGTACGACTACCTGGTCGAAACCCGCAAATGGAAAATGCCTGCGGCGCGCAGCGTCGCGACGACGCAAATGATTGACGCGGTTGCCAAGATGCACGGCCAAACGGTCCATCAGACGCCCGTGGGCTTCAAATACATCGGCCAGCTCATCCGCGAAGACAAAATCGCGCTGGGCGGCGAAGAAAGCGCAGGGCTCACCATTCGCGGCCACATCCCGGAAAAAGACGGCATTCTGGCGTGCCTGCTGGTGGCGGAAATGATCGCCGCGCGCGGCGCTTCCATCGGCGAGCAAATTCGCGCGATGTACAAGAAACTCGGCCGCGAATTCTGGCCCGTCCGCGAGAATCTTCATCTCTCCGACGAACAAAAGGCAAACGCCGTCAAGCGGGTGGCCGTGGACGCTTCGACACTCGTCGGCCGAAAAGTCATATCTATCGACCGCACCGATGGCGCAAAATTTGTTTTGGACGATGGTTCTTGGATGCTCCTGCGCCTTTCCGGCACGGAGCCGCTGCTTCGCCTGTACGTCGAAGCCGAAAGCGCCGCCGCTTCCGCGAAGTTGACGCGCGAAGCATCACAATGGGTACTGCAAAACTGAACAAGATGCGCGCGAACGAAAAATACCAGACGCTCCTGCGCCATTACGGGCCCGCGCTCCTCGGCCTGCTGGTGCTGATCCTCGTGGTGCACGACATTTTCGGCACGCACGGTTATTTGGCCATGCGCCGCACGCAGCAGGAAATCAAAAAAGTAAACGCCGGTCTGGATCAGTTGAACAAGGAGAATTTACAGCTCGAACAGGAAGTGCGCGAACTGAAGACCGACCCGCACAAAATCGAAAAAATCGCGCGTGACGAGCTTGGCCTTGCCAGGCCCGGCGAGGTCATCATCAAGATCCCTCGATCGCAGCAGTTGCCGCAACACTCTACTGCGAAGCCCTGACCCTCCACTTTTTCCAATTTGTCCGCAACAAAGACAGCATCACCATCGCCAGGAAAATCGTAATCAGCCCCGCCGTGGCCTTCAGCGCGCTGCACTGGCCCTTTGGCAGGATGGAAAATCTTCCATAAGCAAATTCGATATGCACCCAGTACACCAGCAGTGAAGTCTTCCCAAGCTGGATGATGGGGCTAAAACCTTTCTGCGCGAAGCCCCACCGGCACCACGCGTAGACAAGAAACAGAATTATGAGAAGAATGCCGCAGCGCATCAAGACAAAATCCGGATTGCTGTGCCAGTAGTCGTAGACGGCGTAAAGATGGATGGACGAGGAATCGAAAAAAACAGAAAGCGCGCAGGCAAGGATTCCCGCGCCGCTGAGCGCCGCGAAGGCAAGAGCTTCCTTGCGCTTGGCAAAGTCCGAAAACAGAAAGAATCCCACCGCCAGACCCGCGAAGGCGAACGCCGACCAGGGAAACAACGGAAAGAGCCACGGCTGCGGCTGATCGAAGATGTGCACGCCGTTGAAGTAGGATTCGATGGGCCACGGCAAGAATTTCGGCCGATGCGTCGTCCAAAGCGGTGGCGTTGCCATGGCCACAGCCGCCGCCGCAAGAATCCCCGCCGCCAGAGTGCGAATTCTCGCCGTCGCGACGTCGCCATCTCCGGTGGCCCAGCACAACACACCCATGAGCATCATGGAAAGCCCGAGGATATTTAGAACGTCGACGCGCAGCAGATCCGTCCACGGCGACCACGGATAGCCCAGCGCAAATTCCTGCACGCGAAAAAGCAATCCCATGCCAAAAACTTCCGCGCCGCGCAAAATCGTTTGCTTCGCGATGGCGTTGCGCTCGATTCCCTTCTCGCGCAACTTTTCCGTCACCAGCGCGAACGACACGCCAGCCAAAAAAATGAAGAGCGGCGCGGGCAGCGTCCCGCCCAGCTTCGACCACCCCGTCAATGACGACGACTTCTTCGCCTCCGGGCTCATCCACGAGTCGTAGCAATGCGTCTGAAACATCAGCACGCACGCAAGTCCGCGCATCCAGTCGATGTATGCCAAGCGCCTTGCCGTGGGTTGAATTTGGTCTGCCATCTCTCTAAGTTACAATTCTCGCTTGCCCGCAACGCGCCAACTCGGCCCGCTCCCGATGCTCGGTCTCTGGGCCGTGCTGACTCTTACCGGAGCGTTGTACTCCGCCTGGCTGGGCTACGGTGGCCGCGCGATTGCTGCCACGCTCACAGCTTTCTCTTTTTTCTTTCTGGTGATGCTGCTTTTCGCCGCGCGCGGCGTGGAGGATAGCCTCGCCTCGCGCTTCGGGGCCGGCAGCGGCTACTTGCTCGGCGCAGCAGTGTTCCTTGTCTACCTGATTTACGGCTTGGGGACAAATACTTTCGCGTTCACGCGTGCCGCCGCCGTCGCCGGTCTCGTTTTCATTCCGCTGGCGCTGGCTGCCTCCGCCGAGCGCCAGACGCCGGGTTCCTGGCAGGACTTCCTCATTCTCGCAGGCGTATGGGTAGCGGTGAAGCCCCTGCCGAATCCCTGGGGATGGTCGCTGTCGCACTGGCTGTGGCCGTACCCGGGCGGGCGCCTCGCCTACGTTTTTACCGTGCTTCTCTGCGTAAACGTTGCGCTTGCGTGTTTCTTGCTTCTCCGTCGCGTCAACGGCGTCGGCTATTCGATCGGCTGGGGCCGCCGTTGGGGCTTCTTCATCGCGGCGAGTTTCATCGTTTTCGGCTGCATTGCCATTCCGCTGGGCCGGGCCATGCACTTCATCGAATTTGCGCCGCAGTGGTGGCAGTGGAAATCGCTCCCGTTTCTGTCGCTTGGCATTTTGTTTTTCACGGCGTGGCCAGAAGAGTTTCTCTTCCGCGGCTTGCTGCAAAACATGCTTGCGCGAGCATCCAAGAGCGATCCTGCCGGCTGGTGGACCGCTTCCATTCTCTTCGGCTTCTCGCACATCACCAACATGGGCTTTCCCAACTGGCGCTACGTGGTTCTGGCCTCCATCGCCGGCTTTTTCTACGGCTGGACGTGGCGCAAGACCGGCTCGATTTTCGCCTCCGCCGTGGTCCACGCCGCCGTCGATATCACCTGGCATTTCCTCTTCCGCACGGTCTAAGATGGCCGCCTTTTCCCATGAAACGAAAGACGGATTCGTGCATCGAATCAAGCAATGAAGCCCGGGGTAGGCCCAGTGCGCGCCTCGTGCCCACAAAGAACGCGAAATACACTCAGGAGGAGAGCAATGGCGGAAACCATGAAGGCGGATCAAGCAGTGTTCCTGCTTCAGAACGTGTACCTGGGACCGTTGAAGAATGAAAGCCGCACGACGAAGAAAATTCTCGAAGCGGTTCCCGCGGACAAGGGTGAGTACCGCCCGGAGCCCGCTGCAAGAAGCGCGATCGAGCTGGTGCGGCACATTGCGGCTGCGGACAACCGGTTTGTGGAAACGGTGATCAACGGTGCGTTTGACACCAGCCCGGCGATGATTCCGGACAATGTAAAGACACCGGCGGAAATTGCCGCCTGGTATGAGCAGCGGTTCGCGAAGAATTACGAAGCGCTGACGACAATTTCCGGCGAGCAGCTAATCAAGATCATCGATTTTCGCGGAATGATGCAGCGGCCCGCGGTGACTTTCGTGATGATGGGGTTGCACCACACCATTCATCATCGCGGTCAGCTCTCCTCGTACCTGCGATGCATGGGCGCGAAGGTGCCTTCGATTTATGGCGAGAGTTACGACGACGCCCAGGCGCGGAAATCGGCCCAGGCGTGAAGAAAATCATCGCTTAAGAGCGATCGGCGCGCTGCGCGGGTGAGTGAGCCGGAGGTGTTCGCTAAGAGGATTGGGTGACCATGGAACGGCCCGCGATACGGTGCTTCTCATTGTAGAGGGCCTGGTCTGCAGCGCTGAGCATGTGTTCAATGGTGAGGCCGTCACGAGGATACTCGGCGACGCCGATGCTGACGGAAAGGCGCGGAACTTCGACATCTTCGCTGAGGCGCTGGGAAATGCGCTGAGCAACCCGGCGGGCATCTTCGGAGGAAGTCCCGGGCAGAACGAGAGCGAACTCGTCGCCGCCATAACGAGCGGGTGTATCGATCGCACGGCAACTCAAAAGAAGAACCTCTGCCATGCGGCAGAGAGCGAGACTACCCACGATATGGCCGTGCGCATCGTTGATCTTTTTTAGTCCGTCCAGATCGAGCAAGATAACCGAAAAAGAGCGGCCGTCGCGGCCATAGCGCTTGATTTCCGAACCGAGGCGATCGAGCAACAGGCGATAGTTGGCGAGGCCGGTGAGGGGATCGCTGACGGCCAGAACGCGAGCGTGTTCCTCCTGAAGGCGGCGCTCCGACGCTTCCGCGCCGAAGATGAGAGTCATCAAAGCCATGACGCCAAGGAAAGATTGCAGGAGAAGAAGTGAATCGTTTGGTGTCTCCCGGACGAAGGGCCCTCTCCCGTGTACGGTTCCAACCACGGCAATCGCCGAAAGCAGGCAAATCGCGGCTGAGGATTCGCGTTGGCCGAAGCGAAAGGCAGTCCAAACCAGAAACGGCGTGCAAAGAAACGTCCAAGGATCGCCGCTTACGCGCGCGTGGAGCAAAACCCCAAAGACAATCCCCGCGGTGATCGTCAGCGAGACGAGTAAAACGCCCGCTTCCAAAAACTGACGCTTCGTCCAATTCAAGGACAGCTTCGCTCCCCACAGCAAAAGCAGGGGAGTGAACATTAAAGCCCCGGCAGCGTCCCCAAGCCACCAGGTCCGCCAGATGAGGCTGAATTTATTCCACGAAGCGAAACCCGCAAGCGTGAGACTCGTGACGCCAAAGGTTGCCGCGACGGCGGTGCTTAGAATCCCCGCATAGAGAGCGAACCGGAGGATATCCCAAGTTCTCTCGAAGGCGTGTCGGCCGCTCGCGAACCGAGTGACCAGATAGGATGCCAGTACGGCTTCGAGAGTGTTTCCTGCCGCGATCCCCAGAGAAGTAAGCGCGGAACCCGCGGTTGTGAGGTTCACAACGAAGGCTCCTGCGAAAACGGCAGGCCAGAAGCGAGAGCCGAGCATGAGCAGCGCGGCAATCGCGATGCCGGTTGGCGGCCACACGGGAGATGCGTTCGGATGCACTATGGCGAGGCGAAGGCTAAGCTTCCCCGCAAGGATATAGGTGGCGCAAACGGCCAGTCCGACAAGAATTTGTTTGGGGACCTGGGATCGCAAGATACTCAGATCGCGTGTCCAAAAGGCCGAAAGTTTGACTCCGGGGCTAGAGTTCTCCATGGTGTTCATTCAGGGCTCCTTATTGAGGCCCTGGGGGCTGTCTCCACTATTGGCACAGAATCTTCGCGAAAAAAAGGATTTTAAACCAATAGTTTCAGAAGGGTAAGTTAGGAAAAGACCTTACGTCATGAGAGCGGGAAACACCCCAGTCCGCTCGGCCAGGGAAAGAGATTCCGGGTCCAGTTACCTATACGTATACCCGCGGGATTGCAACACGGGACCATGCTTCAGCAAATTAACGGACGACGCCGGCGAGAGGGCTGGAGGCGGAGGCGTAGAGGCGCTTGGGCATGCGGCCGGCGAGATAGCATTTGCGGCCGGCGATGACCGCATCGCGCATGGCTTCGGCCATGAGGACGGCATCCTGCGCTTCAGCGATGGCGGTGTTCATGAGGACGCCATCGGCGCCGAGCTCCATGGCAACGGCGGCGTCAGAGGCGGTGCCGACGCCGGCATCCACGATCATGGGAACTTCGGTGATGCGTTCGCGGAGGATGCGGAGGTTGGCGGGATTCTGCACGCCGAGGCCGGAGCCAATGGGCGCGGCAAGAGGCATGACGGCGGCGGCGCCGGCATCAATGAGCTTGCGGGCGGCGATGAGGTCGTCGTTGGTGTAAGGGAGAACGACGAAGCCTTCCTTAACGAGGACGCGAGTGGCTTCGATGAGCTGCTCGGTGTCGGGAAAAAGAGTTTGTTGGTCGCCGATGACTTCAAGCTTGACCCAGTTCGAAAGACCGACTTCGCGGGCCAGGCGCGCCGTTCGAATGGCTTCGTCGGCGGTGTAGCAAGCCGCAGTGTTCGGCAGGATAAAGATTTTTTCGCGGTCGATGTAGTCCAGCAGTGATTCCTTCGATTTGTCGGTGAGGTTCACGCGACGGACTGCGACAGTAACCATGTCCGCGCCGGAAGCGGCGTGCGCCCGCGCCATCTCCTGGAAGCTGCGGTACTTCCCTGTTCCAACGATAAGGCGGGATTTGAAAGCGCGTCCGGCGATGACCAGTTCGTCTGCCATAGGAGTCTCCAGAGTCATTCTAGTCCTGTGCAGGCTGGAGACAAAGTCCATGACGCGAGGAGCGCGGCGGTATACCAGCCTAGGCATACCGCCACCGAAATTTCAACCATCCTGAACCGATTACGCCTGGAGGTGCGCCTCCAGGAACCAGAGGTCCTTGTCGAGCTCGCGCGTGAGCGTGGTAAAGACATCGACAGTGATGTCATCGCCGAGATCGCCGGCTTCCTTGACGGCAGTGCGCAGAGCGTCGGCGTGGTGCGCGACATTGTGGACCAGCCACTTTAGTTGCGAGGCTCCGTCCGCGGCAGTTAAGTCGGCTTCTTTCAATCCGCTCTTCGCGGCGGCTTCGCGGCTTGTGCCATTGGCGACGCCCCCGAGGGCCACAAGGCGTTCTGCGATCGTGTCGGTCTGGTCTTCGAGATGCGCCGCCACAGAGTCGAAGAGTTCGTGAAGCTGGATGAAGTGCATGCCCTTGACGTTCCAGTGCGCCCACTTCACTTGACTGCGAAGATCGACGCTGTCCGCCAGCCGCGCATTCAGAAGCGCGACGATGGCTTGACGATTCTCGTCCGGTACGCCCACGCTGCTCTTATACATGCGAACGGCTGAAGTTCCTGCTCTGCTCATGATAGATCTCCTCCTTTGCGCGCTCTGCGCATCAACACTCCGTTAGATGATTTTCCGCCGAAAGTGATGCGTGCAGATTTCAGCGCGCATTGCCCTGATTTTCTGACCGAGTGAGATTCTACGCCCGAGATAACACAGTGGGTTAAAAGCGGGAGCCACAGAACGTGGCGGCTAGGGTGATAATGCCGGCGCTTGCGTTTGTGCGTAAGAGCGCCGGCAGAGACTCCATATCCCGACTACAGATACTGAAACTGCGGTGGAGGGATTAGCGGGCGCGCGGCCGCAGAAGCCGGCTTAAGTCCACGCCGATGCCGAACGAATAGCTGTTAAGTTGCAGAGGGACGCTGCGGCTGAAGTCGAACTCGAGATCCAAGTAACCAGCCGGTCGGTAATCTATGCCCCCATTGAAACCATTATCGCGGACCAGGTCCGCGGCGCCGGCCGAAACGCTGGCGGTGGTGAAACTCTTGCGGTTCCTGGTCGCGCCGCCAGCATTGCATTTGGCGGATGCGCCACAGCGGAAGACCCGGCTGATCACCGTTTGATTTCCCCAGGGTGCGACGTCGAAGAGCGAAGCCGAGAAACTGAACTTGCCCGGGTCGTATTCAATGCCGCCGGTGAATTGGGCGTTATAACCGAAAGTGATGAATGGGCGATGGAAAAATTTTGTATCCATGACGCTATTGCCGACGCCGAAGTCGAGGAACGGAGAGAAATCTCCGAAGGCGTGATCGAAATGGTTCGCCACATTCCAAGTTGCATGGCCGGTGCTGAGGCCCTTCTTCCTGTCGCCCGTGGGAGCAGTAACATGCAGGGCCGAACTGAGATTCAGCGACGGGTTAGGGAAATTCAACCGGAAGTCCGTGAAGAGAGCACCAACGCCGATGCCGGAGACTGCACCGGGATTGTTTTTCTTGATGGAAGAAGCCGTGCTCACAAAATAAAACGGCACGCCCGCATCCACGCCAAAGTGCCGAGAAAAGTTGTAGCCGACGGCGGACCCAAGATCGTAGACAAACCCATCGCTGCTATTGCTTCCTTCGAACCTGGCTCCCAGCGTCATTCCAGGAGTGAAGCCTCCTGAGTTATTCTTTGCCGGCCCGCTTGCCGCAGGGTTTGGGGATTGTCCGAAGGACACTGGACAAAGAGCCACAATGAAGAGGACGCCGAAAAGAGCCAAGCCGAGCAGCCGGCTGCCGCTTGAATCGAGATTTTTCTTATCTAAGATTTCGCCGAAGATCACTGTTCCCCTCCGATTTTTGCCGCGCTTGTCGCGCGATGTGCCGGATGCTTCATCCAGCCATCAAATGCACCCCGAGAGCTGTAGCTGAGAATTGAGGTGGGCGTTATTTGGTTCGATTCCAGTGTACGAGGAGCAGATGGCCGCGGCCACGGGGCGAGCTGGAATTGTTTCGCCTCATGTACCTGTACGAAAGAACAGCCAGCAGCGGGCGCGGGGACAAATCGGGAAAAAAGGATTTAACACAGGGGTCACGGAGAACGCAGAGAACACAGAGAATGCCAAGAGGAAGAGAAGAAATTCGACGCGGAGGCCATGAACTAGTCCTGAAGAATGGGGCGGGGTTCGGCGACGTCGGCGTAAAGGGATTCGATGACGGCGGCGTACTGCTGCTCGACAACGCGGCGCTTGAGTTTGAGGGTGAAGGTGAGGCTGCCGTTGTCAAAAGTGAAATCTTCGGGGAGGAGAGCAAAGCGTTTGATGGTTTCGTACTGCGCGAGATGGACGGTAAGACGCTTGACCTCGGAGTCGATTAACGCGTGCACCCAGGGGTGGGCGGCCAGTTCGGCGTTCGATGAAAACTTGATTCCCTGGTCGGCGGCTTTTGCGGCAACGGTGGTGGCATTGGGGACGATGAGTGCGCTGATGAATTTGCGCCGATCCCCGATCACCATCGCATTCAAGATGTAGGGACTGGTCTTCAGCGCGTTTTCGATGGGCTGCGGGGCGACGAATTTACCCGCCGCGGTTTTCAGCAGGTCTTTTTTGCGGTCGGTGATGAAGAGATAGTTGTCCTTGTCGAGATAGCCGATGTCGCCGGTGCTGAACCAGCCGTCTTCGCTGAGCACTTCACGGGTGGCTTCGGGATTTTTAAAGTAGCCCTGCATAACGCAGGGTCCCTTCACGAGGATTTCTCCATCCTCGGCGGCGCGGACCTGGACGTTGGCAATCGGTTTGCCGGAACTGCCCATGCGATTCACGGGGTAGTTGCTGGAGACGATTGGAGAAGTTTCGGTCAAACCGTAACCCTGATAGATCTGGATACCCACGGTCCAGAAGAATTCCGCGAGCGATTTGGAAAGAGGCGCGCCGCCGGAAGAAACGATGCGCAGATGGCCGCCCATGCGGAGACGAATTTTCTTGTAGACCAGGGCAGCGGCGAGTTTCCACTGCGCTTTCAGCGCGAGGCTCGCAGGGGCTCCGGTCGCGCGCCAGGGAGTGGCGCGCTGGGCGACGTTCATGGCCCAATCAAAAAGCATTCTTTTCACGCCGGTGTTTTTCGAGCCTTGCTCGACGAGGCGCGCGTAGATTTTTTCAAAAAACCGGGGCACCGCGGCCGTAATCGTGGGACGGACCTCGAGGAGAGCTTGAGCGACGGCGTCGATGGACTCGACGTAAGCTAGAGCGGCACCTTGGAAGATATAGATGTAATCCAGGGTACGGCCATAGACGTGGGCGAGAGGAAGGAAAGAGAGCGCGACGTCTTCGGCGGGATCCAGCTGGAAGTCCTGGCCTACGTCGGTGACGTTGGAACAAAAGTTGGTGTGCGTGAGCATGACGCCCTTGGGCTCGCCGGTAGTGCCGGAGGTGTAGATGAGAGAAGCGAGCTGGCCGGGCAAAACTTGCGAAGCGCGCATGCGGAAAGAGGAGATGTCCGCCGCGCTCGCGCCGGCAATAAGTGTTTCGTAGCGGAGACATTCGCTGGGAACGTCGGCACCACCGTCCGCGACAATAATTTGCTCCAGCTCGGGAAGGCTGGCGCGGGCGGCGAGCAGCTTCTGCAACTGGGGCGCGCCAACTGCGACGACGACCCTGGCACCGCAGTGCTTCAGGATGTAGGTCATGCGGTCAGGCGATTCATTGAAATAGACCGGCACGGTGACGGCGCCTGAACCGTTGATGGCGAAATCGGCGGTATGCCATTCGGGACGGTTGGCGCAAAAGAGACCGACGCGGTCGCCGGGCTTCACGCCGAGTTCAACAAGGGCGGTAGACAGGCCAGCGACGCGGCGAAGAAATTCCTGCGAGGAGATGGCCTCCCAGCGGCCGTCACGGCGAACCAACTGCGCGCGCGGGTTCGGAAGATTGTCGATGGCGTTCAGGAAGCGTGAGGGAAGCGTTCCGTAGTTCATGGTCTGAGGTCACTTTACCCTACCGATTTTGGTGACGCAATGAGCCGCTTGGCAACTGTTCTACGCCGCGCGCTGCGGGTCATCCTTGACGAGCTCGGCGGCGCCGCCGGTTGATTGCTGAGTGCCGAGTGATGCAAGGTCGCGACTCCCTTGGAAAAGGCGTGCGATGAGGCGAGCGTGCTCAGCTTCATTCTCAGCTTCATTCTCGGCGGCCCCTCTTTGTCTGGCCATGGCGGTTTGACTGGTAAGAATGAGTTGCGAGATGTAGGCGAGAGCGATGGCGTCACGGCGGGCGATGCGCTTGCGAGCTAGCCGTCTAACGAGATTTGCCGAGGCGGAGATTCACTTCGTCGGCGGTAGTGAAACTGTCGATGTCGGCAAGAAGTTCGGCGGCGAGGGCTTCGGGCTCCACGACGGGAAAAGCCGCTCGGAGACGGTCGGCGTGGTAGGCGCAGAGCGTCGGGCGCGCGGCTCCGTTCGCGGGACGATGGTTCTGGTCGATCAGCATGTGACAGCGGTTGCCTTTTGTGCTGATGTGCTGGCAATGGTGATCGATGGTGGTGCTAACTGAAGTGCTGAGTTTGGGGGACATGGTAAAACCTTTCAGAAGATTGAAGTAACGACGTGAAGAAGCAACGGACTAGAGGAACAAGGAAAAAGCAGATCCCTCGCTTTGCTCGGGATGACAAAGCAAAACCGGACTCCCCCCCACTGTTTTTATAAAAGATTGAGGAGATAGGGTTTAGGGGGTGGGGGTCGGATAAAAGATTGTGAGGAAAGGAGTTAGCGGAGAGGGATGTAGGGGAATAGTGGATCAGGGGGTTAGCGGAGTACGGAACGCTTCGGCGAGAGTGGTGATTGACTATCAAAGGATTTGTTATCAAACTCGTACAGTCGTTGTCAAGATAAATTAGTAAATGGATGAGGGGAAAGGAGTTAGGGCGAAGGGAAGCTGAAGGTTGAAAGTTGAAAGTTGGAAGATCAAAAAGACGAAAGAGTAAGGAGAAGGTTGGCGCGGAGAATCCGGCCTAGATGAACTAAGGACCAGACGCCAGCGAAAAGCGGCCCTCCGACAAGGTCGGAGCGCGTGGGGAAGCAGTGCCTCCCTTTCTTGCTCTGGAGAGCGTCCGGGACGCGCCGACCCGGTCGGGGTAAACGCCAGGCGCGCATAAACCACAGAAATGGTGTGTCAACCCGGGAGCGTTCAAGCGGAAGGAGGGCGTTCGCCGATCCAGTCTAGGGGTGCAGTGTAATTAGTTGTTGATGACGAATAATAAGTTGTATAAGATGAGGATGGAGGAGTTTTATGCGAAATCCAAAGGAATTGACTCGAGCAGAGATCGTTCGCGCCGCTGATCATTTCCGTTGGACGAGGAAAGGGGCAAAATGGACGGTGATTGTGGGTGAAAGAGAGCTCCCGGCGCGTCCGCTTGTTCTTGAGGCCGCAGGAGTTCCTCCGAATGACCCGACAAACTCGCACCAGGCCGTCGAGATATTGCGGAGACTCGGATTTGAGACTCGCTACGCCAGGGACCAAGGGGAGATGGGAATAAAGGGGAGAGAGGAACCTTCGGAAAGGGAATCGGGCTTGATTCTTGACATGGTTTCGGCCATTACGAGGGAAGTACCCGAACGCGAATGGGAACGCGTTCCTGCCGATCTGTCAAAAAATGTTGACCATTATCTTTACGGTAGCAAGAGAACGGATAAATGAGGCAGGTCTTCGCCGACACTGGCTATTGGATCGCCCTTGTGAATCCACGGGATCAGATTCATACGAAGGCCGTCAGCGTGACTCAGGAGCTTTCTCCGGTAAGGATCTTGACCAGCGAAATGGTGCTGGCGGAAGTCCTTAACAGCTTTAGCGATGCCGGCCCGTTGCGGCAAGCTGTTGGCAGCGTGGTCCAGAAACTCCGCAGCAATCGGGACGTAATCATCGTTCCGCAGACATCGGAGCAATTTGAGAGCGCGCTGCGGCGCTATAAGCAAGCGGCGGATAAGAGTTGGAGCCTGACAGATTGCGCGAGCTTTCAGGTGATGGAAGCGGAGCAGATTCAGGCGGCATTGACGCATGACCAGCACTTTGCGCAAGCGGGATTTGAGACGTTGCTGCGCTGAGGGAAGTTGTCCCGCGGTTTGGGCAAGGCAAGCCTTTGTTGCCGACTTCGGTCATTGTAGGTACGCGAGCAGCGAAGCCCCGGCACGATTCAGGCTGTTGACTTACTCCTGCTGGCCGAAAGTATTACAAGCTGAGATCGTACCGCTATCTAAACCGATGTTGAACCAGCGCATCCGCTGCTGGGAAGAACCATGAGTGAACGATTCCGGACTGACATGTCCAGTGGACATTTTTTGTAGGCGGTCATCACCGACGGCAGACGCAGCCCCCAGCGCCGATTGTACGTCTCCCGTTTCGAGCAGGCCGCGAATTGGAAGCCAGCGCCTCCACGCTGATCGCGGCGGTCCTCGATGTCTTGGCTCTCGCCACCGGGCGACCATTTCATAAAAATGTCCTCCTTAAAGAAGAAAACCTTTCGGCATTGCCCTTCAGGCGGTGCCTGTCTACAAAAGGTAGCAGTGCCGAAACCACAGAGGAGATTCACATACTACGCCGAAGCGTTTCGAATCGCCCCGAACATTCTATTGAGTCACCTCTTGAAAATGGCTTATTAGCTGGTCACCGTCTGCCCTCTTTGGGACACTGGAAGAAGAGGGTGGCGGAGAAGCCGGAAAAGCTGGTGGTTTACGATGGGACGGGCGCGGGTCAGGGGGTTTGGATGCGGGGAGCGAGGTCGGGGGCGAGGGACTGGTAATGCTTGAGATTCCCAGTATAGACGGCCTGGGCTTTGCATTTGGCGGCGCAGGCTAAGAGCAAAGAATCGTATATGCGGCCGCCCATGAAACCCCGCGAGGCGGCGTTCTGAATGGCGGCGAAGTATTCCTCGGCGGAGAGAGAAACGAGAGTCAGCCGATTGCGGACTTCTTCGACGAAGAGCAAGGCTTGCTCGGGCGGAATCATGGGCTTGACCGGCAGGGCGGTCATGACCGCGTAAACTTCGGCAAGCGAATGAATACCGCAGGCAGAATGTCTCTTTTCCGCAGCAGCGAAGCGCTTGAGGCCGGGCACGTGGTGAACATGACCGCCCCAGAAGGCGGCGACCAGAACGGAAGTATCGAAGAACTCTTTCATCCGCGGACTTTATTCGGTAACGGCGCGGAGGCGGATTTCGCGTTCGCGGTCGACAAGATCGGCGATGGAAGCGTCCGTTGGTTCTCCCTGGTAAACCCAGACGCCGAGTTCCTTCTTGAGCATGACATTCTGGCGGACGGGACGCAGAGTGATGCGCTCGCCTTCCGATTCCAGATGGAGGGTGTCGCCGGGAGCGAGTTGCAAGCGGTCACGAAGGGGCTTGGGCAGAACGACGCGGCCCGCTTTATCGAGGGTAAGCTTGGTGGCCATGATGGCATTATGGAGTGGGAGAAACCAATTGTCAATGGCATTTTAAAGAAAAACGAGGCAGGGTTGCGGCGAATGATGCCTCCCGGCAGAATGCACTGGGATGCAAAATACGCGATGAGAGAGGAGCGCAGCACACGGGTACAGAATGACGACGGTGTGTGCTAAGTTGCGCGGCGGAGAGGAAAACTCATGAGTGCGAAGTTGTCAGGGACCGTGGCGGGGACAGTGCTGGAGGCGGGATTGGGGAAAGGGCCATTTCGCGCGGCGCGGGGGACGGAGATTTCGTGCAAGGGGTGGCAGCAGGAGGCGGCGCTGCGGATGCTGATGAACAACCTCGACCCGGAGGTGGCGGAGAAGCCGGAAGAGTTGGTGGTTTATGGCGGGACAGGCAAGGCGGCGCGGAATTGGGAATGTTTTCATGCAATCGTGCGATCGCTGAAGGCGCTGGAGGCCGACGAGACGCTGCTGGTGCAATCGGGGAAGCCGGTGGGGATTTTCCGGACGCATGAATATGCGCCGCGAGTGCTGCTGTGCAATTCGAATCTGGTGGGGCACTGGAATAATTGGGACAGTTTTCATGAGCTGGACCGCGCGGGATTGATGATGTACGGGCAGATGACGGCGGGAAGCTGGATTTACATTGGCACGCAGGGAATTTTGCAGGGGACGTACGAGACGTTTGCGGCGGCGGCAAAGAAACATTTCGGCGGGATCTTGGCGGGAAAACTGGTTGTGACCGGCGGCATGGGCGGTATGGGCGGGGCGCAGCCGCTGGCGGCGACGATGAATGGCGCGGCGTTTCTGGGGATCGACGTGGACCCGGAGCGGATCAAGCGGCGCGTGAAGACGGGCTATTGCGACGTGATGGTGACTTCGCTGGATGAAGCGCTGCGGATTTTGAAGAATGCGGTGCGCAAGGGCGAAGCAACTTCGGTTGGATTGGTAGGCAATTGCGCGGACTTGATTCCGGAGCTGGCGAAGCGTGGCGTGGTGCCGGATTTATTGACGGACCAGACGAGCGCGCACGATCCCATCGACGGGTACTTGCCCAATAGAATGACGATGGAAGCGGCGCTGGAGCTGCGGAAGAAGAGTCCCGAGGAATACAAAAAGCATTCGATGGCGGCGATGGCGCGGCACGTCCAGGGGATGCTGGATTTGCAGAAACTGGGCGCGGTGACGTTCGACTACGGCAACAACATTCGAACGTTTGCGTTCGAGCAGGGCGTGAAGAACGCGTACGACTTCCCTGGTTTTGTGCCGGCGTACATCCGGCCATTATTTTGCGAAGGCAAGGGGCCGTTCCGGTGGGCGGCGCTTTCGGGAGAGGCGTCGGATATTGCGCGGACGGATCAACTGGTTCTGGAAATGTTTCCGCACGACGAGCACTTGGCGCGTTGGATCAAGCTGGCGCAGAAACGCGTGAAGTTTCAGGGGCTGCCGTCGCGGATTTGCTGGCTGGGATACGGTGAACGAGACAGGTTCGGCCTGGCGCTGAACGATCTGGTGGCCAAGGGTGAATTGAAAGCGCCGATCGTGATCGGCCGCGATCATCTGGATTGCGGGTCGGTGGCGTCGCCGTTTCGCGAGACGGAATCGATGCTGGATGGATCGGATGCGATTGCGGACTGGCCGCTGCTGAACGCGCTGATCAATACGGCGAGCGGCGCATCGTGGGTGTCCATCCACAATGGAGGCGGCGTGGGGATCGGTTATTCGCAGCATTCCGGACAAGTGACCGTGGCGGATGGAACCAAAGAGATGGCGAAACGCATCGAACGAGTGCTGACGAATGACCCGGGGATGGGGGTCGCGCGGCACGCGGATGCGGGTTACCCGGAAGCGATTGCTTTTGCGAAGAAAAAGGGCGTCAAAGTTCCGATGTTGTAGCCGGTAGCATCCCAGCCTGCCAAGACATCGAAACAAAGCCCGCAAGGAGGAAGCCATGTACGTCATCCTAGGAGCAACGGGAAACACGGGTTCGGTGGCTGCGCGGAAATTGCTCGACAGGGGCAAGAAAGTCCGCGTGGTTGGGCGCGACGGCAAGAAGTTGGCGCCATTGGCAAGCCGGGGCGCGGACGCTTTTCCAGCGAATGTTCTCGATACGGATGCGTTGAGCCGGGCGTTCGCGGGAGCGGAGGGCGTGTACGTTTTGATGCCGCCGGCGATGAGTCTTCCAGATTTCCGCGCGTATGAAGATCAAGTGACGGAGTCAATCGCCAAGGCGCTGGAAAAGGGGGGCGTCACGCATGCGGTGACGCTGAGCAGTTTCGGCGCGGACAAGCCGGATAAGACGGGGCCGGTCGTCGGCTTGCACAAGATGGAAAAGCGGCTCGCGCAAATCAAGGGACTGAACGCGCTGCACCTGCGCGCCGGGTATTTCATGGAAAACACGCTGGCGCAAATCGGCATTATTAAGTCACTCGGCATCATGGGAGGGCCGGTTCGCGGCGATGTTCTGCTGCCGATGATTGCAACGAGAGATATTGGCGCGGTGGCGGCGGAGGCGCTGTTGCGGCTGGACTTCAAGGGGCAGAAGACGCAGGAGCTGCTGGGGCCGCGGGACATGACTTACACCGAGGCGGCGAGAATTGCCGGCGAAGCGATCGGGAAACCGGACCTTGCTTACATGGAGTTGCCGGATGAGCAGGTGATCCAAGCAATGACAGGGATGGGAATTTCGAAGGACATGGCGCTGCTGATTTGCGAGATGTCCGCGGCGATCAACAGCGGATACATGAAACCGCTGGAGCCGCGGTCGGAGAGGAATACGACGCCGACTACGTTCGTGACATTCGTGGAGGAAGTGTTTTTGCCGGCGTTTAAGGGTCAAGCCGCCAGCGCTCGCTGAGAAACCAATACATAGGCTCCCGACTCGGTCCCCGAGATGCTCGGGGCAGGCGGGACAGGTTCCGCGTGTGCTAGTGGGGAGCTTTTCGGCATAATACAGAAGTGTTGGCGGATTCCCTTCTCATTACGGGAGCATCGCAACTCTTGACCGTGCGCGGAAGCGGTCCGCGGCGGGGCGCTTCCCTTTCGAATCTGGGATTGATCGAAGATGGCGCGGTGCTGGTGCGCGATGGCTTGATCGCGGCCGTGGGAACGCGAGCTGAAGTGGAAGGGCTGCCGGAAGCGCGAGCGGCGGAGAAGCTCGATCTGGGCGGGCGTGTGGCGCTGCCGGGATTCGTCGATTCGCACACGCACTTGATCCATGCGGCGAGCCGGGCGGAAGAGTATGAATTGAAGATTGCCGGGGCGAGCTACGAGGAGATTGCGCGCAAGGGCGGCGGGATTCTGAATTCGGTGGAGAAGCTGCGCGCGGCAACAGCGGAGGCGCTGAAGAAACGGGCCGCGGCGGCGCTGAAACAGTTTGCAGCTTACGGGACCACGACGGTCGAAGCAAAGAGCGGGTACGGGCTCGACGTTGCGAGCGAACTGAAGATTCTGCGATTGCACAAAGAGCTGGCGGCAGAGCAGCCGCCGGAGATCGTGTCCACATTTCTTGGCGCCCACGTGGTTCCGGCGGAGTATCGGGGAAAAACGGGCGGAGCAGAGCGGTACATCCAGTTGATCGAACAAAATCTGCTGCCGGAGATCGGAGAGAGCCGGCTGGCGGAATTCTGCGATGTGTTTTGCGATCGCGGCGCGTTCTCGGTCGCGCAGTCGAAACGCGTTTTGCAGGCGGGCCGTCAATGGGGACTGGCTCCCCGGTTGCACGCCGAGCAGCTTTCGCGGACGGGCGCGACGCGGCTGGCAATCCTGATGCGGGCGGCAAGCTGCGATCATCTGGAACAGGTAAACAAAAGCGACATCCAGGCGCTGGGAAAATCGGAAACGGTGGCGACGCTCCTGCCCGGTTGCGATTTTCACCTCGGACTGAAGCACTATGCGCCGGCGCGGGCGCTGATTGCAGCGGGAGCGATTGTCGCGCTGGCGACGGACTACAATCCAGGAACGAGTCCGACGGTGAGCATGCCGATGATTCTCTCGCTGGCGTGCACGCAACTGCGCATGACGCCAGCGGAGGCGATTACGGCGGCGACGATTAACGCGGCTTATTCGCTGCGGAGGGAAAAACGCATCGGATCGCTGGAGGTTGGCAAACAGGCGGATATAGCCGTATTCGAAGTGGCCGACTACCGGGAAATTCCTTATTATTTTGGTGTGAACCGTTGCTGGATGACCGTGAAGCGTGGTCGCGTAATCCATGCCGCCGAACAAGCCCCAATCTAACTATTCAAAGAGGCCTGTGAGGAAGGTGCGCCTTCTCAAGATCGGGCCGCGGAACACAAAGAGCCTTTTCGAAGAATATTTCTACGCCTTTGTGGTGAGTATCTGCGTGGCTGTTGCGATCTTGGGAAACGCAGGGGGGCTGAGCGGCTACGATGCAATCGTTACGGGGCTGTGGGCGGGAGGCTTCACGTGGTTTGCCGGGCAATTGAGGCGCTACCGGAAAGAGCGAGCGAGGCCTGCCTCGACTGAAAAGCCCAGGCAAGCGGTCCAGGCGCCGCCGCAAATGGTTAACCAGCCGCTGCCTCCGAACATGAAGCCGATGATCGGGCCGCAGTGGCCACTGAAAACCGTGCCAGGGGCAGCGAGGCCTGCGCAAAGGTCGCTCGGGCCGGCACGAGAGGCAAGGAAGCCCGCGCAAACGCCAGCTCCGGCTGGCCAAGCCCCGGGGGCACCAAGCAATCCGAGTAAGCCAGCGTTCGTGTACGAACGGCCCACGCTGCCGGACAGAAAGCCGAAACTGCCGAATAATTGGCCGGGACGAGCGGACAAAAAGCCAAAACGATGAAACGACTGATTGAGTGCGTGCCCAATTTTTCTGAAGGACGCGACGCGGCGAAGGTAGATGCCATTGTGACGGCGATGAGCAGCGCGCCGGGTGTATACGTGCTGGATCGAGAGATGGATGCCGACCATAACCGCTCGGTGATCACGCTGGCGGGCGAGCCGGACGCGGTGGCGGAAGCAGCTCTCCTGGGCACCGGCAAGGCCATGGAACTGATCGACCTGACGAAACACAAAGGTGCGCATCCGCGCGTGGGTGCGACGGACGTGCTGCCGTTTATTCCCATCGACGGCGTGAGCATCGAGGATTGCGTGGCGCTGGCGCGGCGTGTAGGCCACGAAATCTGGAAGCGCTACCGGATACCGGTGTTTTTTTACGAAGCGGCGGCGACGCGGCCGGACCGCGTGAACTTGGAGAATGTGCGGCGAGGGCAGTTCGAAGGGCTGGGCGAAGAGTTGAAGAAGAACCACGACCGGCAGCCGGACGTCGGAGATCCGAAGCTGCACCCCACGGCCGGAGTGACCGTGGTGGGCGCGCGCAAATTCCTCATCGCGTACAACGTGAATCTCAATACCTCCGATGTGAGCATCGCGAACAAAATCGCGAAGGCGATCCGGTTTTCATCGGGCGGACTTCGGTATGTGAAGTCGATGGGCGTAGAACTGAAAGCGCGCAACCTGGCGCAGGTGTCCATCAACCTGACGGACTTCGAACAGACGCCGATGCACCGCGTGTATGAAATGGTGAAGCGCGAAGCGGAGCGCTACGGGGTGATGCCGGTGGGCAGCGAGATCGTCGGGCTGGTCCCGAAAAAAGCGATCGAGATGGCGGCGGACTTTTTCCTGCAACTGGAGAACTTCTCTCCCGCGCAGGTGTTTGAGAATAAGCTGGCGGCTGCGCTGAGCGGCGCGCCGCTGGACGTGGCGAAGGACGGGAAGCTGGCGGGATTGGCGCGCCCGTTTCTGGATGCCGTGGCAACTCCTTCAGCAACTCCGGGAGGAGGAAGCGTCTCGGCGTTTGCTGGAGCGCTGGCGGCGGCCCTGGGGCAGATGGTCGCGGGGCTTTCGCGGAAAAAGAAATCGCAAGCCGGATTTGCCGATCGGCTCTCGGCGGCTCTGGACGAAATGCGAAGAGTTGCTGATGAACTTTCCGAGGCCATCGACCGTGACGCGGCGTCCTACGAGGCGGTAATGGCCGCGTTCAAATTACCGCAAGGGGACGCTAAGGAAACGCGGCAGCGCGAGGAAGCGATACAGAAAGCGACGAAAGGCGCGTCAGAGGTGCCGTTGCAGGTGGCCGAGCGCGCCGTTGCGCTTTTCGAACGCCTCGGACAACTGGATGCTATCGTTGCCGCATCAATGCGGTCAGACTTGCAGGTAGCGCGTTTGATGGCCGAAGCAGGTGCGCGCGGAGCACTGGCCAACGTGGAGATCAATCTCGACGGCCTCACGGACGCGTCGTATGCCGCGTCGATGCGCATGAAAATAGCGGCACTGCGGGAGCGTCTGGGCAATGCATCCCGCGCAACAAGGGCGTAGACTAAAAGTTCCCCCTGCCAGATTCGAAAGGAGTACGACATGAAGCTGACCACGAATTCAGGTGTGACACCGACCAGGTGGGGGTCAACGATCCGCAGACTCGTGGCCGCCGGCATTCTGGTGGCGATGTCCCTGGCGGTGCCGAAGCCAGCGCGGGCAGGCCGCCTTGGCGTGGACATCATCGCGCTGTTCCCCAAGGAGGTTGGAGAATTTGCCTACGCCGACCTGAAAAAGGCGCGCACGTTGAAATGGTTTCCGCAATTACGGGAACAGATGCTCCCAGACCGCTTCCGGCAATTCGAAAAATTCCTGGCCTCGGCGGGAGTTGATCCAAATACGCAAGTCGATGAACTCGCCTGGGGGCTGGTCGCGGAGGGGTTGAGCGCGAAGAGCGAAGGCAAGGCCTCGACGAACGTGCCCACGGGAGAAGAGATCGTCGGCGTGGCACTCGGCACTTACAATCCGAATTCGACGGAAGCGTTTTTCAAGCAACAGAAGCTTCCCACGTTCAAATCCCGCGGTTACACGCTCTATGCGTTTGGCACCGGTTCGGGAGCGAACGATCTATTCTTCTTTTTCATCGATTCGAATACCGCGGCGTTTGGCCATCGCGCTGTTCTCGAAAAGATGATCGAAGTACGCTTTGGCGGCGAGGAAGGACTGCTGCGCAACGACAGACTCTACCCGCTGATCAACGAAGCGAACGGCAGCGGCGTGGTCTGGGCTGTGCTGAATCCCGCTTACACGCGGCTGGCGATGCAGCAGCTTGCGCCGGAAGTGGGACAGTTCCCCGAAGCGGCGAAACTCGTCGCACGGATGCAGAACATGATTATCAACGTGGACGCGAGCAGCGGCATCGAAGGAAAGTTCCAGGCGGTGTGCGGATCGACCGAGGATGCGAACACGCTTGGCCAGTTGCTGCAGGCGGGGTTCCTGTACAAACGGTACCAGGCACAGAAGGAGAATCCGGATCTAGCGCAATTGCTCGATCAAGCACGCGTGACGCCCGCGGGCGATCGATTGACGCTGAGGATGTCGCTCAGCGACGATCAGATGACCTCGCTCATTCAGAAAAACACGTTCGCGCTGAAGATGTAAGACTCTGAAAACCCCGCAAGAGAAAAGGGCCAGACAGTCGAGTTGTCTGACTTTTTTCGTTTCTAACAACTCTTACATCGAGATGATACAAGGCCACAAGAATTCAGTCAGCCACGCGCCCGACTTTTATTTTATGCTATGGCGCGCGATCACTGCCTTCCCGGTTGTGCTGGTTACTTCATTGATCTTCATTCGGACGCGGCGACTGCTGTCGCTTATCGTGGTGCATTAGGTCGCGGATGCGGTGGCCGTGCTAGCGAGGCACTGTTGCCGCTGTTGCGGCGCTGAGCGGCTAGCCGCTGATGTGTTCCACCGATCTCCCGCTGGGCGTTACACGTTCTTACTTTTTGACCACCGCCGTTGCCTCGACCTCAATTAAGTAGTCGGGCCGCACCAGCCGTTTGACTACCACGAATGTGCTCGCTGGCGGACTAGCGGTGTTGACGTACTTGTCGCGGACTTCCCGTGTCAGTGGGATCTGCGTGGGGTCCACGCTCTCCGCACAGTAGTAGTTCAGCTTGATCACGCTGTTGAAATCACCGCCGGCGGCCTCGACCGCTGCTTTCAAATTTTCGAAGACCTGCTGCACCTGTGCGCTGAAGTCGTCCTTGCCCACCAGGTTCCCAGAACGGTCGAGCGCGACTTGTCCCGCGATGTAGACAATCTTTCCGCCATTGACTTCCGCCACTTGGGAATATCCGGCCGTCGGCTTGGCCATGGTATCCGGATTGAACAGTCGGAACGGCTGAACTGTTGGGCCCTGTTTCGCGTTGGATGACTTACCATGCTGACCGTAGCCGCGCACCTGAACGATCATGAACAGCAACGCCATCACAGACAGAAAATAGAGTACAGACCTCATGATCTCTCCTCGTTGATGCCTCCATCATTTTGCGTCTTCGCAAATTCTTTTTGTAGGCCGTCAGTTTTTCCCTGGGAGGCCTAGCGGGATTTTCCGGATTTCGTCGGCGGGGCGGTTGGTGGTGACGTTGTTCATGCCGGGAGCGACCTAGCCGATATATTTCGTCAGTCGAGTGACGGCTTCCCCGCCGTGCGTTTCGTACTGGACCCGGTCGAAACCGGCTAAAACGACCTGGATGGGTCCCGTGCCGTCAACCTGCGCAGTAAACCCCGCGAGGGTATCGAGGCCCACCGCCGGAGAGTTTTCGCGCAGATGGGATAGAGCTACTTCCATGCGATCGGGAAAGCGCGTGAAAGTGATTTGCAGTTGAGGATGATCTGCCGTCAGATGTTCGAAAGCTTCCGAGCAGGCAGCGATGACGGCAGATTGCAATCGAGCGACGGCGTCGTTCTGGAGTCCGGCGGCATCGGCGAGATAGCGGACCACGCCTCCGGCCGCGGCCGCCAGACGCGCGTCCGCACCGATGTACAGGAGGAGGCCTTTGGGTTCAGTTGCCACGGCTGGTGGCCAGAGAGACTTCGCAGGCTTCCCGGCAATCGGGACAGTAGAAGAGACCGTCGGAGCAAAGGCGCACGTTTACCTGCCCCTTACAGATAGTGCAGTACCTTTCGCAGGTGCAGCGATCTTCCGGCAAGTCACATTGCGCGCAAAGGGTCGGACCTTGCATAAGAGCCTCTCCGGAAAACTCTACCTGAGCATGGGAGGATGCGGCAAGTCGAAGGTGAGTGACGAAATCCTACAGGTAATAGCCAAGGCCAGAAAAAATTGTCCTGGCAGAACCATTGTGCACGCTGATGACTTCTAGCCAATGGTTCTCGTAAGCATCGCCTACCAGAATGACATCCAACTGGCCCGTACCACGCGTGTCTGCAAGGTCTAAGGGAGTCCGTTCCGTGACGCCGGGAACATCGACATCCGTTTTCTTCAAGGGCAATTTCCGGAGAACGGTCACATGCGCATTCTGGTCAACGACGGCTACCACCTCGCAAAGTTCTATGTCGGATCCAACCGCAACTCGCGGACTAAAATACTTCGGAGTTCTGGAGTTACCTGCCCGTGCTGCGTACGCTCTGCTGCATCCTTGCTCGCGTTCCATTCACAATAGTAGTCAGCGATTAAGACCTGATGAACGGCTTACGCGACCCATAGTGTGTGTTCCACCTCCGACCGACGGGATTCACTTCATCATCTTAGAACTCATTGGAATAGGGGCGACAAGCGAAATGGCCAGATGGTCCTTGCAGTTAACCGTTCGTAGGGTCGGGACAGAGGCTGAGACTCTCGAAGAAAATGCCCATTCACGAACGACCGCCGACCCATTGAGCCCGCAGCGGTAATCGGAAACTACGACTCAATATCCGGTAACGCAACTCCGAAGGAGTCAGTCGAGAGGCCGTGTAGCGGTTCACCTCGCGCTCGACGGAGTGAAGTGGAGAGTGAACGAATATCCTGGCAGCTTCACGCGCACATTGTAGTCCGCGGCTAGATATAGGATCGGCGCTTCGGCGGTGCCCGTGCGATGCAGTATCACTTGCTCAGGCTCAAGCTGAATCTCATGCTCCTTGGCTGCGCGGACGACGGTGCTGCGAAGATACTCATCCGTGTTCGGGGAGCCAAGCCGATTCGGACGGCGTTTTGCGCCGCGATGTCGCGTAGGTCCTCGCGCAGCTCAAGGTTGGCCAGCTCGCACGAAGCGATGGGCCAGCCCGCGACGACCGCCATCGCCAGAACGGCCAGTCCGAGGATGAGTTTGGCCTTTCCCATCACGACATCCGTTCCAGTAGATAGAAATCAAGTACATTTATCAACAGTGGTCGCGATGGGAATTTCTTGTGCCGTCTGGCCTAGAGCCTGGTTACCGGTTCCGCTATCAGTTCGATGAGATCATCCCGCATGCAAACAGAATCGGCTTGCCACTGCAGCCGTCTTTTCGCATCCTAAGGGCAGGAGTATTGCCATGAAGCGAGCCCTCTCTTGGGGAGTTTGGAGCGCTTGGGTTGTGATCGGCCTACTGTCCGTGGTGCCCATGGCAGGGCTCGCAAGCCCGCAGTCTTTGGGGGAAGTGGCGCGGCGAGAGCGGGAACGTCGCGAGCTGGAGGGCAAGAAGTCCAAGAAGGTTTACACGAATGACGATTTCCCGAGCGTTGCACCTGCCGCCATGGAAGCGCCCAACCCGCGTCAGCTCGCTGCCGATAGCAAAGAGCCACCGGCAAAGGCCGGCGAAGCGGAATTGGAGAAACAGTGGAGAAAGCGGTTTGCGGAAGCCCGCGCGCGCCTGCACAAAGCTGAGCTAGACGCCTGGCAGACTCGCATCAAGACGGTGTTCGTTGGCGGCGGAGGCATTTCGGGCCTGACCACTGGAGCGGCCGTTCCCGTGCAAATGCAGGTGCGGGAGTTTGTGGAAACCGATGAGTTGCGCCAGGCGCGGAAGGCCCTGGACGATCTCGAAGAAGAGCTTCGCCACGCCGGTTTGCCGCCCGGCTGGGGACGCTAATCGTTTACGCGGCAAAGCTCCCGCAAGAAGCAAGCTGCGGAATTCCATTTCATATTTTGGGTAGCCTATAGGAGTACCAGTACTTCGCTTGTAGGAGTACTGAGACGTTTTAAGCGGGCACGCTTCCTAACCGCTTGCGAACCTTGCACCTCGGATCGTTCTCTTCGGATTGCAAAACACACTTCGGCCCACTAACCAGAGGAGACCAGGAGGGCAACCGAGGAACGTAGCAGGGCCCCGAATGCACCGAAGGGGCATGAGCTGGATTTGTCAAACAGTCGGCACTTCGGCTCGTAATACGTTGCATCTTAGAGATTTAGAGTAAATCAGGTTAGGGCTAAATTGTCACAGGACAAATGACCTTCGGTGGGTCATTATTTGGGGTCACCGGAAGGATTGGCTCGCTCCGCTGTGGTACGCACGCCAAGGGAGAGATTCGTGCGAACTCAGCTTCCCTGATGGTCATTCCACCCCTGGTCCTGGGGAGCATTGGCATCCTTTTTGCACAAAAAAGGGGCAGGGGGTCTGGATGGACCAGCCTAGCGGTCATCGCGCTTGTATTCCCCGTTGCAAGCTTCCTGTACCGACGGAGCTCGATTCGGTGGGTCTGTGCGTCCACCACTTCACATGGAGCGTCGAGGAGGCGTGCGCGGAGATGCACCGCCAAGTTGCATTGCGCAAGGCGACCGCCGAGCGCCGTGCGGAGATGGCCACCTACATAAGCGAATGCGCCTTGCTCCTCGCCCGCGTCGCCAGCAATCTGTGCTTAACGGACGACCTGAAAAGACGCATCCTCTGCACTTTCCTATCGCTGATGAATCTAAGAGAAAACTTAGAGCGTGCCCCGGGCGGCCACGCCCCCGAACTACGAGTTTTTGCGCCGGGACTATTCCCGACCCCTGCCATGATGCGTGAATGGCTGAACTCGGAATCGAATGACAGTGTACGCTGTCAAGTGTGAGGTCTGTGGCAGAGTTGGGTCCTTCTTTGCCGGAGCGGCGCGACGGTCGCGACCGCCGAAGCGACATAGACCGCCGAGCAACAGAACCGGAATCGAGAAACTAACCGCAGCGCGCAGACGGTCCAGCCCGTTTGCCCTGATCAACACCTCACTTAGCATCCTGACTCCTAATTAGCGTGGTGATCGGAAGTTGACCTTCCACATCATGGCGAGGTTCTTTTGACCCGTTTGAAAGCGCGTGCTAGTATCAATTTCTGCTTGAGCCATTGGAATGGAATCCGCCCCAACTCCTCACAAGAGCGAGCTTCGTAAGACGCCGCTGAACGCATTGCACCGCCGCCGTGGCGCAAAGATGGTCAATTTCGACGGCTGGGACATGCCTGTCGAATATCCATCGAGCGGCGGGCTGATTGCGGAACACAAGGCCGTACGGGCCAGCGTTGGGGTTTTCGACGTCAGCCACATGGGGGACATTCGAATCCGCAGCGACGGGAAGCCCGGCGGGGCGCTGGCCGCAGTGCAGCACATCAGCATGAACGATGCGTCGAAGCTGGCCATCGGCCAGGCGCACTATTCGGCGATGCTCTATCCGGCAGGCACGTTTGTGGATGACGTAATCGTGCACCGGCTGGGCGAAGATGATTTTCTGTTGGTGATTAATGCCGGGACGCGGGAGAAAGACATCAATTGGGTGCGCGAGAACACGAAGAGTTTCGATTGTGTCGTCGAGGACTTGAGCAACGCTTACACGCAATTGGCGATCCAGGGACCGCGGTCCGTCAATCTCTTGCAGAAGCTGACCGGCGCGCTATTGAACGGCGTCAAGAATTACTGGTTGACGCATGGAACGGTCTGCGGCTTGAAGAACACGCTGATCGCGCGCACCGGATACACGGGCGAGGATGGTTTTGAGATTTATGTGCCGTCCGACTTGGCGACCAGCGAGAAGGTCTGGAACCAGGTGATGGAAGCGGGGCGCGAATTCGCAGTCGTTCCCTGCGGGCTGGGATGCCGGAATACGCTGCGGCTGGAATCGAAGATGGCGCTGTACGGGCACGAAATCAGCGACAAGATCAATGTATGGGAAGCCGGGCTGGAGCGCTACTGCAAGATGGAAAAGGGCGATTTCGTGGGGCGCGTGGCGCTGGAGCAGGCGAGAGCGGCGGGATTGCGCCGCACGCTGGTGGGGATTGAGATGGTGGACCGCGGAATTGCGCGCGACCGATATTGCTGCTGCAATGAAGCGGGCGATGCCATCGGCGTGGTGACGAGCGGCTCGCCTTCGCCGACGCTGGGGAAAAACATTGCCCTGGCTTATGTGCCCCCGGCGTATTCTGCGGTGGGCACGGTTTTGTACGTGGAGATTCGAGGACAGAAGTGCAAGGCGCAGGTGGCCCCGACGCCGTTTTACAAGCGGCCGAAGAAAGCAGCGGCGCCGCGCGAATCCTGATCGGACGCAAAAAGAATCGAAGGAGTGACGTGATGGCCTATCCGAAGAACTACCGCTATACCAAAGAACATGAGTGGATCAACGTGGAGGGCGGACTCGCAACGATCGGGATCACCGACTACGCACAACACGAACTGGGCGACGTGGTCTTCGTCGAACTGCCCAAGCCCGGAGCGAAAATCGAGGCCGGAAAGTCTTTTGGCACGGTGGAGTCGGTAAAGGCGGTCAGCGAGATTTACGCGCCGGTTGCGGGAGAAGTGATCGAAGCAAATAGTGAACTTCAGAATACGCCCGAGAAAATCAATAGCGATCCGCACGGCGCGGCGTGGCTGATCAAAGTGCGCCTGACGAACGCCGCTGAGATCAGCGGGCTGATGGACGCGGCCGCCTACGAGGCCTACATCGCGGCCAAGGGTAAGGAAGCTTCGGCCTGATGCGCTACCTCCCGAAGAGCCCCGCCGAGCGGCAAGAGATGCTTGCCGCCATCGGCGCGAAATCCATCGACGAACTGTTTTCCAGCATTCC
>WNFP01000390.1_pt1 | contig 32924 bp, 23 predicted proteins | sample 5400201 | NCBI WGS metagenome assembly WNFP01 (sample SAMN13153355, study PRJNA577476) | soil metagenome | isolation source: 115 cm saprolite under Madrone tree | place: USA:California | collected 2016-06-14 | reverse complement strand
CGAGAATAGACGAGATTTTTCGGGATGCCGCGATCTACCAGTCGGACTCGCTGGCGCGGGAGGCCTTCGCCATCGAACGGAGCCCCCTGTTGAAGAGGATGATAAACGTCATCGGTGATGGAGATGTTCTGACCGAAGAGTTGTTTGCCCAGACGGTTGTTCAGGCAGGAGCGTTTGTCTTCGAGGGCAGTAGCGGAGAAATCATAGAAAAGGAAGCCGACGATATCGAGGACGGCGGCGGGCTCGAGAATTACGGTGTAACGGCCCGGAGTGAGCTCGCGGGCGTTTACGGCGAGATGCGATTTCTCGCTGGCGCGCGTGGCGAGCTTCTGCGGATCGAAAGCGCGAACGTCGGCGGAGTTGGCCTTGGCCCAGCTTGCGGCTGGGCCTTCCTGCACGGTGATGGAAAATTCGGAATGGGTTTCGCGGTAAGCAGCGAAGAGGCCGCGGGAGTTGCCGAGAGCAGATTGGGATTGGCTGTTCGAATAGATTCCTGCGGCGACCTGGGCATTCTTGACGGCCAGATCGCAAGCGCGGCGGACGGCGCGGGCCCGGTCTTCGGCGGAAAGTGCCGCGGTGGGTTTGATGAAGCGGTTTACGGTGCGATGGCGCTGTTTTCCGGGCATGGGGAGGAGGCGCGGGTCCTTCGGCTGGCTGTGGGCGAGGGAGAGAGAGGCTTCGATGGCGGCGCGAAGGGAATCTTCGTCAATGCGATTGGTGGTGGCCCGGGCGGTGCGGCCTTCGGCGACAGTGCGAATGGAAACTGTTAGTCCGTGTTCGGCGACGTTCTGATGAATGGCGTTATTCGCGAAACGAGTGAGCGCGCCGGCGACTTCGTCAACTTGGACTTCGGTTTCTTCGGCGCCGGTGGACTTGGCGAGACGAAGAACCGTTTCGATGAGGCGGCGAAGTTCGCGCTCGGGGAGGAGGTCGGCGGAAGCTGTGCTCGTGCCTTTTGGCGGTTGTCTCGTTTTAGTGGACGATTTCATTGGTTGGAAAAGGCCGTTCCGATACGCACTTTACGGAAGCGCGCGGGCGACGCGCCGTGGCCTGTGCCCATGGTCTGCATGGGCTGGCCCTTGCCGCAATTGGGCGTGCCCCAGAGCGTCCAATGATCGAACTTGCAGATAGCGTCGCAGGAATTCCAGAACTCGGTGGTGATTCCGCTGTAGCTGGGGTTTTTCAACATGCGGACTTTCTTCCCACCTTTGATTTCCCATCCAATTTCCGTAGAAAACTGAAACTGGTAGCGACGGTCGTCAATGGACCAGGAGCGGTTTGTCTCCATGAGGATTCCGTCTTGGGTGTCGAGGATCAGATCGTCATAGTCCCAGGTGCCGGGGAGGAGGCTGACATTGGTCATTCGAATGATCGGGAGGCGGTTCCAGCTCTCGGTGCGCATGGTGCCGGAGGAGCGGTCCAGACCAACCAGATGAGCTGTTTCGCGATTCGAAAGATAGCCGCAGAATTCGCCGTCTTTGATGATGTCTGTGCACTGGGCGGGAACGCCTTCGTCGTCGTAGGCGAAAGTGCCGAGGCCCTGGCCGTGATCGAGGCGGGCGTCGGCGACGACGTTCACGATGGTGGAGGCGTATTTCAGTTTGTTTAGCTGGTCGAGGGTCAGAAAACTGGTGCCGGCGAAATTGGCTTCCTGCCCGAGAACGCGGTCGAGCTCGATGGGATGGCCGATGGATTCGTGAATCTGGAGACCGAGCTGGCTGCCGCCGAGGATGAGCGCGCCTATTTTTTCGGGGCACTGTGATGCAGAGTGGAGCGCGGCAGATTCTTCGGCGATGATGGGCGCGTTTCTGATCAAGTCGAGCGAATCAACGAGTTCGTAGCCCTGGAGGGCGTGCTGGCCGCCAAAACTATTTGGATAAGAACGCTTTTGGATTTCCTCGCCCTTGAACGAGGTGGCGGCAATGCCGCAGCCGGAGATTACTTTGCGTTGGTGGATGCGCGAACCGATACTGGACGCAAACCAGGAGTCGATTTTGCGGAATTGCATGTCGGTCTCTGTCAGAGTAACGCCTTTTACGCGGCGCATTTCGCCATCGGCGGCAAGCAACAGTGCCAGCTGCGTTTCCAGGGGAATTTCGAAGGGATCCTTACGGAAGGGGCTCTGCCAACTGTCCACGTAGGATTTTTCAGGGGCCATCACGACTTCGCTGCGCTTTGCCAGAGCCGAAGCTTTTGCGATCGAGACGGCTTGCGCGGCGCAAGCTGCCACGCCTTCCCGCGTTAGACGATCGGTGGAGGCAAAACCCCACGCGCCGTGAGCAAGCACGCGAATCCCGAGGCCGATCGATTCGTTTTGCGACAGGGTACCGACCTGGCCGTTCTTGGTAGTGAGGTCGCGCTGGCGCAAGTGCATGACTCGCACATCGCCATAAGCAGCACCGCGCAGGCTGGCGGTATCGAGGGCGTTTGTGCAGAGGTCCCACATGGATATTCGTCTGATGGAAAAATATCAGAAAATGCGCTCTAGCGCAGCCCGCCGAGACTCAGTGTGAGCACCAGTCGGAAAAGCGGCGGCGAGCCGCCGCACTCCAAATTACGTGCCCTCGTTCCAGGAAGCGAGGTAGTGTTCCTGTTCGGGAGTGAGCTTGTCGAGGCGGTGGCCCATGGAATCGAGCTTTAGGCGCGCAATTTCCTTGTCCAGGTGGTCCGGGACAACATACACCTGGGGCTCAAGGTTCTTGTAATTCGCGCGAAGGTATTCGGCGGAAAGCGCCTGGTTGGCGAAGCTCATGTCCATCACTGACGCGGGGTGCCCTTCGGCAGTAGAAAGATTGACGAGGCGCCCTTCCGCGAGAAGGTAAATCTTGCGCCCATCCTTCAGTTTATATTCATCAACAAGCGGCCGGACTTCTTTCTTCCCACTAGACAACTTCTCCAGCGCAGGGATGTCGATCTCGACATTGAAGTGACCGGAATTGCAGACAATCGCTCCGCCCTTCATTTTTTCGAAGTGCTCGCCGCGGATGACGCTCTTGTTTCCCGTTACGGTGATGTAAACGTCGCCTTCCTTCACCGCTTCGGCCATGGGCATGACTCGGAAGCCGTCCATGGCGGCTTCGATGCCCTTGACCGGATCAATTTCGGTGATGATGACGTCGGCACCAAGGCCCTTCGCGCGCATGGCGACACCGCGGCCACACCAGCCGTAACCGGCAACGACTACCTTCAGACCAGCGAGGAGCACGTTGGTGGCGCGAATGACGCCGTCAATCGTGGACTGGCCAGTGCCGTAGCGATTGTCGAAGAAATGCTTGGTCATCGCGTCGTTGACGGCAATGATCGGATACTTCAGCGTGCCATCCTTGGCCATGGCGCGAAGGCGAATCACACCAGTGGTGGTTTCCTCTGTTCCAGCGATGACGTCGGGGACGAGATCGGTGCGTTTGGTCAAGAGCATAGTGACGAGGTCCGCGCCGTCGTCCATGGTGAACTGGGGCTTGTGCTCAAGGGCAGCGCTCAAGTGCGAATAGTAGGTGTCGTTATCCTCGCCCTTTATGGCGAACGTCGGAATATTGTAGTCGCGATTTAGCGAAGCGGCGACCTCGTCCTGCGTAGAAAGTGGATTGGAAGCGCAGAGCACGGCGTCGGCGCCGCCGTCGCGCAGGGCGATCATCAGGTTTGCGGTTTCGCTGGTGACGTGCAGACAAGCGGAAACGCGCAGCCCCTTGAGCGGCTGCTCCTTGACGAAGCGCTTGCGGATCGTTTCGAGCACCGGCATTTGCTGTCCGGCCCATTCGATCTTGCGCTTGCCCGCATCGGCGAGGCCAATGTCCTTCACATCACCTTTTTTCAGTTCAGCGATTGCCAAAGTATTGCTCCTCAATTTGAATTTCGATCGTGAAGGGAGTGGAAAGACGCACCCCGCATACGGCCCGGGAAAGATCCGGCCAGTACGAACCAGCTTTAGTGGGTCAGCCCCTAGCCCCGACTTCCGCAGCGGCGGCTGCGCCAAGGCCAGCGGCCTTGCGAAGCGCATCGGCGCGGTCGGTGCGTTCCCAGGTGAATCCGGCTCCGCTACGGCCGAAGTGGCCGTAAGCGGCGGTAGCCTTGTAAATCGGGCGGCGAAGGTCCAGCGTTTCGATGATCGCCTTAGGAGTCAGCTTGAAATACTCGCGGATCAACGCAGTGATTTGTTCCTCCGGAATCGCGGCGGTACCGAAAGTTTCAGCCATGACGGACACCGGCTCGGCAACGCCGATGGCGTAGGCCAATTGCACTTCGGTCTTTCGCGCGAGGCCCGCGGCTACGACGTTCTTGGCGATGTAGCGCGCCATGTAGCAGGCCGAGCGATCCACCTTGGAAGGGTCTTTGCCGGAGAAAGCGCCGCCGCCATGGCGGCTGTAACCACCGTAGGTATCCACGATAATTTTGCGGCCGGTCAAACCCGCGTCGCCCATGGGACCACCGATGACGAAGCGGCCAGTGGGGTTAATGTGGTACTTCGTTTTCGCGTCCAGCATGGAAGCGGGAATAATCGGTTTGATCACCTGCTCGGTGATGGCGTCGCGAAGGTCGGTATTCGAAACCTTGTCGCTGTGCTGAGTGGAAATCACAACGCAATCAACGCGCGACGGGCGGCCGTTGCGGTACTCGATGGTGACCTGGGACTTGCCATCGGGCCGGAGGAAATCAACTTTGTTGGCTTTGCGAAGTTCGGAGAGGCGCTGCGTGAGGCGGTGGGCGAGCTGGATGGGCATAGGCATCAATTCATCGGTTTCATCGCAGGCAAACCCAAACATCAGGCCTTGATCACCCGCTCCGCCGGTGTCCACCCCCATGGCGATATCCGGCGACTGGCGCTTGACGGTGCACATGACAGCGCAGGTATCGGCGTCATAGCCATACTTGGCGCGATCGTAGCCGACGCCGCGAATGGTGCTGCGGACAAGATCATCGTAATCAACGTGCGCAGTGGTGGTGATTTCGCCGGCGACAACGGCCACACCCGTGGTGACGAGCGTTTCGCAGGCGACGCGGCCCTTGGGGTCGTGCTTCATGACTTCGTCAAGGACGGCATCAGAAATCTGGTCGGCAATCTTGTCCGGATGACCTTCGGTGACGGACTCCGACGTAAAAAGAAAATTGCGTAAGGCTTCGCTCAACCTAATTCTCCTTCGTGACTTGCGGAGGAAGACACCGCAGCAAACACTCGTGTTTATTTGGGACTCTGCTAAACCTTACAAAAGTATCATTCGGCCCGATAAGAATCAACGCATTGATTCCAATCCGCTTACCTGCGCATTAAACGGTCGAAAATGAGGGTTGGACGGCAATTAGGCGCATTAATCGGGGACGGACTAGGCCGCGTGTGTTTCGTCGTCAGGTTGAATGTCGAGCTTCCCTTTCGTCTTTTTGGCCAAGAGGTAGGAGCGAATGAAAGGGTCCAAGTCGCCGTCCATCACGCGGTCCACGTCGCCGACTTCGAATTTGGTGCGATGGTCTTTGATCAAACGGTAGGGCTGCATGACGTAGGACCGGATTTGACTGCCGAAAGAAATGTCCAGCTTGCTCTCGTCCAGTTTGTCAGTATGTGCCTGGCGCTTCTGGACTTCCAAATCGTAGAGGCGAGAGCGGAGCATCTTCATCGCCATCTCACGATTCTTGCTCTGGCTGCGCTGCGCCTGGCAGCCGACAACGATGTTTGTGGGGATGTGAGTGATGCGGACGGCAGTCTCTACCTTGTTGACGTTTTGGCCGCCTTTGCCGCCCGAACGGAATGTGTCCACTCGCAAATCTTCGGGACGGATGTTGATTTCAATGCGATCGTCGATTTCCGGAATTACGAAGACAGAAGCAAAGGAAGTGTGGCGGCGCGCGGCCTGATCGAAAGGGGAGATTCGAACGAGACGGTGAACTCCGGTTTCGCCAGCGAGAAGGCCGTAGGCATTTTCGCCGGAGAATTGGACGGTGGCCGATTTGATGCCAGCTTCCTCGCCGGGCGTCTCATCGAGGACGGAAGCGGTCATACCGCGACGCTCGGCCCATCGCAAGTACATGCGAAGAAGGATGGAAGCCCAATCCTGGGATTCCGTCCCCCCTGCGCCCGGCTTGATGGTCATGATGGCGTTGAGATGATCGGTCTCACCGGAGAGAAGCGTCCTGGTTTCCAGTTCGGAGATGTAGGTATCGGCGGCGTTAAGTTCGCGGTCCAGCTCTTTCAGGAGATCGTTCTTTTGCTCGACGTTGGTTTCTTCCTGGGCGAGATGGATGTATGTCTCGATGTCGCCTGAGAGGGAGGTGAGTTTTTCGTCCGCGGCGATCTGTTCTTCGGCGCGCTTGCGGTCGCGGAGAACTGCTTGCGCTGCTTCTTGATTGCTCCAAAAACTGGGGTCGGTGGCGCGCGCTTCGAGAGCTTTCAAGCGCTCACGGTACTGTGGCGCGTCAAAGATAGCTCCGAACGAGAGTGATGCGCTGCTTGAGGCCTTCGTAGCGGTGCTGGAGATCTTCGAGGATCATGCTTTTCCTGGTAAGACGTCCGTCAGGTGAGGGACGTTACTTTGCCTTTCGAAAAGTTGCCGCAACTAGAATAACGGAAACGAGGACGCAGAGCCAGGCGAACCAGTCGCCAAAGCGAGTGTAAATCGTCTGGTCGGACCGAAAATCGTAGGGGAGATCGGCGGCGGCACGCACATCGGGCGGAAGCGGCTGGAAGATGCGGCCGTAGGGATCAACGGAAACGGTAAAACCATTGTTGGTCGCGCGAACCATCCAGCGGCGGTTTTCCACGGCTCGCACGCGGGCCATGCGCAGATGCTGCTCGGCGGCAGCGGAGCGCCCGAACCAACCGTCGTTCGAAATATTGATGAGAAGCTGGGCACCACCGGCCGCAAAGCGGCGGACTTCGCCAGGATAGATTGCTTCATAGCAGACAAAAACGCCGAAGGAATTTCCACGCGGGAGCTGGCCGATGACATACCTGTTTCCCTTGTGGAAGCCACCGACATCGCTGGACACGCTTGTGACTACGCGATGGATCAAGGGAAATGGCTCGTACTCGCCGAAAGGGACGAGATGGATTTTGTCGTAGACGAAAACGCGCTGGCCTTGGCCGTCAAAGAGCAAAGCACTGTTGTATGGGAAAAGACTGCCATGAGGGGTAAGGTCCGAGGGGTCGACGGAAGGCTTCCATTCGACGGCGCCGGCGAGGAATGGATGGCCGAAGCGGATCGCCAGTGTCGAGGCTATCTTTGCGAATTGAGTATCTTGAAATGAAAATGGAGCGGGTGCTTCGGGCCACACCAGAAGGTCAGGATTTACGGCCGCGGGGGCGACGCTGATTTGTGCGATTTCATCGAGATCCGCAGCGTGGGCGTGAAACCAATCAGCGGGGTAGGATTCTACCTCCGGGAAATTGAGTTGCACGGCACGGGCGAAATGATGAGCCTGAGTTTGCGGTACCAGGTGCGGGGCGGCCAACGCGACGGATAAGAGAACTGCCGTAGCAGTCGCGGCTGCGGCGATCCGCCTGCTAAGCGTCAGTGTGTTCGAGGCGCACGCCCATGCGAGCAAGGCGTTGAAAGCCGCGACAAGAAAAGAAAGACCGAAGATTCCGGTCACGGATGTGAGCTGGACTAGCGCCAGATTCGCGGCCGCGGGATAGCCGAGCAAATTCCAGGGGAAGCTAATCTCCGGCAAATGCGCGCGGGCGAATTCGAATGTTATCCAGAGGAATGGCGCACCGAGGCAAGCAAGCCCGAAGTTCTGAAGCGACAACCGATGAACGCCCCAAGCAAAAGAGCCAGTCAGAATTCCCCAGGCCATGGCGATCAAAAGCAAAACGCCCCATCCCCCCGCTCGCGAGAGACCACCGTGAACTGCGAGAACCGTCGCTATCCAAGGCACTGACGCCAGGACAAAAAGAAGTCCGTGAAGAAAACCGCACCCGAATGCCACGCTCGGGCGCGCGCGAAACAGTGACAAGATTAGAATCCCAACACAAACCCAGGAGTAAATACTGAGATAGAGACCGGTGTAGGAGAATGAAAGCGCGGCCCCGGAAACGGCGCCAGCGATGAGACGCAAGCCTGAAGGTATACCCGCGCCAGGCTGCGGACGAAAATGGGAGAGCCAACTGCCCCGAGGCATCAGTGTTTCACAATCGGTTTAAAACCTGCGTCCTCGAGGCCTTTCCTGGCCGCTTCGGCAGCCTTCGGATCGGTGTACGGGCCGACTTGAACGCGATAATACTTGTCCCCTTGCGGAGATAGAACGAAGGCGGGGAATTTCTTCTTCTGCAAACGCGTTGCGAGTTCGAGCGCATCGGCTTCTTTCGTCAGGGCTGAAACTTGCAGCGTATAAGCGCCGCCCGAAATGCGCGGAGCGCCCGGAGTTTTCGTTGAACTGCCCGCAGTCTTCGGTGGCGCCGTGGTCTTCACAATCGCTGGCGTGATCCTTCGCGAAGCCGCCGGCACGGGTGCGGAGGCCACGGGCTTCAGATGGTCTTCGGTTTTCTTGCTGTCACCGGCGTGATAAAACTCCCAATCCGAATTCGGCGGCGCGGCCGTGTCCGTGGGCGCGGAGTCAACTGGAGGATTGCTTGCTCGCTTCGAACTCGCGTCCTTCTTTGGAGAAACAGGATTCGCCGGCTTGTTGAAAAAGTCCGTTGCGGCGCGGACGGGGCCATCGATCTGGTTGCGCCCCATTACGTAACCGAGCGTGAAAAATACGCCAGAAAACAGCAGCATCAGCATGAACAAGCCAATGACGTGCCGGCTTTCGAGCACGCGCTCTCCGGCGCCCCCTCGTTTTCCACCAGAAGCCATTCTTACTTTATCGGTCCCCCTAGATTCTTAGTCCACTGATTAATGATATCGATAGGCAGCGGAAACACAATCGTTGTGTTCTTCTCGACACCTATCTCCGTCAAAGTTTGCAGATAGCGAAGTTGGATGGCGGAGGGTTGCGTCTCGAGAACTTTCGCGGCATCGGCGAGTTTCTGAGAGGCTTCAAACTCTCCTTCGGCGTGAATGATTTTGGCGCGGCGCTCGCGTTCTGCTTCCGCTTGCTTCGCGATGGCGCGTTGCATCTGCTCGGGGATGTCGACTTGTTTTACTTCGACCTTGGAAACCTTGATGCCCCACGGCTCGGTATCGGTGTCAAGGATGATTTGGAGCTTGGCGTTGACCTTATCGCGTTGGGAAAGGATTTCGTCGAGTTCGAACTGCCCGACGACGCTGCGAATGGTGGTCTGCGCGAGCTGCGAAGTTGCGTAGGTATAGTTCTGGACCTGCGAAAGTGCCAGATTGGCGTCAACCACGCGGAAATAGCAAACAGCATTGACCTTTACGGAGACGTTGTCGCGCGTGATGATGTCCTGCGGGGGAACGTCGAGCGTCTCGATCCGCATGTTGATGCGGTACAGCGTTTCAATCGGCCACAGAACCAGATTGATGCCCGCGCTCTTGGCTTCGGGAATCAGCCGGCCGAGTCGAAGGACTACGCCGCGTTCCCACTCCTTGATGATGTAGATCGAATTCCAAAACCAGATGAGCCCCAGGCCGACGATCAACGCCACTCCGACAAAACCAACTTCCATGTTTCCCTCCTCAACGTGAAATCCTTATTTCGACGCTGAAACAGCCACATCGGCCGGCTCAACGTAAAGCTTCAGTCCTTCGACACGCAAAACGCGGACGGTCTCGCCTTCCTGGACGGGTTGCGCAGATTCAGCACTCCACAACTCGCCGTGTACACGGACCATGCCCACACCGCCTGCCGGCAGCTGCGCCATGGCAACGCCGTGCGATCCAATCAGCTCTTCCTTGCCAGTCGCCGTTTTCCATTGCCGGGACCGCAATACCAGCCGCATCAGAACCACAGCAAGTATGCCGAAGGGAACAGTCCCCGCCAGCGCCACACCTATGCTCACGCCGCCGGAGGTGAGTGGCGAGCGGATCAGAAAGATCGCGCCCAAAAACATGGACACCACGCCTCCAAAGGCCAGCACTCCATGACTAGGAGCTTTAGCCTCCAAAATGAAAAATGCGAGAGAGAGGCCAATCAGGAACAGCCCCGCGAGATTCACCGGCAGAAAATTCATGGCATAAAGGGCGAGGATCAGGCAAATGCCGCCGATCACACCGGGAGCGATCACTCCCGGGTGCGTGAATTCCGTGTAGAGGCCAAGGACACCAAGAATCAGGAGCACGAAGAAGACATCGGGTTCGACGATGCGTGCCAGAAACTTCTGCCTCGCGGAAAGTTCAAACGGCGCGCGCACCGGATTCTTCAGTGTCAGAGTCATTTGCGCACCGTCGAAGCGAGTGATGGTCCGGCCATCCAACTGCCGAAGCAAATCCTCCGGAGTGCTTACGATCAAATCGATCATCTTCCCATCCAGCGCTTCCTTTTCCGTGAAAGCTTTGGATTCCGTGATCGCCTTTTCCGCGAGCTCCGGGTTGCGTTTGCGCCTCTCCGTGAAACTCCGCAGAAACGCCATGGCATCCTGGTTGATCTTTCTGCGAAAAACTTCATCAATTTGCTGTGGGAATCCGCCGATCGCAATGATGGGAGAGGCCGCGCCCGCATGAGTGCCGGGAGCCATAGCGGCAATGTCGGCCGACAAAAGAATATAGAAACCTGCCGAGGCTCCGCGTCCACCGGTCGGCGAAACGTAGACAGCAACCGGCACGGGCGAGGCCAGAATGTGCTGAATCATGTCTTTCATCGAGTCGCTTAGTCCGCCCGGCGTGTCCATGGTGATCAGCACAAGCGCCGCGTGACGCTTCGCCGCATCGGCAAGCCCTTCATCAATATAGGTGGCAAGGATCGGTTCCACTTCGCCGTCGAGGGTCAATTCGAGGACGAGTGGGGCAGAGGGGTGTTCATCGGCGTGAACCGGAGGCAGCCGGAGGAAAATGGCAGCCGAGAGCAGAAGGCAAAGAGGGGAGAGAGCGGCGACGACTCTCCATCTCCGCAAAGACTGGGAGCGCTGCATTGGACAGAACCAATGGTTCATGGCGCACCTCCTGGTTTTTTCTCGGGTGGCTTGGAATTCTGCAAGTGTTCGAGCAGTTGCTTGGCTTCAGTATAGTTCGGCGCTAGCTTCAACGCCTTTTCGGCCTCCGCTCGGGCGAGATCCGGGTGTTTCTGCTCGAGGTAGATCTTCGCCAGCATCGTGCGGACAACCGCGGAATCACGCGCTTGCAACGACGACTGTAGCTCTTTCACTGCGTCGTCCAGCTTGCCCTGGCGGCGGGCGATTTCGCCGAGCCCGCGGTGCGCGGCGGGGCTGCTTGGATCGGCAGCCAAAACAGCGCGAAACTCTTTCTCAGCCGTATCGGAGTGTCCACCAGAGAGCTCCTGCCGGCCGCGCCGGAGGTGCGAAAGGGGCGTATTGTTCGCGGAATCGGAAGCCGCCTCGCTCCCATGAGACTCGGCCGATTCAATTTCACCGCGAAGTGCGGTTACATCGAGTTCGGTCTTGATGCGATTCAGCCGCGCCAGAGTCTCGTTCTTCCCGTCCACGTGAATCGCTGGGAGTCCGTTTGGACCAAATGACTCGTTAGCCGACTCGCGTTCCTGGTCGGCCTCGGTCTTCTTGCCGGCTTTTTCCAGAGACAAGATCAGCAAGGCGCGGTCTTCCGCATTATCCGGCTCCCGTTGGGCAGCTTCGCGAAAATATTCTGCCGCCGCGGCGGAATCGTTGGTCTGCAGCGCAAGCAGGCCGAGATTAAAGGCATAGTCGTCCTCGTCAGGATCCAAATCGGCAGCGTGGCGGAGATCGCTTTGCGCGGCAACGGTCTTGCCCTGCCGGGCCCGGGCAATCGCCAGATCATTCAGAATTTCCGGCAGGTCGGCTCCGGAAACGACGTTGTTTTTCAAGGCTTCCTGCAATGAAGTGAACACTTCCTCGGCGCGCTCCGGCTGATCCTGCAGAAGCCGGCAAACACCAGTGGCGAAGACTGACTCCGCATAGCGGTCGTGAGTTTTTGGCACCCGCGCATACCAAGGAACTGCGGAATCACAGTCGCGCCGTGCAAAATACGTCTCGCCCAGCGCGAAGTCAGGTTCAGGCCATTCCGGCTCAAGACGTGCCGCTTCCCGGAGTTCGCGCAAGCGCGCGTCATCCTCATTGGCCAGCAAACCACGAATGTAGTGCTCAAACGCGTCGAGACGCAGCGGCCGCTGATGCTTCGTGAAGTCGGCAAGGCTCAGCGTATAGTTGCGATCGCTGCTTGAGAGAATTCGCCAGGTCAGCCGGGAGTTCAAGTCCATGAGCGAATTCAGAGTACCGGTTTCCCGCAAAGCGGGCAGCAATCGCGCCGGATTGACCTTCAAGACCCGAGACTCGACAGTGAGCGAGGTCCCGTTCGTCGCGAATCTGCCAAAAACGACAAAATCCGCGTCAAGGTCTTCCGCGACATGGAGCATGGTCGCGCGGCTGAGTTTCGAAGCGCGGGGCAGTCCGTACCGCTCCAGTTCGACAATCCGCCCGGCGCGAGTATAAACCTGTTGGCCCGCCGCCGAGAGCCGCTGGACGGTTAACTCTTCCAGGCCCTCACCGATCCAATCCAATCGCGGAGATGCGCCAGCATTTTCAAAAGGAAAAACCAGATAGATTCCGGGCTGATACGCGGCAGCAGATCCAGCGCGCGGAGGCGAAGCGGACTGCGGCGCGGCAAGTGAGCTGGCTCCAAAAATGACGAAGGCGGAGAGGAAAACCAGATAACGCGCGCAGAAGAAAGAGCGCTCCATGACAGTTGCATTGTAACAGAGGCACAAGCGCTTTCGCGCCGGACGTGCGGGTTGAGTTCGAGAATTTCCGATGAAGCCCTGCTCAGGGCAGTGTACTGTCGTGCGGCTTCGGGGCAAGGACCTCTTGGATTCCTGGATCCTTCAAAAAGGCAGCAAAAGAGGGATCGGATTTCACGGCCGACAAGTCCTTGTAGCCTTCGTCTTTGGCCTTACGCAGATAAATGAGGCAACGCTCGAAATTTCCCGCCTCCGCGAACGACTTTGCAAGCAGGAAATAGAATCGTCCACGGTCGCCCACGGAGCGATCCTGCAGAATCGAGCCGCTCCTTGAACTGTTGTGCTCGAAAAGCTGTGGATCCAACGACAGCGCCTGACGGAATGAGGAAATGGCCTCCTGGTATTTCTTTTCGCCAAAGTAAGCATACGCAAGGTTGCTGTGGAGCACAGCCATGTCACCACGAATATTGATCGCTTTTTGATAAGCCTTTATAGCCTTGCCGAACTTCTTGCGCTGATACCAAATTGTGCCGATGTTGTTTTGCGCATCGGCATAGGAAGGATCAACCTTCGATGCGCGTTCGTAATACTTCAGCGCAGCACCCAAGGCCGCCTGCTGGTGCAGGGCGATCCCAAGCTTGTTCAGGAAGACGGGATTCTGAGGATTCTGATCGGCAAGCCGCTTATAGGATAGCGCCGCCTCGCGGTACTCCTTGCGGGCCATGTACAGATCTGCAAGCTGCTCGTCCGTCAGGTCCGGCTTCACGACAATAACCGAAGACTCCGCAGGCGATTGCGGCTGCGACTGCGGCATCCGCGGCGCCACAGGTGTGCTCGGAGTCTCAATGAAAGACTGTCCTGCTGTGGATATCGAGAGAGTGAGGAGGAGAACGACCGCTGGAAACGCCATTCTGATTCTAATCATGGCGAATCTCCCTTCTCCGGCTTAGGCTTGGCCTTGTCGGGTTCCTTCTTCTTACCCCCAAAGATACCAAAAATCTTCTGTAAAGGATTCTTTTTCTTTTCGCCGCCCTGTGCTGAAGGATCGGCCGGGCCCTGGCCGGTGGCATTGGGCCGGTTGGGATCGTACGCCGGGACCGGCTGACCGTTGGCATCAGTCTGTGGTGTCTTGGATTCGCCCCCAAAGACTCGCGAGAGCACCGAGCCCGCAGCAGTGAAGAGGTTGTGGCCCCCATGCACCTCGCAGTACACCGTCGGTGCCGAACCGGCCACATAGACTTCTTCCCGAGTGGTCGGGCAGTTGGCCGTTGCGAGCTGCAGCGTATCCGGATCGATGATTACGGATTGCACGCCATCGGGCATCGTGAAGTCTTTGACGTCTCGATACTGGGCCAGGGACGTGGCGCGGGTCATGAAGTCCGCCCAGATCGGCGCCGCCACAGCGCCACCGGGCAGGCCGAGATCGCGATTGTCATCGAAACCGATCCAAATCACGCAGAGGAGATTTGATGTGAACCCAGAGAACCAGCCATCGCGAGAGGTTCCGGTCTTTCCGGCCGCCGGGAGGGTGAAGCCGCGCGCACGAACCCCTGCGCCCGTCCCCCGGTTCAAAACATCTTTCAGCAGACTATCAACCAGGAACGTGACCCGCGGATCCAGCGCCTGGCGTGTTTGCGGCGTGAATTTTTCGAGCGTAGTGCCATCCGCGTTGACAACGATGCGCAGAAATTGTGGCTCCGCACGCGTGCCCATAGTGGCAAATGTCGTGTATCCCGCGGCGACGTCGATGGGTGTCATTTCGTACGCGCCGAGAGCGACGGCGGGAGTCGGCTGAATGTTGGAGCTAAGACCCATTTTGCGCGCGACTTGCACGACCCGGCCATAGCCGATGAGTTCCGCGACTTTGACGGTGGCGACGTTGAGAGAATTCGTCAGGGCGTCGCGGACCGTGACGCGCCCCATAAATCTTTCGCCGTAGTTGTTCGGAGTGTATTCCTTGCCGTCGAATTCAAATGTGGTCGGCTCATCGTCAATCGTTGTGGCAGGCGTGATGACGGGCTGCACACCATCAACGGCATTGTCGAACGCCGCGGCATAGACGAAGGGCTTGAATACCGAACCGGGCTGGCGATGCGCAAGCGCGTGATTGAGCTGGCTCTGCCCGTAATCGCGACCGCCGATGACCGCCTTAATCTCTCCCGTCCGCGGGTCAAGCGCGACCAGGGCGACTTGTGCCTGAGGGATCGGCTCGGTGCTTCCCTTCTTGGCAAGTTCCTTACGCCACTTGTCGTATTTCTTGGCCAGCAGCAGGTCCACATTCTTCATTCCCGCGTCGACGGCAGCGGCCGCGGCGCGCTGCAAGGCAGGATCGAGCGTGGTATAGACGCGGAAATTCTCACTCAGCAGCTGGTTCTCGGAATATTTGTCGAGCAGGTGGTCTTTCACCATGTCGACGAAATAGGGGGCTTCACTCCCCGAGATTGAGGTGCGGATGATCTTCAGCGGCGCCTGCTTGGCATCTTTCAGATCTTCTTCGTTGATGTATTTATTGTCGAGCAATTGTGTCAGCACGCGATCGCGCGCCTGCACTCCGCGCTCCGGGTGACGGTCGGCGGAGGAATAGTAATTCGGCGCCCGGATGATTCCGGCTAGATAGGCGCACTCTGACAGTGATAGCTGCCGCAAATCTTTTCCGAAATAAGCAACGCTGGCTTCGGAGAATCCGCGAATGCCAAAGCTCCCGCGGTTGCCCAAATAGACCTCGTTGGCGTAGAGCTCGAAGATTTGTTGCTTGTTGAAGCGTTGCTCGAGTTCGATAGAAATCATGGCTTCGGACAGCTTGCGGCGCCAATTTCGATCGGTCGAGAGGAAGAAGGTCCGCGCCACCTGCATGGTGATGGTGCTCGCGCCCTGGTAGTGCGGGCTGGTGTGCCGCAAGTCGGCCCAGGCCGCTCCAACGATGCGGATGAAGTCAAAGCCGCCGTGTTCGAAAAAACGCTTGTCCTCGGCGGAAAGAATGGAGTCCACCAGCAAGACCGGCAGATCTTCGTAGCGCACGGGCCGCCGCTTCTCACGCGCGCTATCAAAGAGATTGGTTATGAGTTCCGGTTCAATCTCCGCAGTATCCAGATCTGGGCCGCCGGAAAGCGGTTTAATGGAACGAATGCTCTTCCCACGAAATTGAACCGCGAGGGCATTGTTGCCCGCAAAGTAAGACAGCTTCGAAGGGCGAACATCAACGGTGTTTGCCTGGACCGTGAATTGGCCGATGGCGTTCTCATCTTGCAACGGGCGGTATCCTACGCGGGTCAGATAAGCGGTCAGATCTTCCGGCCCCCAGGCTTGGCCTGCCGAAATGTGCTCCGGTGCGGAAAAAATCTGGGTAGTGTTCTGCAGGACGTTGCCGGATAAACGCGCATCTATCATGCGCGAGTACTTCATGTAGTAGTAAGTGAAGACTCCGCCGGCAACCAGAAAAACGGCGAATACCGTGCCCAGAATAGTCAGGCCGATGGTCGAAGTGAAAAATCCCTTTTGGACGCGGATACGCAAGTCTTAACTCCCGGGGCTGGACTTCTATTGTCTCGCAAGACCGCCCTCTGGGAAAGACGGTGTTCCTCGAAGCCGGGTTGCCAAGGGAAAATCGGATTCGAGCATCCGCGACAAGGACCCCTCAGAAAAGGGCCTTGTTCTCGCTGGACGGAGCAAAATGGAGATCCGTGCGGTAGAAAAACAAGTCAACAGGAACGGTGTATTCCATCGAAATCTTCACGATGGCGTTGCTTGCCGACACCGTGATGGATTCGCGTTTGGCCGGAATTTCCAAATCCTGGACGATCTTGAAAATATTTTCTCGAATCTGCTCTTCGGTGTAACGATTCACCACCGCGAAGCGCGCCTGTTCCTGCATTTTGTCGGATAGCTGATACTCCGAGACATAAATCGGTACAAGCTTGACCGCGGAATAGATGACGAAGAGCAGGATCGCCACGTAAATGACCGCTTTGACCTTGCCTTCCCCTCGTTCGGAACGGCGGTGAGCCGTTGCATGACGGTGTCGGATGCCCTCAAGCTGCACTAGGTTCATCTCCCTCGATCAGTCACTAGATATCCGCAGATGCGAACGACGCTTAATTGGTCGTCGTCTTAAAACTAGCATCCGCACGCGCGCGTGTCGAGAAGTTGGCGTAGGGCGTGTTACCGGAAAGAAACGGGCCTAGTAGGCCCGGGCAAAGATGGCGCGCGCGGCGGCAGGCTGGGCGCAGTAGACACAATTCCCGCCCCCGCCTTCCTGTTCGAGCGGGATGCAGCGCATCGTAGCGCGGGTCTGTTCCTTGATTTTGGCTTCGCAATCGGCGCTCCCGCACCAGAAGGAAAAGGCAAAACCATTTTCCACGGCTTTCTTAAGCTCGTCATAGGTTTTGGCGTCATGCGTGTTGCTCTTGCGGAAAGCCAAGGCCTTGTCGTACAGCGACTGCTGGATGTCCACCAGCAACCGCTCGATGGTGGTTGGCAAATCGGCGAGCGAAGCACTGATCTTGCCTTCCCTGCCAGGGCGGTCTCGGCGCGCGAGAACTGCGGCTTGTTTAGCGACATCCTTGGGTCCGAGTTCCACACGCAGGGGCACTCCGCGCATCTCCCAGTCGTTGAATTTCCAGCCGGGACTCTGGCCTTCGCGCTCGTCGAGAGTCACGCGAATGTTGACCTTGATCAGTTCCGCCTTCAGTTTGCGCGCGGTGTCGAAGACGGAAGCCTTTTCTTCGTCGGTCTTGAAGATAGGGACGATGACGACCTGATAGGGAGCAAGCTTCGGAGGCAGGATCAGGCCCTGATCGTCGCCGTGGACCATGATGATGGCCCCAATGATGCGCGTGGAGAGCCCCCAAGAAGTCGTCCAGCAATGCTGCTGCTGACCGTTCTGGTCAAGGTACTTAACCTCGAAGGCTCGTGCGAAATTTTGCCCCAGAAAGTGTGACGTGCCGGATTGCAGCGCTTTGCCGTCTCCCATCATGGCTTCGATCGAATAGGTTACGTCTGCGCCGGCAAATTTCTCGGCTTCGGACTTCTTCCCGGGGATCACCGGAATTGCCGCATCGTTTACCGCGAAGTCCGTATAAGTATTAAGCATCTGGAGCGTTTCCGCTTCGGCCTCTTCACTGGTCGCATGCGCGGTGTGGCCTTCCTGCCAGTAGAATTCGAGCGTCCTCAGGAAGAGTTTGGTGCGCAATTCCCAGCGCACCACGCTGTTCCACTGGTTCATCAAAACCGGCAGGTCGCGATACGATTGGATCCATTTCGACCACATGTGGCCGATGATGGTCTCCGAGGTGGGACGGAGGACGAGAGGCTCGGCGAGTTCTTCCCCGCCGCCAATGGTGACAACCGCAAGCTCGGGCGAGAACCCTTCGACGTGATGCTTCTCCTTGTCAATGAAGCTGCGAGGAATGAGCAGCGGGAACGCCACGTTTTGATGGCCAGTGGCCTTGAAACGGCGGTCGAGAGCCTGCTGGATGTTTTCCCACAGCGCCCAGCCGTAGGGCCGCACAATCATGCATCCGCGGACCGGCGCGTAATCGGCGAGTTGCGCTTTCAGGACGAGCTGGTTGTACCACTCGGAAAAATCTTGTGCGCGGGTAGGAAGCTTTTCTTCGGCCATGCGGCGGTTTGTCCGTTCCTCTCAGATGCGATAACTCATGCCGGGTAAACTCAAAAGCGTATCGGACGCCTGCAAGCGTGTCAACGCATGGTCTGGGAAGGAAGGAGTGTTCTCCGTATTGCAGGTCGGGCCACGCAGCATTACAATTCCACTCGCCTTGCAACAGCCGTGTCGCGTCTGAATCCGGCCGCAATCTCTCTAAGGGAGAAACGATCCGATGAAACGTATCACGCTTATTTCCCTTCTCATTCTCTTTGCCGCTTCCCTCGCTTCGGCGCAGGATTGGGCCAAGACCGCGCTCGAAAAATCATCGCGCCACCGCGAATGGGTGACCATCAAGCACGACGGCCGCTCGGTCGAAACATTTGTCGTCTATCCCGAATCCAAGGGCAAGACTCCGGTTGTGCTGATTATCCATGAAATCTTTGGCATGACGGACTGGGTACAGGATTTGGCCGATCAGGTTGCTGCTGCCGGCTACATTGCAGTCGCTCCCGATCTTCTTTCCGGCATGGGCCCGAACGGGGGACGCAGCAGCGACTTCGCCGAGGGCAAGACGATGGAAGCCGTGAGTCACCTGAATCCGGATCAGGTGACTGCCGATTTGAATGCCGCGGCGGACTACGCAATGAAGATCCCCGCCTCGAACGGCAAGCTCTTCGTCGGCGGCTTTTGCTGGGGCGGCAGTCAGACTTTCCGTTTTGCTACCAACCGCGGCGATCTGGCAGCCGCTTTCGTCTTCTACGGCGGCCCCCCGGATAAAGATGCGATGGTGCGCATCAAAGCCCCGGTCTACGGCTTCTATGGGGGAAACGATGCACGCATCGGCGCGACTATCCCGGATGCCGTCGCGCAGATGAAGGCGGCTGGCAAATCCTATGACCCGGTCAGCTACGAGGGCGCAGGGCACGGCTTCATGCGGGGGGGCGAAGCACCGGACGCGAAAGAAGCCGATAAGAAAGCCCGGGCCGAAGCTTGGGTGCGCTGGAAGAGCTTGCTCGCCAAATGAGGACCCGCTGAATGATTCCACGATCGGGGAAGGACGCAAAAAGCTACGCCTGCTTCTGCTCCAGTTCGGCCCAGCGCGTGTAGAGCGCATCCACGGATTTTTGAGCCTCGTCCAATTCGGTGCACGCGTTCTGAAGGTTCATCCGGTCGCTGGTGACGGTAGGATCTTCGAGTGCGGCTCGCTTAGCGTGAAGGATTTGCTCGGCTTCGTGGATGCGATCTTCGATAGACGCAAATTCCCGCGCTTCGCTGTATGAGAGTTTCTTTTTTGCAGCGGTACGCGGGGCTTCGTCCATTGCCGGGCGAGAAGATGGCTTTCCATCGGCTGATTTGGCTGCTGTCCGCGCCAACTGCGCGCGCTCCCAGGTTTCCCACTGCGAGTAATCCGCGAAACGCTCGGCGCTTCCATGTCCATCCAGCCCGACAACTACAGTCGAAACGCGATCCAGCATGAACCGGTCGTGCGTCACCAGCACCAGCGCGCCAGGGTATTCGAGCAAACTTTCTTCCAGAATCTCCAGCGTGGGGATATCCAGATCGTTGGTCGGTTCGTCCAGCAGCAGGACGTCCGCGGGTTGCAGCATCAGTTGAGCAATCAAAACGCGTGCGCGCTCTCCGCCGGAAAGCCTGCCGACACGCTGGTTCAAATTCTCTGCCGAAAACAGAAAACGCTCCGCCCAGGATGCCACGTGAATCACGCGTTCCTGATAAATCACCGCGTCACTGTCCGGGGCAAGCGCGCGGCGCAAGGTAATGTCCGGGTCGAGTTCGCGATTCTGGTCGAAGTACACGATTCGCAAGCCCTCAGCTCGGCGAATCTTGCCGGATTCCGGCTTGATATCTCCGCGCATCAACCGAAGAAGTGTCGTTTTGCCGCTGCCATTCGGACCGACAAGGCCTACCCGCATTCCCGACGTAACGCTGAAATGAATGTCTTTGAAGAGCGTGCGGCTGCCAACACCAAAAGAAACTCCATCGAGAGTGATGAGTTGCTTGGTCTTCCGGTTCGTCGCAGAAAAATCAATCTCGGCGCTGGCAGTGCGGGCCCGGGCGTTCATCTCCGCAAGTTCGCCGATCATCTCGTGGGCTTTATCAATGCGCGCCTTGGCCTTTGTGGCGCGCGCTTTCGGGCCGCGGCGCAGCCATTCGAGTTCCGTGTGCACGCGATTCTCCAGCGATTCCTGGCGTTTCTTCTGCGCGTGCAGGTACTCTTCCTTTGCTTCAAGGAATGCGCTGTAATTTCCGCTCACGCGTAAGGCGCCATTCTCGTGAGCCCGGTTCAGCTCCACCATTTCATTCGCGACGTTTTCGAGGAAGTAGCGGTCGTGGCTGACCACGACACAGGCGAACGGCGCATTACGGAGAACAGATTCGAGCCACTGAATCCCTGCGAGATCCAGATGATTGGTAGGCTCATCCAGGAGCAAAATGTCCGGCGACTGCACCAATGCTTCGGCGATCGCAAGCCGCTTGCGCCATCCGCCGGAGAGCGTCGCGGCCTGCACATCGAGATCCACAAAGCCTGCACGCCCCAGCGTTTCGGCAAAACGTGAGGCTCGCTCTCCGTGGGGAACTGCAGAGTGCTCCAAAGCGCTTTCGATGACCGAACGAATCGTCACTCCCGTCGCAAACTCCGAAATCTGTGCGACATAGCTAAGCCGCGTCCCTTTTCGAACCGCCACATCCCCGCTGTCCGGCTTAACGTAGCCAATGAGCATCTCGAGCAGTGTCGACTTGCCCGAACCGTTCGGACCAATCACACCAATGCGATCCCCTTCCGAGACGGTAAATGAAATGTTCTGGAAGAGCGGCGCTACGCCGTATCTCTTCGACAGTCCTTGTGCGCTGACAATCGGAGGCAATTTTCTCGTCGTCTCTCGTGGTGTGCTTTCTCTTTAAGGATACCAGTTGCGTTGGATGGACGCGCAATGCGCGCTTTGGCTATGTTGCAGCGCCCAGCTACAATGCTTGAGCCGTGACCGGATAAGTCGGAGAGATGGATCAGAACATTTTTGTCATTCAGGGTGACATCACCAGGCAAGTTACGGACGCTATCGTGAACGCAGCCAATAGTTCCCTCCTGGGTGGCGGCGGCGTCGATGGCGCAATTCATAGGGCTGCCGGTAGCGGCCTGCTAGAAGAATGCCGACTCTTGGGTGGCTGCAAGACTGGCTGCGCGAAAGCGACTGAAGGCCATCGCCTGCCTGCGAAGTATGTGATTCACACAGTTGGCCCGGTCTGGCGCGGTGGGAACAGGAATGAAGATGAGCTACTCGCGTCGTGCTACCGAAATTCTCTTGAGTTGGCGCTGGGATTGAAACTTGGAAGCATCGCCTTTCCCGCAATCAGCACAGGGATCTACGGCTTTCCTAAAGGAAGAGCCGCAAAGATTGCCCTAAGCGAGGTGCAACCCTACTCTGAGAAACTTGAAAAGATTCTGTTCGTCTGCTTCGACGAAGAAACAGCAGGGATCTATCGCAAACTCTTGATGCCAAAGAGCTGACCACGACCCGCTTAGTTTACGTGCAAATATGATCCACAAGTTTGATGCTGTCATCCTCGGCGGTGGTGCCGCGGGACTGTTCTGCGCCATCGAAGCCGGCCAACGCGGGCGGCATGTCGCCGTGCTGGAGCATGCCGAGCACATCGGCAAGAAAATCCTGATCTCCGGCGGGGGCCGCTGTAATTTCACCAACATTCATTGCCATCCGGAAAACTTCATCTCCGCGAATGAACACTTTCCCAAATCCGCGCTGGCGCGCTACACACCCGCGGATTTCATCACGCTAGTCGAACGGTACCGCATTCCCTATCACGAAAAAACGCTCGGCCAACTCTTCTGCGATCGTTCCGCGCAGGACATCATCCATTTGCTGGAAGCCGAATGCCAAGCGGCCGGAGTGCAGACCTTTCTGGGGAGCCAAATCAAGGAGGTGTTGCGCACTACGGAATTCGTGGTGCGAACAGAATCCGGGGAATTTTCTGCGCCCGCCTTGGTCGTTGCAACCGGCGGACTCTCGATCCCGAAGATGGGTGCTACTTCATTCGGTTACCAACTGGCGCGCCAATTCAGCTTGAAAATCGTTCCAACCAAGCCTGGGCTAGTGCCTTTTGTCCTCGCAGACAAAGATCGTGGCCGCTATTGTGATTTAGCAGGCGTTTCAGCGGAAGTGATCGCCAGGGCCAACCATCACGCCTTCCGTGAAAAAATGCTGATTACCCATCGCGGTTTGAGCGGCCCCGCAATCCTGCAAATCTCTTCCTATTGGGAAAAAGGACAGTCCATCCAAATCGACCTCGCCCCGGATCGCGAAGTTGCTTCGGCAATCCGCACGGCCAAGTTCCGGAATACCAGCGCGGCCCAGCGGGCCTTTCAGGGAATCCTGCCGAAGCGACTCGCCGACCGCTGGCTGGAGAGCTATCCGCCCTCTGCCTGGACTAACGATGCTCTGGAAAAATGGGAGCAACGGATACACGAGTGGGTAATCAAGCCTGCGGACACCGAGGGCTATGAGAAAGCGGAAGTGACCGCCGGCGGCGTGGATACCGCCGAATTGTCCAGTAAGACGATGGAATGTCTCAAGGTGAAAGGACTATTTTTCATCGGCGAAGTCGTCGACGTCACCGGCCAGCTCGGCGGCTTCAATTTTCAGTGGGCATGGGCTTCCGGCGCCGCCGCGGGACGCGCTCTATGAGGGAACCGAAGCACGGCGAGAGGCGCCTCGTGCCGGAGCCGCCGGGACCTGAGCCGCTTTTGCTTCTTCGGATGCGACAAATTCTTCGTAATTACCCTTGAAGTCTTCGACCTTGCCACCGTGGAAGTGCCAGATGCGCGTCGCGACTTCATCAATGACGTCGTGGTCGTGCGTTACCAGCAGCACCGTCCCATCGTAGCGCTGCAGCGATATGTTCAGCGCGTTGATCGATTCCAGGTCCAGGTGGTTGGTCGGCTCGTCCAGAATCAGAAAATTCGGCTTCTGCAACATTAGCCGGCAAAAAATCAGCCGCGCAGATTCGCCTCCGGAGAGGGCCCGTGTCGGCTTAAGAGCGTCTTCGCCGCTAAACAGCATCTGCCCCATCAATCCGCGCAACTCCTGCTGCGAAGCGGAAGGATCGAACTGCCACAGCCAATCAATCGCCGTCATGCCTTTGGTAATGGATTCGCCATGATCCTGCGCGAAGTAGCCAACCGTCACTTCGTGCCCCCAGCGGACTTCTCCGCCGTCAATCGGGAACTGCTGGTCCTTGTCCTCGATGAATCCCGGCGCGTTGCGTACCAGCGACTTCAGCATGGTCGTTTTCCCGACTCCGTTGCGCCCCATCAGCGCTATTTTTTCGCCACGCACCACGCTCGCTGAGAACTTCGGAATCACTTTCAGACCTTCGTACGATTTTTCGACGCTCCGAATTTCCAGCGGGTGCTTCCCCGAATTCCGCTTCATATCAAACTTGATGTACGGCCGCTGGATGTTGCTCCTCGCCAGTTCTGTTGTTTGCAAGCGCTCGACTTCCTTCTTGCGCGAAGTCGCCTGCGCGGACCGCGTGCCCGCGGAAAACCGCGCAATAAACTCCTGCAACTGCGCAATTTTCTTCTCGCGATTGGCGTTGTCCGCTTCAATCCTCCCGCGAATCTGCGTCTTGGCCACCACCATGTCGTCGTATCCGCCGACGTACATGATGATCGTCTCGTAGTCGATATCCGCCGTGTAAGTACACACACTGTTCAAAAAGTGCCGGTCGTGCGAAATGACAATCAGCACGCCTTCGTAGTCACAAAGATATCTCTGCAGCCAGTGCACGGAATCAAGGTCCAGGTTGTTTGTCGGTTCGTCGAGCAGCAGCGCCGTGGGATTTCCAAAGAGCGCCTGCGCGAGAAGCACGCGGACCTTCTGCCCACCTTGTAGTTCGCCCATCTTGCGTTCGTGCAGTTCGCCCTCAACACCAAGGCCATCGAGCAGCACCGCGGCATCCGCTTCCGCGGTGTAACCGCCCTCTTCGCCCACGATGCCCTCGAGTTCCCCGAGGCGCATGCCGTCTGCGTCGGTCAATTGCTCGTGCGGCTTGGCGTACAACGCGTCGCGCTCTTCCAGGGCCTTCCACAGCGCGGCATTCCCCATGATGACCGTGTCAATGACCCGGTATTGGTCAAATGCGAACTGGTCCTGCCGCAAAACACCCATCTTCTTTGGCCGGGTGACCGAGCCGCTGGTGGAGTCGAGTTCCCCTGTCAAAATCTTCATAAATGTGGACTTACCCGCCCCGTTGGGCCCGGTGATGGCGTAACGCCGGCCGGCCATGAAGGTGCAGGTCACATTCTCGAACAGGACCCGCGGGCCGAACCGCATAGTGACGTTGTTGACCGAGAGCATAACCCTCTAAGTATAGCGTGAATTTCGCGTTTGCGCTTGCTCCCGATTCTGTCCGTTGGTCAATGCGATTGGACGAAAACCTTCACTCGCGACTGCTCGCGCTAGCGGGGCGCGTTCATCCAAGAACTTCCGAAAAGTACTACTAGTACCCAATTTGTACGTTGACAGTTTCAGAATGAAAGATATATTTTTACGCTCCGAGTCGTAAGTTTGTCCGTCCCCGTCGAGACTCGCTGCAAAATAGATCTTAGGAGACCCAGCCATGTGTAAACCACTGCGCGCGCTTGTCGTCTTCGCGATTTCGTTGTTTGGTTCCCAGTGTTGGGCCAGCACATGCAGCACTGACAGCACTGAGGGTGCGGTGTCTTGTACAAACACGTTCAGTCCGACCGACACCACAGGTACCTACGAATTTTTCGGTAACGGCCGTCTCATCGTTCGATTCGACACCGTGCTCACGACATTCACTCTAACTGTAACCATCAACCATACGATCGACCCGCTCGATCCGAACGAGTTCCCTGCGGGAACCGTGGCGGTAACTTATGCCAATGGATTCCAGGATCAATACGATTTCACGGGCAGCGCGGGCGGCCCAAACGGTGTGCCTGTGAAGAACACGGATTACAAAGGGCTGATAAGTCTGACGCTCAGTTATCGTACCGCTCAAACGATCCACAATCCTGCTTTTGGTCATGCGCCAGGCGACACCACCACCATTACAGAGGATATTCTAACGAGTTACTCAGCTTTTCCTCTTTGTCCTGAATGTGACCCCACAATGGGCGGGACAACTCCAGGTCTATCGAGCGTGGTTGCCCTCGACGAACCGTTTACGGAAAGCGGCGACACATTCTGCAGCCTGACGGTGGCTCCAACGAATAATGCACCTGGAAAGAAGCCCGAGGAGGAAGTTACGCTCGTCATAGCAAGCGGGGCGTGCAGCGGAATGGGAATACGGGACAAGACGGCGCGCCTTTCGGTGTCAACGACCGATATCGACGGGAACGTTACTTTCCTGGCGCTCAAGAACGTGGAAGGAAACAAATTCCACTGGGATAACAAGAACCGCCTGAACGAATACGACGTCAGCACCGACGGGCTCGTGAGTGGTCAGGCGTACACAATTACCGTGTTTTCGAGCAAAATCTCACCACAATCCACGACCTTCACCGCGCCTTAGAGGCAAGGGACTTCGGGCGAGCCAGGCCTAAAACGGTCTGGCTCGCGTTCAAAAACAAGAAGCCTAGGGTTGCCCAGCAGATTCGGCAGTTATGGCGATCAGATCCCGGCGCTTTGGGATGCTATCGCTCCCTGATTCCTTGTGAATGTCTTCCAGAATTCGTCTGGCCGCGGCATAGTGGGACGCCGCTTCGGCGCCCCCGCTTCCTGAAAGCTCAAAGATCCGCCCGAGCATGTAGTGGCTGCGGGCGAGCAGCGCCTGCAGTCCAAGTTTTTCACTTGTCCGCAGACTCATTTCGAGTTCCTTTCTAGCCGCGGGATACTGGTGCACGTTCAGAAGAGCTTCGGCCAAGGCAAGCTCGGCCTCCGTGGAGATATGTTTCAGCCCTGCCGCGTCCGCTTCTTGAACCAAAGCCTTCAGGGGAGCAATGGCCGCCTGGTTGCGCTTCTCTTCAGCAAGGCACTTCGCCGCGTTGAGCTTGGACAGAAGCACCACATCCTTCTCTGCGTTGCCCGTAGCTGCTGCAAGGGCCTGGGAGAACAGGTTTGCGGCAGACTTGATGTCCCCTCGATAGTAGAAAATGTCTCCCTGAAAGTTTAGAATCTGCGCGACGAGCGTCTTATTCTGCAGATTCCGCGCTAAGCTCATGGCTTCGGCCAGATTCTGCTGTGCTTCGTCGTAGCGTCCCACCTGACTGAGTGAGTTTCCATATCCGCTCAAAATCTCTGCCATCCAGAAACCACGGTCCTGCAATTCCCGGAATGTCTTGAGCGCCTCTTCCTTGGATTTGAGCGCTGCGCCGTACCGTCCCTGATACTCAAATATGGTGCCCATGCTGTACGACTGGATCGCGGCGCCGCTCTTGTCACCGGAGCCACGGAAGAGATCGAGGGCCTTGAGGTGGTAATCCAGGCTTTGCCCATAGTCTCCGGCTTTCAACGATGCTTCTCCAAGATTGTGCAGGGTTTCTCCGACCTGACTGGGGACGTTAGCCTTTTTGCGGAGCTCCAATGCTCGCTCATAATAGGTAAGCGCATCGCTGGACAGACCTTTGGCGAGATAGACATTCCCGATATTGTTCAGGCAGAGCGCCTGCTTGTTCTCGTCGCCCACATCCCGCTGGATTTGCAGGGATTCTTTGAAGGCCTTCAGCGCCTCTTCGTATCGGCTTCGTTCTGTATATAGCTCGCCAAGATTGATCAGCGTGACGCCGAGTCCCTTCTTGTCCCCGATTTCGCGCTGCAACGTCACAGCCCCCTGGTAACTCTTGTAGGCCTCCTCCGGCTTCCCAAGGCTGGACTGCACCCGGGCGATGTTAGCCAGAGTGAGCGCGATTCCTGGCTTTTGGCCCAGATCCCGCTTGATAGCCAAGGACTCCCCATATTTTCGCAGCGCTTCTTCCGGCCTGTTGAGCTGTTCATAAGCGGCCCCAATCGCATTCAAGATCGTCGCTTTACCGTCGAGATTGTCGAGTTGCATGGCCAGGGTGAACCCGCGGTTCAAGTAATCCAGCGAGCCCTTTGGATTTTTGCTTCTAATCTCCACCCGTCCCGCGGCCAGCAAAGCATCTACGTGATTCGGATCGGTCGCCAATACCTTCAGAAGTTCCACTCGTGCTTTGTCGTAGGCGCCCGTGGACTCATAGAGTCCAGCGAGAAGAAAACGAACATCCATGTCATCTGGGGAGGCCTTCTCCAGATTCTCGTAAGACTCGATGGCTTTGTGGTTATCGTTCGAGACCTGAGCATAATTAGCCTGAATCAGATACCGTTCCTGCGGCGGAAGCTTATCGCTCAAGTCCACGGCTTTTCGCGAAAATTGCTCAGCCTTATCGTCATTTCTCAGATTGCCGTACGTCAGCCCTAGTTTGGAATAGGCCAGCGCGAACTCGGGGTCCGCCTGAATGGCAGCTTCAAAACGCTTCGCTGCTTCCAGATGATTTCCCTGGCGCACTAGTTCCATCCCCTCGTTGTAGTTCCGAAGCGCTGGCAATGAGCCGGAAGACGGATGAAATGACTTGGAGCGCAGTTCCTGGAGCACATCGGTAGGAAGCGAGAGGTTTTGTTGGATGGATTGAGCGAGTTGGGCGACCGCCGGCAGCAGCCCTTTCTCGTTAGGCGCCTCTGCTTTCAGGAGCATCGTATGCTGATGCTTGAGGTCCCGGAGCGTGGCGTCAATGCGGATCTGGTCTCCGACCTTGACGTATTGTCCCCACACCACTGTATCGGCGCTCGAAAACTCCGCCAGCCTCCGCACCGTGTCCTGGTCAAAGATGGCATTCTCGGGAACGCGCAGGTCTCTTAGGACCTGATGCACCCGATCAGAGGAAATCATGCGCAATGATGTAGATTGGCCCACATCGGTTCGCAACATCTCCGCGAGATTTGGCCCCAACCAGTCTATTGATAAATCGGTCGAAGCGTTGCGAAACGGCAAGACCACCAGTGACACGTCGGGCCCCTTCGCCGCTTTGCCCCCCATTTTGGATGTGAGCTTGCCGCTCAGCGCCCATCCTCCGATCGCGACAGCAGCCGCTAGCGCGCCCGCGAAAACCCACTTCCAGGCAAGCGTGCGCTGCGGTCTCGCCCCTTCGATCGTCACGGATGCCGAAACCGGGCGCTTCCCGAGCCATGCGTCGAGGTCCGCCAGTATTTCCTGTGCGCTCTGGTAACGCAAATTCAAGTCGCGCTCGAGGCACTTGCTCACGATGTCGCTCAATCCCTTCGGAATCGTGGCGTCGAGTTCTGCGGCCGGCACCGCGCGCTCCTGGTTGCGCCTCAGCAGGCTTGCCATCGCCGTGTCTGCTTTGAACGGCAGCTTGCACGTCAATAGCTCGTAGAAAATCAGTCCCACCGCAAACAGGTCGGACCGCCCATCGAGATGCTTGCCCATCCCTTGTTCCGGCGACATATATTCGATCGTTCCTAGCAGCGCGCCGGTTTGCGTCATGCCGTCCGACTCCAGCGAACGCGCCAATCCAAAGTCCATCACCAGGATGCGTCCCTGTTTGTCCTGCATGACGTTTTGCGGTTTCAAATCCCGGTGGATGACTCCTGCGCCGTGCGCGGCATCCAGCGCTAAGCACACCTGTCGAATGATCTCTACTGCCTCCTCCGGTGGCAGCTTGCCCCTATCGACCAGCAGCTTGCGCAGGTCGCAACCCTCGACGAACTCCATGCTGATGAATTTCACGCCGTCCACTTCGGACAAATCGTGGATGCGAATCACGTTTCGGTGCGTCACCTGCCGTGCCGTCAGCAATTCCTGCTTGAAGCGCGCCAGAATGGCCGGGTGCGCCGCCAGATCCGGGCGGATCAGCTTCAGCGCGACAACGTGATCCACCTCTCGATCGACAGCTTTGTACACTGTCCCCATTCCGCCTTCGCCCAGCACGTGCAGAATCTCGAAACGCCCGCCAAGTACATCACCAGGTTGCAATTGATTTTTTCTCGGGAAAATATCTGAAAGCCGCGGTTTTCCAGGAACTGGCGTTCGGGACGCGTCCACAAACGTTTCTTCTGGCGCCGCCTTGCTGGGAGCCGGGGGTGGCGGTGATGTCTCTCCAACAAACGCAACTCCATCTTCGCGAGGAACATCGCTCGCGGAGCTATCCCCTTTCGCAGGCGCGCGGGTTACGGACGGCCCACCTACACCCGTACTTTCAGGGCCGGCCTTTTTTGGTTTGGGCTCTTCCATGCAATTCTAGGCGCTATCTTGGCGCACCTTTACCTATCCCTAGACAAAATGCCGCGGTCGAGTTGAGAGAAGTATATACCTGCGAGGACTTTAGGCTATATTTCTGTTTCAAGAGTTACCGCGTACGCCTCTCCTCATGGCAAACCAAACGTAAACAAAGCCGATCCCGCCGCAACAGCCACGTATTGTTTTCCATCGATCGCGAAAGTCATCGGCGATGAATACACCGAAGCACCGCACTGAAAGTGCCACAGCGCTTTACCGGAAGCAGCCTCCAACGCTATGAAGTTCCCTTCCGCATCACCCGTGAACACCAGTCCGCCCGCCGTTGATAGGACCCCAGCCCATGCAGGCGACGTATGGTTCCACTCCCACTTGAGTTTCCCGGTGGCGGGATCGAGCGCGCGCAGCGCGCCCCAAAAAGGTTGGGCCTCATCATTAGGAAAATAGGCCGAGCCGTAGTACGCGTGTCCCGCTTCATACGGTTGCGGCGCCGTTGCAAAAATGTCGCACTGCTCCCGCGCGGTCACGTAAAAAAGTTTCGTCTGTGGATCGTATGCCGGCGACATCCAGTTCGTCGCACCAGCCGCTCCTGGGCACACGCGATTCCCTTCTGGCGTCGGCACGGCAGCCTTGTCCGGCACAGGCCGCCCCGTCGCATCCTTCGAAGTACTCCAGGAGACTTTCGCGTAGCTCGTGGCAGAAATTAATTTTCCGTTCGTCCGGTCCACAACGTAAAAAAATCCGTTGCGGTTCGCTTGTGCGATTAATTTGCGGTCTCCCTCATCGATCATCACGGGAACCTGCGTCGCGTCATAGTCATGCTGGTCATGCTGCGTGAATTGGAAATGCCATTTCAGTTTGCCCGTATCCGGATCGATCGCCAGCAGCGAATTGCTGTACAGATTGTCGCCCGCGCGTCCTTCACCACGGTTGGAAGGCGAAGGGTTTCCGGTTGTCCAGAACGTCGTGTTCGTCGCGGGATCATACGTCCCCGTGATCCAGGCTGGCGACCCGCCGATTTTCCAGGACTCTCCTTCCCAGCTATCGTGGCCAGGCTCTCCCGGACCGGGAATCGTATAGAACCTCCATTTGCGCTCGCCCGTCGCCGCATCATAAGCATCAATGAATCCGCGAATCCCGTATTCACCGCCGGATACTCCCACGAGCACGAGATTCTTGATCACCAATGGAGCCAGCGTGAAGCTGTACCCCTTGGCGTGCTCGGCCGCACTCACGTCCCAGACGACATTGCCGGTCTTGCTGTCCAGTGCGATGACGTGCGCGTCCAGCGTCGCCACAAACACTTTGTCTCCCAGGATCGCCAGCCCGCGGTTGACTCGCCCGCAGCACGGCCGGATGTCCACCGGGAGCGCGCGTTGATACTGCCAGATAGGCCGTCCGGAACGTCCGTCCAGCGCATAAACGCGGTCATCCTGTCCGGTGCCGTACAAGATCCCGTCAACAACGAGCGGTGTTGTTTCGAATTTGCCGCCTGCCATCGTCTGATAGGCCCATTTGGGAACAAGCGAGGCCGCACTCGAAATCTTGATTTCATCCAGCGCACTGAATCGATGCCCCGCGTAGTCTCCGGAATACATCAGCCAATTTTGCGGCTCTTTCGAAGAATTGAGTAAACGCTCGAAAGTCACTTGCGCCGAAGCCTGCGGCGCAAAGAGCCCTGCTGCCGTGGTCGTCGCAACGAACAGCGCTGCCATTCCGAGCGAAGCAAGGAATCTGCTTTTGCCACCACTGCCGGTAGACACGCTTTTCACTTTCCACCTCCCTGCTCACTCGCCGCCAGCAGATACGCAATCAGATCTTTCAAATCCTTCTCCGGGAGCGCTTTCGCGTCATACGCCGGCATCAAGGATTCACGCGTCTTCTCATAAGAACGCAGCTTGGCCTTCTCGAAGGCGTGCAGCTGCTCGCGTGTGTCCAGCATTTGCACGGTAAAACTGTCTTCGTTCAGCACCACGCCCTGCAGTTTCGTCCCGTCGGAAGTCACCACCGTCGCCGTTTCATACTCTTGTGAAAAATCCTTCATCGGCTCGGAGAGTCCTGTCGCCAGCCGCTTGCTCGGGCGGCGCGCCGATTCTTCTAAATATTCCACGGACCTGGAAGCTCCCGTGGAACTCAGATCCGGGCCCAGGCGCCCTCCTTTACCGCTCACCATGTGGCACGTCCCGCAACCTGCAGTGCCATAGAAGAGTTCCTTCCCGTGCGCGGCGTTTCCTGTTTCTGCTGCTGTGGCTTTCTTCTCTACGCTCCGCAGGTAGGTAACCACCTGCCAGATTTCTTCGTCCGACATGCCAACGCCGATGCCACCGTTGGTCGCCGCGGGCATCGCTGTGCCTGTGATCCCGTCGTGGATGTTGTGAAAGATTTCAGCGTCGGTATTGCCATGATGTTTTTGAGCGCGCGTAAGGTCCGGCCCGCGTCCACCGCCACGGGCGCCGAGCCCGTGGCAGAAAGCGCAGTTCGAGCGGAACTGGTATTCGCCCAGTTTCGCCACTCTTGCATCCCCCGCGAACGGATTCTTTTCTTGCGCGCGCAGCGCCACTGCCATGCACGCCACAAGCGCGACGAACGCAAACGAAACAAGCAATCTCAACCGCCGCCTCCGCAATCTTCGTTTTCGAAAATTCCATCTATCCATGGACATGGTTTCGCTGTTCCCCCTTGGATTGGCGATCTTGGACTGGGCAGCGGTCGCGTTTCATTCGAATGAAGATGGATTCGCCGCCAATATATCACTCGCCGCAACCGTGCGGGTGAACTTCATCGTATTTTCACAAAACCGGCATCGCAGCTCATCGTTCGAACAGCAGATTGCGATTCGCACCTGCCTCCGATACAATCCCGCGCGTTGCTGCTCATGAGCGAATCCCCTGCCAAACCGCGCATCGCTATCGGCTCCGATCACGCCGGCTTTCCTGTCAAAGAAACCATTCGAAAATATCTCGAAGCCGCCGGATATCCAGTCGAAGACCAAGGCACTTCTTCGGAAGAGTCCGTGGACTATCCCGATTATGGAAAAGCCGTTGGCGAACGCGTCGCCTCAAAACAAGCCGATCTCGGCATCGCCGTTTGCGGCTCTGGCATCGGCATCTCCATCGCCGCCAACAAAGTTCCCAGCATTCGCGCCGCCCTCGCCCATGACGTGACAACCGCCCGCCTCGCCCGCGAACACAATAACGCCAACGTCCTCGCCCTCGGCGGCCGCATCGTCACCCCTGAAGCCGCCATCGAAATGGTCCAAGCTTTCCTCACCACCGCCTACCTCGGCGGCCGCCACCAGCGCCGCCTCGACAAAATCGCCGCAATCGAAGAAAAC
>WNFP01001369.1_pt1 | contig 32956 bp, 25 predicted proteins | sample 5400201 | NCBI WGS metagenome assembly WNFP01 (sample SAMN13153355, study PRJNA577476) | soil metagenome | isolation source: 115 cm saprolite under Madrone tree | place: USA:California | collected 2016-06-14 | reverse complement strand
AGTAGATCGTCGATGCTGAGTGACATGATTTTTCGACGTTAGCATTGGCGGGAGAGAGGGACAAGAAGGGCGAGAATTAGAGTTGCGCGGTAGTTACTGGCAGAAAGCAGGCGAACAGCGAAGATGCAAAGCGTTCACCACAGAGGCCACAGAGGACGCAGAGAAGAGGCGTGCGCTAGACAGCCTTTTTGAGGTACAGGGAGTCGTAGAGGATGCCAGCGAGGAAGCCACCGGCGAGGGGGCCGATCCAGTAGACGCCCTGGTTGGTCCAGTGATTGGAGGCGAGGGCGGGGCCAAAGGCGCGGGCGGGATTCAGGGCGCCGCCGGTGAAAGGGCCGATAACTAGAATGCCGAGGGTGATGGTCAGGCCGATGCCGAAGCCGGCGATGGCGCGGAAGGCGCCGCGTTCGTCGACCGCGGTGGCGAAAACGACGAAAACCAGAAAGAAAGTGGCTACCGCTTCGAGGATCATGGCGGAGAGGCGAGAAAAATCGCGCACCAACTCCGGAGTCCCGAGAGCCACGGCGCGCCAGGTCTCTTCCGGAATGAAGGCCTTGAGAACGAATGCCGCGGCGATGCCACCGAGAATTTGCGCTGCCCAATAGAGAAACACTTCCATTGTGCCGATACGCTTGGTGACCCAGAAGCCGATGCTTACGGCGGGATTGAAGTGGCCCCCGGAGACGTGGCCGAGGGCGGAGACCATAATCCCGATGGCCAATCCGTGCGCGAGGGCGATGCCGAGAAGGCCGATGCCAGCGCCGGAGCCTTGCAGATAGCGGTCGGCGCAAATGGACCCGGCGCCGAAGAAAATCAGGGCGAAGGTGCCGAGGAATTCGGCGACGAATTTCTGGAAGGAGGTGTACATGGCGGGATTTTAGCCGATGAAACGGCGGGACGGGAAGAAGATTTGAAACCGGGGGCACGGAGGGCGTAGCACCCTTCCAATTGAACAGAAAACACAAAGAAGAAAGTAGCGAGCTGCTTACATTCAGCCAAGCAGGGGCGCAGCGGTGCTGCGCCCCTACGGGGAGGACTAGGGCGTGGCGGCGGTTACGGGGGCGGTTATGGGTGTCAGCCAGTTGTGCCGGTCCGGTTTGTTGCCGCTGGTCAGGGCGAAAAATTCTTCCTGGAGTTTGCGGGTGATGGGGCCGGCGACCCCTTTGCCGACCTGGATGTGGTCGACGGACCGGATGGGGGTGATTTCGACGGCGGTCCCGGCGAAGAAGACTTCGTCGACGATGTAGAGCATCTCGCGGGGAATGACGCGTTCCTTGACGGGGATCTTCAAGTCTTCCGCGATTTTGACGACGGTGTCGCGAGTGATGCCGGGCAATATGCTGGTGGCGAGAGGCGGAGTGTAGAGCGTGCCGTCGTGCACGAGGAAGACGTTCATGCCGGAGCCTTCACTGACGTGGCCTTCGGTGTCGAGGGCGATGCCTTCGGTGTAGCCGTTGAAGCTGGCTTCCATGCGGATGAGCTGCGAGTTCATGTAGTTGGCGGCAGCTTTGGACATGGCGGGGAGCGTGTTGGGAGCGATGCGGGTCCAGGAACTGACGCCGACGTCGACACCTTTCGCGAGGGCGTCGGGACCGAGATAGGCGCCCCAGTACCAACAAGCCATGTAGATATCGATCGGAGAGCTGAGGGGATTGACGCCGACTTCTCCGTAGCCGCGCAGGACGATGGGCTTGACGTAGCAGGAATTGAGCTTGTTCAGGCGCACGAGCTCGGTGGCGGTGTTGCAGAAATCGTCGACGGTGTAGGGAAGCTCCATGCGGTAAATTTTCGCGGAGTTGATGAGGCGCTGCATATGTTCGCGGAGGCGGAAAATGGCGGGGCCTTGTTTGGTTTCGTAGCAGCGAATGCCTTCGAAGACCGCGGAGGCGTAGCTGACGACGTGGGACAGGACGTGGAGTGTGGCGTCATCCCAGTTGATGAATTTTCCGTTGTGCCAGATTTTATCCGTTTTGGTGATGGGCATGTGCGCTCCTCGATGCGCTGCAATTTCAGAATACGGGAGAGGTGGGGAGGCGTCAATCGGGGGAAAGTGCTAGCGAACGGAAGGTAAAAGACAAATTGGCGCGGTTAGGGTTGGGTCGGGGTGTCTTTTTTGGTGCGGGGCAAGTTGCCCATGGAGGGCGAATCGGATTTGGACTGAGCCTTAGGTGGGTGATCGGATTTTGCCGGTTGATCGAGGGAGCGATAGGCGGCTTGGGCTTGCGTGAGGATTTGGCCGTTCTTGTTTTCCCAAACACCGAGGAGAAAGAAGGGAAGAGCGGTGGCGAGGGCCCAGAGCTTGGCGTTGCGCGGGATTTTGGATTCCGGCTCCCAGCGAAACAGTTGCGCGGCGACGAAGAAGGTGAGAACGGTCCAGAAGAAGAGGGAAAGAATTTGGGTGAGCAGCTTCCAGACGGGAAAAGAGGAGTACATGGCGTTTTGCAGTCCGGTGACGAGATACGTGGCGGGAAGAAACACGGCGACGCCCTGTGCTACTTTCGGCAAATACGCGATGGGGAGCGTGGCGCCGGAAAGGAAAATCAACGGGAGCCAGAGCAGTTGGTTGAGGACTTGCGTTTCTTGCATGGTGTTGGTAACGCTGGCGACGACCAGGCCGAGGGAGGCGAAGGCGACGGTGCCCACGGTCACCAGGACAGAGAGCGAGAGGAGATCGCCCAGATTCGCGACGTGGAAGATCACGCGGGCGAAAAGGAGCTCGATGAAGACGGTGGGGAGGGTAAGCAAGTAGTTGGCGAGGATGCTGGAGGCCAGCATGTCGGTGGAGGTGACCGGGGTTACATGGAAGCGGCGGAGAATGCCCTGCTCGCGAAACATGACGAGCATGGCGCTCAAGCCCCAGAAGCTGCCCATCACGTTGAGAGAGATCACCGGGCCGAGGAAAAAGCTGACCACGCGGGGATTGCCCTTGGCGAAGATCCCGGCGTAGAGAAAAAACATGCCGAGAGGGAAGACGACGCTGAAGAAGAAAAACATTCTGTTGCGCAGGGCGAGCTGAATGCGCATGCGCGTGAGGCTGGCAAAGTTGCTCAATCGCGTAGTCTCCTTCCGGTCATTTCGATGAAGACGTCTTCCAGGGAGGGCGTGGCGATTTCGAGGCTGACGAGCTCGTTGCCTTCGGCCTCGAGGTGTTTGACGAGGGAGACGATGGTTTGCGGGGGGCGTTGGGTGTGCAGTACGTAGGTGCCGTCGACCTCCCGGGCGTCGGCGACGCCTTCGAGCCCTTGCAGAGTTCCGTTCGTGATGGGCCGTGCGAGCTTCACTTCGATGCGCGTTTTTCCGCCGGCGCGCTGCTTGAGTTCGCGGGGCGAGCCGAGAGCGATCACTTTGCCGTGGTCGACGATGGCCACGCGGTCGCAAAGGCGCTCGGCTTCTTCTATGTAGTGCGTGGTCATGAGGATGGTTTTCTTCTCGCGGCGCAGTTCTTCGATGATGTCGTAGATTTCGCGACGGACTTGCGGGTCGAGGCCGGCGGTAGGCTCGTCGAAAAATAAAACGCGCGGGTCGTTTAGCAGCGCCATGGCCAAAGCGAGACGCTGTTTCTGTCCGCCGGAAAGCTTGCTGTAGTAGGTGTTGCGCTTTTCTTCCAAGCCGAAGCGCCTGAGCAGTTCTTCGGGGTCGCGGCGGCGCTTGTAGAAGCCGGCGAAGAGGCGGAGCGCTTCCATGACGCGCAATTTGTCGGGCAGGGCAGTGGCCTGCAAGGAGGCGCCGATCTCGTGCTTCAGTTCACGCGAATTAATCTGCGGATCGAGACCGCAAACCCGGACGGAGCCGCCATCGGGATTGCGCAGGCCTTCGAGGATTTCGACGGTGGTGGTCTTCCCGGCGCCGTTGGGGCCGAGCAGGCCGAAAACCTCGCCCTCGTCGACGCTGAAGCTGACGCCGCGCACGGCTTGCACGTCGCCGTAGTGCTTGACCAGATTATCTACTTGCAGGATGGGTTCGGGCATGACCGGCAAGTGGATAGGATACCGTAGATTCGCAGCCTGTTGTTGCAGCGGCGTTGCCGGAAGGCTTCGACCTGAAAAGCGGCGACCTGCCTCCGGCTGGCAGGCAAGACCGCCACTCAAAATCCATTCAGGAGCGCTTAGCCTTTGCGGGATTTCCGCGGGAGCCAGATGGCTTCCTGGCTTGTGGAGACTTTCGCGAAGGGGTCCAAAGATGAGTTTTGAGATTGACGCGGGATTCGGTGACTTTGACGCCTTCCGATTCGAGGAGTTTTTTTTGGAGCGAGGCGTACGGTTCACGGATGAGGATTTTGCCGCGCTCGCCGACCACGCGGTGCCAGGGAATGCCTTTTCCGGAAGGAGTTGCGGCCATGGCGCGCCCGGCGCTGCGTGCGCCACCGCGCAGGCGCAAGGCTTTGGCTAACGCCCCATAGGATAAAACCCTGCCGCGGGGAATTTGTTTCACAAGCCGGTAGACCGGATCCCAGGACATTTTCTTGCCCACCCAATTCTGCTAGCTATACAGCATCGTACTAAAATTCCCGTGGCATTGCTCCACAGCAACGACAAAATGGCGGCCACCGGGTTTTATACCTTGAGCTCCAAATTACGAAGCCGCGAGTGACAAAAAAATGACAGGGCGCAGCAAAGAGCGCGATGGAATCAACGAGGCATATTGCGCGGCGATGCATCTAAGTAAGTGTAGGGTGACGCGGTGAAGTAGATGAATGCGCAAAACAAATGGAGCGGAGCAAGAAAAGTGATGAAGGAAGTTGAAATTGACCGCGTATGTTCTAATGAGGTTACGAACGCGCGGGCCGGAAACGCGACAGCAATGCGATGAGCAAAGGCAGAGGTAACGCTTTGGAAGCAATTTTGCGCATTGGGATGAAACGCATGTTGAAGGCTGTAGTGGAAGTACGGTACACTACAGGCACTTTGGAAGTAGCGAGGTGAGTGACATGGCTTTCGTTCGCCGCAAAGGAAACGCTTTTTATCTGGTGCACAACGTGCGCCGCGGCGGCAAAGTGCGGCAACTGCATTTGGCACGGCTGGGCGACCGCGCGCGAATCACCGAACGTGTGGTACGCGAGGTTGCAAAGAAACATCCGTTTGTGGAGCTCAACTGGCGGGCTCTGCGCGAACAGATCAACAGTCACCTGGACCTGGCGGATGCGAATTCGCCGGCGGTCCAGAAATTAGTGGCGGCCTTACGAACGTTGAACATGGACCTTGCGGACCTGTTTCCGCCGATCCTCCAAATTTCTGAATCGCGCCTGGTGGCGCGGGAGTTGCTGGTGCAGTTGCGGCTCCTGCAGTCCACGCTGCAGGTCAAGCTGGCCCAGTTTGACCAGGGACGGGGTCGATTTGGTGTGGCGTCCGCGCATTTGCGCAGGCGCTAAGGAGGCGGCCATGGGAGAGCACATACTGCCACTTGATCCAAGCCAGCGCAGCACGGATACGCTGGAATTTCAGACGGCGCTGCGCGCAAAGATCGTCGGTCAGGACGAAGGCGTGCAATCGCTGGTCGACCTCTATCAGGTATTTTGCGCAGGCTTAAACTCACCGGGACGGCCGGTGGGGAATCTGCTGTTTTTGGGACCAACGGGGTCCGGCAAGACGCGCATTGTGGAAGCGGCAGCGGAGATTCTGTTTGGAGACGCACGATCGGTGATCAAAGTCGATTGCGCGGAATTCCAGCATTCTCATGAGATTGCGAAGCTGATCGGCTCGCCGCCAGGGTACCTAGGCCATCGCGAAACCCATCCGCTGATTACGCAAGAAGAGCTGGCGAAGAGCCACACGGAAAAGTTGAAGCTGTCGTTCTTGCTGCTTGACGAAATTGAGAAGGCTTCTGATGCGCTGTGGCAACTGCTGCTTGGAATCCTGGACAAAGCGACATTGACGCTGGGCGACAATCGGCGCGTGGACCTCTCGCAAACCGTGATTTTTCTTACTTCCAATCTGGGTGGCGGGGAAATCACGGAACTGATGCACGGAGGAATGGGCTTTGTGCAGCCCATCGACATACCGGAAGCAGGGCTCGACCAGAAGGTAGAGCGCACGGCGGTGGAGGCGGCGCGGCGCAAGTTTTCGCCGGAGTTCATGAACCGGCTCGACAAAGTAGTGGTGTTTCATCCCCTGCGACGCGAACAGCTGGAAGAAGTGCTGGACATCGAGCTCGGGCAGGTGCAGCAGCGCGTTCTTGAAACCGCCAAGGGGCAGTTCCTGTTCCGCGTGACCTCGCCCGGCCGCGATTTCTTGTTAAAAGAGGGCACGGATCAACGGTACGGCGCGAGGCACCTGAAGCGAGCGATTGAGCGCCATGTTGTCTATCCGCTGGCCAACTTGCTGGCAACGGAGCAAGTGCACCTGGGGGATCTGGTTTGCATCGACTGGGACCAGGAACATTCGCAGCTTACGTTTGTGCGCGAGGGTGAGGGTGCGCTGGTGCAGAACCAGCCACCGGACAACGAGGAAGTTGCCGCAGGAGCCGAAGCGAAAGACGGCCGCAAGGCCGACGTGCCTGCCGAGGCTGTTTCGGAAGGAAAGAAGCCACGGGTGGTGCCGGCAGCGGCGGGCCCAGGGGCGGCTCCGCAAGCGCGCAAGAAGCCAGAACGCTGAAAAACTTACATTTAAGATGATTCTTGGGGCGGCAGAGTAAACACTCGGCCGCCCCTTTTCGTCGTACGTCGGTGACACAAACTGTTTCAGCTCTCTCACTTTTTACGGCAATGAAACAGCGTCTCAGGGCATGAGACGGTTTTTAGAATCCCGAAATTGGTATGTCTATGAATTTGCACGCTTTTCACAGAAGCGAAAGGGAGAGGAGAGTGGCCCGTCCCATGCAACGTCCCCTGCGTGCGACCCCCTGGTGCGCTAGCGCTTCGGGGGAAGCTGGACGCACCAAGGTAGATGATATGAAAGCTGCGGTCCGACACCAACTGGATCCCACCATCCGGAGCAGCGACACCCGAGACTTTCAGGGCGCGCTGCGGGCGAAAATTGTCGGGCAAGAAGAGGGTGTGCAGGCGCTGGTCGACTTGTACCAGGTCTTCTGTGCCGGTTTGAACTCGCCGGGGCGGCCAGTAGGGAATTTGCTGTTTTTGGGACCAACGGGGTCCGGCAAGACGCGCATTGTGGAAGCGGCGGCGGAAATTCTGTTTGGAGACGCACGATCGGTGATCAAAGTCGATTGCGCGGAATTCCAGCATTCTCATGAGATTGCGAAGCTGATCGGGTCGCCGCCAGGGTACCTGGGCCATCGCGAAACCCATCCGCTGATTACGCAAGAAGAGCTGGCGAAGAGCCACACGGAAAAGTTGAAGCTGTCGTTCCTGCTGTTTGACGAAATTGAGAAAGCGTCGGACGCGCTGTGGCAACTGCTTCTAGGAATGCTGGATAAGGCTACTCTAACCCTGGGCGACAATCGCCGGGTGGATTTGTCTCAGACGGTCATTTACCTCACCTCGAACCTGGGTGGCGGGGAAATCACGGAACTGATGAACGGCGGAATGGGCTTCGTACAGCCTGCTGACATCCCGGCTGCGGGATTAGACCAAAAAGTGGAGCGCACGGCGGTCGAGGCGGCGCGGCGCAAGTTTTCGCCGGAATTCATGAACCGGTTGGATAAGGTCGTTTGCTTTCATCCTCTTAAGAAGGAACAGTTGCGAGAGGTTCTGGATATCGAATTGGGACAAGTACAGCAACGTGTTCTGGAGACGGCCAAGGGGCAGTTCTTGTTCCGCGTAACCGGGCCGGGGAAAGAGTTCTTGTTGCAGGAAGGCACAGACCAGAGATATGGCGCGCGGCACCTGAAGCGGGCCATCGAGCGGCATGTCGTATATCCCCTGGCGAATCTGCTGGCTACAGAACAGATACATCTTGGCGACCTGGTTTGCATCGATTGGGACCGCGACCAGGACCAGTTGACCTTTATTCGCGAAGGCGAAAACCTCGCCATGCCCGCGCGCCGGCTGGAGCCAACAGTATCGCCGCGAGTGGCGAAGGCGCATAATGGGAAGTCCGTGGATGCCCCGGCCTCGACCACCGCGGCGGATCCGATCCCGAGAGTGGCTCGCTAGGCGGACTCGTCGAGACGAAAAGCCGCCACGTGTCCGAATAACGACGCAGACACCACAGGCCCGAGTTGCATGCAAACTCGGGCTTTTTTCTTTTGGTTTCCCGCCGGTGTAAAGTAATCCTGAAACATGGATTCATCATCCTAGCCTTATGACTCCGGGGAGTAATGATGAGGGTCTGGGTACAGCTTGGGAAGTCTAGATCGAGGCGGAGACTGCGCGGGTTACTGGCAAGCCTACTGGTGCTGACTTGTGCGCCGGGACTGTGTGCGCAACGCAGCAATCTGAAGCCACCCTGGAACATGTATTCTCCCGAAACGGATGTGCAAGTCGGGAAGCAGAATGCGGAAATCCTGGAGAAGCGCCTGCCGTTGTGCAACGCCCCCAAAGTGGACGCGTATCTCACGAAGCTGGGGCTTAGGTTGGTGGCAAAGCTGCCGACACGCGGCGTGCAGTATCCATGGGAGTTTCATTGCGTGAACAGCAAAGAAATCAATGCGTTTGCGCTGCCCGGCGGATATGTGTTCGTCAACCGTGGAGCGATAGAGGTGTCGGACAATGAGGCGCAGCTTGCCGCGGTGATGGCGCACGAATTGTCGCACGTGGCGCTGCGGCACGGGACGGCGCAAGCGTCGAAAGCGCAGATCATGCAAGGCGCGGCGGGAATTTTCGGCGGCATCTTCGGCGGGAGCACGGGTGGAGCGTTGCTGACACAAGGGGTGGCGTTGGGAGCAGGCAGCGTGCTGCTGCACTATTCGCGGTCCGACGAAACACAGGCGGACGTTCTGGGGACGCAGATTCTCTACGATTCGGGATACGACCCGCGGGCGATGGCGCAGTTCTTCGAAAAGCTGGAAGCGGAAACGCAAGGAAAGAATCCGCCGCAGTTTTTGTCGGACCACCCGAATCCCGGGAATCGTGTGGAGCGCGTCGATGAGGAGATCGACAAGCTGGGCGGCGTGCCGGCCAACGCGAAGAGGGACTCCGCCGAGTTCGAGGCGGTCAAGCGCGAAGTAATCGCGCTGCCGGTGGTGAAGATGCCGCCTGCTTTGGCAGTTAGCGCCGATCCGGTGAGGCCGTCGGGCAATTTCGCGGACTACAAGGGAAGCAGCTATGCGCTGAAGGTTCCGGAAAACTGGAAGAAGTACGAGGACAAGGGAAGCGTGACATTTGCGCCGGACGGTGGGATCTCGCAGAGCGGTAGCCTCGCGTACGGAATGATCGTGAGCGTGAGTCAAGCGCTAGCAGACAGCAGCGCACACGCGTTGGAGAATGCGACGCAGGCGCTGCTTCAAGAATTGGCCAAGACCAATCCGGGCCTGAAGGTAACGCGAGAGCCGGCGCGAGTGCAGCTCAATGGGCAACCGGGGCTTTCGACTTATTTGAGCAACGATTCGCCGGCGGGCGGGCAGGAAACTGACTGGCTGATCACGGTGCTGCAGCCAAAAGGATTGGTCGCATTCTTGTGTGTGGCGCCGCAGGCAGATTATCCGCAGTACGAAAAGATGTTTACCGCAGTACTTGACACTGTGAGGCTCCAGAAATAGAGGAAAGAAGGTTTACAACAGAGGGTCGGAGTTCGGAGCACAGAGTTCACGGAGACTATCGCAGTAGAGGAGCGCCTGAGACGATCGGGCGCCTTCTCTGTTTTCGGGGCTTAGGTTTTTGAGACGAGGTCTTCTTTGCGGGATTCGGAGCCGGGAGTAGCGTGGAGCTGGTGGTAGACCTCGGCGGCGCGCTCGAGGGCCTCGGCGATGCTAGGGCAGATATTCTCGGCGCCGACGTGGCGCTCGAACTCGGCTTGCTGCATGAGCTGCGCAGGTTGCTCGCGTGCGCCACAGAGCAGGAGCGAGCGGCCGGATTCGTGAAGCCGGTCCGCAAGATTTTCGATGGCGCCGAGGCCGGTGGCGTCGATCGCGGTCATATTGCGCAGGCGCAGGATGACAATGGGCGGCAGGGCGTCCAGCGAATCGAGAATGTCGGCAAACTTGTCCGTGGCGCCGAAGAGAAACGGCCCGTGAATGCGGAAGACCGTGGCGTACTCGGGAATGTCCTTGCCTTGCAGGACGTGTACGCGGCTGTCTTCGACGTAATCGCGGGTGACGCGCGTGACCGTGGTGGTGCGGGAAACTTTGCGGATGAACATGAGCGCGGCGAGGACCATGCCGACTTCGACGGCAAAAGTGAGGTCAGCGACGACGGTGAGGGTCATGGTCAGGACCCAGACGGTGATGTCGGCGGCGCTGAGCTTGAGAATTTCTGGGATCTCCTGCCATTCACCCATGTTGTAAGCGACGACCATGAGGATGGCGGCCAGCGCGGCGAGAGGAACGTTTTTCACCAGCGGCGCGGCGAAGAGGACGATGGCGAGTAGCGTCAGCGCGTGGATCATGCCCGCGACGGGAGTTTTCGCGCCGGCGCGGACGTTCGTTGCGGTGCGCGCGATGGCCCCGGTCGCGGGGAGTCCGCCGAAGAGCGGCGCGACAATGTTGGCGACGCCTTGGGCCATGAGCTCGACGTTGGGATTGTGCTTGTCTTTGCTCATGCGATCGGAGACGACGGCGGACATGAGCGATTCGATGGCGCCGAGCATAGCGACCGTGAATGCGGGCGAGAGGAGTTGGCGAAAGACGTCGTAGTGAAACTTGGGCAACGCGAGCGTGGGCAAGCCGCTGGGGATGCCGCCGAAGCGCGTGCCGATGGTTTCAACGGGAAGGTGCAGTAACGTGACCGCCGCTGTGGCGCCGAAGGTGACGATGATGGCGCCCGGGACACGCTTGGCATATTTCAAGCAGAAAATCATGATGGCCAGGGAAGCGAGTGCCACGGCCGTGGCCTGCCAGGAGATGGTGTTCGCGGCTTGCGCGAAGGCTTGCATGCGGTGAAAAAAATCGCCGGGGACATGGTCCATGCGCAGGCCGAAAAGGTCGCGGATCTGCGTGCTGGCGATGAGGATGGCGATGCCGTTGGTGAAGCCGACGATCACGGGGCGTGGGAAATACTTCACCGCGGTGCCCATGCCGGTGACGCCGAGAAGCACGAGCAGAACGCCGGCCATCATGGTGCACATGAAGAGGCCGTCGATGCCGTGCTTGGCGATGATGCCCGAAACCACGACGACGAAGGCGCCGGTGGGTCCGCCAATCTGCGTTTTGGAGCCGCCGAGAGCGGAGATGATGAAGCCGGTGACGATGGCGCAATAAATTCCCGCTTGTGGAGATACGCCGGAGGCGATGGCAAAGGCCATAGCCAATGGCAGCGCGACCAAGCCGACGGTTATGCCGGCAACGAGGTCGGACAAGAATTTGTGGCGATCATAATCGCGCAGAAGGATTACGGATTTTGGCAGCCAGGCGTTTAGCGCGGGGGTCATACCTGCAATAGCGGACGAGCCGACTCCGACAGACGCATTACAAGTCTAACAGGAAAGGAACCGGCGCTAACCGCGGCTATGACGTGCTTGTGCCGTGAAGTGAATCGCTGTTGAGTTGGGAGTCGATCACGCCGTGGGAATAACTGGCGTGGGCTCCAGGTGTCTGTGTTTTGCTTTGTGCTTGACGTGTGAGTCGGCTTCCTGTCTGGAGGGGTCCCAACGCAAGATTGGCTTGCGCGCAGCGCCAACTTCGTCAAGACGGCGGACGCGAGTGGAGTGCGGCGCGGTCTTAACTAAATCCGGATTGGTGGCGGCTTCTTCCGCGATCGAGCGCATGGCATCGATGAAGAGGTCGCACTCTTCCTTGGATTCGGATTCGGTGGGCTCAATCATCAGCGCGCCATGAACGATTAGCGGGAACGCCGTGGTGTACGGATGGAAGCCGTAGTCGATCAGGCGCTTGGCGATGTCCATGGTGCTGACGCCGTTCTTCTTTTGGTGCGCGTCGCTGAAGACGACTTCGTGCATGGAGGGCAGGGAATAGGGCAGATCGTAGACGCCTTCCAGATGCTTGCGGATGTAATTGGCGTTGAGCACGGCGTCCTCGGTGGCCTGCCGGATGCCGGGGCCATAGGCGAGGATGTAGGCGAGCGCCCGCACCAGGACGCCGAAATTTCCGGAGAAAGCCTTTACGCGGCCGATGGAATCGGGGCGCACGGACTCCAGAGCGAGACGGCCGCCTTCTTTCTCGACAAGAATGGGAACGGGGCGAAAAGGCTCGAGAATTCTCTTCATGGCCACCGGTCCTGCGCCGGGACCGCCGCCGCCGTGCGGCGTGGAAAATGTTTTGTGCAGATTGAGGTGCATGACATCGACGCCGAGATCGCCAGGGCGGGCGACGCCGGCGAGGGCGTTCATGTTGGCGCCGTCCATGTACAGCAGCGCGCCCTTGGCGTGCAGAATTTCCGCGATTTCGGGGATGCGTTGCTCGAAGATGCCGAGCGTAGAAGGATTGGTGATCATCAGGGCGGCGACGTCGGGCGTGACGAGTTCGCGAAGTTTGTCGACGTCGATCTGGCCGTGCGATTCGGACTTGATGTTTTCGACTTCATAGCCGGCGATGACCGCGGTGGCGGGATTGGTGCCGTGCGCGGAATCGGGGATCAAAACCTTCTTTCGCGGATTGCCTTGCTTTTGCAGGTACGCGCGAATCAGCAGCAGCCCGGTGAGCTCGCCTTGCGCGCCGGCGGCCGGCTGCAAGGTGATGGTGTCCATGCCGGTGATTTCGAGAAGGCATTGCTCGAGCAGGCGAAGGATTTTGAGGCAGCCCTGGGAAAGCTCTTGCGGCTGATAAGGATGCTCGGTGGCGATGCCGTCGAGTCGCGCCACGAATTCGTTGACCCGCGGATTGTATTTCATGGTACAGGAGCCGAGGGGATACATGCCGAGGTCGATGGCGTAGTTCCAGGTCGAAAGGCGCGTGAAGTGGCGAATGACTTCGATTTCGCTTACTTCCGGGAATCCCTCAACGCCCTCCTTGCGGTGATTTTGGCCCAGCGCCTCGGCGGGGTCCACGCTCGGAACGTCGAGCGGCGGCAATTCAAAGGCGCACTTGCCAGGCGAGGATTTCTCGAAGATGAGTCCTTCGTTCTGGTTGGTGTGGCGCGAAGCTTTTTTGATTTTCGGGCTCAAGTCGGTTTCTGTCCTTGTGGAACAGCCCTTTGTGGCTGTTCGGTTCGCTGCGCTACAAAGGCCGTTCTAAGACTCGTCGCACGGCGCCGGCTAGTTTCTCAATGTCTGCGCGCGTGGTAGTTTCCGTGACGCAGACCAGCGCGTGCTTGGTCAGCTCCGGGTAGGAGGTGCCAAGCACCACGGGGCCGACAATTTTTTCGCGCAGGAGTTCCGCGTTCACGATTTTCACGGAGCGCGGGAACTCCAGCGTGAACTCGTTGAAGAAAGGCGCGGCGAAAGCGCGGCGCACGCCCGGGATTTTCGTGAGTTCGGCGAGCGCGAAACGCGCTTTCGAGAGATTTTGCTGCGCCATTTCGCGGAGGCCTTCCTTGCCCAGGAGGGTCAAGTGCACCGTGGCGGCAAGCGCGCAAAGAGCCTGATTGGTGCAAATGTTGGAGGTGGCCTTTTCCCGCCGAATGTGCTGCTCTCGCGTGGCGAGGGTCAGAACGAAGCCGCGGCGGCCTTCAAGGTCGGTAGTCTGGCCGGCCAGTCGTCCCGGCATTTGGCGGACAAATTTCTCACGGGAAGCGATCACGCCGACAAATGGGCCGCCATAGCTGGGCGGCAGCCCGAAGCTTTGGCCTTCCATCGCGACAATGTCGGCTTCCGCGGGAGGCCGCAGAGCTCCGAGCGAAACCCCTTCGGTAATGGCGACGACCAACAGCGCGCCTGCTGCACGCACGTCCTCGGCACGCTCGGCAACCGGCTCGACGGCGCCTAAGAAATTAGGCGATTGCGCGACAACGGCCGCCACGTCATCGCGGAGGACCGCTTGAAGCGCCTTTTGGTCCAGAGTGCCGCCTGCGTTGTAAGGAATTTCCTCAACCTGCAAGCCGGAGTTCTTCGCATAAGTGCGAAGCACATCGCGATACTCGGGATGCAATGAGCGGGCGACCAGCACGCGTCGTCGTCCCGTGATGCGCTCGGCCATCAGCACTGCTTCGGTCGTCGCAGTCGAGCCGTCCCACATGGAAGCGTTGGCCACTTCCTGCCCGGTGAGCTGGCACATTAACGTCTGAAATTCGAAGATAGCCTGCAGCGTGCCCTGCGAGATTTCCGCCTGATACGGCGTGTACGAGGTGAGAAATTCGCCCCGCTGGATAATGGCGTCGGTGACCACCGAGCGCAGGTGATTGTAAACGCCAGCGCCGCGAAAGCTGGTGTAGCCGCGCGAATTTTCTGCGGCGCGCTCGGTGAAATATTGAATGATTTCCGCTTCGGAAAACGGCCCGGGCAGCTTTAATGCCTGGCGCAGCCGATAGCGTTCCGGAATGCTGGAAAAGAGCTCATCGATCGAATCTGCGCCGATGGCGGAAAGCATTTCCTGGCGCTCGGCGGGGCTTTTGGGGAGATAGCGCATCAGGCCGAAGCATCCTTGGCCTTATCGGCGATGAACGCTTCGTAAGCGGTGGCATCCATCAGCGATTTGAGTTCCGCTGGATTAGCGAGCCGAACCTTCACCAGCCACGCCGCGCCGTGCGGATCGGAATTGATCTTCTCCGGCGCGTTCTGCAGATCGGCGTTAGCTTCGACCACTTCGCCGGAGATCGGAGCGTAAATATCGCTGACCGCTTTGACCGACTCGACCGTACCGAGCGTTTTCCCGGCCGTGACTTTGGTTCCCGGTTTCGGCAGCTCCACGAAAACGACGTCGCCGAGTTCATGCTGCGCGTAATCGGTGATGCCGACGGTGGCGACATCGCCCTTGGCATCGACCCATTCATGCTGGTCGGTATAGCGAAAGTTTGCCGGATACGCCATGCGTTTTCTCCTCTGGAACTCCCGGCCTCCCGGGGCGCCCAATGATTTTTGCTTCAGACCGTTTTGGCCGTCGACGTTGCCACCGATTGCGGCACCACCTTTCGCGCTCGCTTGTAAAACGGAGTCGGAACCACCTGCGCCTTCGCTTTTTGGCTGCGAATTTCCACGTACACAGGCGTCCCGATCGCCGACATGGCAGGCGGGACGTAGGCAAGCGCGATGTTTTTGCCGAGCGTCGGGGACGGCGAGCCGCTGGTCACCACGCCGATGGCTTCGCCGGCATCATTGCAGCAGCAATAGCCGTCGCGCGCGATCCCGCGTTCGACCATCTCCAGACCGACCAGCGTGCGCTTCAGTCCTGTGGACTTAGCCCGCTCCAGCGCCGCGCGGCCGAGGAAATCACCTTTTTCCATCTTGCAGTAGCGGTCCAGCCCGGCTTCCCAAACATTGATTTTGTCGCTGATCTCGTGCTCGTAAAGCGCCATCTTGGCTTCCAGGCGCAGCGTGTTGCGCGCGCCCAGCCCGCACGGAAGAATGCCGAATTCGCGTCCGGCTTCCATCACCTGGGCCCAGAGTCGCTCGCTGGTGGCTCGGTCGGACGGCACATAAATCTCGAAACCATCTTCTCCGGTATAGCCGGTGCGCGCGATTAAAATATTCTTCAGGCCGCACACGTTGTCATGGGTAAACCGATAATTCTTGATCGAGCTCAGATTTGCATCGGTCAGCTTTTGCACAACGTCGATCGCGCGCGGCCCTTGAATCGCAAGCTGCGTATACGCGTCGCTCAAGTCTTCCACGACGCAGTCAAACTCTTTCGTATTTTGCCGCACCCAATCGATGTCTTTCTGGCGCGTGCCGGCATTGATGACCAGCAGATAATCGTCCTGGCCGAGACGATGCACAATCACGTCGTCGACAAACGTGCCTTGCGGATACAGCATCGCCGAATAATGGGCTTGCCCAATTGCCAGCTGCGATGCGTCATTCATGCTGATGTGCTGTACCGCCGCGAGCGCGCCTCCGAACGTGCGTCCAGAGCGGATGCGAATGTCGCCCATGTGGCTGACATCGAAGAGGCCCACGCTTCCGCGAACGGCTTTGTGCTCCGCGACCAACCCGCCGCTCGCCGGGTACTCGACAGGCATGTCCCAGCCGCCGAAATTAACCATTTTCGCGCCCAAACGGCGGTGCAGCGCGTTCAGCGGCGTTTTGCGGGCTTCGCTATTGGTGGGCGAGTTGGCTGCTTCCATTCCGATGGCTCAGAGCAGAAATCGATACTAGCATGCACCTCCAAACGCGTCAAAGAAGCATAGAGTGCAAGACAAAAACGGCTTGTAGGCGAAAAAAATCTCTCCGAACGTGTCGAATTGCCGAGTAGACAACTCGTCGCATCGAGGCAACGCGCGCCTTGCCGCGCCTCGCCATCGTCAGGTACAGTTTTCCTTGGAGGCTCCCATGCCCGGTCCCGTCCTTTGCACGATGTGCAACATGCCGGAAGAGCGCTGCACCTGCGAGAAATACTGCACCATTTGCAAGGGTCAGCACAACGTGCGCTTGGGTGCGGATGGCCTCTACTACTGTCCGGATTGCCGGGAAGCCTGCGACGTGCCCCTGGCGAACGCCCGTGGCCACTGACGCGAAGAGCATTCAGATGCAGATTGAAGCCGACCCGCGGCTCGCGGCAGCCGCGGGAGGGGCGGCGCGTTATTTCGCGGACGCGGCGGGGCTGGAAGCTCCCGCCATTGTGGACTGGCAAACGGCCATCGTGGCCGCCTGTACCGAAGCCTTCGAACATTTGACGCGTGAGCATCCGCGGCTGGACGTGACGCTAACGCGTCTGGCGGACCGCATCGAGGTCGCATTCTCCCGCGAGGGCGATACGACGCCCGCCCTCGGCCTCGACACCCTGGCTGGCCTGGCGCCGCAAAGTGGGAGTGCACCGGGGAAAGAGCATGGCGGCTCCCTGGTCCTGGGAGGGGTCGACCGTGTGCAATACGAGATCCGCGGGGGCGTTGCGGTCACGCGGCTGACGAAATACATCACGCCTGGTACGCGGCGCTGTTAGCGTCTCCTTGAGCCTCAAAGCGCGCGTCGCTTACATCTTCAATGCGAAGGTATTGTGCCTGATCAGCGAAGCCATCTGGTCGTCGGTGAGCGCCATGTTAATCATGACGCGATCGCCCGACGGCGCGACACGCGCTTTGTCGAGCATGTCCGCAAAGTCCGGATTGTCTTTGCCGGCCTGGTAGCGCTTGTACACAAGACCCGCCTGGAGGAGTTGCGCCATCGTGTTGGCATCCTCGGTGGAACCGCAGACAGCCTGGAACTTTCCGTCGATGCCGCTGCCGGCGTTCACGTTGATGAGCATGTTTTGCATGCGCGAAACGAGCTTCGCGGCGTCCGGAAATTGTTCGACTTCCGGCGCGAGCTGCTGCATGGCCAGCCGCGTGTATGCCGGGTTCAGCACCGCCCACACGATGCCGTTGCCGTTAGCCTCGTTGATCAGCGGGAAGAACTGGTCGTTGCGCAGCAGGCCTTCTTCCGCGCCGAAACGCACTTCGACCATTTTCTCCAAAACTGAGCGATGCCCGAACGCCGCGGTGCTCGAGTCGATAAACAGGAAGAACAAGTCGCTGGGGCCGGCGCCGGTACCAAAGGCATAGAGCGTGTAGTTCCGCGCTTTGAACGTGGGCAGCTTCTGGCGCTTGAAATAGGCTTCCGTGGAGTCCGGATTGTAGTTTCCCAGAGCGACGCCCACAATTTGCTCGCCGGTCGGAATCGCCGAGGATGCCGCGCCTTCGCCCTTGCTTGTCACGTTCTCGGCGACCAGACCCCAGGCCAGTTCCTCCACCTGCGTGTTGGGATCCACGCCTGCCGAAGCGAGAAACTTTTCGAATTGGCGGAAACGGTCGGGGAGCAGCTGCTCCTGCAGTTGCGGAAACCACTTCATGGTGCGCGCCTTTTTCAAATCCGCGTAGGCAAACTCTCCGACTTCCTTCGGGAACAGCGCGATAATGTCGTTGCCGAGCCGCCCCGCGTGCGCGGGTTGCGCTGCCAGCAAAGTCGAAACTGCAAATGCGAGCGCGGCCACCAGCTTGACCGTGGCCTTTGCCGGCGAAGGCGTTGCAGCCGCTCGAATGGACGATTTCATTTCATTCTCCTTGCCAAACATGGAACTGCGCGGGCATTACGCGCTGATAGAGCGGGGCGTTCCGCCGAGCCGCCCGCGCAATGCGGCGGTCTTAGCTCGCATGGACGTCACGTAATTCGCGTCCGCAATACTCTCGAGATTGATTTCCACGTTCGCCAAAGCCCCTCGCGCACCGGCAGCGGCCATCAGCCGCGCCACTTCCAAGTCTGACTTCATGGATGCTGCGGCGATAGATGCAAGTTGTCCTAGGCGTTCGAAAAGCGCAACGCTGCGTTCGGCCACTTGCAGTGGAACCTCGGCAGCTCCGCGGGTGGCGCGCTGGATAGCGTCTGCACGCATGCGCTTGTCTTCGACGCTCTCTTGCGGCAATTTGTAACCGGCCATGACTGCGTCGTAAGCGGCTGCGTCGCGATCGATCGCTTCCGCCAATTCCGCGGCATTACGCCGCAATTGATCAAGCGCTTCGGAGAGCTCATTCACGAAAGCGGCTTGCGACTTTTTCTTTCGCGAAAGCCCGGCGACCATCTGTCCGAGCGACGCGGCGAGCGCCCCGGCCAGGGCGGAAACGCTGCCGCCGCCGGGCGTTGCGCTTGGCGCAGCGACCGCTTCCAGAAACGGCTCTGCCAGGCCGGCCAGCTTTCCTTCTTTCGCCGCCGGATTCAGGGGCTCGCCGGTCAGCGCTGCCTGCAAGCGATTCTCAAAGACTTGCTCCGGCGAAAAATTCTCCACCTGCAGAAAATAATCGGCGGCCATTTCAATGGCTTTTTTCGGAATCAGCCCGACGATCTCGCTCGCTTCGCGCTTCACCATCTCGTAGACCCGATGCATGGGCGTTTGCTCGAAATCGGTTAGGTTGATGGAAACCTGCGCGAGATTGCGCGCCTTCAGCTCCACGCCCATGGACTTCACGTAACGCAGCCCACCCGACGAAAAGCGGATGGCCTTCGCGATTTTGTTGGCGATGCCGATGTCCGAAGTATTCAGGTTCACGTTATAGGCGATCAGGAACTTCCGCGCCCCCACAACCGTCGCTCCGGCGGTTGGATGAAGTTTGCACTCACCAATGTCTGGCAGGCGGTTGTGGTCGCGCTTCATCTCTTCGCGGAGCCCTTCGAACTGTCCGCGGCGAATATTTTCAAGGTTGGTGCGCTCCGGACGGCTGGCGGCAGCTTCGTAAAAATATATCGGGATGCGATAGCGCTTCCAGATCTCCTCGCCCACGCGTCGCGCCAGCGCCACGCAGTCCTCCAACGACATTCCTTCGATGGGGATGAACGGCAGCACGTCCGTCGCGCCGATGCGCGGATGCGCGCCGCTGTGCTTCGTCAGATCGATCAGCTCCATCGCCTTGCCGACGCCAAGCAGCGCCCCTTCCGCGACCGCATCGGGATCGCCTGCAAGGGTAATGACGCAGCGGTTGTGATCGGCGTCCATCTCGCGGTCGAGCACGTACACCCCGGGCACCTTGCTCATGGACGCGACAATGGCGTCCACCTTGGCGGCATCGCGTCCTTCGGAGAAATTCGGCACGCACTCGATCAATCGTTTCATCCAGCTAGGTCCTCGCGGTCTTCGCCACATTCATCATAGGGGATTTTGGAGAGGCCATCCACTCGCGTGTGTTCTCTCAAAAACAGGCTGGCCTCTCTTGAGCGTCATCCAACATTTGTTCACGCCGAAGTAGTAGGGAATCTCGCGATAATCGTCGACGTCAAAAACCGCGATGTTCGCTTGCTTGCCGGTTTCAAGCGAGCCAATCCGCTTTTCCCGCTTCAGGGAATACGCTGCGTTAATCGTTGCTGCGACGAGCGCTTCCGCCGGACTCATACGCAATTGTGAGCACGCCAGCGACAGGATCATCGGCATGCTCACGGTTGGGCTCGTGCCCGGATTGTAGTCGGTCGCGAGGGCCACGATAGCTCCCGCATCAATTAGCGCGCGCGCCGGAGCGTACTTCTTCAATCCAAGATGGAAATCGCATCCAGGCAGCAGCGTCGCAACGGTATTCGACTTCGCAAGCGCGCGTATGTCTGCTTTATTGACTTGTTCCAGGTGGTCGCAGCTCGCTGCTCCAAGCTGAACGCCCAACTGTGTCGCGCCGCTGCGCGTCAGCTGTTCCGCGTGGAGCCGCGGCCAAAGGCCGTGCTGCTTGCCTGCTTCCAGAATCTTCTTGGCCTCGCTGAGGGAGAACGCGCCGCGATCACAGAAAGCATCGCAGAATTCAGCGAGTTGTTCCGCAGCGACTTCGGGGATCAGTTTGTCGGTCAGAAGCGCGACGTACTTCGCGGAGCCGTCCGGCTTACTACGAAACTCGCTCGGAACGACGTGCGCGCCGAGAAATGTCGATACGATGTCGAGCGGCTGTTCCGCGCTCAACTCCTTGTGCAATCGCAGAATCTTCAGCTCGCTTGCCACATCCAGACCGTAACCGCTCTTCGCCTCCAGCGTCGTCGTTCCGTGCGCCGCAAATTCCAGCAATGCCGCGTGCGCGCGCTTCTTCAAGCTCTCGCCCGTCGCCGCGCGCAACTTCCTCACGGAATTCAGAATTCCGCCGCCTTTGTGCGCCATCTCCTCGTAGCTTGCACCTTTGATTTTCAGCTCGTATTCTTCAACGCGGCTGGCCGCATGAATCAGGTGGGTATGCGAATCGACGAACCCGGGCAGCACCACGCGCCCGCCCACGTCGAACTTCCCTGCGGAGCGTGCCTCAGACAGCGACTCAATCTCTAAACGGGTGCCCACCGCCGCGATCACTCCGTCGCGGATCAGCAGCGCGCCGTCCCGGATGACTCCGATGTCGGAGAGAAATTTGCCGCGGCGCGGAACGCGACCGCGAAGCGTCAGTAACTGCGATGCGCCCGTGATGAGCAGGTGAGAAGACAAGTCGCCAGTATTATGCCCGAAAGTAGCGCGAGCTCTAGCCGGCGCAGAGTGACGGTGCCACGCGCACCCTTAGCCTAAGCGGTGGCCGCCTTCCCGTGATACGCGGGCACAAAGACATCTTGCACAAATTTCTCGAACGAAGTCGGAGTGGTGTTCTCCGGCGAACGCGGCTCCTGCGCGGCCACGATTCCTGCGTTGATGGCCTTGTACATCTCGATGAACAGTGCGGCGGTCTTCGGCGGAATACCCATTTGCATCAGCACCTGCTGCACTTCCTCATACGGAAACTGCACGTAGCGCAGATCCTTTTTACCGATGCCGCGCGCGATCACGCCGGTAGCTTCGGTCATCGACAAATCGCGTTGGCCCAGCACTTCGCGCGTTTGTTTGCCGGAAAAATCCAGGTCCAGGATGCGCCGCGCGGCATACTCCCCTATGTCACGCGTCGCGATCATAGGCAGCTTCAGGTCGGGCAGCAGCGCGTGTCCGAACATCCCCATCCCATGAATCATGCCAATCGCCGCCAGGTTGTTCTCCATGAAGTACGCGGCGCGCAGGTGCAGCACATTTAAGCCGCCGATCGCATTCAGTTTTTGCTCCGAAGAGTACAGCCCCGCAATCGGCCCGGTGCCTGCCGCAACGTGCGCGCCGTAGCTGCTCAAGTGCACGGCGTAGCGCAAGCCAGACTCCTTCACCGCTTTCGCAATCGCATCGCTCTCGCGCTCCTGGTTCGCGCGATAGTCCTGGGCAGTCATAGACGGCGGCAACATCAAGTATGCCGCGCGTGCCCCGGCGAAAGCGGTGGCGAGCGCGGCCGCATCGTTCACGTCTGCCGTGAACGCTTCCGCGCCCTTGCGCACGAAGCGCTCCAGCCGCGTCGCGTCGCGTCCTACGACGCGCACCTTCTCGCCCTTCAATAGCAGGGAATTTGCGATGATCGAACCGGTGTTGCCGGTCGCACCTAAAACTACGTACATGGCATCTCCTCGACTTGCCTTACACGCGGTAAGGGCCAAACCCTGCCAGACTCTAGCATAAGAACGAAACCCTGCGCGCTAGAAAGCGGGTAGTCTACGCCCGTCTCTTGCCCATGGGTATTTTCACTCCGGCCTTCTCCGCGAATGCTTTCGCCTCCGCATAGCCTGCGTCCACGTGCCGCAGCACGCCCATGCCAGGATCGTTCGTCAACACCCGTTCGATGCGCGCCGCCATTTCTTTGGTACCGTCCGCCACGGTCACTTGCCCGGCGTGCTGCGAATAGCCGATGCCCACGCCGCCCCCGTTGTGGATCGATACCCACGAAGCGCCGCTCGCCGTATTTACCAGCGCGTTTAGCAGCGGCCAATCTGCTATGGCATCGGAGCCGTCCAGCATCGCTTCCGTCTCACGATACGGCGAAGCCACCGAGCCGCAGTCCAGGTGATCGCGGCCCATCACCACCGGCGCCTTGATTTCGCCACGCGCCACCAGCTCGTTCACCGCCAGCCCAAACTTGTCGCGCTCCCCGTACCCCAGCCAGCAAATCCGCGACGGTAGCCCCTGAAACTTCACGCGCTTCTGCGCCAGCTTGATCCAGCGGCTCAGGTGCTCGTCGTGCGGGAACATGTCAAGCACGAGCTGGTCCGTCCGCGCAATGTCCGAAGCTTCTCCGGAAAGCGCCGCCCAGCGGAACGGCCCTTTGCCTTCGCAGAATAGCGGGCGAATGTACGCCGGCACAAAACCGGGGAAATCATAGGCATTCTTGACGCCCTGCTGAAACGCGAACGTGCGGATGTTATTTCCGTAGTCGAAGGTGACCGCGCCCAGCTTCTGCAAGTCCAGCATGCCTTGCACGTGTTGCGCGATGGCCGCCAGCGAGCGCTTCTTATACTCGTCGGGATTTCTCACGCGCAGTTCCAGCGCCGCTTCCAAGGTCATGCCGTTAGGCACGTACCCGTTGAGCGGATCGTGCGCGCTGGTCTGATCGGTCAGCAGGCCAGGCAGCACGCCGCGCTTGGCCATCTCCGGAATCAAGTCCGCGCAATTGCCCACCAAACCGACGGAAGTCGCCTCTCGCTTGCGCACCGCGTTCTTCAGAATACGCAGCGCCTCGTCGAGGCTGGTCACCATCACATCGCAGTAGCCGGCCTTCACACGTCGCTTGATGCGTTCGGGGTCCACGTCGATTCCCAGGAACGCCGCGCCGTTCATCGTCGCGGCCAGCGGCTGCGCGCCGCCCATGCCGCCCATGCCGCCAGTCACTACCAGCTTGCCGGCCAAATCCCCGCCAAAATGTTTCTTCGCCGCGGCCGCAAACGTTTCGTAGGTCCCCTGTAAAATCCCCTGCGTTCCGATGTAAATCCAGCTCCCCGCCGTCATTTGGCCGTACATCGTCAGCCCGGCGCGATCCAATTCGTTAAATTTGTCCCAGTTGTCCCATTGGCCAACGAGATTCGAGTTGCACAACAGCACCCGCGGCGCGTACTCATGCGTGCGAAAAACCCCCACCGGCTTGCCGGATTGCACCAGCAGCGTTTCGTCCCCCGCCAGTTCGCGTAGCGAGCGCACAATCGCGTGAAAGCATTCCCAATTCCGCGCCGCCCGCCCCGTCCCGCCGTAAACAATCAGCTCCTGCGGCTTCTCGGCCACTTCGGGGTCCAGATTGTTCATCAACATCCGCAGCGCCGCTTCCTGTTGCCACCCCTTGCAGGAAACCTGCGTCCCCCGCGCCGCGCGAAACGGCCCCTTCGACAACCCGACCTCCGCCTTTTCGCCCGATGCCGTAACGCCCATGAATTTTGCTCTCCGCGCCATACTAACCCACACCACCCCCTTTTGCATCCGCCCCCCAGTGGCTCGCAACGAAAGCAGTTGCTCTGTGGACCAGAATCCCATCGGCTATGTAGCGGCTACAATCGCAAGGACGATTCACCCGTCTTGACATGTTGGACTTGATGTTTTAACTTTATGGACAGTAATAGCTTTATATAAGCGTTTTTTTCTTCAGCCTTCTAGGCAAGCCAAAAAATACACTTGGGAGGTTTCGATGAGAAGCTCTTGTCGGCCCTCGAAGCTGGGCGCATTTCTCGCGCTCATTGTGACGTCTTTCAGTGCGCTTCCAGCACAAGGTCAGCAAACTCCCGCTTCGACTCAACAGTTGCGCTTTGTGCACCACGACGTTTCTCCTCGGCTACGCGACATTCCGCCCATCCCGCCAAGAGAGGAACGCCGGGTCATACCGCGGCGCCTGATCTACCGCGGCAATCCCTCCAGCAAATCGGACCCGGTCGTCCAATCGTCAACTGTCGGCCCCCTCGTCTCGACAACCAGCGGGCTGAATTTCGATGGCGTGGGCCAGGGAGCCTACGGCTTCACTGTCCGCGCCGCGCCGCCGGATACAAACGGCTCTGTTGGGGCAGCGCAATTTGTCCAGTGGGTGAACCTGTCGTTTGCCGTTTTTGATAAAAGTACCGGGGGGCTGCTCTACGGTCCCGCAACGGGAAATAGTTTGTGGCAGGGGTTTGGCACAGCTGCTTGCGCCAATAACAATGACGGCGACCCGATCGCCCAATACGACAAAGCCGCCAATCGCTGGGTAATGACGCAGCTTTCGTTTACAGGTGGCCCTCCATTCTACCTTTGCATCGCCGTCTCCCAGACTTCGGACGCCACGGGCGCGTATAACCGCTACGCCCTGCAGTGGGCGAACAACACCCTGCCCGACTACCCGAAGATCGGGGTCTGGTCTGACGCTTACTACACATCATTCAACATGTTTTACGGCGGGTTCCTCTTTCTGGGAGCTGAAGCGTGCGCCCTGGACCGCAACATGATGCTCACAGGGGGTACTCCCAACGCCAACTCTGCGCAGTGCTTCATCGATTCAAGCCAGGCGAGTTGGCTGCCCTCAGACCTCGATGGGTCAACATCCCCTCCCTCGGGCGAGCCCGCCTTCTATCTGGACCTCGGGTCGAACTCGCTGAACCTATTTAGATTCCACGTGGATTTCACAAACTCCAGCAACACGACGTTCGCTGGGCCGATCAACATTCCCGTTGCAGCGTTCAACGATGCCTGCGGCGGGGGGACGTGCATCCCGCAGGCGGGGACCAGCCAGCAGCTCGATTCCCTCGGCGAGCGACTGATGTGGCGCCTGGCCTACCGGAATTTCGGCGACCATGAGGCGCTGGTTGCCAACCACTCGGTGGCTACCGGGGCGGGAAACGTGGGCGTGCGCTGGTATGAACTGCGCGACCCGAACGGCAGCGCCACGGTTTTTCAGCAGGGCACGTACGCCCCCGACTCTAACTATCGTTGGATGGGCAGTGTCGCCATGGACAATGCCGGCGACATCGCCGCTGGCTACGGCGTCTCGAGCAGCGCCATGAATCCGGCAGTCCGCTACGCGGGCCGGGTACCCAGTGATCCCCTGAATACGCTACAGACTGAAACCAGCATCATCGAGGGCGCGGGATCGCAATTGCCCAGCTTGAGTCGCTGGGGTGACTACAGCAGCATGAGCGTTGATCCCGTCGATGATTGCACCTTCTGGTACACGAATGAGTATCTGTTGACCAGCGGCACGTTCAATTGGAGCACCCGCATCGCGACATTCAAGTTTCCTTCCTGCGGTGGCGTGCCTACGGCCGACTTCTCCATCGGCGCGACACCCCAGTCCGCTACGGCGGACCCTGGGGCGAGTGCCATGTACACAGTGACCGTTACTCCCTCCAACGGATACGGCGGGACGGTTAACCTGACCGTCAGCGGATTGCCGTCTGGGGCTAACGCCAGCTTCAGCCTCCCCTCTATGGCCCCGCCTTATGGTTCATCCACTCTTACGGTCGGGACTAGCACAGCGACACCGGCGGGGAGCTATCTGCTCACAATCAGCGGAACGGACAGCACCGGAACCCCTGCTCATTCGACGACGGTCACCATGGTCGTCAATCTGAAGGGCGGCTTCACGGTTTCGGCAACTCCTTTTGTTCCGAATCCGGTTTCGCGTGGCGGCAAGACTGGCAACACGGTGACAGCGACTGCCAACGGAAATTTCAACGGCACGGTTACGTTCAGCGCCAGCGGATTGCCGCCGCGTTCTAACGCAACCTTCAATCCCACCTCGATAATTGGGTCTGGGTCGGCTACTCTCACGATCCAGACGTTAAGAAAAACAGCTAGCGGCAACTACATCATCACGATAACCGGCACCAGCGGTAGTTTGAGCAGCTCGACCACGGTACCGCTCACGGTGCAGTGAGACCAGAGCTGTTGTAAGAAACCCGGGGGGTGGGGACCTCCTTTCGGCCCGCCGCGTTCGTAACCCAGAACGTATCCGGTTACCCGCAACGCCCAACTCGAGACCTGTAGCGCAGGGCGGCGTCTGCGGAGCCCTGCGGCTTTTCCAAGACACAAGCTCAATGCCCACCCGCAGTGCTGCGCTGATGAAAAACTGACACAACCGAGTACGCATTGCATGCCTAAAGTCGGTAGGGTAGAGTGACTTCACTCCATGAACTACGGCACGCTTCCCTCGCGATTCCTGAGCGCCATCGATTCGTACCCAAACTCCCGCGCGCAGATGTTCCGCCACGCCGACAGTACCTGGGAGTCGATTTCATCCGCGGAGCTACTGCGCCGCATCGCCGGCCTTTCGATGGCGCTTGTCGAACTGGGTGTGAAGCCGGGCGACCGCGTGGGACTCTTCGCCGCCAATCGTCCCGAGTGGCACACCGCCGATTTCGCCATCAACGGCTCGGGTGGCATCACCGTCCCCATTTATTTCAACGAATCGCCGGATCGCATGACCTACATCCTCAAACATTCCGGCGCGCGCGTGATCATTGTGGCTGGCATGGAGCAGCTGAAAAAGCTCCTGCCCTGCCGCGCGCAATTGCCCGAACTCGAGCATGTCATCGTCGCCGACGCCGGCGCCGACGTGCCCATCGAGTGCCTGCGCTACGAGACACTGATCGCTTCCGCGGGTGGCGCCGAAATCGCCGCGTACCGCATGCGCGCCGCGCAAGTTCTCCCCGGCCAGTTGTGCACCATCATCTACACCTCCGGCACCACCGGCGAGCCCAAAGGCGTGATGCTCACGCACAACAATATGTCGTCCAACATTACGGACTCCTGCGCCACCTTCGACTTCAAGCCCCCGACCGACGTAGCTTTGTCCTTCCTGCCGCTCGCCCACGTTTACGGCCGCATGCTGGATTACATCTATCTCTTCAATGGCGTGAGCGTCGCCTACGTCGAAGCCGTCGACCTCGTCCCGCAGGCCCTGCTCGAAATCCGCCCGTCGGTCATCGCCGCTGTGCCGCGTTTCTTCGAGAAGATTTACGCGAAGCTGATGGAGCAGGGAAGCAAAGCCACCGGAATCAAGCGCACCCTGTTTGATTGGGCGATCGACGTCGCCCGGCGCGCGGCTCCCTGGCGCACGGGTGGGAAGGGCGTAAGCCCGTTTCTCAAAGTCCAGTGGGCCCTCGCCGACCAACTCGTCTATAAAAAAGTTCGCGCCGGAATCGGCGGAAGATTGCGCATGGTTTTCTCCGGCGGTGCGCCGCTTTCCAGGGAGCTCGCCGAATTTTTCTGGTCCATCGGCGTCCCCATTTATCAGGGTTACGGCCTCACCGAGACTTCGCCCATCCTCACTTCCAACTACCCGCAAAATCGCAGCGGCAGCTCCGGGCGGCCCATTCCCAACGTTCTGATTCGCATCGCGGAAGACGGCGAAATCCTCGCCAAGGGTCCGTGCGTGATGCAGGGCTATTACAAGGGTCAGGATGCCACGCGCGAAGTCATCGACGAGGAAGGCTGGTTTCACACCGGCGACATCGGCTATCTCGACGCCGACAACTATCTCTTCATCACCGACCGCAAAAAAGATTTGATCAAGACCGCGGGAGGAAAATTCGTCGCGCCGCAGCCGATTGAAAACGCGCTCAAGACTAGCCCCTACATCCTGAACGCCATGATCGTCGGCGATCAACGCAGGTTTGTCGTCGCGCTCATCGTGCCCAACGCCACGACCGTTTCCGCCAAACTTCAGGACCAGGGCATTCGCATCGCGTCGCACGAAGAAATGGCCGCGCATCCTGCTGTGCGCTCGCTGATCGAAGCGGAAGTGAAGCGCCTCACCGCGCATCTTGCGCAATGGGAAACCATCAAGCGCTTTGCGCTCCTCCCCGAAGATTTCACGTTCGACAACGGCAGCCTGACGTTCACCCTCAAACTCAAACGCCGCGTCGTCGAGCAAAACTACCGCGAAGTGATCGACAAGCTCTACGCCGAATCGTCCGAATCAATTTCGGCGTCGCGCCGTCCCTAGCAGGAAGAAAAACTCGCACAGGACTCGCTAAGTTTGCCCTAGTATCCTTCGCACTCCCTCCGCAAATTCCTCTTCACGTGCAATCAAGCTTAACACTAGAAATCCATCGCCGGCGAAATCAAAGAAGTGTCCGGGATGAACGTAAACGTCTTTCGTGTCCAACAACGCGATCGCCAGATCTTCGTCACTCTGCACCACCGGCACACGCAACACCGCATACCACCCGCCTTCCAATTCCAAGCGCGTGCACTCCTTCTGCGCAACCAACTGGCGGTCAAGTTCAGCGAGATTGCGCCGGACCCGCGTCATCAGCTTCTTCTGAAATCCATGCCGCTGCTGCAAAAGCGCCGGCGTCGCCAATTGCACCGGCGCATTCGGCGAAAGATACGTGTCCGCAATCAGCTCGAGCCTCTCAAGCGCCTGCCTCTTCAACTCCGCCGGCCCGCTCACGATCACCCAAGCCATTTTCATCTGCGGCAGCCCAGAAATTTTCGATAGGCCGCTCATCGCAAACGTAAGCGCGCGAGGATTGCCGGCGAAAGTGAGAGGCTTGCCATCGCGCAGGGCAAAATCCAAAAACACTTCGTCGGCGATGAGCGCCATCCGGCTGGCTGCGCAAAGCTCATTTAGCTTCGCTAGTTCTTGCTCCTTAACGAAATGTCCAGTCGGATTATTCGGGTTCACAACGATCACGCCCCGCATCCGTGGAGTGATCGCCTGCTGCAAACTATGAAAATCAATCTGCCACCCGTGATCGTAAACCAGCGAATAGCGCACCAGCTTCACGTCGTGAATGTCGGCAAGAAATCCGAACAGCGGATAACTCGGCGCGGGAATCAGCAACTCATCGCCGGGATTGCAAAGCAGACGGAACACAAACGAATACGCTTCGCTCGTGCTGGTGGTCAGCACAATGTCGTCAGCGGAAATCGTCGTGCCGCGCGCTGAATAATATTCCGTCACCGCTAGCCGCGCGCTCTCCAGGCCTTTGGGATTTGGTTCATAGCGCAGCGCCGCGGGATGCCGCAGCGCCGCAAGAATGGCCCCGCTGTCGTATTCGAAGCCGCACTCCGTAGGATTCGAAGCGGTCAGATCAAGCAGCCGCCTCCCGCTGGCGCGATGCCGCACCAGCGCCTCACTCAATCGATTCCCGGCAAGATTCCAATTCGTCCGCTCAGCAAACATCTACTCAGCATTTTCTCGTCGCGTCATTCACAAAACCTTGCCGTCCGCGTCCATCAACCGCATCTCGCCCAGGTTCAGCTCTTTCACGCCGGCCTCAATCTTCGCGCGGTCGCCGACCACGACCCAAATCATGTTGTCCGGATGTACCACCGTCTTTGCCGCGTCGTTCAAATCGCTGGTCTTCAGCGCGCGCACCTTTCCCGCGTATGTCTCGTAATAATCGTCGGGCAAACCGAAATGAATCAGGTCCGCGACCGACTGCCCCACCTCATCAATCGTTTCCCGCGAACCCGGCAAGCTCAGCGTCTCGTTGGCCTGAATTTTTGCGAGTTCTTCCGCGGTCAGCGGCTTGTCCGCCAGAATCGCGTGAAATTCCTTGTTCATCTCCGCCATGGACTCCTTGGTTTTATCCGTCTGCACCGGCGCCAGCGCGATGAACGGCCGCTGCCCGCGCGCCGCCCACAGCAAACTCTGCGCGCCATATGACCAGTGCTTGTCCTCGCGCAAGTTCATGTTCAGCCGCGCCGCGAAATTTCCGCCCAGTCCAGCATTCATCGCCTCGATCGCGATTTCCTTCGGATTATTCGTCGGAGGCGCAACGTGTCCGGCAATAATCACCGATTGCAGCGCTCCCGGCTTGTCCACCAGGTACACGATAGACTTCTGCGCTTGCTGCACCGTACCCACATTTTTCGCCGGCACTTTCCCGGCCTTCCATCCCGCAAACAACTTCTCCAGCTTCGGCGTGACCTCTGCAAGCGTGGTATCGCCAACGACGATCAGCGTGGAATCGTTGGGCCGAATCCAAACATCGTGAAACTTGGCCAGGTCCTCGCGCGTCATCTTCGCGACGCTCGCCGATGTTCCCGAGCCCGTCAGGGGATTCCCATACGCGTGCTGCGCACCGTAGAGCAGTGCCGGAAAGACGCGCAGCGCCATCTGCACGGGAGTGTTCTTCTCGCGGTCAATCGCCGCGAGCTGCAACTTCTGCTGCCGCTTAAAATCCGCATCCGGAAAGGATGGATTCAGAATCACGTCGGCAAAAAGCTCCAGCGAAGGATCGAGTTTCGATTTCAACGCCGACAATCGGACGGTCGACATATCCAGATTCGAATTCGCGCGTAGCTCCGCTCCCAGCATCGCCAGTTGGTCGCTGATTTCCAGCGCGCTGCGGGTCTTCGTACCTCCGGTTAGCAGCGCCATGGTCATGCTCGCGGTTCCCGGCGCGGCAAATTCGTCCGCGGCGTAGCCGGCATCGCTAGTCATCCAGAAGCTGACCAGCGGCACTTCATGCCGCTCCGCCAGCACCACGCTCAGTCCATTCGAAAGCTTCGCGCGCTGCAACTTCGGCAGCTTCAGCTCTGGAGGCGCGCCAATCTCCGGCGCTTTTGAACGATCCGCGCCTGCAGCCGCCGTTTTGTATGTTGGGAAGGGAAGTACTTCCAAGATGTAAACGCCATCCGCCAGCCAGCGGTACGCAGCCGCCTTCAAATCTTCCGCGCTGGCCTCGCGGACCAGTTTTAACCAGGCCTTGTATGCATCCGGGCTGCCCCGAAACACTTCGTTCTGCGCCAAGCGGTCCGACTTCCCTCCGAAGCCGCCGATGCGCTCGATTCCGCGAATAAAGTCTGCGTCGTATTGCGTCTTCACCCGCTGCAGCTCTTCCGCTGTCGGTCCATCTTTCAAAAATCGCGCCAGCTCTTCATCCAATTCCTTCTCGACCTGTGCGAGTCCTTGGCCCGGCCGCGCCGTAGCCTGCACGCGAAACTGCCCGCCAATCTCTTTCAAATCCACGAAGGCCGCAGTGTCAGTCGCGATTTGATCGTCGTACACCAGTCGCTTGTAAAATCGCGAAGTCTTGCCGGTAGTCAAAACGTCGCTTACCAAATCCAAATAAACACTGTCCGCGCTTCCGTATTCCGGAATGTTCCAGACTTTGTAAATCCTTGCCTGCGGCACGCGATCCTGCACCACTTGCCGGTGCGTTCCCGTCATCTTCGCCACCCAAACTTCCTGATGCGCGACGGGCGGCCCGGCGGGAATATTCCCATAATATTTTTCGACCTTCTCCTTCGCGGTCTTTGCGTCGATGTCTCCGGCCATCACAATCACTACGTTCGACGGTCCGTAATACGTCTTGAACCATTCCTTCACGTCGTCCATGGCCGCCGCGTTCAAGTCCCCCATGTCCCCAATCACGGTCCACGAATACGGATGACCCGCAGGATACGTGTTCTGCGTAATCAGTTGCCGCGACACCGCGTACGGCTGGTTCTCTCCCTGCCGCTTCTCGTTCTGCACCACGCCGCGCTGCAAATCCAGCGTCTTCTGGTCCAGCGTGAGAAAGCCCATGCGGTCCGATTCCATCCACAGCGTGTAGTCCACCGCCGACGTCGGCACATTCTCGAAATAATTTGTGCGATCGTTGTTCGTCGTGCCGTTCAAATCCGTCGCGCCAATGCGCTCCATAGCCTCGATGTAGCTGCCCTTGGCGTGGTCGCTGCCACCAAACATCAAGTGCTCGAACAAATGCGCGAAGCCGGTCTTCCCCAGCTTCTCGTTTTTCGAGCCGACGTGATACCACGTGTTGATGGCCACAATCGGCGCTTTGTGATCCTCATGCACGATCAACGTCAGCCCGTTATCCAGCACAAATTTCTGGTACGGAATCTCCACGTCCTTCGTCTGCGCGAACGCCCCCGCGCCAGCAGCCAGCATCGCCGCCATCACCAAACAAGCCGCAACCCAATTCCTCATCTCCGACCCTCCATTCAAAGTAGGCAAAGAAGTGTACTCTTCTCCGTGTCCTCTGTGCACTCCGTGGTGAAATCCTGTAATGCGCGAGTTTCCGATAGACTACGTGAGCATGAAGAACCCGCGCGGAAATCGATACATCGCTTCGCAGGACGCCGGCGACGGCGCTGGATCTGGCCCGGACTGATCCATTACCTGAAATCGTCTCGTCCGTTCTAAAATCAGAGTGAGGTTCACCATGTCAGACTTACTGGTTATCGCCGGCCGCGCGTTTCAATCCCGGCTCATTGTAGGCACCGGCAAATATCGCAGCTTTCCGGAAATGGCGCGCGCTCATGCCGCCTCCGGCGCAGAGATGGTTACCGTCGCCGTCCGCCGCGTCAATCTCACCGACCGCTCGAAGGAATCGCTGCTCGACTTCATCGACCGCGAAAAAATCTTTATTCTGCCCAATACCGCCGGCTGCTACACCGCCGACGAAGCCATCCGCACCGCGCGGCTCGCCCGCGAAGTCGGCCTCTCCAATTGGGTCAAGCTCGAGGTCATCGGCGATCAGCAAACTCTGTTTCCCGACACCGAGCAGCTCATCGAAGCCACGCGCGTTCTCGTGAAGGAAGGCTTCGTCGTCCTCCCTTACACGAACGACGACCTGATCGCCGCTCGCAAGCTGATTGACGCTGGCGCCGCTGCCGTCATGCCGCTTGCCGCGCCCATCGGCTCCGGCCTCGGGATCCAAAACGCTTCCAACCTCCGCATTCT
>WNFP01000897.1_pt1 | contig 32957 bp, 27 predicted proteins | sample 5400201 | NCBI WGS metagenome assembly WNFP01 (sample SAMN13153355, study PRJNA577476) | soil metagenome | isolation source: 115 cm saprolite under Madrone tree | place: USA:California | collected 2016-06-14 | reverse complement strand
CAGCATCCCTACACCCAGCCCTACAACCGGGCAGCAGGGGCAAGCCACTACGACGAATGGCTGCGTGGTGCCCCCGGCGCTAGTTACCAGCCCAGGAGCGCGGATCTCAGGGTTTCCGGTGACCGTGCCGACCCCGACGATTACGCCCTCGGCAGCGTCGTCCCCTGTCGTTCAGCCCAGCACCCAGGCTCCAGCGGTAGGGGCTTTCGATCCAAACATCAAGAATCCCTCGGTGCACGAGTGGGATTTGACCATCCAGCGCGAGCTTCCGATGCATTTCGTTACGGAAATCGGCTACGTCGGGAAGCGCGGAACCCACCTTTACAGAGCCTACGATTTGAACCAGGTTTCCATTAACGGAGCTGGGTTTCTCAACGCCTTCAACACTGGCGTCCACAATCGGGCCCTTGGCTGCACCTTCGTCGATGGCTCAACTCGTAATTCTAGCGGTGCCATCGTCCCATGCCCGGGGGCGACCGTTCCGACTTTGCTACTCCAATTAACAAACAGCACTGGGGGAGATCCCAAGTCCAACCTGAATGGCAGGACTTCTGATTTCGACACGTTCAATATCGGAACCTTTGCCAACTTTGCAGATGGGCTGACTGGGGCGAGCGCCATCACCGCGCGCGGATTCCCCGCCAATTTCTTCCGCCCCAATCCACAATTCGGGCAAATTTTCTTTCAGGATTCCGGCGGTGATTCTTACTACCACGGTTTGTTCATTGCCGTGCGTCGCCGCTTCGAACAAGGGCTAGACTTCGGTTTATCTTACACCTTTAGTAAGTCCATAGATGATATGTCTATCGATCCGACTGGAGCAGCCACTGGCGGAGGCTTGAGCACGACGAACAGCCGCACTCCGACAGATATCCACAACTGGCGGCTGGACCGCGCGCTTTCGGACTTCAACAACACGCACGTGCTGCTGGCCAATTTGCTGTACGAACTCCCCATCGGCAAGGGCAAGAAACTGGCCCCATCCGCGCCGAACTGGGCGAACCATATAATTGGCGGTTGGTCCTTCACCGGCATCTTCGCGTACCAGAGCGGCGAGCCGTATAGCATCACCAGCGGTTCGCTCACGGGCAACGGAGCGCACGTCAGCTTCGCACAGGTGAAAGGCCCGCTAGACAAGGGCCACGTGCAGTTCGTGAACGGGGTAGAAGGCCCGGTAATGTACAACGTGGGTCAACTCATCACCAACCCAGCCGATCCCAACTATAACTGCGTGAATGTCACCGGCACCCAGACATACTTTTGCATTCCCCCTCCGGGACAGCAGGGTAATGGCCGCAACATCGTGCAGGGGCCGAACTTCTGGAATCTAGATTCCGGTCTCCTGAAGGACTTCGGCATCACGGAGCGTTTCAAGCTCCAGTTCCGGGCGGAAGTCTTCAACGTTCTGAACCACACAAACTGGGAAAATCCACGGAACGCCACCTCCGGGTCACCTAGTGTGCAGAGCAGCATTTTCGCCCGTACTTGTTGCGCCTCAGCTTCGCTGCCGTCCTCGGCAACGGTGATCGCCATTGGCGAACCGAACCGAGTCATGCAACTCGGCCTGAAGCTTAATTTCTAACTTAACGCCCGAGTGGGATGTTTGAATCTGGATACCGCAGGGACCACTGCCCAAAGGCATGAGCGCGAGCTGAATAGCCTGAAGAATTTCTCTCACGCTTTCCGGAAATGGCGTGGACCGAGTACGCACATTCGCTGGGGTTGAAATTGGGGCAGTGCCACCCCCTCAGGGTTGCGTATCGGGAACACCTGACCGTTGGGGCAATTGACGCTGCGGCGGGGGCGCTCCAACATGACGCATGAGCGAAATTACGGCAGCCTCTCCCCGGCGGAGTTCGCGCGTCTTTCACAAAATGCGCGTGCAGGCGCAGGGCCGCGGGCACAACGGAAAGAAGTTCCGCGAGACGTGCGAAACCGTGGTCGTCAACGGCCAGGGCGGTCTCTTGACGCTGAAGCATGAGGTGGACAACGGAGAGATGCTGGTGATTACCAACCCGGAGACGCAGGAAGAGCAGGAATGCCGCATCGTCTATCTGGGTGATCCTGGGGACAATGGACAGCGCGTGGGCATCGAATTTCTTACGCCGGCGCCGCGCTTCTGGGGAGTGGAATTCAGCGACACTTCGCCGACAGTAGATTCCTCAGCCGTTCACTGAGACACCTGGGGCGGTGATGCGCACGGGGGCCTGGCTTCTCCGTTTGAAAAACCAATCGCCCAATCGCCAGAGAAGAAGAATTCCGACCAGCGCTCCGTAAAAGAGTGGCTTGCGCACATCGGATTTCACCAGCCAGTAGTAGTGAATTACGCCACAAACGGCAGTGACGTATATCGCGCGGTGAAGTTGTTGCCAGCGCTTGCCACCGAGACGCCGAATCCAGCCTGCCGTGGAAGTGATCGCCAGAGGAATTAATAGAACGAAACCCAGAAAGCCCACGGTAATGAAAGGGCGCTTGGCGACGTCTTTCCACATGGCGGAGAGATCGAAGGACTGGTCCGGTCCGAGATAGGTGAGAAAGTGCAGGGAGACGTAGAAAAAAGCGAAGAGCCCGAGCATGCGGCGAAAGCGGATGAGATCGGGAAGCTTGAAGAGCTTGCGGAACGGCGTAATGCAAAGGGTGAAGACGAGAAAACGCAGCGTCCAATCTCCGGTGGCGTGCTGCAAGAATTCGACCGGGTTCGCGCCGAGCTCGCTTTTGATGATGCGCCAGACCAACTCGCCAAACGGGACAAGACAAAGAAGAAAAACGACGGCTTTGGTCCACTTGCTGATGAGGAGCGAGCGCACGCGGAGATTCCGGATTAGTAATTCTTCTTCAGGTCCATGCCGCTGTACATACCGGCGACCTGATCGCCGTAGCCATTGAACATCAGCGTGGGGCGCTTGAAGATTTCGCCGAGGCGGCGTTCCTTGGCCTGGCTCCAGCGGGGGTGGTCGACGGTGGGATTCACGTTGGCGTAGAAGCCATATTCATTCGAAGCGAGGCGGTTCCAGGTGGTGGGCGGCATTTTCTCCTGGAATTTAATTTTGACCAGCGACTTCACACTTTTGAAACCGTACTTCCACGGGAGAACCATGCGGACGGGCGCGCCGTCCTGATTCGGAAGCGTCTCGCCATACATTCCGACGCAGAGAAGAGCGAGCGGGTTCAAGGCTTCGTCCATGCGCAGGCCTTCGACATAGGGAAAGTCGATGCCGGCGTATTTTGCCTGGGGCATCTGGCGGGGATCGAAGTAGCTTTCGAACGCCACGAATTGCGCCTTTGGGGTGGGCTCGACGAGGTTGATGAGATTGCTGAAGGAAAAACCGATCCAGGGAACGACGATGGACCAGGCTTCCACGCAGCGGTGGCGGTAGATGCGCTCCTCGAGTGGGGCGATTTTCAGGATTTCGTCCATGGAGAACTTGCGGGGCTTTTTCACTTCGCCTTCGACGGAGACAGACCAGGCGGAGGTGTTGAAGTTCTTGGAGTTTTTTGCAGGATCGCCCTTATCGGTGCCGAATTCGTAGAAATTGTTGTAATGGGTGACGTCTTCGAAGGTGTTTTGCTTTTCGGTGGTGCTAAAGGGGCTCTTTACTAGGCCGGTGAGCTTCGTCGCGGCAAAGGCGGTTTGCGAGGGCCATGCCAGGCCGAACAATTCCTTGCCCGCCGCAGCGGTGGCACCAACAATTCCCATGGCGCGGAGGAATTTGCGGCGGTCCAAATAAACGGACCTGGGAGTTACGTCGGCGTAGGTCAAATCCGGGACCTTGCGGATGAACATCTCTTTCCTCCCGATTATTGAGAGGGGTATTTGCTTCAGAGGCTAACCGTGGAGCCGCTTCAACACTTTTTGGGCGGCTTCGACACCGTGGTATTGGGCTTCCTCGAAGATGGAGATGCCGCTGAGATCGGAGTTGGCGAAGAAGATTCGGCCAGGGAGGCGGGACAGGCGGCGCCGCTCTTCGGAGAAAATCGAACCGACGACGGGGCGGATCATGGCATGGCCCATACGCATGATGTCGATACGGGAGACGCACTGGCGGATGTCGGAGTGGACACGCTCGAGGTCGTGGAGAATGGCTTCTTTCCAATAGGCCCAATCTTTCTCGAGGAGAAGCTGGCGGTTTTGCGCAGGTGCGCCTTCAGCGAGAGCCCAGTAAAAGGTCCACACGGTACGGTCAACGTGCGTGCGCAGGCTCTGGTGCATGGCGTCGACGTAGCCGAGCGTGGGCGATTCGAGGAATACGGTGTCCCAGGATAGCTCCGCGCCGCGGGATTTGGGATAGCGATCGAGCGTGAGATTGGCGGTGAGCCAAGGGGAATAGACAAAATCGTGGAGCGGGGGGAAATTTTCCAGAAGATGAGGAGCGAGAAAAGTGGGAGCGGCAAAAATGACAAATTCGGCTTGGAACTCGGTATCGCCGGCAAAAACGCTTGCGCCACGAGGCGTCTGCGTGATGCGGTGCACCATCTGGCTGGCGCGGATGTTTCCCCCCACACGTTCGAGGAGGCGGCGCGTGATCCAGCCGTTGCCTTCGGGCCAGGTGAGCGGGCCTTTTTCCTCGGACTCGCGGGAAGAAAAATAGTGAATGCCGGCCCAGGCGGAAGTGCCGCTCGCGAGCGCGCCGTAATCGTCGCGGCAGGCGTAGTTCATGTACCAGTGCAGAAGACGGGAGTCGAAGCCTTGTTGACGGAGCCAATCGGAGAAAGAGATGCGGTCCAGATCCTGGAACTTCGGGGAGAGTCCGAGTTCAAGCGGGACGGTGAAAGATCCGCTCTTGCGAAATTCACTGAAGAGATTATCGAGGCGTTGAAGCTGGTCGCGGTCTTTCGGTGTGAGGCCGACGGCGGGCTCGATGCCTTCCTGCCAGCGGCCGTAGAGAAACAGCCGCTCCTGCGGTGAAAATGCGAGATAGCGTTCTTCCCACTGGCCGTTCTTCAAGACTCCCAAATCTTCGAAGAGTTCGCGGACATATTCGGCCTTCGAGCCGGGGACGGGAACATAGTGTGCGGCCCAAGGGTACGCGGTGATTTCGTTTTCGCCCCAGCGCGCGTTGCCGCCGGGCTGGGCGTTCATTTCGAGAAGGACGAAATCGGTGAAGCCGCGCTTGCAAAGGCGCCAGGCAGTGCTGAGGCCGGCGATTCCGCCTCCGACAATGACGACGGGGAATTTTTCAACGCGCTTCGCGGCGGGGAAGCCGGCGCGATCGCGCAAGAGATGGCCCATCTGGAAGGAATCGTTGACGAACCCGCCTTCGGTCTTTCGTTCACTCTTGAGGGAAAGACCGACGAGCGCCGCGCTGCCGAGACCGAGAAACTTGCGGCGGCCAAGCTTCAATGACTGATGTCCTTCCAGTCGTTCTCGTAGGTGCGGACTAGCACCTGGCTGTTGAGCTGATTAGCGGGCATGGGGAGAGGGGCCATGTCCGGCGGAAACTGAAAAAGCGCTGGAAGGCCAACCACACTGACGAAACGCAATCCGGCGGGGAGCGACGTGGGAGGCGCGTACGCGTGCGTGCCGGCCAGGACAAATCCCCATTCGCCGAACGAGGGGACGTAGACGTGATAGGGATGGATTTGCAGCCCGGCTTGCTTCAATGTCTGCGCGATGCACCAGAAGGAATCGCGGGCGAACATCGGCGAGGTGCTTTGCACAACCATGAATCCCTGCGCGCTCAGGTGGCGCGAGACGGCGCGGTAGAACGCCGTGGTGTAAAGCTTGCCAAGCGAATAGTTCGTGGGGTCCGGAAAATCAATGACGATGAAATCGAAGCTATCGGTGTTCGAATCCACCCATGGAAACGCATCGGCGTTGACGACGTGCACGCGAGGGGAAAGCAGAGATTTGTCATTGAGCTTGGTGAGCATGGGGTTCGAGGAAAAAATCCTGGTCATTTCGGGATCGAGATCGACGAGGGTGATGCTTTCGACTTGCGGATACTTCAGGATTTCGCGAACGGCGAGGCCATCGCCGCCGCCAAGAATCAGGACTCGGCGCGGGGCCGGGACGGCGGAAAGGCCGGGATGTACGAGAGCTTCATGGTAGCGGTATTCGTCGCGGGAGCTGAATTGCAGATGGCTGTTGAGAAAAAGACGGAGGTCGTCCTTGAAACGCGTGAGGACGAGATGCTGGTAACGAGTGTCGCGGGCAAAGATGATCTCGTCGGCATAGATGTTGTCTTCGGCCGTGGCGGTGATCTCTTTCGCCTCGGCAAGTCCCGCACCCAATGCGCACAAGACGACAAGACACGCAACGCGCAAACGGCGCGTTGCGGAAAGCTGATTCGCGAAGAGAAAAGTGCTCCAGAGCGCGACGCCGGCGTTGATCAGGCCGAACAACATCGCGGAGCGCACCAGACCGAGGCGCGGCACCAGCAGAACCGGAAACAGCAGCGAGGCTCCCAGCGCGCCAAGATAATCGAAGGTAAGGACGTGCGCGATGACGTCGCGGAACTGATAGCGATCGCGGACGATGCGCATGAGCAACGGGATCTCAAGCCCGACCAGAACGCCCATCACAATGACCACCGCGTACAGAATCAATTCGAAACCCTGGGTGAAGGCAAACGCAAGCATCAGAAGCGCGGAGGAAAAGCCGCCGATGACGCCGAGAAGAAGCTCAATCCATACGAAGCGATTCGCGAGGCCACGGTTGATGTAGCGTGAGAGAGCGCTGCCGACGCCCATCGCGAAAAGATACGTGCCGATGATGGTGGAGAATTGAAAGACGCTGTCTCCGACGAGATAGCTGGCGAGCGTGCCGGCGACCAGCTCGTAGATTAGGCCGCAAGCCGCGACCAGCAGCACGGAAATGAATACCAGGATGCCCATAAGCTAGTGGATCGCGGCAGCAATGATGATGCAGATGCCGAGAGACATGGCGCCGACAAGGATGGCGAGCGCGGTGTTGTGCTCCTGCACGATCTCTTTCCAAAGATGATAGGGCGTGAGCTTGTCCATCACGATGAACGCGATGATGAAGATGAATATTCCGATAAACGCGAAGACCAGTGCAGCGACGACATTGCCGAGCGGAACGAGGTTCATCTTATTTGCCTCCTGTGTAATGGTGATAGCCGCCGTAAACCGAGCGGTACGAGCCGGGATTATCGCGGACGGACTTCGGAACGTTTTTGAGCTGATTGATAGTGTCGAGGCTCCAGCCGCGGTATTGGCCGAAAGCGGCGGTGCTGAGAACCAGAGCGCCATAGAGAAGATAGAATTTTCGGAACATTATTCGTCGTCTCCCGAACTGCTGGACATATTGGAAAGTTCCATGGGCGGGTGATCGCTTTCGGACCAGCGGGACCGCTCAAAGGTGTAGGAGCGCCAGGAAATGACGACTGCAGGCACAAGCAAGGCGAGAAAGGCGATGCCGTAGATTCCGAAGACGGGGACGTCATGGGTGACATCGATGGTGTAGGGAATGCTGGGAAGCGAAGGATCAGCCTCCGGCTCTATCCGCAGATAGTAGTGACCGGGAGGGACACTCGAGATCACGACGACATCATTGTGCTTGCCTTCGGACCAGGAACCATCGCTGTCGTAGCCGGAGTAGTAGCTCACTTCGCGGCCGAAGTCCCAGGCCTGTCCGGTGTCCTGATTGATGAGCGCATAGTTCAAATAAATCCAATGGTTGCTGACGGGAGCGTAGGTTTTCACTTCCACCGTTGAAGTGTGGCCGGTAAGTTCGAAAACGTCGGTGACGAAAGAGGTCTCGCCTTTCGATTCAGCGCGATTGTATTGATAGGTCTCATGAAGGACCGGCTCCTTTTTCGCGCGCATATCGAAACCGGCCATGAGCGCCAGGAGGAAAACAGCAAAGGCGGCGAACGCGACCCATATGCCGGTGACGTTGGTGGTGACAGGCGAAGGCTGATTCCCATAGACGCCCATCGCTTCGGGTGGAGCGCCTGGCAGCTTGAAGGCGTCCCAGATTTCCCGGCCGTACATGTACTCGCCGATGGACCAAGTGACTTCCTTGTCCAGCTTTTCGCTGGAGAGGACGCGGGGTGGGTGCACGTAGTCAGTGACGGCGGCGCGTTCGCCGACGCGGACCTGCCAGGGGAATTCGCCGAGGACGAAATCCGTGCTGGCGTCGGACGTCTGGAAGTGCTTGTAGGTCTCGCCCAGGTAATTAGCAGCGCCTACCTCGTCCGTCGGGAGCTGCTTGCAAATAGTGATGTCGTTCCAATGTCCGTTATATTCGCTGAGGTAGCGAATGCCCTTGTAAGGATTGAACAGAACGTATTCGTGCCAGTAGTAGGTGATTCCATCGACCCTGGTGCTGCGCCGCTGGAACCCGATGACTTCGTAGTCCGTGCCGCGCAGCTTACCGCGCGTGCCGAGAGGAATGAGCGGCTTGACCTCACGCGTGGCGGCTTCGAATTGCTGAAGAATCGCCAGGTTGGGGTCTTTGGCGTCGAGGATCGAACGGCAGCTCCCGCACACGACCGTTTCGGCCTGGCCGAACGAGCGCAGCATGATGGCCGCGCCGCACTTCGGACAATTCAGCGCTTTCGCTTGCGGCTTTGGAGGTCCGGAAAGTGGCGGAGTGCCCGCGCTCATCACCAGCCCTCGAAACTGCGCAGATTTTTCAATTTAAGATCATCGAATTCCACGGATTCACCGAGATACAGAGCCGGCTCGGGATCGCTATAATCGAGCGTGGCGAATTTTCCGGATTCTGTGCGCAGATCGACGAAGGTGACGTCTGTTTTGTCCCAATACTGAAACGGCAATTCGCCTTCGACGCCACGATAGTGTGCTGGGGTGATGACGCTTACGGTATAGCGCTGGTCGCTCCAGTCGAACTGCTGGCCAACGTGGACCTGCGCCACGGCAGGAAGGTTTTGCGCCTTCGAAGACGCGGACAGCGCGTATTCACTTTGCGCATCGGAAAGCCAAGCGCTTGTGCCGTCGTTCATCATGACGTGCCACTCGTTCCAGCCGCCTTGATCGTATTCATAAAGGATGCGGCCGACAACCACGAACGCCTTGTTGCCGTATTTGCCTTCGGTATTGATCTGAATGGGTGAGCTGTCCGGCGGGAGGTCGGCAACCTGGCCGACTTTTTTCAGGTCCACATCCGTACGGACCAGGATGCTCTTGCAAAATTCGCAAACGGTCTGCACGCTGCTGGACCAGCGAAAAACGATCTTGGCACCGCAGTTCGGACAGTTGGCAACGGGCTGGGTCATTGAGAATGGCCCACCGGGCTTGCAGCAAGCGGTTTCACCTCAGTCACTTGCGACCTGCTTCAATTTGGATTCGTAGGGCCTCTGCAGCCGGCGGACCGCAACGGAATCCGCATCAAAGAGTTGGCGTAGAACAGTTTCGAAGTCCCACTCAGCGCGCGGAACACAGCAGAAAAGATTCAGGCAGAGCGAGCCGTGCTCCGGAAACGTGTGACAAGCGAGGTGCGACTCCGCGAGAAGGCAGAGGCCGGTGATCCCTCCGGTGCCGGGAAATTGATGCCACTGGGTTTCGCCGACGGGCCGGAGCTTCATCTCTCGGATGATACTGTTGAACAAATCCTGCAAGACAGCAGTGTCACGCAGCGACTGCGAGGAGCATCCGAAGGCTTCGACAACCCATTCGATTCCGCTCATGGCAGGCGGTGGCACTACACCTGGGGCTTTCCGCATTCCGGACAGAATTTCGCGCTGTGCGGGATGGACTTGCCACATTCGCTGCAAAACTTGGTTTCGGCAGCGGGAGTTCCCGCCGCCGCGGGTGCCGAAGTGGATTTTTTCACGGCGTCCATCATGGCCTGGCCCATGGCCACGCCCGCGCCAAGACCCGCACCAATTCCTACCGCGCCTCCGCCTTCATTCGCGGCCGCGATGGGGATGGCCTGAGCCACTTGATATTGCGTAAACTTGCCCATGTCGCCGAGCACGTTCATGCTGATGCGCTGGTCGAGCACTTTCTGCAACTCGTCCGGGAGCGAGAGGTTTTCGACCACCAAGCTGTCCAGGGTGAGTCCATATTCCGTGAAGGACGGCTTGAGGGCCTCGCTGATCTTTTCGGCAAGCGCACCTTGGTTCGCGGCCATGTCGAGGAACGGCACCTGGCTGGCGGCGAAGGCATCCGTCATCTTGGCGATGATGGTGTTGCGCAACTGGCCTTCGAGATCCGCGACGCGATAAAGGTCGCGAGTGCCGCTGATCCTGCTGTAGAACGATTTGGCATCGCTCAAGTGATAGGAGTAAATGCCGAAGCCGCGAAGACGGATGGCGCCGAATTCCTTGTCGCGGATGGAGATGGGATTCTGCGTGCCCCAGTGCTGGTCGGTCTGAATTCGCGCCGAAAAGAAATACACATCGGACTTGAAAGGCGACTTGAACGCTTTGTCCCAGTTTCTCAGATAAGTGAGGATGGGCAGCGTTTGCGTCGTCAGGGTATAGAGTCCGGGGCCAAAGATGTCCGCAACTTTTCCCTCATTCACAAAAACCGCGGCTTGCGAATCACGAACGGTCAGCTTGCCGCCGTTCTGGATCTCGCGATCCTGCATGGGATAACGGTAGGCCAGAATGCCTTCTTCCGGCTCAACCCACTCGATAACATCGATAAACTGTTTGGTAATGAAGTCGCGAAGGCTCATGAGGCGCCTCTCTTCCGGCGCGCTCGTGAGCAAGAATTGCGGCCGGTGAAAGCGATGCTACGGTGCAGCTTGCGGTGTGTCAATGGTTCGCATAAGAATCCAATTGCTCGAATATAGCCAGTCGCAATGTGAGTGAAGCACTCTGCGCTACCCTCAGGAAACACAAGGATATAGGCAGCACCCTGGATTGCAGAAGTATTACAAAATCTTTCGTGATTCTTGCCACAGCTCAAAATCCATACTTTGCGAGTACCGCTTTCATACTTTCCGAGCAGGGCGATGGCGGCGCGTTGGGCCGGGAGCTTCAGCGTGAGGCGAACTCCTGTAAGCGCGTCGCGAAGGTCGATCAAGGTTTTGTCACCCGGCCAACTGTGTCATTATCCTGCGCGGTTCAAGACGGCCGGTTCGCGCGCGCTTCCAAGACCGGCTCTCGAACAATAACGCGGGAAGCGGCATCTCCTGCGGGAAAACGGACGTGACCATCGATGGCAAACGTAAGTGTTAAGAGTCCCCCGGCAACGAGCGAAACCTCGGCCACTTACACCGGCGCGCTGGCGGTCCTCACCACACTCTTCTTTATGTGGGGCTCGCTCACATCCTTGAATGATGTTTTGATTCCGTACGTACAGCACGTTTTCAAGATAGAACTTGCTGCCAGCATGCTGATCCAGACGGCGTTTTTCTCCGCCTATTTCGTTTTCTCCATTCCGGCGGCAAAGATTATAGATTGGATCGGATATAAGAGAGCCATAGTGGCCGGGCTGCTGACGATGGTTGTCGCCTGCCTCGCTTTCTTTCCGGCGGCAAGAATTCCTTCGTTCCCGTTTTTCCTGGCAGCGTTGATCATTCTGGCGACCGGCATCACGATTCTCCAGGTTGCGGCAAATCCATATGTCGCGGTGCTGGGAAAGCCGCAAACTGCCTCAAGCCGCTTGAATCTAACGCAAGCCTTCAATTCTCTCGGCACCACGATCTTTCCCTGGATCGGCGCGCATTTGATTCTCAGGACGACAGCGACGGCCATGGCTCAAAGTGCCTCTCAGGAAGCCGACGCTGTAATTAAACTGTATGTATATTTTTTCGCCACCGCGCTGACGCTGCTTGCAATCGGGATCGGCCTTTCCAAACTCCCCAAGATGGAGTCCGCCGAACACCACATCGGTGAAAAAATCAACGACTCGATTTGGAAGCATCCCAATCTCATCTTCGGCGCGATTGGGATTTTTGTGTATGTCGGGGGTGAAGTTGCAATCGGCAGCTCGATCGCCAATTATCTTGCGCTCGACAACATTGGGGGCTTCGTATCACCTTCCAGCGTTTCCGACGCGGCAACTCGCTATCGGGCGGCGCTGGGAGAGGCCGCAAAGTACATCTCGCTGTACTGGCTTGGCGCAATGATTGGCCGCTTTATCGGATCGGCCCTGCTGCAAAAGGTCAAGGCTGGGAAACTACTGGCGATTGCTGCGATTATGGCCACTTTGCTAGTCACTACCTCAGTGCTTACGAACGGCCACCTAGCGATGTGGAGCATCCTGTCCGTTGGCTTATTCAACTCGATCATGTTCCCGTGCATTTTTACCATGGGTATCGCCGAACTGGGACCGCTCACGGGTGACGGTTCAGGCCTCTTAAATATGGCAATTGTGGGCGGAGCAATCATTCCCTGGATCGTCGGCAAGTCCGGCGACCTAATCAACCATCGCTTCTTTGCGGCGATGATCCAGGGCGAGACAAGCTGGGGGCAGGGTATTCACTACGCACTCATCGCCGCGGCCGCATGCTATCTCTACATCTTGTTCTTTGCGGTAAGCGGATCGAAACCGAATAGCGAGCGTTACGCCAAAACATAGATACTTGCGCCCGCGAGCATGATCATGACCGGGTCTCGGAAAACGTGCGTGTAACGGCTTGCGGTAGGCTTCGATCCGCTAGAGGTTTTATCTTGTAACTGCTACGGCTTCACGAACGACTCCTGCTTCGCCTCTCTCGCGAGCCAGGTACTGGTCGTAGATCCAATGATAGGTTTTTTCGAGACCTGTCCGCAGTGAAGTGTCGGGCTCCCAACTAAGATACTTCTGGATGAGAGTGTTATCGCTGTTCCGGCCGTTCACACCCTTGGGCGCGCTCAGATCGTAATTGCGCTTCAATTTGATTCCGGCAATTTCCTCCGCGAGATCGACCAGCTGATTTATCGTAACCGCCTCACTCGATCCGAGATTGATCGGCTCCAGAATCTCCGAATTCATGATCAGATCGATGCCTTTCAGGCAGTCATCAATGAACATGAAGCTGCGGGTCTGATTTCCCGGGCCCCAGATATCGATTTCGTGTTTACCCGAAACCTTCGCTTCGATTACCTTCCGGCAGATCGCCGCGGGAGCCTTCTCCCGCCCTCCGTACCACGTACCCCAGGGCCCGTAGACGTTATGAAACCGTGCAACGCGCGTATACAGACCAAAATCCTCCCAGAAGTGGCGACACATGCGCTCAGAAAAGAGCTTTTCCCATCCATAGCCATCTTCCGCGAGGGCCGGGTAGGCGTCCGCTTCTTTGAGCGACGGAGCTTCGAATGCCTTCTGCATGTCTCCGTTGTATACACAAGCGGATGAGGAGTAGAAAAATCTCCCTACTTTGTATTTCCTGGCGGCCTGCAACATGTGGGTATTGATCAGAACCGAGAGCATGCAAAGCGCTTTATTGTGCTCGATAAAACCCATCCCGCCCATATTGGCCGCGAGATTGTAGATGTCGCTGGCGCCCTGGGCGGCTTTCTCACAGTTTTCCTTGAGATTCAAATCGAGCGAAAGATTCTCAACGTCGTCGAAACGCCGGTACCACTCATCAAGAGGCTTAATGTCTACCGCCCTGATCCGCTTGTGGCCTCGCGCGCGGAGATCCGCGATTAGATTCCCGCCAATGAAACCGCCTGCCCCGGTAACAAGAACTAACGTTAGATGATCGCTCATTAAAATGCCTCCTCCCAAAAATGGTGCCAAACATGTTATCAAACTCGCTGAAAACGCGAACCTGGATCGTAGTTACGTTGCTGCCGCTACGAGAAAGAGTACCGCCCACGTCCTGCCGTCAGCGAGCTTTCTTCAGACCCAGTAATTCAAGCAATGCAAGCGCCGCAAATTCCGCTCCATAAACCAAGTAGCGGCGCCACAGGCGTCGCGGCTCGACCGAAAGCCGGAATAACCATTCTAAGCCATGATCGCCCATCCACGCCGGCGCCTGTGTAACACGCCCAGTGTGGAAATCGAAGGCGGCGCCGACCCCAACCAAAACTGGGACGTTTAGCCGATCGCGATGCTCGAACATCCAACGCTCCTGCTTGGGAGTGCTCAATCCAACCCAGACAATGTCCGCTTGCGCATCTTCGATGGCATGAATGATTTCGCGATACTCCTCCGGCGTCGGCGAACGAAACGGAGGGCTGTAAGTTCCCGCCACTACCATGCCGGAAAACCGGGAGACAAATTGCGAAGCGAGGTCCTCCGCAACACCAGGCGCGCCACCGTAAAAAAAATGCCGGTAACCCTTTGATGCGGTTTGCTTGCAGAACGTGGCCATCAATTCGGGCCCATAGACGCGGCGCGGCATGTCGAAACCACGCCGACGGCCGATCCACACGAGAGGCATCCCGTCTGGAACCACAAGTCCCGCGGAGTTCAGGATTGTCTTGAACTGCGCGTGATGCTGCGCCTCGGTCACCCCGTGCATCCCCGTCACCGCAATGTACCGGCACCTCTCCCGCCGCGCGATCCACTCCTCCATCCGCGCCACTACCTCCGGTATCTGCACCGCATCGACTCGCACACCCAGCACGCTGAATGACGGCGCGTAGAGTGTTGCGCGATCGCCATGGCGCTGGATGGCGGTTGCCATTTAGTTCTCCTGAGCCTCAGCCGGCGCTTTCCATGCAACGGCTCGCGGCGCGCGCAGCCAGTGAATGATCCGGGAAATCACCCGCTTGGCCGAACCTTGCCCATAAACGAAGTTGAAACTCTTCTCAAACAACCAATCCGGAAGAAAAGCGGACGACTTCCAGAACCAGCGGTATGGCCAATGCATCGAGGCAAGCCGCGGACCTGCGATGGCATCCCCATAGAGCGTTTTCGCAATCGCGTCCCCCTTTATGCGCGCACAGGCGTAGTTCAGTACCGATGGAATTTTCTCCGGGGGTATCGGAAAACCAGGGGGCAAATCCGGTGCAATGGTCATAACAAACGAACGCCATGCACACCACAACTCCGTATCGCGAAGCGACAACCTTTCCACTTCCGTTACCGTAAATTTCTTCAGTCCGAAGGAATTCTCTCCGTGCACTCGATACAAGCCAAGTGGACAGTCTATTGCGACGATCGGCGTTACGAGAGGAGCCAAGACCTGAATGACACTGTCGGCAAAAGCTCTGCGGCCCCCAAGATACGGCAAAATCCTCTCCGCCACGGCGCGGCGAAGAGCGAGACCCGACGTGGGCGGCATGCCCCAGAGCATTTGCGGGGAGCTCAGCGACATCTGCGGGGCCTTCCACCCGGATACTAGTTTGCCCACGGCAGGAACAGGCCGCATCATCCGGAGCGACCCGTCAGTTGCAGTTAACCGGTGAACTGCAAAGCCTGCTTCTGGCGCATGCGCGAAGGCCTGGACAAGTTCCTCGAGTTTAGTCGGCAGGAATGTATCGTCCGAGTCGAGAAAACAAGTGATCTCCCCACAACTCGCGTGGAATGCACCAAGAATTGCCTCAGATTGCCCCTGGTTGTCTTGAAGCAAGACCTTGAGCTGGCCATATTTCTGCGCGTAAACCGTCAAAATGTCTCGTGACTCGTCCGTTGACCCATCATCACAAACAACGATTTCAAACTTCTGGTAGGTCTGTTTAAGGACGCTCTCCAATGCCTGGCCAAGGAACCGGGCGTAGTTGTAGTTGGCGACCAAAACGGAGACTAATGGACTGTTAGGCAGGGAGGGGAGGGCAAGAGGTTTCAGATGCTCGCCCCAGGACTCCTTCTTTGGCTTCATCCTCGCCTCCCTCGGCCGTACCACTGCATCCATATCTCGTAATTCTTCATTCTCCATGATCGTTTCTGGCGGCGTTAGCGCGCAGCAGTTCGCGCCCTATGACGAACGCTCATTCTCCTTCTTCAAATAGCAACGCCCATCTCGCATCTCGATCCACGGCTGCAATTCTCGCTTGGAGATCGCACAGAAAAATTTATTCCCCTGCGAACGCACCGGGGGGAGCAAATTCAAGAACGCCTGCCCCAGCCGCAGCAAGCTGACAAGATTTCGCGGTCCGATTTTCTCCGCCAGTTGGGCTACTCGCGTTTCCTTGCGGCTCACCAACTCGTATTCGTTTACGTAAAAATCCCAGTAGGGATGCGCGCGAACCAGAAATTGCCGTTCCGGATGATAGGATGCGACGGATTTCTCCACCTCATGCCCTGTCCATCGATAAATATAGTTGGGGATGGGGCCGTCTCGCATGCCGCCGTGCAGGTATTCATGTGCCGCCACCGCTGCCAGTTCGTACGGAAACGAAAATCCAAGGCGCACCAGGCTGCGCAGAGCCCAGGAATCATTCGGCTCGACAAAGAACACGTGCTGCTGGGAGACGCGCACCATTTCTCCGACTGCCTTCTGCGGACAGCGGCAATGGTGGAGAACCGCGTGTGCGAAAACCACCGGATAGCGATCGTCGGCTAGCGCGACATTTTCCGCATCGAGAGCCATTCCCGCCGCATCCAGATTGGACAGCACGATTTTTTCGAAACCGCAGGCAGTCAGAATGTCTATGTCTTCTTGCTCCCCCCCCAAAACTAATACCGGCCGGCTCCTGTCAACCTCGCACGCCTCCAGGTGGCGACTTATTACCCCCAGCAGGCAGGACTTATCTTTGGGCGTCCGAGGAATACCGTTCTCAACTGCCTGAAGTTCCGCAGCTTCAGCCATTTTTCCTCCTCTCCCCCGTTGCAGTGGCCACATAACTCCCAATCGTTAAGGGTGGCTCTGCCCGGAGTTCCGGTATCGCTTTCCGGACCGACGCGATGACTTCCCCTGGTGTAATGGTCCTCAGACAATAGGGTTCATCGAAGATGCAGTAATCGAAACACGGTCGGCACCAAAATTCCGGACGAATCACGATCCGGTCCTGCGCACCTCGCGGACCGAACCAGACCGGATTTGTCGAGCCAAACACGGCAACGACTGGCACGCGCAATAAATTCGCGAGTTGCATCGGCCCGCTGTCGTTACACACCAGGAGCTGGCATCGGGATAGCACTGCCAGAAACGATCGAAACTCAAGGCTAACCCGATGGCATCGTTCAAGTGGAGGCGCTACGGACGGATTGCCCGGATCCGAGAACCACAAGACGTGCGCCTCGGTCTCTTCCAGAATGTGTCGCACGACTTCACTGAATCGCTCATCCCCCCAGCGACGCACTGCGATCCGCGCGCCGGGATGCACACCAATCAGGAACGTATCTTCAGAAATCCCTCTCTCACGCAGAAATGATCGCGCCGCAACAAGTTCACCCTCGTTCAACTGGAAGACGCCCACATCTCTTTTCGGCGGCTTGCCTAGCGCGTCCAATAAACGCAGCCAAATGTCGCCGCGATGCGGGCGCGACAGGTCCGGCGCGACCCGGTCCGTCAAAAGAAAACCTCCGCCGCCAAGCCCGTAGCCTATCCGCCGAGCCGCCCCGCTCAGCCAGAGCAGAAAATTGTCGCGCACGTCCATCCGGCCGGAAATGGCCCAGTCGAATTTCCTTTTCCGTATCGCGAGAATCGTACGTGCAAACGAAATCCAATGCCCCGAAAAGGGGCTGTACTTCTTCCATCTCGAAAAATGCTGCGCCCAGGGCACGCGCACCGGAATGAACTCGTCCACCAGCCCCTGCCCTTCCAGAAACGAAGCGAGTCCTGCGTTAACCAGTAGGGAAATTCGCGCTTGGGGATAACTACGCCGCAGATTTTTCAAAAAGGGCACAACGATCGCTAGATCACCCAGATTCCAGTATTCGACCACCAGGATGCTGGAGGGCAGTGCCTTCGACTCTTCCAGAATGCGTAGCGGTGGCACCAGTGGCAAGAGTAGCCGTATGATGCTCTCAAATGCGCGAGCAAGTTGCCACTTTCCGGGCGTCATTCTGAGGAAGGTGGCGCGTCCCGCGGTCTCCATTTGACTTGCGTTTGCCAATCCGGGATCAGGTGCGACCATAGTTCACAGCCCCTATCATCTCGGCTAACTCTAACTGAGCCAATTTCACTGTGATGGCGGCTTCTTGTTTTCTTCGAGAAGACTGGCCGCGCCCACACTCACGGCCAAGCCCAACCGGGCCTCTCCGGAGATTCCTGAACGAACCCCATACGTCTGGACAAGGGTCCAAGACTAACCGCCAACATCTCTCAACCCGCCCCTCCGCGCGACGATCGCAAAAGTATTCTCAATTCCCAACGAAGTACCGAGAACTTGGAAGGCCCAGCTCTGCGTACTAAAATAACGGGTGAGTTCGCACGCGAAACCGCGCGACCGCAAAAGATCTACAATTGATTCCTGGTCTACGCCATTTCGAGTGACGTGGTATTCGGCGTCATCTTCCTTGCTCCCGGGAACATAAATTCGTCGAACACGACGGATGCGGGTTTTCAGACCCCGCACATAGTCACCTTGAAAAACTCTCCAAGAAAAGTACGCGGCTTGACTGAACACGCGTGTTCCGCGCCCCAGAGTGTCGTAGCGAAGTGGATCTTGGAATGAGAAGAATTGTCCCGCCGATTGAAGGAGTGAAAGCGCATCTTGAATAGTGCTCAGGTAGTCGGGGATATGATGCAAGAAAGAATTCATCACAACTACGTCATATCTCTCTTGCTCTCGCCTTAAGGTTTCACTTATTGCTTCATGACGCACCCGTAGTCTTTCGCTGAACCGACCGCATTTCTCCGCCAGACTAGCGAGTTGGCTTTCCGAAATATCCACGGCAGTCACATGAGCCCCGAGCTCGAGAAAAGGAAGTGTGGCCGAGCCTTCTCCCGCTCCAAGGTCCAAAACTCTCGGAATCTCCGCGTGCTGTTTGGCTGTGTTGAAAAGACGGACTACCAAGCTTGCATAAAGCTCCTGCACGCAGGCGTACCTGAGGTGAGGAGAACCCAGTACGTATTTTGCCGTGCCCTCTTTGTCGAACATCGCCAGATTGGCCAGCGCAGCCGTCTGGCCCACTTCTTGCTTCGTTCCAGTCATTCCGTTAGTCATGAGTGCTTGCCGCCTCGGCTACAAACACGAGCTGGCCCTGCAAACGGCAGGAAACCAGTGCCCGATGAACAAGTTGGCGGACTGTCGCGTGCCCCGGATATCGGATAGGAAACCGCAATTCGGTAATCCCAGAAAACCCGGCTCGTCTTAACACGGCCTCAAGCGACTTCCGCGCGAAGTAGTAGAAATGCGTGGGGTTGGCCGCATTCTCCCATCGCTCCCGTTCAACGCGGGCCTTGAGGCAGGCCGCATTCGGCGTCGAGAGCAACAGCCATCCATGCGGCTGAAGGACGGCCGACAATTCGTTCAGCTCCTTCCACGGCTCGCGCAAATGTTCAATCACATCCCACATCGTCACGATGTCGAATTTGGAGTAGGGATGCGCCGCCCTCAAGTCACGAAGATTTGCGTAAGCTCTCAAGCCGCTGGACTTGCCAGCATGCTCTCTTGCATTGGCGTCAGGTTCGATACCCACGGCTCGGATGCCGTACTCGCTCGCGACCTTGCACAAACGGCCCACACCGCAGCCGAAATCAAGCAGCCTCTTGCCTGCAAGCGGCCCCAATTCAGCCTCCGCCTTGTCAAATGTCTGTTGCAGTATTTGTTCGGGGGTATTGTGGTATGCAGCGATACCCGTATCAGGGGCGGGATAGTAGAACTTCTGGTAGGCCGCGCCGAGAGCCAAGTCATCCAGTTGCGGAAAAGCGAACATCAACGCGCACGAGGGATTGAGGCACTTTCGCACTTCCGTATGGGGCAACTGCATCCAATTCCTTGCGCTCTCACAGCAAACAGGGCAGCCCGGCATGGATCCTCTTTGTGGGCGCCTGTCGCTCTGTGCAACTCTTTTCATAAGATTTGACTGTTCCTTCTCGCACCCCAAATAAAGGCACTCTTCGTACCAAATCCGATTCACGCTTTAGGTCGGCGCAAGTAGTTGATTAAAAGGAAGATCCGAGAGGACAACCGAATCCGAGTGGGCCGGGGTGTCGGAGGCAGAGACACCTCTTCTGACACCTCTAAGGACACTCTAGCCGCGATAAAGGAATGCTCTTCGCCAACGCGCCCGTGTTCGTGATCGGTCGTGCGTCTCCGTTCGCTAGGGGGACGCGCTACTTTGGGATGGAACTACGGTTTCCTTAAATCACTTCAATCGGATTTACCAGCCTAGCGCGACTACTGCCGCATGGCGTGCTGATCATGCGTCCCGCCAGACGAATCTCGCCACTAAGCTGCCTGCAACTTCCCTTCATGCGATTCCGCAGCCCATTTATGGCGAAATGGCCGCAGGTTGTGTTGCGGCCGCGCCGAAAACATAAGTCGGATGTTTCAAAGCCTTCTGGTCTTGAGTCAATTGTTCGTCAAACACAATGCGAGCAGCGATCCAGCCTGTAATGAGATAAAAGGGAATCGCTCCATATGGACTTTCCCCCAATGGAAAGAACATTCCATACGCCATCATAGCTACCCAATACGGCACTCCGAACGGTTCTCCGGTTGTGCGATTCACCTTCCAGAGGAGTCTTAGAATTCCCACTTCAAAAGCGAAAAAGAGAGCCACACCTATCCAGCCGGTATATCCTAAAGCAAAGAAGAACTCATTATGCGGTGTTCGGATGAATTGTCCGGCTAGATAAGGGACTAAATCTCCGAGTGGGAATCCGTAGCCATGTCCCAGTACGGCTGCATGTCCGTCTTCAAACGCGGAATTCCAAATAGCTAGCCACCAAACAGTCCTCCACACGAAAGTCGCTTCCTGGGAGTCCGCTTCTCCAACACCTGCGGCGGCGCTTTCGTCACTCAAATCGGCACGAAACACGGCCATGCCGCGGTCTGCGAGTTGTCTGACGGAGATATCTCCTTCAGCGCGGCCTTCCGGGCTGGGCAATGTGAAATCCGTTACATACATCATGCCAAGCAAGGCCGCTCCAATCACGCCAGCTTGCAATAGCCGCTTTCCCTGCTTGGTGATAACACCCCAAACCAGCACCCCAATTCCGAACGCGAGCCATTCGGTGCGGATCTGCATTCCGAGCATCACAAACGCATTCAGAAACAAAAGATGCCAGATTCGCCACAAGTTCCTTTCATAAGCCAGCAGCCCAAGCAACGCGACAAAGGAATAGATAGGCTGGCCGAAAATCGGGATTGGCGTAGTCTCATCCCCAACTCCAGGAATGAACCAACTGACTCGATTTAAGTAGAGTAAGAACAGAACTCCGTAGATTCCATTGAACCACGCGAAACAGCGAATGAGGCGGGGCAATAGATCAGGACGCGCAATACCCGCCAAAAGCCCTAGAAAGAAATATATTGGATAGTAGTTGAATGCAAAATCCCGCGCCGCCACGAAAGGAGGATGGCCCTCCCAAATCCCGTGAAGGACCTGAAGAATTCCAAATCCAAAGAACAGGGCGTAGGTTACGGAGAGGCTCTTTAGCGCGGGCAACTTGAGAGTAACCCGGGGCCAGAACTTACCATTAAATTTTGGGCCCCAAAGGAACGATAGAGCTAGCACGACCTCGCCTATGAAAACTTTCCATATTGGAATCCCCACATAGGCAAATGCACGGCTGACGGAGAGATATCCAACTATGAGCACAGAGAACAGCCTAGGCCACATACCTTAACCCTTTCGAAAACAGCATGTCGCCCTGCTGCAAATTGGACTCTCTGGGGGATGCGCAGCGTTTCCTCATGACATCAATTGCAATGCCTTCCCACATCTTCAAACCGCTTCGTTACTCGAATTACTTTGGTTCGTGCGATGTCCGAACCGCAGGTAGCAAAGGACAGTCACAATGGCAATCGAAGAATAGCTAAGCACCAAGCTGGTGGCCGCGCCGCCGACGCCCCACCATCGCATCAAGGCGATCGCAGAAATAACTCCTATCGGCGCGGCTAGGGCATTCGCGATCAAATCGAAATACGGTCTCTGTGTTGCTCGCAAGGCTAGTGAGAATCCTTGATTGAAACCACTCGCGGTCGGCACCAGGGCCAGGAAAGGCATCAGCCATGCGTAGGCCCCGTATTTTCCTCCAAAAAAAATGTGCTCGATGGGGCCAGCGAAGGCCGCAAGCAATCCTGCAAAACATAAGGCTGCGGCGCCAAGGCCCAGGCTGACAAGAAGCGCCTTATGCTGAATTTGCTTTGTCACTCCGCGGCCAAATTCGCTGGAAAAAGCGGGAAGAAATAGAGGCCCCGTCGACATAACTACCTGCATCATCACTAGCGACGGAAGCTGCATCGCCCGGAGGATTCCTGCCGCGCCCAGACCTAACATGCCGGCCACAAGGAACATCTGCGTCTGACCGGAAATGGAGGACAGCACCGTGCCGCCAACCAGCCACCGGCCGTAACTCCAGTTCTCCAGCAATGCCGCGCGCCACGAAACGGCCAGCTCAGTGGCTGGCTCATGCTTCCACAGTCCAAGCCGCCAGAGAAGCAGGCACGCTGCAAAAAAACTTCCGCCTCCCATGAGCAGAAATGCCGTAAACGACCCCAGCCAACCGTAATGCGCTAGCACAAACAGTCCGGCGGCGACAAACCATAGATAGAACCCGCTGCCCAGCACCGCCGCGGCAGGCTGTTGCACCACGTAACACATCCGCCGCGCCAGCCAGGCCAGAAGCAGAAACGGTAACGCCAGTCCCGCGCCGACTACCGCCCCGATCAGCGGACTGTCCGGAGCCACTCGCCATAAAATCACACCCGCCAAGAGTACTGCCGCCGAAAGCCCGCCAACCAGAAGCCCGTGCACCTTGATCTGCGCGCGGAAATACGCAGGCAGCTTCCCCGCGTGCCGCGAAGGCCCGAGCACGGTAAGCGGTTCCAGGAGCAGCACGTTGTGAAATCCGGAGACGAACAGGAATCCCGCAAACGCCACCGCAAAAGCCCCGTACACCTTCGGCGTCATCCATCGCGCCAGCAGCAGGTTCACCCCAAAACCGGCGCCCGACGTCAAACCCTGATCGATTAGCGACATTGCCGAACGCCACCCCCACATGCGGAGTCTCGCAGGAGTTAGCAGGAGTCCTGTGGCTTTCCGTTCCGCGATCGGCAGACTTCCGGCCACGCGTTCAATCAACCGTGGTGGTGCGCCACTCATGTTTCCGCATGCTCCTTCCTCAAGCGGTTCCCGCATGGGCCGGCGCAGACAAATCCTTCCCTGGCTCAACGATCCGTTCCAGAATTTCTTCCACTGTGACGCACGCCGTCCCACGCTTTCCCACCACGATTCCCGCCGTTACATTCGCGAGTCGCGCCGCCTGGCTGCGCGTTGCTCCCGCGGCCAGGCACAGTGCAAACACGGCGAGTGCCGTGTCCCCCGCCCCGGTCACGTCGTACACGCTTCGCGCTCCCGAAGCGATGTCCTCTCGCCGCACTCCTTCGGCCGTCTGTTCGAAGAGCGTCATTCCTTCGCGCCCGCGGGTCACCAGCAGCGCAGCGAAATCGTGTTCGCCCAGAAGGCGCTCCGCCGCCCGGTCAAGCCACAACGCCGGGTCCGGTCCTATTCGCTCGCCCGCCAGCCCCGCGAACTCTCGCAGGTTCGGCATCAGCACGGTCGCCCCTGTATACTTCTCCGCTTTCGTGTCCTTCGGCGCCGTGATCAGCGCAATCCCTTGCTCTCGCGCCATCACCGTAATTTCGCGCAGTACGCGCGGCGTCAGCACGCCCTTTCGGTAGTCGGAACAAACCACCGCATCGGCGGACCCCATCTGTTCCTGCAGGGCCGCGAGCAATCGCTCTTCAACCGCCGCCGGAATTTCCTCTGAAACTTCCACGTCGAATCGGAACACTTGCTGGCCGTGTTCGCTAGACATCAGCCGGCACTTGCGCGTGGTTGGCCGGCCCGCTTCGAACAGCACGCTCTCCCGGTCGATCCCCGCCTCGTCGAGCGAATCGAGCAGCGCCGTTCCCGCCGTGTCCGTTCCCACTACGCCGACGGCGCTCACCAGCGCTCCCATGGACGCCAGATTTCGCGCCACGTTCGCGGCCCCTCCCAGAACGTGCTCCGCGCGGCGAAGCTGCAGGACCGGCACCGGCGCCTCCGGTGAAATCCGTTCGATCTCGCCCCAGAAGTACTCGTCGAGTATCAAGTCGCCCACGACGACCACGCGGCGTCTCGCCGCCCTGCGCAGGATCGCGTCTGTCTCCGCAGCAGCTAACACGATTCGTTATCCTTTCCTCGCGGCCTGCGCCGCCTGCTCCGTCAGGACGCGTTCGCAATACCCACTCACGATATGTCCCGCGAGAATGTGGCATTCCTGAATGCGCGACGTTGCTGCAGACGGCACGGCCAAACATAAATTGACGGCGCCCCGCAGCGGACCGTCGACGTTGCCAGTGAATCCGATGGTGAGCATCCCGCGCTCGCGTGCCGCGGAAATTCCGCGCAACACATTTGGCGAGGTCCCGCTGGTCGAAATGCCGATCGCAGCGTCATTCTTCGTGCCGAACGCAGCCACTTGGCGGGCAAACACTTCGTCGTAACCGTAGTCATTCGCCACCGCGGTCACCGTCGAGCTGTTGGCCGTCAGCGCCATCGCTGGGATCGCTGCGCGTTCGCAGCGGTAGCGCCCCACAAACTCTGCCGCTATGTGTTGCGCGTCCGCCGCGCTCCCTCCGTTTCCAAAGAGGAGCAACTTCCCGCCTCGCTCCAGCCTCTCGGCCAGGGCCGCGCAAATCGCTGCCAGAGTCTGCGCGCACTCCTGAAGTAACGCTTGCTTCACTCGCAGGCTCTCCCTCACTTCTTCCTCAATCCAGGCTGCAAGCCCCCGCGAACTGAACCCCTGCTCTGACAGCATCTGTTTCGGAACCCCTCGTTTTGAAATTACTATTATATTATTATACTTAATGGTTTATCAAAATCGGGATGCTAGCACACTCTCCATTCTTCAAATACAACCTTATTTCCCTTCCCCCCGCAGAACCGCGGGGATCGTGTTCAACAGAATCCCGATGTCCATCCGCAGGCTCCAGTTTTCAATGTAGTCCAGATCCAGCCTCATCGTCGCTTCGAACGAGGGATCGCGCCGCGCCTTGATCTGCCACAAGCCCGTTATGCCCGGCTTCACATCCAGCCGTCGAAGGTGCTCGAGCGTGTAACGCTCATAATCGTCGATCGGATGCGGCCGCGGCCCCACCAAGCTCATATCCCCACGCAGCACGTTCACGAGTTGCGGCACTTCATCGATGCTATATTTCCTCAGCAACCGCCCGCACCGCGTTACCCGCGGGTCGTTTTCCATCTTGAAAAACGGCCCGTGCCGCTCGTTTACCTTGCGCAATCTTTCCTTATGCGCATCGGCATTGTCGACCATCGTCCGCAACTTGTGGCAACGGAACTTTTTCCCCTTCTTTCCCACGCGCAACGCAGAATAAGCAACTGGCCCACGGGAATCCAACCGAATCCAAAGAGCCGCAAATGCCAGCAGAGGCGCCGCAAGAATGAGCCCGACGGAGGCTACAACGATGTCGATGACGCGCTTCAAGGCCAGCCCGAACGCCGGAATCGGCTGCCCGTGCAGTTCGATAATCGGGAAACCACCGATCGACCTTATGGGCGCATGCCACCCCAGTCCATCGTAGATGTCCGGTACTACGATTAAATTGAGACGCAATCGCCGTGCTTCGAGCCAAATCTCCTTGACGACTTCGCGATCCGCGGGCAGCGTCACAAACAATTGGTCAACGAACTGCTCGAGCGCGACTTTCTTAAGATCGTGGATTGATCCCAATACCCGCGCATTGCCACTGGGATGCGGATCCAGAAAGCCGCGGACCGAGTAACCCAATTGGCGGTTATTCTCGAGACAGAGAGCCAACGTCTGCCCCAATCTTCCCGCCCCGATGATCAGGGCGCGTGATACTCCTTCACCGCGGCGTGCACGTTTTAGAACATAAATCCGCTTGGCGTAACGCCAGCCGGCTAAGGTGCCGATATTTGCGACGCCGGCGGAGGCCACAACCATTCGGGAGATTTCCTTGTTGCCAGAGACGAAGACGAAAAGTACCAGCAACACGGTGGCAATTCCGACCGCCTTGGCCACTTTGAAGCTTTCTTCCAACGCTCTAATTTCTTTCCACGTGCGGTACAGATGCTGGCTCATGCAAGCCAGCACGATTAGCGCGACGTAAAGCAGTAGGAAGGCGGAGTAGGTATGGGTGTATGCCTGATGAATGAGTTGGCGAACAGAAACGATCTCTATGCCCAGATGATGCGCGAAACCGAAACGTGCACCATATACGACAATTGCCCCTAGACAGACCAAGATAATATCGATCACCACATAAGGTGCCTGGCGAAAGTATCCTGTTCGTCGACGCTCCGACCGTGCTCGAACAGGGAGACTATTTTTGCTGTCAAGCCAGGCATCTGGCGCAAATTCACCTGATGGAGCCCATCCTCGCATCGGCGACGCTGGTGATTGCGGTGCGGCTGTTCCGATCATGGTCTAAGGCCCATCACTGCCTTGATGCGCGTATGTGCGTGTGTCCCGTTCATCTGATTCCGGTTCTCGTATCGCTATCACTCACTCATGAACGCTTCGCGCTACGTTCGATAGCTCAACCGCAGCCGAAAGATTTTCCTGCCCCTGCTGTTCCACAACACGGGGTCCACATTCCGAACCGTCCTTACTTCTTGCCAGGGCCCGCGAAATCGCAGCGCTTGCAGGTGCAAGTCGCGCAACTTCGAGGCGTAATGTGCCCACCACTTCATCCGCGAACTGCTTGCCGGGATCCTCTGGGTCCATCGCTTGCCAAGATCGCTTCGCAAAGAGCCACGCGCACACGGCGAGAATTGCAAGCGGCGTCTAGTACCTTTACGCTGGGGATCTCTTTCGCTTCCCGCACCTTCGCTAACTCGTACTGCTGCGTCAGCAGTTCGAAGACTGTTTCCTCGATTTTCGTTTGCCGGTACAGATCGGCGTAGGTGACCCCCAACATCGGTAGCTGGCGGATCGAGGGGTAGACCGATGGGTCGCTCTTCGACAAAAGGGCTCCCGCAGCGCCAGAGTCGCCACCTATCTTTCCTAGTTGTCTGCGGAGCTCGGCAACACGTGCGCGTGTGGCACGAACTCGTATATTTTGATCTGTGTAAATCGCTTCTAACCCGTGCAGTTCTGATTGTGCGGCTATTAGATCCCCCTGCAGTGTGGCCGCGGCTTCGACCATCGCCTTGCCTTGTGCCGGTATGTCGATTGCGGTGTTCTTGCTGGCAAACTCACTGAACTTCTTTGCCGCGTCTCCGAGCTCCTGCTTTACCGCTCTTAGCCGCTCTTCCAGAAAAATTCGCTCCCGCCGCGCAGAAGAGGTACTCACTTGGGCTACTAGACGGTCCAGTTGGGTGACATACGCTTGTGCCAGCGCTGCCGCGCGTTGGGGATTGTGATCATCCACTGTAATCGCGATAATTCCGCTCTTGCGGTCCTCTGAGATGCCCGTGTGATTGGCAAGTGCATGGCGCGCATCTTCACTTTCCGAGGCGTGATAAACACGTTTTAGCCCAAACTCTTCGATCAAACGATCCCGGACTGTCCTGCTCTGGATGACTCCAACAAAGAGTGCTCCAGAATGCTTTACTCCTAGAAGGTCCCCGGCAACTCCCTCTAGACCTCCAGCACCTCCAGCGCGTCCTGTAACTGCGGAGAGGAGAGCCATACCAGCTCCAGACTGGTTGTCCGGCGGCATAAGTTGAGTTGTTGCCTCGTAGCGGGCTGGAACGAGAAATGCAATCACTGTACTTGCGACTAGGGCAAGGAGAAAGGTGCGCAACAATAGCCCGCGATGTCCCCAAAGAAATCGGAGGTGAGCAATTGTGCGGGCCCGAGGAGACTCTGACTCAGTTGTTCCTTCCAGCGAAATACCCATACCGTTGCCCTCCGGGCCAGTGCCAGGCTGCGCGCCTTTCGCTGTTTCAGTCTTATTCACTGAAGAATTCCATTCCATAAATCTATTTGCTCCACGCCCGCGGCCAAAACGCGATCGCCACAGTAGATGTCCAGTTCGTCTGCGGAGTCGGCGCCAATAGTGGAGCCTTCCACTTCTCATACTGAACGAACGTTGAAACACTCAAATCGCGGCGTGCCCACCAATCCAGCTTTATGGATCCATCGTTCACTGTTTCGCCGCCGGGTATGAAATTGCTGTCTACGTTTGCGTGCCGGTACCCGAATTCAAGAGTGTTTCGTGGACTAAACCAATACTTGCTCCAAGACTGAAACCCTTGGCCATCCCTTCCGATCCAGTTTCCGATGATGTTTTTCTTGTTCGTGTACAAGTCGTGGTAGAAAAGCTCCCAATAAATGTACTGTCCGCCGAAGTTGCTAGGATTGCGGGAGGGGGTGTTGGTGTACACCGCCTCGAATCGAAGATCCATCTTGGGCACTCCGGGGATCCGCGGCATGTAAAAACCAGGATTCACGGCCGCGCGCCGAGGCGCGGCAATGGGTGAAGGATCGTCCGGCGATAGGGAATCCACGAAGATCGTTAGCCAATTGCGCACAAAGGGAACTTTGTACGAAAACTCAAAGCCCCCTGTTCGTTTCCCGGGATTCCCGGAAGGTCCGTAGTTCACTGACGACACGTAGCTGGTATAGCTGTGCCAAATTGCTCCCCGCGTCAGCGGCCGGCCAACTCCTCCGAACTCTGCCGTGCGTGAAAAGCCAAATTCGAGGTTACGGGTCGGTTTGAAACTGATTTTCTCGCCATGAATCAAAGGCCTTGGCGGAAATTCGTTGCCAGAAAGTTTGCCAAAGAAAAAATCCAACTTCACGGGCCCCATTTTGCGAAAGAGCCACGGAAGCGTGAAAGGCGTCACCCGGCTGGCCCTGAACATATAAATTGGATCGGCGTTATTACTGAACAGAAATGCGCCACCATTCCCGGGTCCCCACCAAAGACTTTGTTTCCCGAAAGTGAGTTCCCAATTTTCCAGAGTCACGCCAACGTAGGTATCGAGCAGGTCAAATTGATTTACCTCTGGCACGGGCGCAGCTGGCTGGAGCGGATTCTGATCGACGGTTGCAATGGCTTGGCGCGCGGCCAGTGGTTGTGCCGGAGCAGAAGGTGCGTACTGGAACTCTCCCCGGACATATAGGGAATATCTGCCATGGGTCGCAAACGCGGAAAATCCCGTGTCACTATTGAATCCTTCTTGATACGGGCGCCCGTAGTTGTTAATGATTGTCTGGCCGAAGTGATAGCTGTCGGCTAGTGGCTGACCGTCGATGCCTCTCGCCTGCGTATAAATGGATTCAATTCGAAGCTGTTCCTCGGACCCTCCTGACAGGGCCTTCAATTCAATGGCAAATTCCTGTTCGAGGTCATCAAGCGACGTATGGCTTCCGGCAGAATTGGAATTGTCTTCAGCCAGTTTATCGGATGCTTCTCCGACCAAATACGCGCACTCCAGGCGAGTCCACGGCCGTTGCCCCAGAAATCCCTGATTTATGTAGCCCAGAGCTATCAGGCGGTCGAAGACCGGATACACCCAGTTATCAAGCGGCACGTACGATGATCCGATGTTCGCCGGAGAGGAGCTTCCATCGCCCCGAAAGACTTCCCTGATCGATCTCCAGCTGTCACCTCCCAACTCTGGATCGTGGTGCCGGCTGTAGATGTTCTGTGCGACGAGATTACCGATCACGCTGCCGACGAACACGTCCGAGGGAAAATGCTGCCGGGCGCGCACGCGTGAAAAGTCCACCGTCGCCGCCAATCCATAGACGAGCAGCTTGGTGAGGACTCCGGGGTATTCATGCGCAATGACCCCCGCGACCGACCAAGCGGCAGCGGCGTGTTCCGACGGGAACGATGTGCCACCCTGGAAAAAGTCCCCGCTGCCATTCCCCTGAAACGGCCGTTGACGTCCCAACGGATACTTCAATCCTTCAACCACCACGAAACTGTTCAAAGCCGCTTCACCGGCAAGCAATCCAGTCTCGCGCCAGTGTTCGTTGTGCGTGGCGTGGCTCAACAGCCACATCCCTCCCGCCCCTCCGATGAGCGCTCCCACGGTGGCGTTTGAGAGATTGTTGTAGCGGCTAATCGTGTTTGGATTGTGTGACAGGTGCTTGCTGTACTCGCGGTCCGTCACCATTAGCCCGGCGGTGATGCCACTCAGCGGCACCAGCCACTCCGTATCCGAAAATCGGACTCGCGCGGGACTCGTCCAGATCTGTTTTTGGTCCAGCAGGAAGTCCTTCCCCAGTCCTAGAAAGCCGTGTTGCGACCTTAGAACGGGCTCCTGGTCCGGAATGCTGGCATGCTGCTTGGGCTGAACCACTTCTCTCTCGTGAGCTTTGGGGCCGCCCTGCTTCTCTGTGGCCTCCTGTTGCTTCTCAGCTTGTGGCGGCAGTGCGGCGCGAGAAGCGCCTGCTGTGAGCGTCAAACTCACAGATGCCCAACTAATCGCCAGCATGATGGCCCTCATCTGGATCGGACTCATCTTTCCTCACGGATGGATATAGGCCACCGCGAGAGCAACGGATGACGCGAGTGACGCCGACTGCATGATCATGGCCCAGTTCTTGCCCCCGATTTTGGGCGCCTTTTCCGGAACCACGATCGAATCTCCCGGTCTCAAAGCTGCATTAAGCGGATTGCCTGAAAACAATCCGCCACTGTTATTCTGTGACGCGATCACCGATCCGTCAGCGCGGATCACAAAGACGGCTTTTTTGTCGGCCAGCTGCGTCACTCCCCCTGACTGGCTCAGATACCATTTGGCACTTCGGCCCGGCAGATAACTAACCGCCGTAGGATTGAATACCTGTCCGGTCACCATCACGTAGTCCGCATTCTTGGGAATCACCAGCACGTCGCCATCTCGCACCGGAACATCCGCGGAAGTATTTCGCCAGGCCTTTACATCCGGTCGAATGTGGATGACTACACGCCCAATCGGTGCGGTCGCTTGCAACTGAGTAAGCGCCGTTTCCGTTTGTGCGATGGCGGTCGATTTTTGAGTCTGCTGATTGGCGTCACCCGCGGGGAGAGCCTTGAGATTGGCCTCCTCGATCTTCACTCGCCGCACCAGTTCCATATGCGACTTCAATTCCAGTTCACGCACTTCGCGGCGCATCAACACCGCCCCATAGGGATAGGCTTGACTGCTGAACCCGCCCGCTCTCGCCAGCACGGAACTCAGCCGTTCCCCCGGGCGAATCCCGAAGGTCCCCGGATGTTGCACTTCTCCACGCACCGTCACCGATGCTCCGATATCGTTCCAACCGGGACTCTGGCGGATGGAGAGCACGTCCCCGTCTTTCAGCAGGATATTTTCGCTGGCGTTCCCGTTCATCGCCGCCGAGAGCTCGATGGGAATACTCTCCGTCGAGGTGCGCGGCAGGTCACCCTCCGCATAGCGCGTCAGGTCGGCTTTCACTGGGTCGGCACTTCTCTTGAGGCCGCCCCCCACGCGAATCAGATCCTCGACGTGCATGTTGGTCGTGAGCGGGTAGCGGCCGGGCTTGGCAACTTCCCCCTTCACATACACTGTTGCGGGATCTACCTTGGCGGCATTGCGGTGTACCAGCAGGCGGTCGCGCGGCTCGAGCAGCAGGTTGTCCACTGGATTCCCTGCCAGTGCTTCCGCCAGATTCACGCTGAGAATTTTCATCGTTCCATCGGCCTGGGTACGGAACAGTTGCGCGGAATCGAGCGAAGCGTCGGGCGCCACTCCTCCCGCCAGAAAGATCGCGTCGCGCAGGTGTGCTTGGCCGGACGTACGATACTTGCCCGGTGCGCGCACCTCGCCGCCGATCCACACCGACGGTGCCGGTTCGAAGTCATAGCGGCTGAAGATGCGCACGGTGTCGAGTTGCTGCAGCTTCGGCGCCGCCGCCGGATTTGCCAGCGCCAAAGACAGGTCAAAGCTTTCGACGCTGGGCCGGTAGTCCGGCGCATTGAGCCGCACAATCTCTGCATAGTGCGCCGCCGGTTCCGGCAGCAGATCCGTGTACGACGCCAGCAGATCGGTCAGCTTCATCCCTTCTCGATAGGAATAACGGCCCGGCCGAAGCACATGTCCTTGCAGATAAATCGCGCTCTCGTTGTACGGAGCAATGGGGAAAATGTGGATCTGGTCGCCGTCTTGAATCTTGAAGGCGCTGAGCTGCTTGGCCACGCCGTCCGCATTGCCATCCGACGAAAGATCGAGTGTCAACATGGTGCGTTTCTGATGGGCTTCGAGACGCTGAACTTCCACATGTTGCAAAGCAGCTGCCGGCAGAATGCCGCCGGCCAATTCCAGCGCATCCTCGAGCGAAGTCTCCCCGCGCAGCTCGTAAATGGCCGGCCGCCGTACCATGCCCTCAATCGTCACTTGCGCCCCGATGGGTTGCACCATCAGCGTGTCGCCGTTCTCCAGCCGCGCCATGTCTCCGCGGACGCCGTGCAGCAGCAGGTCGTAGGCGTCGACTTCTTCGACCAACTGTTTGCCGCGATAATGCTTCAAGGCCCGCAGCGAGCCGCGCGAGGTAACCCCACCCGCCGCGAACAACGCGTTCAGCGGAGTCGAAAGCGAACTGATGTCATACGCTCCAGGCTCAGCGACATCGCCAACCACGTAGATTCGGACGGTCCTCAGCCGCGAAAGCGAAACGTCCGCCGAAACATCGCGGTACTGTGTGCGCAGGAGTTGCTGAACGGTCCGTTGCACATCACCAAGCGAGCGGCCGCTCACCAGCAAAGGCCCCGCTTCCGGCAGCGTGATGCGCCCTTCGCGATCCACAATTCGAAACATGCGCTGCGAAATGCCTCCCCAAACATTAATCGCCAGGCCATCTCCCGGCCCAACCACATATTCAGGACCGACCGGCAGGTCCATGGGGATGGCATCCGGTTCCAGACTGTTGTTGCGAAAAATCTTCAGCCCAAAACGCTCCTGCGTACTCTCCCGCCCGGAAGCCTGAACATACATGTCGTAAAGCGAAGGAATATCGGCATAAGGGTTTGGTCTGCGGACCATGCTGACGGGAGGAACATTCCTTTCCATCAGCAAATTGCGCTCCGCTGGGAGCCGTTCGCTGCGCCCCATCCCCTTTTCGGTAGCGGAAACCTCTCTCCCTTCATTCCGATTTGGTA
>WNFP01000388.1_pt1 | contig 32966 bp, 36 predicted proteins | sample 5400201 | NCBI WGS metagenome assembly WNFP01 (sample SAMN13153355, study PRJNA577476) | soil metagenome | isolation source: 115 cm saprolite under Madrone tree | place: USA:California | collected 2016-06-14 | reverse complement strand
CAGCGTAATAGCGCGCGAGTTTTCCGGGATTCGTGCTAGAATACTTGTTAGCAACCTTGATGAACTTTTGCAAAGCATCCTGGGCACGCGCTGGCTCATCGGGATAGAAAGGCTCGTTGGGTTCAGCGGGGTCAGGAACCGCGGCGATACGGCCCTGGTAAGCCTTCATGCCGGCGTCGAAAGCCGCAGATGCTTCCACGGTCTGGCGATCGATATAAAAACGCCAGCCGCCATAACCAAGCGCCACCGCGAGAATAACGACTACCACGATAAGCGTGAACTGCCCGTGAGAGATCACGGCTTCGGCGCCGTGCTCGATGGTTTCCTTGATCTTGTCCTGCTTCAGTTCTTTGCGCGAAATATGTTCGGACACCCACGCTCTCCTCAAGTGGTCTGGAAATTGTAATCGTAACACAAGACAACGATCGTCGGCGGGTTCGAACGAATGGGTGCGGGCGCGGTTGGGCAGATTACCCATCCGCCCGAAAGATGTTCGAGGCCATCCGAAGGACGCGGGATGGTGCTAGTTTTGGAGTATGGAGACGGCTTGCATCCATTGCGGCACCGAGCATTTGCTGAAGGATGGGGAATTCGGCGGCCATTCGAAAGTGCAGTTCAAATGCTCGAAATGCGGGAAAACCACTATCGTGGAGATCAAGCGGCGAGTGGATTCCACGGTGGTGATGTCACCGCTCCCATCGTTTGCAAGGGCAAACGCTACGAGTTCGAACCTGAACTTGCTGCCGCCCGACCCCGGAATTCGCCTGCCGGAAAAAACGAGAGTGGTGCTGAGCATTCTGTCGGGGCCCTCGAAGGGCGAGACGCACACGCTTAGCAAACCGCGCGTGGTACTGGGCCGCAAAGGCGCGGACATTCCGCTGAACGACCCTGAAATCTCGCGGCACCACTGTCTTCTGGAAGTCAGAGAAACGCACATCAATCTGAAGGACATGGATTCGACGAATGGAACGTTTTTCGGCGAAGAGCGCGTACGCGCTGCCATGCTGCAGGACGGCACGGAGTTTCGGATCGGCGCCAGTTTGATTCGCGTGAATTTCCATCGAAACTAGCCGGCCTCTTCACATTCTCAAGGCGTTTACCACCGGTATGCGATTCTCCCGATTGGCTTTGTGAGATACTAGCGCCGATTCGACACTTTTCCGGAGTCCGATGAACCGCATCTCGGCCTGCCTGATTACGCTTAACGAGGAACACAACCTGGCGCGAGCGTTGGCTTCGCTCACGGGCATTGCCGACGAAATTGTGGTGGTGGATTGCGGTAGCCAGGACCGCACCTTGGAGATCGCCGAAGAGCATCGCGCCAAGATAATCAAAAATGCATGGAAGAATTTTGCGGAGCAGAAAAATGTTGCCGCGGCGGCCGCCAGCAACCAGTGGATTCTCTCGCTGGATGCCGATGAAGAGCTAAGCGCCGCGCTACGCAGTTCGTTGCTGGTCTGGAAGGAAACAGAACCCGGACATGCAGTCTACGAATTTGCGCGGCGAGCCTGGTACCTGGGCGACTGGATCAATCATTCGGGATGGTATCCGGATCGTCAGCGGCGCGTTTACCGGCGTGATGCGGCGCATTTTTCTGGGATCGTCCACGAGTCACTGAAGTTCCATGGCGAGCCCGGACGCCTCGACGGGGACTTACTCCACTACACGATTCGCTCCTTTTCAGAACACGAGAAGAAAGTCGATCGCTACACCACGCTCGCGGCACAGCAGATGTACGCGGCCGGAAGGAGAGGCTGGCGGGCGGCGATGTGGCTGGCGACACCGTGGAACTGGTTCAATTGCTACGTGCTGCATCTGGGATTTCTTGACGGCGCTCGCGGCTCGGTCATTGCGCGCATGGCCGCACGCAGCACGTGGTTGAAATTCAAGAAACTGGGATTGCTAGTCCAGGCGAACCGGGGCATCGGGGAAAAGAAAAAGGCATGAGAGTCCTCCTTGTGGACCTCGAAATGGTTTGGCGCGGGGGGCAGAATCAGGCGCTGCTGATCCTCAAGGGACTTCAGATGCGGGGGCACAGCGCGGAGCTCGTCTCTGCTAGGGGATCGAAACTGGGAGAAAACGCAGCCGCCAGCGGCATTCGCGTGCATAGCGTCTCACGAGGATTGCTGCGGCTTCCGGCCGCAGCGAAGATCCGTGAATTGGTGCGGAATGAACGGTTGGACCTGGTGCATGCAAACGAAGCGCATGCAGTTACCGCGGTCTGGCTCGCGCGCGCTCACAAACACATTCCATTCCTGATCTCGCGGCGCGTGGGATATCCGTTGGGAAGGAGCCGGTTGGCCAACGCGCGGTACCAGGCGGCCGCGCGGATCATCGCAAACTCCCAATGGGTGGCTGATCAAGCAGCTGCTTCCGGAGCGCAACGAGAAAAGTTGACCGTGGTATACGAGGGCGCGGAAATTCCACCGCGCTTTACCGCAGAACAAAAACAAGCGGCGCGCGCGCGCTGGGGAATCGCAGGCGACGACCGGGTGCTCGGATGCGTGGGCGTCTTGCTGCCGGATAAAGGACAGGAATGGCTCATTCGCGCGCTTGCGGAATTGCGCAAAGATTCCGCCGGCTTGAAATTGCTACTGGCGGGCGATGGGCCATGCCGCAAGCAACTGGAGGGACTGGCAAGAGAACTGGGCATCTACGAGGCAGTGATCTTCGCCGGATTTGTGAAGGATGTGGAAAGCGTCTACGCCGCACTGGATGTGTTTCTATTGCCCTCATTCTTCGAAGCACTGAACAATTCGCTGCTGGCAGCGATGGCGTATGAGATTCCTTCGATTGCATTCCGGCGAGGAGCGCTGGGAGAGATTATTGAAGACGGCAAGAGCGGATTACTGACCTCAGCGGCAGACACGGATCAGCTTTGCGCGGCCGTTCGAACGCTGTTGCGTGACTATGCGCACGCGAAATCACTCGGAGAAGAGGGCCGCCGGCGGGTGCAGGAATGTTTTTCAGCGGCGCGGATGGTGGACGGCATCGTTCGCGTCTATGAAGAAGCATTGAAGCCCATGGGCATGCAAGGCTAACCGAGCGGAAAACATGGGGTTTCGAAAACTCGCGTGAAAAGACTGAAGCGCCTGGCAGAATTTTGATGCTCTGCCAAGCGCTTCAGGCCATCTTATAAATCTTGCACCAGTTTTGTGTCTTCTCGTTATGTTCCAGCGGTTCCCTCCTATCAGCTCGCCGTTTCACGTCAAGCTATCTTGGGGATTGAACAACCCATCGCCCTTTCGGATCGAGAAACTCCACCCCAATGGCAAAGCCGTCGCTTTGCAATGGTTGGCAGTAAGCTACCCGACCTTCGGAGCGAAACTCTCCAGTGCGCGAGGTGAAAACCAGGGGTTCACCTTGTTCCCAGCGGCGCACACTCACGACACGCGCGCCGCGCGCACTCACGTTCTCTGTAAAAGTAGATTCCGAGCCGGGCGCCTGGCGATGGCCGTCAATCAGAACGGGGATTTCCATCGGGATGCGCTTCTCGACTCGCTGAAACGAAAACTTCAACTTGTGAGGCATCTTCTTGATCATCCTCACAGGCATGCGGCAATCCGCGTGAGATTTTGAACGCTGCTCCGGCCGTGGTGCTTCATGGCATAGAGCGCGCGATCGGCGGCGCCAAGAAGCTTCTCTGGCGTGTCGCCGTCTTCAGGAAAAGCTGCAACTCCCGCGCTGACAGCCAGGGCAGGGTGTTCTGCTTCAGATGAGAGCCGCTCGCGGATGCGCGAGACGACGCGCGATGCGATGTCCTTGCCGGCTTCTGGCAGCACCAGAGCGAATTCATCGCCGCCGTAGCGCGCCGCGGTGTCAATCGCGCGCGAGTGATTGCGCAGAATCTTGGAAATACGCACGAGCGCACGGCTGCCGGTCAGATGCCCGTACTGATCGTTGATGATCTTGAGGCCGTCCATGTCCAGGAGAACGACACTGAACGGGCGCTCGGTGCGGCGCGAGCGGTCAACCTCCGCTTCGAGAACACTGATCAGACGGCGGTAATTGGACAAACCGGTGAGCGGATCGGTGACGGCCATCGAGCGCACTTGCTCGAACAAGCGCGCTTGATCGAGCAATGCTCCGGAAAGCATAACGACGTAGCTGAACGTCTTGCTCAACTCAGCGAGAAAAAACGGGCCATCGAAAAGCTGCCGTGAAAATGCCGCGGAGACGTGGCAGACGACGTTGAGAGACGCAACGATAAAAAGAGAGTGATCGAACAGGCTGGTGGCGCCCTTCTTGTTGCCATCGCTCTGGAGACGCTGCTGAAAACAAACTGCGGCAATCAAGAACAAGGCAGCGGGAAGCAAATCCCATGGCCGGGAAAGCAGGTTCGCAGGATGTGCAACGGGCGTGGCGGGAGCGGCAAGAAATGCGGCGCTCGTCAGATAGGCAGCCAGGGCAACCGCCAGCAACGCAGCGGCGGTTTCCTTGCTGGGCTGCCGGGCAATAGGCATATAACGCTCGACGGCGACGGCCGAGAGCAACAGGACGGCGAGCAGCGTGCGACTCACCATCCAACCCATGGGAATCTGGGAAAGAGCAAAGGTACCGGAAAGCAACGAGTCATTGAGGCCGAAGCACCCGACAGTTTCTATGATTCCAGAGAGGACGAAGCCGAAGGCCAGGATTAGCGCCGTGCGGTCGTGGGTGCCGCGGAAGCGAACCACAGCATTAGCGGCATAACAGAAACTGACGAGCGTACCGCCAACTTCCAGATACAAATAGCCTTGCGGGGAACCGGCCGCGCTGACTTGCCGCAAATAGAAGACTAAGGCAAGAAAGAGAGCCAAAGACATTACGCCGGTGGCGACCAGGGCGTGGCGATGGATGTTCTGTGCCGAGACCGAGTTGCGGTCACTGCGGAGAAACCCGATGATCTTGCCCCAACCACCCACGAAATCCCCCAAATGCCGAAGAAAGACTGCCAACTACCTAGGACTGCAAGTTTGTGACCCTTTCTGGCGTGAAATTGATCTCCTGTATCCAATTGAAATTGAGTGACTTACCGGAGGGGAGCGAGGAGAGGCGACGCTTGTCGAACGAAGCGAGACAAGTGGAATGGCCTCTCGGTTCTCGGACGACGACGATATCATTTTTGTTTCGTTAGAGTTACCGGGCGGATGACCAGTATCAAGAAGATTCTTTAGAGTGTCTCAGCCTGAGACAGTCTCAACATTTGAAACAGTTGGGAGGGCGGCGTGCGGTCGTTTTACAGCTTCGGCTTTGGGGGAGGCAACTCACGAGCTGCAACAGGATCGGTGAATCCACAGGTCTTGTGCGAGCCATCGCAGAACGGCTTGTTTCCAGAATGCCCGCAACGGCAGAGCCCAATGGTGGTGCGGCCAGCCAAACCGAAGGGCTTACCCTCGGGATCGAAGATCTCGAAGTCGCCTTCTACCCGGATGGATCCGTTGTGATTGACCGTAATTTTCGTGGCCGCCATTGTTTCTCCTGCGTCTTTGAGAGTATGCCCACACTTCTGCCAAGCGACAAGACGAAACGCTGAGGGCCCCGATCAGAGCGGCGCGCTCGAAACATGCAATAAATCATCCTGCGGGCAGATATCAGTACTTCGGAACCGACGGATCAACTTCGTCGGACCAGGCGAGGATGCCGCCTTTCAGATTGAGGATTTTTCGGAAACCCGCCTTGCGCAAGAAGTCCACGGCTTCCGCGGAACGCTTGCCGCTTCGGCAATGCGCGACGATTTCCCGCGAAGAATCCAGTTCGTGAACGCGTCGAGTCAATTCTCCGAGGGGAAGCAAATGTCCCTTCAGATTGCAAATCTGGTATTCGTGGGGCTCGCGCACGTCGAGAATGAACAGATCATCTCCTCGATCGAGCCGGGCTTTGAGTTCGCGTGGCGTAATCTCCGGCACTTGCACATTCGGCCCGGGAGCTTCTTCGCCGCGGACGCCGCAAAATTCGTAGTAATCGATCAGCTTGGTGATCGTCGGATGCGTGCCGCAAACCGGGCAATTTGGGTTTTTGCGGAGCTTGAGTTCGCGGAACTTCATCCCGAGAGCATCAAACAGTAACAACCGCCCGATGAGATTGTCTCCGCGGCCAAGAATCAGCTTGATGGTTTCCATCGCCTGGATGGAGCCGACGATTCCGGGGAGGACACCGAGTACGCCGCCTTCAGCGCAGGAAGGCACAAGTCCTGGTGGAGGCGGTTCCGGATACAAGCAGCGATAGCATGGCCCATCGGGCATGCCGAAAACAGTGGCTTGTCCTTCAAACCGGAAAATCGAGCCGTACACGTTGGGCTTGCCAAGCAAAATGCACGCGTCATTGACCAGATACCGCGTAGGGAAATTGTCCGTGCCGTCGACGATGACGTCGAAGTCCTTGAAGAGTTCGAGTGCGTTGGCGCTGGTCAGTTGGGTCTCGAACGATTGAATCTGAATGTCTGGATTGAGGTTCGCAAGGCGCGCGCGCGCCGCTTCGCTCTTCGGCTTGCCGACGTCGCTGGTGCCAAAGGTAACCTGGCGCTGGAGATTAGTGAAGTCGACGACGTCAAAGTCAACCAGGCCGAGTTTGCCTACGCCCGCAGCGGCGAGATATAGGCCAAGTGGCGCGCCAAGCCCACCCGTGCCGATCAGCAGCACCTTGGCGTTCTTCAGCTTGAGCTGCCCATCCATGCCGACTTCCGGCATGATGAGGTGGCGGCTGTAGCGCAGGATTTCTTCGTTTGAAAGGCTCGCCGCCGGTTTTACTCCGGTCGGCGGCTGTGCAGTGGTGGCCATTGCGTTTCTTTACTCCTTCCAATATCCATTCGACTTTCGAAAACAAAGAGCGAAGCAACATTACTCGCCTCGCACGAGATTCTGGAACTAGAGGCAACCGCCCGCTATGGACGGGATAATGCTAATCGTGTCGCCATCCTTCGTCGGCGTGTTCTCTTTCGCGAGATAGCGAATGTCCTCGTCGTTCACATACACGTTGACGAAGCTGCGCAGCTTGCCCTCTTCGGTGAAGAGGTGCTTGCGGAGCTCCGCGAATTCCGTCGTCAGATGGCCGAGCGCTTCGCCAACTGTCCGGGCGCTGAACTCGGCGGAATCGCGCTTCCCCGCGTAAGGGCGAAGCGGCGATGGGATCATTACTTTCACCGACATGATGCGTTCCTCCGATAATCGTGAAGAAAAATCACCGGTCCAAAGACCGGCCACTACAAATTCTAAACTGCGGCGCGGTGGCGAATCTCGATGCCCTCGGGTGAGAACTCTCGACGATCGTCATTCAGCCGCCAAGAGGTCATATCCTGAGGCGCACCGTTCTGTACGCTGACGATGATGTAGCTGTACCAAGGCCAGGCGTGATCGCGGTCATACTCGCTCGGCCGTGCCGGATGGTCGGGATGCGAATGATACCATCCAACCACTTCAAGGCTCTGATCACGTGCTGCTTTTTCAGCCGCCAAAACGTCTTCCGCGGTCACAGAGAACCGGTTGCGCGGCGAATCGTCGCGCCGGTTGACGAGAGGGAAAAGTAGCAGGATCTCCCGCGCGGGCGTAAGCGCCCCATTTCCTCGATCGTTCCGAAGGGCGATGCTAGAATCGCGCCCGAGCAGCGCGCCGCAGCATTCGTGTGGATACGTCTCCGCGCCATGCGCGCGGATTTTCTCCGCAAGATGCCCGCTGATCCAGAGTGCCGCTGCGTCCGCCATAATTATTCTTCGTCCCAAAAGCGTTCGTTCAGATACTTCGACGCCGAATCCGCAAAAACGGTGACGATAACTGCCTTTGTATTTTTTGCGATTCCCCTCGCGACCTCGAAGCATCCTAGAAGCGCTGCCGCCGCGCTGGGGCTGACGAGCAAGCCTTCTTCGCGCGCCAGGAGTTTCACCAACCGGTAAGCCTTTTCCGTGGAAACCTCCAAGTTTTCGTCGGCTAGCTTGTCGTCGTAAATCGCCGGACGGATGGCCGTCGGCATGTGCTTCCACCCCTCCAGACCGTGGAAAGATGCATCGGGTTGCAAGCTTACGCAGCGGATCGCAGGATTCAATTCTTTGAGCCGCCGCGTCGTTCCGACAAACGTGCCGCTCGTGCCGAGTGCCGCGACAAAATGCGTGATACGCCCTGAGGTTTGCTGCCAAATTTCATTGGCGGTGGTGCGATAGTGCGCCTGCCAGTTCGCGGGATTGCTGTACTGGTCCGGATAAAAATATTTCTCAGGATTTCCCGCAACAATCTCACGCACTTTGCGAATCGCACCGTCAGTGCCTTCGTCACCGGGGGTGATCACTAATTCCGCGCCAAACGCCCCAAGGATGCGCTTCCGTTCGTGCGAAGCGCTATCGGGCAGGCAAAGCTGAACGGGATAACCCAGCGCGGCACCGATCATTGCATAGGCAATGCCGGTGTTGCCGCTGGTCGCGTCAATGATGGTCTTGCCGGATCGCAGTGCCCCGTCGGCGAGACCCGACTGAATCATGCTCAGCGCCGGGCGGTCCTTGACTGATCCACCTGGGTTGAACCACTCGGCCTTGGCACAGAATTCGACATTCGGGAATTCATGTCCCACGCGTTCGAGCCGGAGCAAGGGCGTGTTCCCAACCCGGTCCAGCAAGAATTCACCCACCCGGTCCGGCTGAGCCCTCTTCTGACCCTTTGATTCGCGGGGAGATGCGGCGATGTGCCCTGTGGTAGCCATGCGGCCAAACTCGGCTTTCTGCTCCCGTCTCAGTACTTGCGGGATATCCGACTATTTTACTCCGGATTAGATGCGCGAGCCTAGCACGGAGATATTGGCCACTTTCTTCGCGATCTCTCCGGTCTCTGATTGCCGGTCAAGGCGGCTAAGACATCAAGGCGGCGCGACCTTTACACGCGTCCGTGCACGTCGTACTCTGGAAACCATCATGTGGAATGTCGCAGAGCGTTTCTCACCAAAAGCAATCGAGAGTCTCGCGGCGCTGGGGTTTGCCGTGGGCAGCACGCGTGGCGTTGTGCGCGTGGAAAAATACGGTTGCGGCGCGGAGTTTCGCAAAGGCACAGACGAGCTTTACCAGATGACCATCATTCCTACCATCATGCTGAAGGGCAAATTCACACGGCTGTGGGACGCCGGCTATCAGAAGTTTCTGCTCACCGATGAAGGATTGAAATTGCCGGCGCTCGCGACGCATCTGCAAAACCTGCGAAAGTTCAACGAGGAGTTGCGCACCGCGCTAGGTATTCCAACTTTTTACAACGAAGCGCTCGGTTCGGTCAGTCAAGTCAGCGTCTACGACCGTGTCAAAGGACGCAAAGGTGACGTTCCCGACGAAACCGTCGGCGTGCAGGAGGCCGGAGTCGGCCACTAGCTTCGCCTGCTGCTTAGGGAGTTCTTCACCGCTGCAATTCAGCCTGCCACTGCATCCTGGATCTGCCGGCGGAACTGCTCCAAATCCACATGATGTTTGGCCGCTTTCCTTGGCCCGATGAAAATCACCGGAACGTCCCAGTCGTAGCGCTCCTTTAGCACAATATCGGCATCTATATTCACTTCACGGAGGCTGGCCCCGAATTCGCGCAAAAGCGGCGTGATGGCAGACTTGGCTTCGTCGCAGAGATGGCAGCCGGGTCGCGTGTAGAGAGTAACATCGCGTGGGCCGGACGCGGCGAGGCGGGCATCTTCGGGATGAGTGCTCATCATATCGTCACAAAAGTGCATCTTACCGGTGTGCAGGCGCCATTGGGAAGAACGGGAGCATAATAGGCAAGACACAGATTGAAAGGCAATCAAAAGAAACGGAGCGGAATGGGAAGAGTCATAGCACTGATGGACGATTTGTTCTTCCAGATGAAGCTGGCGGAAACGGCTAAGCAGCTCGGCGTGGAAGTAAAAGTAGCCACCAGCGGCGAGGCGTTGATGGGACTGATGACGAGCGAACCACAGCTTGTCATCGTGGACTTGAACGCGCGAAGCCAGCCGATCGCGGCAATTGAAAAGTTGCGGCAGACGCAGAAGGACGTCCGCGTGGTCGGCTTCTTATCTCATGTGCAAACCGAGCTTGCCGGTCAGGCAAAGGCGGCGGGATGCAATGAAGTTCTGCCGCGATCGAGCTTCACGCAAAATCTTGCCGCAATTCTAAGTTTGGCGAAGGATTGAAGTGAACCAAAGACCGAATATCCGCAGACAAGTCCTGCTCCTGAGTCTCACCGCCCTGCTCGCCGTTGCGAACGCTCTCGCGCAGGAATCCAGTTCCAAGGCAGATGGAAACGCCGCGAGCGTATCGGGCGAAGCGCCAATTGTTGGCGGCCCCAGCGCTGCGTTGAAAGCCATTCTCTCAGCCGCTTGCGGCCAGAATCAATCCGAGTTTGTGCGCTTTCTCACGGCTCGCAACAGGGAAGCATTTTCCCGCATGACGCCGACGGCACGCGTCGCCTTGATGAAACGCTTCGTGCTTCTCAATGAACCAGGCAAAGCCACCGCGTCGGCGAATCCAGCCGGCCGGCCTATTCTCCGCTGCCAAACCCCGGACATGACCACGGAAATGCAGATCGGCGGCACTGAAATTCGCGACAATATTGCATTTCTTCCCATGGAGTTGCGCGATGCCGCCGATTCTACCGGCGCAAACGTCCACCAGATCACGATGGGGCTGGTGCGAGAAAACGGCGAATGGAAGCTGCTATCGCTGGGCTTGCTGCTCCTCGATCTTCCAGCGCTCGAAGTGGAATGGGATTCCGCCGAGATAGAATCTACAGAACGAAATGCCGTCGAGACTCTGAACAGAGTTGCCGGCGCCGTCGAATCCTACCGCAACAAGTATTTGCGCCTGCCTGACTCTCTTGCGAATCTGGGCCCACCGCTTCACGGCGCGGCAAATGCGGAGTCTGCCGGGCTCCTCGATTCTGACCTCGCGAATGGAATGAAAAACGGCTACACCATTCGCTACGTGATTGTCGGCGCCAGCACCCTCGGCGCTCCGGCAAAATATGAGCTGGCGGCGACTCCTCTGCAATACGGGCGAACGGGACGCCGCTCGTTCTTCCGCGATTCGAATGGCACTCTGCACGCCGCCGACCGGCGAGGCGCTGTCGGCGGCGAGACAGACCCCAAGGTTGAATAGAACTCCCAGCCATGCCTTGCCGTCAACGCATACGCTGGCGTGACGCCTTGTCCCTTGGGCCGGTTCCAGACGGCGGCCGAGGCTTATTGTCTCTGTTTGCCTCAGTCGGAGCAGGGACGCGGTTTGTGCTCCGCAAGACTTGGCGCTACTATCGTCCGATTCACCATGCTTGGCCGAGCACCAGTGCGATTGCACTCTCTCCTATTGGGACTCTTTCTGCTCGTCCCTGTTGGAGCAGCAGCACGTCCCCAGAACAATTTCACCTACGGGCCTCTCCCTGTCTTCGAGCTTCACAGCGGCTTCTGGATTAATCTTCACCACACTCTCTACCACGAAGCCAAATTGCGAACCGCCGCCGCGCAGGCCGACAAGAGTGCCAAGACTTCCGGTCCCACCCTGAACACCACGTTGGAGTTGAAGCCTACCCTTACATCGGCGGAGCAGCACATCTGGGACGATGCCGTCGGCTACTACGCCGCCAATTACGCCGCCAAAGATCTGCTTTTTTCCAGCGAACTCATCCAATTGAAAGATCAGCTCGGTGATTTCGAGGATTGCGATGAACTCTCCGGCAGGAAGCGAAAATTCTGCGACGCCGGCTTGCCAGCGAAGCTCACTCAGGTTCTGGAAGCTGCGGCACCCGTCTACCGCGCGCACCTGTGGCCGGAACACGATCGCGTCAACCGCCGCTGGATCTTGCGCGTTGCCCCGCTAGTGCGCGAACAAGGCGTGGGTCTTTCCGAACGGCTTGCCGACATTTACCAGACACGGTGGCCGCGCCAGAAGATCCGCGTTGATCTCACCGGCTATGCCAACTGGAGCGGAGCCTACACCACGGCCGATCCCTTGCGCGTCACTATCTCCAGTCTGGATTCCCGCAACCAAGGCGCGGCCGCCCTAGAAGTCCTGTTCCATGAAGGTTCGCACGGTATTGCCGAGCCCGTTCAAGCCGCCATCATTCGCGAGTGCCGCCAGCGCGACAAAGCCATCCCGCGCGACCTCTGGCAGGCTTTGGTTTTTTACACCACGGGCGAAGTCCTCCGGCCTGTGCTTGGCGCCTCTGGTGCGACTGCGGGTGACCAGGAAGGCAGCACCTCCGGCGGCGGCTACACTCCCCATGCTCTGCGCGAGGGCCTCTATCAGCGCGGGTGGAACGACTACTTCAAGCTGTTGCAGAGATTCTGGCAACCATACCTGGACGGCACGGCCACCTTTGACGACGCCATCGCTCGCATGGTCTCTTCGCTCTAGTGTTTGCCATTCATTCGAGGAGTATTGGCTCCTCAAATCGCTAATATCGACTCATTTCTCTCGCGACTGAGCTATTCCGGAAAAGCTTGAACCACGCGGTTACGCGCCCGCCGCCAACGTTCCTTCCGATTGTTCGCCGCACCCCGTTATGCTAGGCTTTCCTTTGCAAGAATCGCCGGCCTGGCGCCACGCAAGCCCCTGCGACGCGCATGTTTTCTTCCGTTCGACTCCGAAAGACCCTCTCCTTAGGCGGGAAAGTCTCTCTGGGACGAACCCAAACCGGGCGAGGCAGCCGGATGCCGTTTGCATCCCACTTGACGTGATCTGCAGTGGGGACGTTCGAAAAGGAAACTGACAAGCCCATGCCTGGCCAACAAGCAGCCTCGAAGACCGAAAAAGAGCCGGTCGAGATCAAACTGGCGCATTCCCCGGATTCCGACGATGCCTTCATGTTTTATGCCCTGGCGACGCACAAACTCGCCACTCCCGGTTACAAGTACACGCACATCCTCTCCGATATTCAGTCCCTGAACGAGGCCGCGCTCACCGAAACCTACGATGTCACCGCCATCAGCTTTGCCGCTTACCCTTCACTCCGCGACAAGTACATCCTGCTCGATTGCGGTGCCAGCTTCGGCGAGGGCTACGGCCCGATCGTGGTTTCCACTAAATCAATCAAGCCGTCTGAACTTGCAGGCAAGCGCATCGCCGTGCCGGGTCTGAAGACCTCCGCTTACCTCGCCCTTAAACTCTATGAGCCGAATTTTGAACCTGTCGTCATGCCTTTCGACAAAATCATTGACGCCGTCCAGAAAGACATGGTCGAAGCTGGCCTGCTCATTCACGAAGGGCAGCTCTTCTTCCCGCAGATGGGGCTGCACCGTGTAGTAGACCTCGGCATCTGGTGGCAGGAACAAACCGGTTTGCCTCTGCCTCTCGGCGGCAACGCTGCGCGCCGCGCGTTGGGCGCTTCGCTCGGACGGAAAATCTCCAGGACGATCCGCGACAGCGTTTCCTACGGCCTCGATCACCGAGAAGAAGCCTTGAACTACGCGATGCAATTCGCACGCGATATGGACGCCGAACTGGCAGACAAGTTCGTAGGGATGTACGTGAACAAATGGACGCTCGGCTACGGCGAAAAGGGCCGCCAGGCCGTGACCGAGCTGATAAAGCGCGGCACCAAAGCTGGCCTGCTGCCGGGCCCGCCTACGGTCGAATTTCTAGGCGAAGAATAGCTTCGCAATTCTCCGCTCTCGGCCTGGCGTTCTATCATTTCCCGCCAGGAACATGATTCGATTAGCCTGCCTTGACGCTATCCCGCGAATCACTTAGTGTCTTTGAACTGCCATGAGAATACGAAATTGGCTCCGTCTGTGTGTTTTTGTCTTTTGTCTGACGCCGCCGCTGGTTCGCGGCCAAGCGGCCGCTGATTTCCGCGGCCGCTCCCACGACGCGCAGGGCTGGCCTTCACAGGCTGTTCGCGCCAGCCATGGCATGGTTGCCACCGACGAAGAACTTGGCTCTGAAGCGGGAGTCGAAATCCTCAAGCGCGGCGGCAACGCAGTAGATGCGGCCGTCGCCGTGGCTTTCGCCCTCGCCGTCGTCGAGCCCGCTGCGGGCAATATCGGCGGCGGCGGCTTCATGCTGATTCGCCTCGCGAACGGCAAGACCACCTTCCTCGATTACCGCGAAGTTGCGCCAGGTAAAGCCACCCGCGACATGTACCTCGGCAAGGACGGCAAGCTCGACGAAGAAGCCTCCGTTACGGGCTACAAATCCGTCGGCGTACCCGGCACAGTCGCCGGCCTCACTCTGGCCCTGAAGACTTATGGCTCCCTCAAACTTCGAGACGTGACGGCTCCGGCAATCCGCCTGGCTGAAAATGGCTTTCCCATCAGCAAAAGGCTTGCTCATGAATTCGAAGAAGAGCGCGCAGGACTCCAACGCTTTGCCGTCAGCCGCCGGATTTTCTTGAATGACGGCAAAATGTTTCAGCCGGGGGACACGCTCCGCCAGCCCGAGCTCGCCGCCACGCTCAAACGCATTGCCAGGAACGGCGCCGCCGAATTCTACAGCGGGGAGACCGGTCGCGCGTTTGCGGATGAAATGTCGCGCCTCGGTGGTCTCATTACTCTTGACGACCTCGCCAGGTATCAGCCGAGGATCCGCGAGGTTCTGCACGCGAAGTACGACAGCAACGGTCACGCATGGGAAGTCCTGACTTCTCCCCCTCCTAGTTCCGGCGGCGTCGCCATCATCGAAGCGCTGAATATGCTGCAGACTGTCCCGCTTAAGGGCTGGGATGACGTCGAAAGCATCCACATGGTTGCGGAAGTGATGCGCCGCGTCTTTGCCGATCGCGCTGCGTATCTCGCCGATCCCGACTATGCAAACGTCCCAGTCGCAGGCCTTACCGATTCCTGCTACGCCAAGGAAATCCTTTCGACCGTCGACGCACGGCACGCCTCATCGAGCAAAACTATCAAGGCCGGAAATCCTCATACCTGCGGCGTCGCTGCCAGCAATTCGAATCCGCCGGAAACACTCGTGAGCCTTGGCGAGGGGCCGCACACCACACATTTTTCCGTCGTGGATGCCGCGGGCAACGCGGTCGCTAGCACCTTTACGCTCAACGACAGCTACGGTTCGCACGTCACCTCTTCCGCTGGCTTTCTGCTGAACGACGAAATGGACGATTTCACAACTCATCCCGGGGAGCCCAACTCACTTTATGGGCTCGTGCAATCGGAAGCCAACGCCATCGCTCCCGGACATCGCCCGCTCAGTTCCATGATGCCGACAATTCTTCTGCGGGACGGCAAACTCAGCTTCGTGACCGGTTCTCCCGGCGGCCCTAGGATTATTTCCGCCACGCTCCTCAGCATCCTGAACTGGATGCGGCTTGGTATGGAGCCGCAAGCAGCCATCAACGCACCACGCTTTCATCACCAGTGGGTGCCCGACCGGATATTTATGGAGCGCGCTTTTCCGGACAGTTTGGAGAACGCTTTGAACGCCAAAGGCCATGCCACGCAACGCCTCGGACACATCGGTATAGTCAATGCCATCGCCATTGACCCGGCAACCGGTGACCGCCTAGGCGCGGCTGACCCGCGCCATGACGGCGCAGCCGTGGGATACTGATCCAAGAGATATAATTTCTATTGAATCATGCAAAAACTACTCTCAACATATCTGTTCATCTCAAGAAAACTGACACCTGAACTTCTGGAGCAAATTGCCGGAGCTGGTTTCCAGGGCATCGAGATTTTCTGCACACGCAGTCATTTCGAATACTCGATCAAGACCGAAATCCAGGCGATGGCAGGCGCTCTCGAAGCAAACCACCTCGAGCTCGCCTCCCTGCACGCCCCGACCAGCCGGGACGTCAGCGCCATGCGCGAAAGCGGCACGCCTCTCTCTATCTGCGAAGTCGAGCGCGTTCGTCGCGTCGAAGCCATGGACGAATTGAAGCGCGTCATCGACGTCGCCGAGGACTTGCCCTATTCGCGACTCATCTTTCACATGGGAGGCTCGCGCGAAACCGCTGATCCCCGCAAACGCGACGCCGCCTTCAGTACCCTCGAGCACTTGATCCTGCACGCGCGTCACGCGGGCGTAGCCATCTGCATTGAAAACACCACCAGCGAAATGGGCGATCCCGGTTATCTTCGCGCTTTCGTGGACGAAACCCGCCTTGCCGGTTTACGTTTCAATTTTGATATCGGCCACGCGTATCTCTCCGACTTTCCAGAAGACCAGCGCATCGAGAAAAGTCTTGCGCCATTGCGAGATTTGATCTCTGCCGTTCACCTCCATGACAATCACGGAGAGAAAGACGAACACCTCCCTCCTTATGACGGCAGCATTGATTGGTCCGCCGCCATTCAAACGCTTCAGTCTGCGCCGCAACCTGTTTTGCCGATGGTGTTGGAGTTGAAGGAGAAAACCGGCCCCGATGCGCCGACCGCTACCGAGCAACTCGCCGCCGCAAGAAAGGCCATGGCCCGCTTTGAAAAGGAATGGACCGCCTCAAAATGAGCGTCGCGAATGAAACGCGCCAGATGACTACGATCACTATCGAGCAAGCAGGCAAGTACGACGGGCAGGAAGTCACACTGAAGGGGTGGCTCTATAACCTTCGCGAGTCAGGCAAACTGCTCTTCCCGATTTTTCGCGACGGCACCGGCATCATCCAGGGCGTTTGCGCTCTCAAGGAAAATCCCGAAGCGTTCGAATCCCTGAAAGGCCTAACCCAGGAATCCAGCGTCATCGTCACCGGCAAAATTCGGGCGGAAAAGCGCGCCCCCGGCGGCTACGAAATTGGCGTCACCAAAATTCAAATCGTCCAGAAAGTGCCCGAGAGCACGCCCTTCCCAATCCAGCTCAAGGAACACGGTGTCGATTTCCTGCTCGATCAGCGCCACCTGTGGATTAGAACGCCGCGCCAGGCCGCCATACTCCGTATTCGCGCCGAAGCCATCCGCGCCGCGCGCGAGTTCATGGACGGCCAGGGCTACACGCTCACCGACGCGCCTATGTTCACTCCTGCCGCCTGCGAAGGCACTTCCACACTTTTCGAAGTCAATTACATTGACGACCAGAAGGCCTACCTCACCCAGAGCGGTCAGCTTTACGCCGAAGCCATCGCCATGGCACTCGGCAAGGTCTACACGTTCGGTCCGACTTTCCGCGCCGAAAAATCCAAGACCCGCCGCCACCTGACAGAATTCTGGATGCTCGAGCCCGAAGCCGCTTACGTCGAGTTCGAAGAAGCCATGTCCCTTGGCGAAGGCCTCGTCAGCGCCATCGTGCAAGGCGTCCTCAAGAACAAACCACGCGAACTCGAAACTCTCAAGCGCGACACCACCAAGCTTAAAAACGTGAAACCTCCTTTTCCCCGCATCAGCTACGAAGAAGCCGTTGCGGTCCTAAACAAAAACGGCAATCCCGCCAAGTTCGGCGACGACTTCGGCGGCGACGAGGAGACAATCATCTCCAGTTCCTTCGACCGTCCGGTCCTCATCCATCACTACCCTACTTCAATCAAAGCCTTCTACATGCAGCCAGACGCGCAGCGTCCCGAACTCGCCCTCGCCTTCGACATGATCGCTCCCGAAGGCTACGGCGAAATCATCGGCGGCAGCCAGCGCATCCACGACTACGACTTGCTCTTGAAGCGTCTTCGCGAACACAACCTGCCCGAAGAGTCTTTCCAGTGGTATCTCGACCTGCGCCGTTATGGCAGCGTTCCACACTCCGGGTTCGGGATGGGCCTTGAGCGTACGGTTGCCTGGATTTGCGGCACCGAACACATTCGTGAGGTCATCCCCTTCCCTCGCATGATTTATCGCGTGTATCCTTAGAGCGGGGTAGCTCAGCACTTTCCCGCAGTTCCTGCATTCTGTTGAGTTAAGGATTGGCTTGGATTTGCGGCAGAATCTGCCGCTGCGCCACTGGCTCGGCTGTTCATCAAGCACCAGTCACGGAGCTTCACATGGCCCAAAAAGTTCGCATCATCGGCGTCCCCATGGACCTCGGCCAAAGCCGCCGCGGCGTGGATATGGGCCCTTCTGCCCTGCGCGGTGCGGGGCTCCAATCCAGCATCAAGAAGCTGGGCCTCCAGGTCGAGGACATCGGCAATCTTTCCGTCAAGCAACCGGAAGAGATGCCCGTGGGCGAAAAGCGCGCCAAGTATTTGCAGGAAATTGCCGAAACTTGCGGTGATATTGCAGCCGCTACAGAAAAATCTTTGACGGAAGGTTTTCTACCTCTCGTTCTCGGCGGTGACCACTCCATCGCCGCAGGTGTGGCGGCCGGCGTCGCAAATTTTTTCCGCAAGGATAAAAAGCAAATCGGCTACCTCTGGCTGGACGCCCACGGCGATATGAATACGCCCGAATCTTCTCCTTCGGGGAACGTCCACGGGATGCCGCTCGCCGCCATCATGGGCTACGGCGCTCCCGAACTCGTTGACCTTCTCGGCTTCAAGCCTAAAGCCGAATCCGGCAATATCGTCATTGTCGGCGCGCGCGATCTCGACGCTCAAGAGCGCAAAATCGTCAAGAAATCCGGCATCCACGTTTTCACCATGCGCGACATTGACGAGCGCGGTATGCGCGAAGTTATGTCCGACGCCCTCAAGTACGCCATGGATGATACGGCCGGCATCGCCGTCAGCCTCGACATGGACTTTGTCGATCCCGCCGATGCTCCCGGCGTCGGGACTCCCGTGCGCGGCGGCGTGACCTACCGTGAAGCCCATCTCGCCATGGAAATGATCGCGGACACCGAATCCATGGTTTCCCTCGAAGTCGTCGAGATCAATCCCATTCTCGACGAGCACAATCGTACGGCTCTTCTCGGCGTTGAACTGGTCCTCTCCGGCCTCGGCCAGAAAATCCTCTAATTTGGACTATGGCAACTTTGCCCCGCATTTGACGGGCGCTGCTCAGTGCGATGGGGCATAGCGGAATATTCCAGCCGCCCCGAGAGTCTCCACTGTATGCTCGTAGTTCCGGAGCTGTACAGCATTTCCGTCCTAAGTATGCATCCAAAAGAAGCAACGAACGGCTCCTCCCGGTCGAGGAGCCAGTCCAGGAGTCGCGATTTCTTCGTGAGACTGAGGAGAACCTGATGAAAACACAAATCTCTCGGCTGACCGCCCTTTTCATGGTTCTGCTACTGCTGCCAGCTCCCGATTGGGCCACCTGTGGCGGTGGTGGTGGCGGCGGCACGGGAGGAATGAGAAGCGGCGGCCCTGGCGGCATGGCCGACGAGCAGGTCTACCAGGTCCCCTGGAAGCTGGTCAAACCGGACGATACACTTACGGCCGGTGGACTTGTCGTCTACTGGTTCCCCTCGTCTGGCGAAGAATTTCAGCGCTCCAGTCTTCGCAACTCGCGCAGCCTCTCGCTCTACGCTTCCCAGTGCGTCACCATGGGCGTCGCTGATGCGGGCACTGCGCTCGGACAAAAATTCCTCACGGGTGAAAAACTACCTGTCGTCGTCCTTGCCAAATCCGACGGGACCGTGATCAACAAGCTGGAAAACACGAAGGGCTTTCTCAAGGTCGACCAGGTGGAAAAGCTCGTCGAATCGGAAATGAAACAGCGCGAAGACACCATCAAGCAACAACTCAAAGCCGCAAAGGAAAAAGCCAAATCCGGCGACAAAGATGGCGCGATTCCGATATATCGTTCCGTGCTAGAGGAAAAATGCCTCTTCCCCGGCAAGGCCAAGGACGCCGCGAAAGAATTGAAAAAGCTCGGCGTGGATGCTTCAGTAAGGCTCTTTGACGCCCCGGTCATGGATCACCGAAAAAGCGCCGCGATCGAGTCCGTCATGAAGCGCGGGCTCAACGCGGAAATGAACGAGAAATACGAAGCGGCCGAGCGCCTCTACAGTGAAGCCCGCCGTATGGATCCCGCCGATCCCGCGCCGCTGCGCTATCTCGGCGAACTCTACCGCCATCACCTCGGCGATTGGGACAAAGCTCGCCAGACCTTCGAAGCCATCCTCGCCATGCCCGCTGATCCGTTGTCCCGCGCTGTTGCGTTGCACGGGCTCGGAAAGATGACCATCCACGAAGGCGAATTTCTCAAGGGCTTGCACCTGATGGAAGATTCAGTCCGCGAATATCCAATCGCGCTTGCCTATCGAAATCTTGCCGTCTATTGGAATTCCGAAGGCGACGCGGGGAAGGCCGACTACTACACACGCGAAGCCACCAAGCTTGACCCGGCCGATCCTTACAATCTCATTTTCGCCGCAGCCTTTCTCGCAGGCAACGGTCATGGCGACGAAGCTCTGAAAATCGCCACGGAAAACGAAGCCCTTCTCCCGGCGTCTTACAATCTGGCCGCCATCTATGCCCAGCTCGGCCAGAAACAAAAAGCGCTGGACCTGCTCAAGCGCCATTTCTTCCAATACGAGCGCTACGAAGCTGTTCGCTCCAAGGAAATGATGGAAGCCCGCGTTGACGCCGTTTTCGCTTCGCTCCGCGAGGACCCCCAATTCATGGCCCTGACCGCCGCCGCCGATGGCAAACTTCCCGTCCCGCGAAACAACAGGATGCCGGCAGCTACACCCGCAAAAATGTAGCCCTCATGCAGGAAGCTCCTCTGGTGGGACAGACTTCTGTCTGTGTCTTTCGGAGAAGGCAATTGTGGCCAAGAGTTCGAACATTAGCCCGTGTCTCGCACGCTTGACGAAGCTGGCTTTCGCCTTCCCGGAAGCGGAGCGCGAAATCCACGGCTCCCACGCGTCATTTCTTATCCGCAAAAAAACCTTTGCCTACTTTCTGAACAACCATCACGGTGACGGCATCGTTGCCATCGCTTGCAAAGTCCTTCGAGGGGAAAACGCCGCCTTGGCGGCCGCCCAACCGAAGCGCTACTACCTGCCCGCCTACATCGGTTCACGCGGCTGGGTCGCTCTCCGCCTCGACCTCGCCAAAATCGATTGGAGCGAGGTCCGCGAACTACTCCTCGGAAGTTATCTCCTCACGGCCCCCAAGCGCGTAGCCGCCATGGTGCAGCGCCCCTCCTGACCCCGCCTCCAGATTTCTCGCCTCTTTGCCGCCGAGCGTTGCTTGTTCGGAACCGTGCAAAAAACAACCACCCACCATTTCCCCTTTTTCATTTATAACTAAAAACTCGGCACTTTAAACTGAAGACTCCCATGACTCCTGACAACAAGAAAAGACTCCGCATTGGCATCCTTTTCGGCGGCCGTTCTGGCGAACACGAAGTTTCTCTCGCTTCGGCGGCATCCGTGATTCGTGGCCTCGACCCCGACAAGTACGAAGCTGTCCCCGTCGGCATCACCAAGGAAGGCCACTGGCTCATCGGCTCTGGCGCGCAGAAAATGCTGCCGGAAGTCCTGAAAGGTGGCCAGCGCGTCATGATGACCGCCGACCCGACCGACGCCGCCCTCGTGAAACTGGACGGCAGTGGCGGCGGCCAGCGCATTGACGTCGTTTTCCCCGTGATGCACGGCACGTTTGGCGAAGACGGCACGATCCAGGGGTTGCTCGATCTCGCTGGATTGCCGTTCGTGGGCGCGGGCGTCCTCGGCTCTGCAATCGGCATGGACAAGGACGTCGCCAAGCGTCTGCTACAAGTCGAGAAGATTCCTGTCGTGCCTTGGATCACCGTCCACCGCCACGACTGGGAGGCCAATCCCCAAGGAACTCAGGGCGCCATCGAACTGAAATTTCGTTATCCCGTTTTCGTAAAGCCCGCCACGCTCGGCTCTTCCGTGGGCATGACCAAAGTCCACTCGCACGCTGAACTTGGTCCTGCGCTCAATCTGGCCTCCGAGTTTGCGATGAAAATTCTGGTCGAGGAATCCGTCACCGCCCGCGAAATCGAAGTCTCCGTCCTCGGCAATCACAATCCCAAAGCCTCGGTGCCTGGCGAGATCGTTCCGCACCGTGAATTCTACGATTACGCTGCGAAATATCTCGAAGAAGGCACGCAACTGCTGATTCCCGCCGATCTCAAGCCCGCGCAAGTCGAAAAAATCCAGAAGTACGCGGTTGATGCTTTTCGCGCTCTGGAATTGAGCGGCATGGCCCGCGTCGATTTCTTCCTGGAAAAAACAGGCGGCAAAATCTATCTGAACGAAGTGAACACCATCCCCGGCTTCACTTCCATCAGCATGTACCCGAAACTCTGGGAAGCCAGTGGTATTCCTTTCCGCGAACTCATCGACAGGCTGATCGACCTAGCCCTAGAACAGCACGCCGAAAAAGCCCGTACCAAATACCAGATCGAGCTCCCGGCCGGCTCCGGCGGCGCTCTCGACGCGTGAGCCGGTTGCAACGTGTCCGCGTGGCCAGACAATCGCGCCACTGGGCACTGGCCCGCTTCAAACAATTCGGTGTAGCGCCTTTTACTCGCATGCACCGAGTCTGTTAAAATTCTCCTGCCGATGCGCGGCGCTGGGATGGCGCTGATGCAGCGGCAAGTTCGATTCCGACGCTTGCGGGGCAGGAGACTAGCGAATGTCACTTCTCGATCCACCTGCCGATAAACCGGATAAATCGCGGGCTATGGCCTTCACCGTCGCGGCACTCGCAGTGGTTGCGATTGTCGCGCTGTGGTTTACCTTCCGCTACTATCCGGAAAAGAGAGCTACGGAGCGATTCTTCGACGCGCTCCTCGCCGGCGACACTACTCGGGCCTATCAACTTTGGAAGCCCGGCCCGACTTACGCATTGAAGGATTTTCTAGCCGACTGGGGCCCTGAGGGCTACTATGGCCCGGTGAAAAGCTACAGCATTGAACACGCAAAATCGCCGCGTGAGTCCACCAGCGTGGCTGTCACCGTGAAAATCAGTCCGTATTCGCCGATGCCGGATGCCAGCGATGCGGAAAAGAGCCGCAAGACGCGCGTGGTGGAACTGTGGATTCTGCCGAGCGACAAGTCTTTTAGCTTCCCGCCGTAGTCGTCTCTTTCCGAAGCCCGACTGAAAACCCGGGCAACCGCCGAAGTGTACGTTCGAGAGGTGCGGCTTGGCGCGCCCCTAGGAGAAAACTGGGCTGGACTAGGCTCGAATGTCGTCGAGCGCGTGAAGGAGTTCCTGTGGACTGACGCTGGCGGTGCCAAGTTTGCCGACGACGACGCCTGCGGCGGTATTGGCGAGCATGGCAGCATCAGCGAGCGGAGCGCCGGCCGCGGCCGCAGCGGCCAGCACACTGAGAACTGTATCGCCGGCTCCGGTTACATCAAAGACCTGGCGACCCGTCGCACCGCGTTCCACGCCGGCCTGCCCGACACGCGCGTAGGTCACCTCAAAACTCGTCGCGGGAACGTGCAGATGGCGTGGCGACGTTTCTTCAAACACGCTCATCCCCTTTTCCCCGCGGGTGATCACCACCGCACTGCAACCGAAGTGCGCGAGCAGCGCGCGACCCGCATCTTCCACGGATTTCTCGTCGGCTAACGAGCGCGTCACGTAGAAGCCCGCTTCCTTGGCATTGCACACAATGGCGCGCGCCCCCCGGTATGCGTAGAGTCGCGAAGTCTTCGGCTTCACGAAAACGGGGACGTGCAATTGATGCGCCGCGCTCAGAACGCGATCCGCGAAATCGTCCGTGATAAGCCCCTTGTCGTAATCGGAAAGCACTAGCGCGTCGAGTCTCTTCAGCGCGGCAAAAAGCAAACGCAGAAGTTTTTCCTGGATTTCGCTGCGGAGCGGCTCGCGCCGCTCGTGATCCACGCGAACCACTTGCTGGTGCCGCGCGATAATCCTCGTTTTTACCGTGGTGACGCGTTTCGCGTCGGCAATGATCCCCTTGTCACCGATACCAGATTTCCGAAAGCACTTTTGCAAAGCGCGCCCTGGCTCGTCATTGCCGGTAACTCCGAACGCTTCCACACGAGCGCCAAGCACCGCGATGTTCGCGGCCACGTTCCCCGCCCCGCCCAGACATTCGCTCTGCTCCACGAAATCGACAACCGGAACGGCAGCTTCCGGCGAAAGCCGCGAGGCCGTTCCCCAAAGGTAGCGGTCCAGCATCAGGTCGCCGAGCACGCCAATGCGCTTGCCGCGCAGCCGCGGGATCCATCGTTTCAAGCGTGGGACGTCATCGGAAGTCTTGGCAGGCATGCGCTCCCTTGAATTTCGACTAGCTCGACCTTCTATTCCTCGGCGATTTTCGCTTCTTCTGGCAACATCACAGGAATTTCATCGCGCACCGGGTAAACCCGCCGGCAGGAGACGCACTTTAGGCCCGACCCATCGTTCAGCAATTCCACCTTTGTTTTGCAAACAGGGCAGACCAGAATATCGAGCGCATATTTTGGAATTTCCATTCGTCACTCCGTCCGCGTTTCGCTGATTCGAACGCGTGAATTGGCACTGTATCAAACGCCGTCGCGGAGGAGCAACCGCCAGCGCCCCGTAGGAAGCGCTATCGAGAACTCGACAGCCGACTTAACTCTCGAGCCGGCCCCGCGTCGGAGTACCTTGACCTCGCGGTAGACGGGGCGTAGCGTCTACTTATCGCCTGCGGGATACCGGAGTTACCCATGAACTTTTCCCTGAAGCCCAGCCTGGTGAGCCGCCCCTGTCCGGCGCACCAAGAATTCTCTGCGGCTACTTTCCGGATGCCCCGTACTCTGCGGCCTCGGGGAATCATATGCGGCGTGCTCGCGCTGGCCTGGCCGTTCGCCGCTGCTTTCGCCGAAACTGCTTCCCCCCAACAATCATCATCGCAGCAACCTCCGGCGCAAGCGCAATCTCCGTCGCCGGGGCAGGCCACAAACATCGACCCGCCAGCTCAAAAACAAGATTCGCTAGCGGAAGCCGCGCGCAAAGCCAAAGAGAAAAAGCCGCCCGCAGCGAAGGGCAAGGTGTACACCGAAGATGATTTATCAGGATTGAAAGGCCCCGGCGTATCCGTGGTGGGAGAAGCGCCAAGGAAAGGCGCGCGACGCGCCCAGCCAACGGACCCGGACGGAGATGGTGGAGAGAACAACGAGCAGTACTGGCGTGAGAGGGCCCGGCAAATCCTGGATGCCATCGCTCAAACTGACGAGCAAATTGCTCAAAAGAAGAATGAGATCAAAAAGCTCGGGAGCGGCGGATTTGACGTGACCACCGGATTCAATCAAAACGTCGCGTACATTAACGACCGGAACGACCAGCTGAAACAATTGGAACAGCACAAAGTGGATCTGCAAAAACAATTGGATGACCTGGCAGATGAAGGCCGAAAAGCCGGTGCCCCGGCCTCTTGGTTCCGTTGAGTGCAAATCGTCCCGAGTTGAGCCTGCGCCCTTGGGGGGCAAAACACACCTCAAACTTTGGTGCAAGAAATAACACCGATACCAAAACTGCCCCTCGGGCCAGTAGTTTTTGGTACGGCAAACGCAGTAATCTGACGGCGATCGCTGGTCTGAATCCCTGGCCTTGGGAGAGCAACCGTGTATTGCGACCGCTGTGGACTGAACTTCCTGCCCAAACAGTCCGTGTGTACTCGTTGTAAGCGGGTGCCCACGCGGTACTGGTTCCAATTCATGAGTTTGGTGACCATTTTTGTGGCCGTGCTCTGCAACACCGTTCTCAGTTTGTTCTTGTTGCCCCGGCTGGCCATGGCGAGCCACGGACGCGTCCTGTTTCGCGGGTGGTACTGGTTCAACCAGAAGGCGGCGTTGTATGGCTGGGTGCCGCTGGCGCTAGGGTTGCTGGCCTGGGACTACTTTGTGTGGAAAGAAGCCCGGCCGAAAGTTAAAGGCTGGTTCACGCGCAAGCTGCTGACGTTTTCTCTTGCGGCGGGCATCGCTCCGCTGCTGCCCTGGTGGATTCCAGCGGGCCAGCCCCCTGCGCAATTTTTTGACATGATCGGCCGGCACCAGGGTGTGCCAATCCTGCTGGCCTGGACCGTGGTGCTGATTGTTACCATTCTTCTCTGCGTTGATCCCGAATCGCGCGATTATCTCCTCGGGCACGGCCGAATCCTGAGCATTGTCAGCACCGCAATGCTGTTGCTGGTCCTGACGATGACCGTGGTCGGCTGGTCCCTGACCTATTGATCCAGCGTTTCCTTCACCAAGAGGGCGGAAATTCTCGCTATTTCCTAAATTTCTCTTTTCTATCTTCCAATTGACTATTGCTGCGTCGCTCGATCGACGAAGCTGGCGATCTGGTTGTGCAAGCTGACGCGGTCCTGGTCATGCAAGTACATCATGTGGCCCGCGTTGTAGTAGTCCTCTTTGATGTTTTTCTGCAAAGCTTCGGGGAGCCCCAGGTGTTCCATCGTGAATTCTGTTGCGAAGAACGGCGTAGCCAGATCGAAGTAGCCATTCTCGACCTGCACCAGCAGGCGCGGGTTGGTGATCATGGCTTGGGCCAGGTCTTGATCCACGTTTGGGGCGCCGGGGAAAAACCGCCGCGGACCGCCATCCTTGCGCACCCAGTTCCAACTGCCGCCGCCTCCGCTCGTGTTGTGGTAGATCTTGTCCTTTCCGAATTTCAGTTCGTCGTGATTGTAGGAATTGATCAGCGCAGTGAACGCTCCTCCTACCGCGGGCCCTTGGGGATCGCCTTGCGCGTTTTCCTCAAGCAAATCGTAGGTGTAGCCGGTGAAGCGCGCGTCAATGCGCCCGGTCGTCAACCGGGAGCTGCGCTGCAATTCCGCGCGAAACTGGCTCAGATTGACACGCAGATCGGCCTTGATCAAATAGTCTTCGCTCAGGCCGGTGAGCGAGGAAACCTTCTTTGCCACAGCGGCCTTTTCGCCGGCGGAGAGTTCGCCGCCCTTGAATAGCGCAGCCGCGTACTCACCCTGAGCAAACTTGCGTGCTTCTTCGATAAATCCAGGCAGGTCGGCTGGTCGATCCTTCAGCACTTTGTGGTACCACGCCGTGGCCGCATAGCTCGGCAGATAAAAAATAAATGGCCGGTCATCGCCAGGCGCAAAGGTGAGCGAGGCAAGATCGAGGACCGAGGAAATCAGGACGATGCCGTTCAAGTGCACGGTGTCACGCGCTTGCAGATAATTGCCGAGCGCCGCCGAGCGGAACGTGCCGTAGCTTTCTCCAATCAGAAATTTTGGAGAATTCCAGCGGTCGTTGCGGCTCAGGTAGGTGACGATAAACTGCGCGAAGGCTTCCACGTCCTCGTCAATGCCGTAAAAATCCTTGTTCTCCGCTTTGCAGACGGCGTGGCTGTAGCCCGTACCCATGGCGTCTATGAAGACCAGATCGGTTTTGTCGAGCAAACTTTCGGGATTGTCCACGAGCTTGTAAGGCGCGGGAGGCGTGAAAGTGCCGTCAACGGTGTGCACGCGGCGCGGCCCAAACGCGCCCATGTGCAGCCACATGGTCGCGGAGCCTGGTCCGCCGTTGTAGAGGAAGGAGATGGGCCGAGTGTTCAAGTCCTTCACGTCGCTGCGAGTGTAGGCTGCGGAGTACATCAATCCTGTGGACTCGCTTTTTTCGTTCTTGAGCAGCGTGGTGCTGGCGCTGGCTTTGTAGGGAATGGTTTGGCTCCCGATCTTAATGGTGTGATCGGTCACGGAGGATTCTTCTTTCGACGTGGCCGCGTCGCACTTGTCAGCAACCTTTGCTTCTGGAGCTTTCGCTTCCCTCTCCGGCGCCTGCGCGGCAAGTGGCGCGGCCTGTGCCAACCACAAACAAATCCCTGCTGCACAAAGACTCAAATTCTTTTTCATGCGGTTGTTCTCCCATGTGAGCGTTGATTGGTGCCTTGTTCGCTAGCGCGCGAAATTCTATGCCGCCGGGCAGGATGAGTCAAAGGAGCAATTCGCCGTGCGGTGCCAGCCCGCACAAATTGTTCTCCTTCCCTTGCCATTCGAATCTTCTTCAATGGAATTTGTCTACAGGCCGTCTGAGTCGATAAATGTGATAACCGCGCGGCTGAATTCTTCCGGTTTTTCCAGATACATCAAATGGCCGGCGTCCGTGATGACTACTCGCTTTGAGCCGGGGACGCCGGCTTCAATGGCGCCGGCATGGGCGTGCACATCCGGAATATCCGCGTCGCCGGCGAGGATGAGAGTCGGAACGCGAATTTCCTTCAGGCGATCGAGAGCCGGCTGCGTAGGGCGTGCGAAATCCGAGTGCGTCATGTCTTGCGGATTGGCGGTGAGCAAATCGAGAAGGCGTTTCTTGGCGGCATCGTGACTGGGCGCGAGAAGATACTTGTCCTTGGCCCAATTGGCGAGCCCGGCTGCGACATCATTTTTCTCGAAGGGCTGCGAATTGCTCATCCCACGATTAAGGAAATGATCGGTGTATGGAAAACCGCTGACTACTGCGCCCACAAGGATGAGCTGGCGGACCAACGCAGGATACCGCAGCGTGAAATCGATGGAGAGCTCGCCACCGTGTGAACTGCCGACGAGAATCGCGTGACCCACTTTCCGGTTGCGAAGAAGCGTGGCGAGATCCTCCGTTTCCGTGTACCAGGTGGTGGAGGCAGGAGTTCGGCCATAGCCGCGGCGATCGTAGCGGATGGTGTGGAACCGTTTGCAGAAGGTGGGCCAAACATCGTCCCAGACGGCCGAGTGAGCGATGCCGTCATGGATGAGAATGACGGCGTCGGGACCGGTGCCACATTCTTCGTAGTAGAGTTTGCCGGCCTCAACGTCGACGAAGGCCCCAGGGGCGGTCTTCGAAGCTGCAGGGGCACTTTGGGTGGATGCCTGGGACCATGCGGTTGGGCATAGGCAAAGGGCTGACAGAAGCGCGATGGCGCGGATGATGGTCATAGCCTGTCCTCCGGTGCTCGTGCGCGAATGAGTATAACTCCGGGCGTGCCGGGCATGATCACAGGCTCTCGAGCGAAGGCAACCGCAAACAGAAGAAAAAATCAAAGCTTGCTTGCCCCTCTGACCTGGTTGCGAACAGACACCGGCAAGGCGGTTACCTCAGGGCCGAACCGTGCGTATTTCTAAGGGGAGGCTGGGCAGGTCATGAATCCAAATCGGACGCTCCTGCGATTCCTCTGGATCGCGGTGATTCTTCTCGCCTTCATAGGCCTGGCGGTCGCTACGCGGCGAACTACCGTGCTGTTGAAACCGGGAGGGCTCAACCCAGCGAAAAATCCGGCCGCGCAGTTGGACGCCCACTTTGCCGGTCATCGGACTCTCACGCTGGCGCACGTTCTGCCGGCCATGCTGTTCATGGTGCTGGGGCCGTTGCAATTCGTGCCGAGCCTGCGCTCGAAGTATCCCCAAATTCATCGCTGGTCGGGACGCATCTTTCTGGCTGCCAGCTCCGTCGTGGGAATCACCGGGCTGACCATGGCCTTTCGGAAAACCATTGGCGGCATCGACGAGAAAGCGGCAATCACCCTCTTCGGAACTTTTTTTCTGATCGCACTGGCGAAAGCGCTGTGGCATGCGCTGCGGCGCGATTTCGCCCAGCACCGGGAGTGGATGATTCGCGGCTACGCCATTGGACTTGCGGTGGCGACGATCCGGCCCATCATGGCGATGTTCTTTGCAGCCGCAGTGATGCGCGGCCACGCGCCGGAACCAAAAGAATTCTTCGGCACGGCGTTCTGGATTGGCTTCACCTTGCAGATGATTGCCGCAGAAATATGGGTGAACTATACGAGGTCTCCCGCGTCCAGCCCAGTCAGCTCAATTGTGTGACGCGGAGTTTGCCGCCCGCCCAGGCCATCGGCATTGCGAGCACGACTAGCGCGACTGGATACCAGTGAGGCCCGAAGGCCGGTCCCTTATTCCACGTCACTACGGCACCCACAATGCTGACCACTAATCCTATGAAGCCGCCCGCCAGGGCATGCTGCATAGGCCGGTTCGGTGCAAGGCGGGCCGTGATGTATGTGCTCAGGATCCTGTAGACGGTGCGATAGATCGTCGCAAGCAGTAAGGCTCCGTCGTATCCATCCATTGATTCGCCCCAAGGCGGGAAGACACGGGCAGCGTGCAGCGCCATATCGGTTCCAAGCGAAAGAACGATGCCGACAGCCATTCCGGCGAGCACGGCGCCGATGCTTCGGCCGATATGACCCTGAGGTTGCGGTTCGCTCATGACTGTTGCGCTCCTTTTTCCATCTCCGGAGCTGGCTGCGACGCCAGCAACTCCTCAAGCCGGTCGTAGCTCACGGCGACTCCGCTCTCCATGCCAGACTTCAGCACGCCATCGCGCGCTTCTCTCGACACGTAGAGGATCGTTGTCGTCAAAGTCGTCTTGCCTCCCTGTTCGACCAGCGTGCTCGTGATCAGAGACTCACCGGGGTACCAGGCCTCGTCGAACAACTCGGTCGAGAGGATGCGCTCATGCGGCACAATCTCGCGGTACACGCCGCCCATTCCCATTTCCCTTCCATCCGCGTGACGCCACACATAGCGATACTTGCCGCCTACTCGCAAATCAATCTCACAGACCGGCATGGTCCAGCCCGGTGGCCCCAGCAGCCACTGTTTAACCAGCTCTGGCTTGGTCAAGGCGCTGAATACCAGGCGGCGTGGCGCGTTGAAGGCACGCGTCATCACGATTTCGCGGTCGCCCCCGGTCGTGACTTTCAGGTTTCCAGTGTTCTGCATCGGTGTGCTCCTTTATCGCTGCTTGCGTGTAGGTTTTTTCCTGCTGTATTTTCGTTCATCGTCCTTGAGTCCTTCGAGCAGGGAGTCCAGACGCTGGAAGTTGGCCTCCCAAATACGCCGGTACTTCTCCAGCCACAGCTCAAGCTCCTGGAGCGGCTCGGGCCGCAAGGCATAGATGCGGCGCTGCGCGTCCACGCGAACGTCAACCAGTCCGGCATCGCTGAGAACGCGCAGGTGCTTGGAGACTTGCGGCTGGCGGAGACGCAGACGATGAACCATGTCACCGACCGGGCGCGGCCCGTCGAGCAGGAGTTCGACGATTTGAAATCGGTTGGGCTCGGCAAGAGCTCGAAGTGTTTCCAGCATCGCGAGCGCGAATATGCCCCAAAACGCATATTCTTGTCAAGGCATATTTCTGTAAAAGAATATACGTCGGCGAACGCCTCAAGTTCCCGGAATTTCGAGTAAGAGAAAGGCCTTAAGTCAGCTTGGGTGAAAAGTCCGTCATCACGAGAAAAGTGGAGTCTATCTTCTCGACCAGCTTCCCGTTGGCTTCGGATTTGTCGCGGACGCTTTGCCATTCCGGATCATCGCGAAAGGCTTGCCAGTTGGCCGTGGCGGCTTCGCGGCTGGGATGCGCAAGAATGTACACCAGCGTTTTGCCTTTTAGCGGATCGTCCGTAGGCGTCCAATAGGCGACGTTTTTTATCCCGTGCTTTTCGAACAGTTTCACGGTGTGTTCGCGAAAGCGGCGAAGGAGGTCGTCGAGCTTGCCTTCGTAAGCGTGGTAAATGCGGAGTTCGTAGACCATTGTGGCCGGAGATGCCGAGCCCGCTTTTTCTTGGGCCAAAGCAAGCCAGTCTGCCGTCGGGAGCAATGCTACTGCGGGAAGCGATTGAAGCAAAGTGCGTCTTTTCATGCGTAGGATTCTAGCAAAAGTTTGGAGATATTTTGCAGTTTCGATGAATTGTTCACCAGCCGTTGCATTCGGGGCGCAGAGGCGGTATGAGAAGGGTGCGCAGTCGGGATGGTCAAAGGCGCAGTAGGAGGCAGGTATGCGTGCGGATCAAGTGGAAGTTTCCTGGGATGCCGGTAAGTCCAAATGGCTGGTTCGCATTGTGAATGGAGAAGAAGTGATTCGGCGGTATTGTGATTTGCCGAAGAATGCCGACGAAAAAACAGTTGCGGCGGCGGCACAGAAGACAGTGCAGGATGAAGGCTATGAAGCCGATGCTGCTCTGGTCAGGGTGCGCCGGTAGTGCGGGGAGAGACCTCGGGTCAGGTGAAACCTCTTAACATGCATGAGAAGGAGAGGAGCGGGTTCACTGTACCAATGGTCAGGATACGTTTAAGGGGCACGTTTGCACGGAGTCCTTGCGGGGGCGGGGCCTTGGCGTTTCAATGGAATTACTATGAGAAACACCAAAATGCCCTCCCTGTTCGTGTTCCTGATGATCTGCGCGTTCTCTGCGCCGTCCTTCGCACAACAGCCGGAGCGAGTATTCAACTGGCAGCCCGGCAATCAAGAGGATGTGCGGTTGGACCCCGCGAACTATCACGCCGGGCAGACGTATCACGCCAGCGGAGACGGCGGCAATATGCAGGTGGATATCAAATCGGAGCAGCCCGTGACGATCTTCCTGGTGCGCTCCGAGGAGTGGAACGGGGCGCTCGAACATCCTGAGAGCCTCAACAACCTGCAACAACTGTGCACCAGAGAACATGTGGTCGAGACCCGATATTCTTGTTTCGTCCCGCCCGTGGCGATGACGCTTGTCATTCGCGACGAGCGCTATAGTCCCGATCACGCGGTGTTTGCCGGTCTCGGCGCGGTGCTGGATCCGAGTAATAGGGTCGAGCGCGCAGTGGGCGCGGGAATCACGGGAATTACGGCGGTATTGACGGAGCGGGAATCGGCCAAGCGGCAGTTCAAAGCACCCAACGACGTGCATATCCAATACTTCCGCTGGCTGTGCGTCGAAAACTGCGTCCAGCCGGAGTATCGGTGGACCTGGCAGGTCAAGGAGAAGTATCAGCTGACTTCGTTCCTGAAAGTGTATGGCGGATTCACGCCAGACCATGACGGCGCACAGGTCAGCATCAAGATCAAGTCTCCTGTGCCGATGGTGGTGGCGATGCTGCCTTCGGATGTCGCCAACCAGTTGCATGCCAGGCCGGAAATGTTCGAGCCCGCCCTGGAGAAGAATCCCTGCCAGCAGCGCGGCGTCCAGTCGTTGGAGTTCCAGTGCACGTTTAATCTGGCCGATGGCCCACAATCGCTGATCGTGGCCCCGGAAGCAACCGGGAACGTCCCCCACAAGAAAGCCGAAATCCAGATGCAGTTTGTGAAGTGCGTGGAAAACTGCGAGCTTCTGCAAAGCAGACGATAGAGAATTACGACCTCTTCGTTGACTGCTTTCATTGAAGGTACGGTATTTCTCGCCTGAAGAGCAAAACGCTACATCTCGAATGGGCGCTACAGCGCCTCCCCGCGTGCCATCGAAGCTCCTCGTGATGCCCGCAATCGTTCGAACGAGCCTTGGTTCGAATCCCAAGCACAATACGATTTCTGAACCTATGGGAGAGTGCTTGCC